>Ga0308159_1001141_pt1 | contig 42957 bp, 41 predicted proteins | sample PhyCR1_FD_201040 | JGI IMG/M metagenome (GOLD analysis project Ga0308159, IMG submission 201040) | Phyllosphere microbial communities from UC Gill Tract Community Farm, Albany, California, United States - DLSLC.R1 | ecosystem: Host-associated > Plants > Phyllosphere > Unclassified | place: USA... | reverse complement strand
CACGCCCTGCTCGACGAGGGTGTCGAGCACCTCGAGCGAGTACTTGCGGACGTCGGCGATGGGCTTCGGGCCGTAGGGCGAACGCGCGGTGTCGCCGATGTAGAGGATGGATTCGCGCGGCAGCTGCTGCGAGACGGCCCGGGCGACGGTGAGTCCGCCGACTCCAGAGTCGAAGATCCCGATCGGCGCGTCGTTCATAGGGGTTCAGCCTATCGGGCGGGGGTGGGGCGGGCGGCGAGTGTCAAGCGCGGGCGTCGGCGCGGGCGCGGCGGCGGGGCCGCAATAGGCTGACCGAATGAGCCGTAGCACCGCCCTGCACACCGACCGTTACGAACTCACGATGCTCGACGCGGCGCTCCGCGACGGCACGGCCTCGCGCCGTTGCGTGTTCGAGGTCTTCGGTCGCCGCCTGTCCGGCGGGCGCCGGTTCGGCGTCGTCGCGGGCACGGGGCGGTTGCTCGAGGCGATCCGCGACTTCCGCTTCGGCGATGACGAGCTGCGCTACCTCCGCGACAACCGGGTGGTGGATGCCACGACCCTCGACTTCCTCGCCGACTACCGCTTCACCGGCTCGGTGACGGGATACCGCGAGGGCGAGGTCTACTTCCCCGGGTCGCCGTTGCTGACCATCGAGGGCACCTTCGCCGAGGCGGTGCTGCTCGAGACGCTCGCCCTGAGCATCCTCAACTACGACTCCGCCGTCGCCACCGCCGCCGCTCGCATGACCGTGGCCGCGGGCGACCGCCCCCTCGCCGAGATGGGGTCACGGCGCGCGAGTGAAGAGGCCGCCGTCGCGGCTGCCCGCGCGGCGTACATCGCCGGGTTCTCGGCGACGAGCAACCTCGAGGCCGGGCGCCGCTGGGGCGTGCCGACCATGGGCACCGCAGCCCACGCGTGGACGCTCCTGCACGACACCGAAGAAGACGCCTTCCGCTCGCAGGTCGATGCCCTCGGCCCCGGAACGACACTGCTCATCGACACGTACGACATCCCCGAGGGCGTGCGCACGGCCGTCCGGGTCGCGGGGACCGAGCTGGGCGGGGTCCGCATCGACTCCGGCGACCTGCCCATCGTCGCGGGCGAGGTACGGGCGCTGCTCGACGAACTCGGCGCGACGAACACGCGGATCACCGTGACGAGCGACCTCGACGAGTACGCGCTCGCTGCTCTCGCGGCATCCCCCGTCGACTCGTACGGCGTCGGGACCTCGGTCGCGACCGGGTCGGGAGTCCCGACGGCGGGCCTGGTCTTCAAGCTCGTCGCCCGCGAGGCCGCGGACGGTTCGTGGGTGGGTGTGGCCAAGGCATCCGCTCAGAAGGCCTCGCACGGCGGTCGCAAGGCCGCCTTCCGCACCCTCGATGCGGGCACCGCGACCTCGGAGCTGATCATCGTCAGCGACGGTTTCGAAGAGCTCTCGACCGCGGCCGAGCACCCCGACGCCCGTGCACTGCAGACCGCGCTCATGGAGGGCGGAGAAGCGGATGCCGCCTCCCTCGGCGCAGCGGGCGTGCAGGCCGCTCGGGCTCATCACTCGCGCGTCCGCGAGGAGCTCCCCGTGCGCGCCCTCGCGCTGAGCAAGGCCGACCCCGCCCTCCCAACGGAGTACCGCAACGCCGAGTGAGCCGCGGCGGTCGCGCGAGTCGCCTCGCGTGAGGGGTCGAGAACTGTGGCGGAGCGCGTGTGGGCCGCGGAAGGCGAGCCTCGCGCGCGAGGGACTTCGGCTGGTCGAGTTGCCGCGGGTGGTCGCCGGCGGCCCATGTGGTGACAAAGTGCGGCAATTGAGGATGGCGCGGCCATCGCGCGGGCGCGAGCCCACCGCCCTCCGGGGTTGAGTTGCCGCGAATGGCCGCTGGCGGGCCGCACAGCGACAAGGTGCGGCATATGAGGCCGGGGCGCGGCCATCGCGCGAGCGCGAGTCCGCCACCCTCACCGGGTTGAGTTGCCGCGAATGGCCGCCGGCGGGCCGCACAGCGACAAGGTGCGGCATATGAGGCCGGGGCGCGGCCATCGCGCGAGCGCGAGTCCGCCACCCTCACCGGGTTGAGTTGCCGCGAATGGCCGCCGGCCGACCCCGGAGCGACTAAGTGCGGCAAACGAAGCCGGGGCGCGACCTCCGCGCGAGCGCGAGTCCGCCACCCTCACCGGGTTGAGTTGCCGTGAGTGGCCGCCGGCCGACCCCGGAGCGACTAAGTGCGGCAAACGAAGCCGGGGCGCGGCCATCGCGCGAGCGCGACTCCGCCACCATCACCGGGTCGAGTTGCCGCGAATGGCCGCCGGCCGGCCGCGCAGCGACCAAGTGCGGCAAATGAGGCAAAGGGGCCCGCGCACCGAGGCCCAAACACGCATGAGGGGTCAGGAAGTGTCGCTGGGCGACAGCGCCGGCGACACTTTCTGACCCCTCGCACGGGGTGAGGAACCCTCAGTTGATGAGGGACTCGTAGATCTCTTTGCACTGCGGGCAGACGGGGAACTTCTCGGGGTCGCGGCCCGGCGTCCACTTCTTGCCGCACAGCGCACGCACCGGCTTGCCGCTGAGGGCGGACTCGAGGATCTTGTCCTTCTTCACGTAATGCGAGAAGCGCTCGTGATCACCGGGCTCGATGTTCTCTTCGCGGATGAGCTCTTCGAGCTCACGATCCAGGGTCGCGAGACCCCCGCTGTCAGGACTGTCGAGAGGCGTGCTCATGGAGAGCCAGTGTAGCCGCGGTAGGCCCCGAGCGGTCGGTGCGATGCGAGGTCAGGTCGCTTCGGCGAACTCCATGAGCCGTGTTCCGCGACGCTCGAACAGCGCCGCACCGACGGTGACACCGATGACGAGCACGACCGCTCCGGCGCCGACTCCGACCCAGAGAGCGAGCACTGAGTCGATCTCTTGACCGTTGATCGCCTGCCACGTGAGCCACGCCGCGGGCGAGGCCGCCGCGATCGCCCCGGCCATCACCAGGCCCTGGGCGACGACGCCGCCCGAGCCGGTGCGCTGCGGCTGCTGGAACGGGCTGTCACCGGGCCGCGACACCGCGTAGGGCGCGACGACCGACGAGATGCTCGACAGTCCGAGCCCTGCCAGGAACAGCGCCGCGCAGACGCCGACCATGGCGGGGAAGATTGCCCACCGCCCGTGGGCGACGATGGCGAGCGGCAGGGTGATGGCGAGGATCGGGATGCCGATGAGCAGCACCGGGACGAGTCGTCCGATGCGGTCGGGAGCCCCGCGCATGCCGCTGGCGATGTGCATCCAGAGGGCGGTCGAGTCGTACGCGAGGTCGTTGTGGGGCAGCCAGCCGAAGAACAGCGCCATGATCGGCACCGGCAGGAGGACGGCGAGCTCGAACGGCACCCCGGCGACCAGCAGCGGCACCGTCGAGACGACGGCGGCGATCGGGACGATGATGACGTTGACGACGTAGCGCCGGTCGCGCAGCCAGTACGAGAGGCTGCGGGCGGCGACCGCTCCCCCGGGCGTTCCGGGCAGGATCGCGAACCACCCGAGGCCGCCGCGCTCGCGCACCGCGATGGGGCGGCGGGTCGTGGTGAGAAGGGCGTTGACGAGCGCGAACCACGCCAGCGCGAGCAGGAGGACGGTGACCAGGGCCACGACGAAGCTGCCCACGGCGGCTCCGGCCGAGGGGGCGAGGGCGATGCCCCAGGCGGCGCCGATCGGCGTCCACGCGAGAACCTCGGCGGCCGACGCGAGTTGCGAGGGGACGGCGCCGCGCCACTCGAGCGAGCCGAGGAAGACTCCCACGGGCACGACGACGACGAGCACCGCGACCAGGTACACGCCGATGAGCTCGCGCGACTGCCGGGGGCGCTGGACGAGAGCGCCGAGCGCCATGCTCACCCGCGCGAACAGCACGCACGTCGTCAGGCCCAGGACCACGGATGCCACGCTCGCCCACGCCGACGCTCCGTGAGCGCCCCACGCGACCGCGAGGCTCACCCCGAGGGCGAGGACCACGAGTACCGGCACGCTGAGGAAGCCGGCCAGCAGGAGCGCTCCGGCCAGGGGGCGGGGCTCGGGACCGACGACGGCGAAGCGCCGGGGGTCGAGGGGGTCGATCGACGCGGTGACGGGCGGACCGACCGCGAAGCCGAGCGTCACCGCCGAGCCCGCGAGCACCGTGACGACGGCCGTGGTGAGGCTGCTGGCATCCGCGAGACCGGCCGCGCTCATCGCGGCCACGACGGTGGCGGCGACCAGGATGACCACGCCGATGGCGCGCCGAATGACTTCGCGCCGGTCGCCCCGCAGGGCGCCCAGCATCATGGCGAGCCTCAGGCGGAGAACGTGTGCAACCACTCGAGGCCCTCCACGTCGCCGAGTCCACCGGACAGCTCGCGGAAGCGCTCCTCGAGCGTTCCTTCGCCACGCACCTCGTCGACGGTGCCCTCGGCAAGCACCTGACCCGAGACGATCACGGCGACCCGCGAGCAGACGCGTTCGACGAGCTCCATGCCGTGGCTCGAAAGGATGACCGTTCCGCCGTGTTCGACGTACGTGCCGAGGATGTCGAGGATGACGCCGCTCGAGACGGGGTCGACGGCTTCGAACGGCTCGTCGAGCACGAGCAGGCGCGGCGAGTGGATCATCGCGCCGGCGAGCATGACCTTCTTGGTCATACCGGCGGAGTAGTCCGAGACGGGACGCGACAGCGCCTCGACGAGGTCGAACGCGCGGGCGAGGTCGGCCGTCCGGCTCTCGACGAGCGGGGCGGGAAGCCCGCGCAGGGCGCCGTAGTACGACAGCAGCTGACGGCCCGTGAGCCGGTCGAACGTGCGCAGCCGGTCGGGCAGCACGCCGATGAGCTTCTTCGCCTCGCGCGAGCGCGTGCCCGCGTCGACGCCGTTGATCGTGACGGTGCCGCGATCGGGTCGCAGCAGCCCCGCGATGATCGACAGGGTCGTGGTCTTGCCGGCGCCGTTGGGACCGACCAGACCGTAGAACGCACCGGCGGGAACAGTCAGGTCGATCGCGTCGACCGCTCGCAGCTCGCCGAAGCTCTTCGTGATCGTCCGGAGCGCGAGAGCGGGTACGGCGGTCTCGGCCTCGGATGCCGCGGCCCCCTCGACCGCGGGCGCATCGACGACCGCTGCGGGCTCGAGGTCGTCGTCGCTGCGGGCGACGTCGTCGCGCGTCTCGTCGTCACCCGACTCAGCCGGGGCGGCAGCGACGACGGCGGTCTCGGGTGCATCCGGGTCGGACTCGGCGTCCCCGGTCTCAGACACGGGCTCGACGGGCTCGGCGGCAGAGGTCTCGGACACGGGCTCGACGGTCTCGGGCACGGGCTCGAACACAGCGGTCTCGGGCTCGGGAGCCGCCTCGCTTGCGGCGGTCTCGACAGAGCCGTCGGGCTCGTCGGTGGCGACACTCTCGACGGGAAGTACCGATTCCTCCGACCCCGCCTCGATCTCGTCGACACGCACGTCGGCGGGCGTCGGGTCCTCGGGTTCGGCCGCAACGACGACGTCCGAGATGCCAGCGGCCTCAGCGTCGGCGCTCGACGCGTCGCCCGAGACCTGGGCCCGGGCGTCGTCCTCGAGCGGCGTTTCGGTGACGACCTCGACGGCTGGCTCGTCGGCCAGCGCCGAGGCAGGCTCGGCCTCCGGCACCGGCGCGTCGGCGGACTCCAGCTTCGACGCGTCGGCGGGCTCAGACACCGACGCGTCGGCGGGCTCGATCACGGGCTCTTCGACGGCGATATCGGCGGGCGTGGGATCAGCAACAGGCTCCGCATCCGCCGGGTCCAGATCAGCGCCAGCCGAAGCCCACGCAGGCTCAGGCTCGCCGACCGCCGCCACCTCAGGCGCAGCCGCACGGTCACCCGCGGCCTCGTCGACGACCACATCACTCGGTGTGCCCTCGCCCGATGACTGCGAAGACTTCTCCCCCGGCAGCGGCGGACGCGGGGGCACCACGATGTCGTCGGGAAGCAGCGGAGGGATGCCGACACTCGGCGCGACCCCGGGGCGATCGACGCCCGCATCGGTCGCCGTCGTCGACGCGTCGTTCTCAGACGCTTCCAGAGCTGCGGCCTTCGCGGCGGCCGCCTTCGCCGCAGCCGTCTGACGCGGAGCGGCCGGCTTCTTTGGTGCCGCCGGCTTCGCCCCGGCCGCCGGCTTCGCCCCGGCCGCCGGCTTCGCCCCGGCCGCCGGCTTCGCCCCGGCCGCCGGCTTCGCTCCGGCGGCGGGCTTCGCTCCCGCGGCCTTCGAGGCCGCTGTGGTGCGCGGGGCAGCGGGCTTTCGCGGAGTGGCGGGCTTCTTCGCGGCGGCCGTGCGGGCGGTCGCGGACGTGCCCGAGGCGGCGCGCGCGGCCGTCGTGCGCGGAGCACGCGGCTTCGCCGGCGGCTTGGGCTCGGTGGCCGATCCAGACTCGGCGTCGTCCGACGCGGCGGCCGCGGCGGGGCGCCGGGGCGCGCGCGGGGTCGTCGTCCGCGGAGCGCGGGGCTTGGGCGGGGGCGACACCGAGGCTTCGGCGCTCGCCGACGCGCCCTCGGTATCTGAAGAGGACTTTTCGGGGGGCACCGGCAGCGACGCTGTCATCGCACCAAACTACCAACCCCCTCCGACACCGACCGACGCCTGGTCGCGCGCCGCACACACTCACAGATAACGAACGGCCGGGCGATCAGTGCGAAACATTTCATCTGAACGGATGACGTCGGTTTGCGGCATCCCGTCGGCTTTCTCCTCCTGCGCGTGAGAGGTCGACTTCTGTCGCTTCGCGCCCCCACGGGGCGACACTTCTTGACCCCTCACGCCGCTCCGCGCACCAGGAACCGCTCCGCCCCGCCGTCAACCGCCCCCGCCCGATTCGCCACCGGGGTGAGGATGGAGGCATGGCTGAGAAGGTGCACCGCATCCACACCCTGCCCGACGACGCTCCGTGGAAGGGCGGCCTCCCTCCGGTGGGGTCCGAGGAGCACCCGCGCACCATCCGCCTGCTCGATCGCGTCCTCTCGGTGCAGCGACCCGTGGTGCTCGCGCACCTGCGCAGCGTGCGGTTGCGGCATCCGGATGCCACCGTCGACGAGATCCTGAAGATCCTCGAGCGCCGCTACCTCGCGGCCGTCACCACGGGTGGGGCCGCGGTGGGCGCCACGGCCGTGGTGCCCGGTATCGGCACGGGCGTGACGCTCGCGTTGAGCGGGGTCGAGACCGTGGGCTTCCTCGAGGCGACGGCTTTGTACGCGCAGTCGATCGCCGAGGTGCACGGGGTCGTCGTCGAAGACCCCGATCGCGCCCGCGCTCTGGTTCTCGCGCTGATGCTCGGCAAAGAGGGCATCGACCTCGTGTCGCAGCTGGCGTCGCAGGCCGCCGGTCGCGGGGTCTCGCGCTCGAGCTACTGGGGAGAGATGGTGACCAAGACGCTCCCCCGCGCGATGGTCGGGCCGCTCGTCGACCGCCTCAAGACGACCTTCGTGCGACAGTTCGCCACGCGCGGCGGTGCGTCGTGGATCGGCAAGGCGCTGCCGTTCGGCGTGGGCGCCGTGGTCGGCGGTGCGGGCAACCACATCCTCGGCCGTCGCGTGCTCGTCAACGCCCGTCGCGCGTTCGGCACTCCCCCGCTCGCGCTCCCCGCCGACCTCGAACCCACGCCCGGCAGCGAACGGCTCGAACGCGCCGCAGTGGGCGGTGTCCGCCGCGTCGGTGATGCCATCGCCGGGGCCGGTCGTCGCACGGGCTCGCTCGCGCGCAAGGCCCTCCCGGGGCGCAAGAACCGCGCCGAGACGTCGGAGCCCGAGGCGGGCGACGACGACCGCGGGTCGGCATCCTGAGGCTCACCCTTTCTCATCGACACGGGGGCGCGCGCAAGACCTACGCGCTGCGAAGACCCGCGCGTTAGCCTCGCGACATGGGCGACCTCCTCGATCTCCTCGCTGTCTGGATGCCGCGTCAGCGCTGGTACGGCACGAAGGGCCGCGATCCGCGGCTGACTCTCGTGGCCGACTGGCCGCTCGATGCCGCCGATGCGCGACTGCTGCTGGTGCGCGACGAAGCCGTGCAACCGGCGATCGTGTACCAGGTGCCGGTTGCGCGCCGGCCGGAGGGGTCCGTCCCTCCCGGGAGTCTGATCGGCGCCGCCGCCGACGGACTCGTCTGGGCGGATGCCACGACCGACCCCGCCTTCACCGATGCGCTGTACGCGTTGGTGACGGTCGGCGGCGAGGTGGGTTCGGGCGAGGACGGGTTCCGGGGCATTCCGCTCGGGGCGACGGGCGGGCGGGCGTTGGCTCCGCAGATGACCGCGCGCGTGCTGAGCGGCGAGCAGTCGAACACCTCGATCATCTACCGGCCCGAGGGGGAAGAGCCCGGTGCACCGGTCATCTGCAAGTTGTTCCGCCAGGTGAATCCGGGGATCAATCCCGACGTCGAGCTGCAGTCGGCGCTGGCCGCCGGTGGTGCCGCTTTCGTGCCCGGCGCGATCGGCGAAGTCCGCGGGATCTGGATGACGCCCGAGGGCGTTCCGGTCAGCGGATCGCTCGCTTTCGCGCAGGAATTCTTCGAGGGAGTCGAGGACGCGTGGCGCGTCGCGCTCGACGCCGCGGCCGCCGGAGAGGACTTCGCCGATCGCGCGTACGCTCTCGGAGCGAGCGTCGCCGGCATGCATGTGGCGCTCGCCGAGCAGTTCTCGACCCTCGATCCGAGCGAGGCCGACCGCTCCGCGGTGACCGGCGCGTGGGAGCGACGACTGGCGATCGCGCTCGGGGAAGTGCCCGCTCTGCGCCCCTACGAAGAGCGGATCCGCGACGTCTACGCCCGCGCGTCGGCCGCGAGATGGCCCGCTCTGCAGCGGGTTCACGGTGATCTGCACCTCGGTCAGGTGCTCGATACGCCCTCGAACGGATGGGTGCTTCTCGACTTCGAGGGCGAGCCCCTCCGTCCCATCAACGAGCGCCTCCAGCCCGATGTCGCCGTCCGCGACGTGGCCGGCATGCTCCGCTCGTTCGACTACGTCTCGGGCGCCGTGGCCGACGACGACGGCGAGGCCGTGCGCGCGTGGGTCATCGCCGCGCAGCAGGCCTTCCTCGACGGATACGCCGACACGACGGGTCGCCCCCGCACCGACGACGACCCCCTGCTCGAGGCGTTCGAACTCGACAAGGCCGTGTACGAAGCGATCTACGAGACGCGAAATCGCCCGGACTGGGTGGGCATTCCTCTCGCCGCGATCGGGCGCCTGGCACCACTGCGCTGACAGCACGCTCCACAACGAGAACGCCACCCCGCACTGTCTGGCGGGGTGGCGTTTTCGGCGCTCTGAGCGGATCAGCTCGTGGGCATCGAGCCCAGGGTGACCTCGGCGGTCTTCTCTTGGCCGGAGCGGTTGTAGGTGATCTCAGCCTTGCTGCCCGCGGCGAGCGCACGCACCTGGGCGGTGAGGTCGATGGAGTTCGTCACCGGGATGCCGTCGACCTTGGTGATCACGTCGCCCTTCTGGAGTCCGGCAGCCTGCGCCGCCCCTCCGCTGGAGACGTCGGCGATGTAGGCACCGGTCGTGGTCGCCCCCTGGATGGAGGCGGCATCCTGAACCGAGGCACCCAGCAGGCCGTGCGTGGCGGAGCCGTTGTCGATGATCTCTTGCGAGATGCGCTTGGCGATGTCGGACGGGATCGAGAAGCCGACGCCGATGTTGCCGGACTGTCCGCCCGACGACGATCCGCCGGCGCTCGCGATGGCGACGTTGATGCCGATCAGCTTGCCCTCGTTGTTGACGAGCGCTCCACCGGAGTTACCGGGGTTGATGGCCGCGTCGGTCTGGATGACGGCGATCTTGATGGTCTGGTTGGCGGACTGCTGCTGCTGGCCCTGACCGAAGTCGAAGCGGAACGGGCTCTCCTGACCCGGCTCCTGCTGCTGCTGGTCGGTGCCGTCGCTCGGGGCGGCCGACGAGGCGACCTGGATCGAACGGTTCAGCGCGCTGACGATACCGGTCGTCACGGTATTCGGCAGGTCGAGCGGGGCGCCGATCGCGATGGCGTTGTCGCCGACGTTGAGCTTGGACGAGTCGGCCCACTCGATGGGGGTCAGGCCCGAGGCGTTGTCGAGCTTGATGACCGCGAGGTCGTAGGTGGGGTCGGTGCCGACGACCTTGGCCGAGTAGACCTTGCCGTCCGAGGTGGTGACCGAGATCTTGGCGCTGCCGCTCTGCCCGTCGAGGGTGGCCACGTGCGTGTTGGTGAGCACGTAGCCGTCCTGGCTGAGGACCACGCCCGAGCCGGTGCCGCCCGACTGCCCGGCCGTCGCGCTGATGGTGACGACGCTGGGGACGACCTTCGCGGCGACCGCCGAGGTGTTGTTGACGCTGTCGGGGTTGTTGACGGTGATGGCCGAGGGGCCCGATGCCGCCGAGGTGTTCGAGCCACCCCAGAGGTTGAGGCCGGCGTAGGCGCCGCCGAGACCCGCTCCACCGCCGACGAGGGCGGCTGCGACGAGCAGGGCCGCGACCCGCGGCACCGAGCTCTTCTTGCGGGGGGCGGTCGACGTCGACGACGGCATCGCGAGGGTGGGGTGCGCGTCGGTGGCGGCAGGGCCGAAGGCCTGACCGGTCGGCGCCGTCGCTCCCGAGGGGGCCGAGGCGTAACCGGGGTGCTGCGGTGCGGTGCCGGCGGCGGGCGGCGGCCAAGCGGCGGCGGCCGAGGCCGGCGAGCGCGTGGGCACGGGCGGCACGTCGTAACGCGGCGTAGCGGGGGTGGTGGACTCGGGCTGCGGCGACGCGGGAACGGCGCCGTTCGCAGCCGAGTTGTCGAGGTGGCTGTTGTGGTCGCCCGCGGGGCGGTTGTCCGTGTTGTCGCTCATGGGATGCTCCTTGTTCCAGGTGCCTCTACGATGACCACCAATCCTGTGGACCACCTATGACGGGCGTGGGCCCTCTCTATGGGTCTAGCAGTAAGCGACCGCGAGGCATTCCCGCTTGCGCCGGCCTACCGTGCGGCATCCTGGTTGCATGCGACACATCCCCGGCGCTTGGCAGCGCACCGCCCGCGGCGCGGGCCTGCTCGCTCCCGACGGCTCGTCGGTTCCCACGATCTTCGCCGAGATGAGCGCCCTCGCCACCGCGACCGGGGCTCTCAACCTGGGGCAGGGATTTCCCGACGAGGACGGGCCCGAAGCGGTTCTGGATGCCGCCCGCGCGGCCATCTCGTCGGGCGTCAACCAGTACGCGCCGGGGCGCGGCTTTCCCGACCTGCTGGCCGCCGTCGCCGAACACCAGCGGCGCTTCTACGGGATCGAGCTCGATCCGCAGCGCGAGGTGCTCGTCACCGTCGGGGCGACCGAGGCGCTCGCCGCGACCCTGCTCGCCCTGGTGGACTCCCCCGACGACGAGGTCGTGGTGTTCGAGCCCTACTACGACTCGTACGCGGCCTGCGTGGCCCTCTCGGGCGCGAAATTGGTGCCCGTACCCCTGCGGTGGCCCGACTTCCAGCCCGACCTCGAGCGCCTGGCATCCGCCGTCACCGATCGCACGCGCGTGATCCTCGTGAACGACCCGCACAATCCGACGGGCACCGTGTTCTCGCGCGAGGTGCTCGACGAGGTCGTGCGCCTCGCCCACCGGCACGACGCCATCATCGTCACAGACGAGGTGTACGAGCACCTGGTGTTCGACGGGCCGCACGTGCCGATCGCGACTCTCCCCGGGGCGGCCGAGCGGACGCTGTCGATCTCGTCGGGCGGCAAGACGTTCTCGCTGACCGGATGGAAGACCGGCTGGGTCACCGGACCCGCCGATCTCGTGTCGGCCGTTCTCGCGGTCAAGCAGTACCTGACCTACGTGGGCGGCTCGCCCTTCCAACCGGCGATCGCCGTCGGCCTGCGCCTGCCCGATGCCTTCTTCGCCTCGGTCGCGTCAGAGATGGCCGCCAAGGCGGCCCTGCTGAGCACGGGGCTTCGCGCGGTGGGCTTCGACGTCTCCTCCCCCGCGGGCTCGTATTTCACGGTGGTGGATGCCGCCCCACTCGGCGCCATCGACGCCGACGCTTTCTGCCGCGAGCTGCCCGCCCGCGCCGGAGTGGTCGGCATCCCGCTCACCGCCTTTGTCACACCGGAACACCGCGGCGGCTATGCCACCCTGGTGCGCTTCGCCGCGTGCAAGCGCGTGGAGGTGCTGCGGGATGCGGCGGAGCGGTTGGCGGGGATGACGTTCACCTGAGGTCGGTACGGCGGTAGCGACAGCCTCGCACTGATGGAAATGTGCAAACCGTCTTTGCTGCCAAGAGCGGACCGCGGGGAGGGCAGACGCGCGTACCCCAGGAAGCCACACCGTGTGGCCCCGTTCAGCTCACGATGCCGACGCGGTCGAGGTATGACGTATGTTACGTACGAAAGACGAAATGTTGACAAACTGTCAACAACTCCCCCGTTGGGCCCCTCGGCAGGGGAACCTTGAGCGTGCGCCCCCTCAAAATATCGCGTTGAACGGAGGCCGAGTGACCGAACGCGTAAGAGACGCGGTACGCCGGATACTGCGCGATGATCCGACTATCGAGGTTTGCTACACCTTCGCAATTCGACCAGACAGCTTTCATCAAGGCACTGCAGTGCTGTTCGTCCATCCGTCTCACGAGTTGGACGTCGCCGAAGCGAGAGCGCGTGCCCGTGGCCAACTTTGAGAAAACGAGTCCCGGAATGGCGCGACCGTGTCGAGCCTGCGGGCATGCACCCGTCGGACTGCGCCGCAACAGGATCTCAATGCTGATCGAACGTGTCACGCGCGGGCGCTGCTCGCCGACATCGTGCGCGACCTTCGAATACTCCGAGACGGCATCGATGACGCGACTTTTCTGCTCGTGTTCCGACCCGGCGCACCAGCTTCACATCATCGACCGCGCGGATGCGATCGAAATGGACGCGTCCGGCTGGTAGTCGTCGGGAAGACGTCGTGCATCGAGCGCGACCCCGAGCGCACCTCATGGCGGGCGACCACAACGGCAACCACACGATTCACAGCGGTGTGCGACGCACACTTCGCCTCGACCGGAGCCGAGATGGCGCAAATGGATGCTATGACCAGTGCCACGCCCACCGGGTCCTGCAAGGCCACCCTGCTGAGCGCGGGGCTCCGCGCGGCGGGGTTCGAGGTGTCGTCCCCCGCGGGCTCGTACTTCACGGTGGTGGATGCCGCCCCCTCGGCGCCACCGACGCCGACGCCTTCTGCCGCGAGCTGCCGGTTCGCGCCGGAGTGGTCGGAATCCCGCTCACCGCCTTCGTCACACCGGAACACCGCGGCGGCTACGCCGCCCTGGTGCGCTTCGCCGCGTGCAAGCGGGTGGAGGTGTTACGGGAGTCGAGAAGCCCCAGCAATCGCAGGCCCACGACCTCAGTTTCATACCTTGCCCGCAAGATCTGGCAGGAGGGTCGCGCCCCTAGACAACGCCTCAGTTCCCGTTCTCACCCATTTCGCCCTCGACGAGGACGGTCTGCATCACTTTGACAGGATCGATACCCATCTCGTGTGCGAGACGGCGGATCGTTGACGCCGCAACCTGCGACAGCATCAGCGTTGCGACCTCTGGTCGCAATCCTGAACGATCGAGCAGCGCCGAGCAGAGATGTGTAACAGCTTCCCAGCCCTCCGCAGGATCGGCTCCTGCGTTCACACGGTCGATCTGCATTATGTGAGCGCGGATGAGAGCCGCTGCCGTTCTTCGTGCTGCTACCGTCGGATCGACCATTGCAACACCCTACAAAAGCGAAAAGTGGGCCTCATAGCGAAACGCTATGAGCTCAGCCACCATGGGGCCCGGCAAGCAACGCGGCCGGACGTCAGGCATCCTCACATGGCATAGACAAATCGGGAGTTCCCGGTCGAGCCGTTGGTTCTATCGACAGGTAGGTCGGCATGCAGGCCGGGGATGTAGGTATCGAGTGCCGTCGGCGCCGGAGAACTGGCGTTGCCCGCCGGTGCTTACCTAATGATCCGACTCATCGATGTGGGCAGCGCCGCGTAGGCGCTGTTCTCGAGCTGACCACCGGAAGCATCCCGCCGAGACGCCATCACTATGCCGGCCGCCCAGAAAAACGGGATCGCACCGAATGGCGCTTCGAGCACAACACCGAGAAGCGCGACAGGCGTAATTGCGACGACGATAAGGGACGCCGCGGCGAAGAGGTCGCTCTCACCTATCCGCTGCCGGCGCCGATATATGTAGAAGCCGAGGCTGACGAGCCAGCTTGCGGCGAGCACAGTGCCGATAATGCCAAGCCGCGCGTAGGTGCCAACGAGCCAATTGTGCGGGCTACGCACGTTCTCGTAGGTGGTTCCTTCAAGATACGCAAGCGTCCCGGACTGCTCAAGGAAGTTGTTCCCGAACCCGCTGCCAAAGACGGCCCTGCCAGGCTCCGCGTTCGTCCACTCGATGACCTGCTGCCACGTCAGCTCGCGTGCGCGTTGCGTGCCCTGCGCGTTGAGCTCCGCTTCGGCACCGCTAGACGCGGCTGGGAAGAGGGTGACGATGATGCGCTGACCCGCCGTGGTCGTCGGAAGGATCAGGAGGGCCGCTGCGAGCAAAGCCGGAACCGCCATCACCATGAACAGTTGTCGGCCCTTCGACCGGTGCGATGCCGCGAACGTAAGCGCGTAGGCGACGGCGAGGGAAACAACGAGGCTGATCTGGCCAGCGCGAGTATTGGTCGTGATGAAAACGACAGCGAGACCGCACGCGACCGCTAGCAGGTTCCAGAACACGCGGCGGCGCAGAAGCACCTGGCGCAGGCTCAGCGCCGCGGCGATGCTTACAAGGGCAACGTCGATGTCGGGGCGGATTTGAAAGACGGGCGCATTTCCGATGGGCCCCAGGATGGCGAAGCCTTGCTGCAAGCCGGTCGCGGAGACCGCCGTCACCCACACCAGGTGAAAAGTAAGCGCCCATCGCAAAACCCGCGCCGTCGCCTGCTGGACGGTGGCGTCCGAGCGCACGAGTGCGTATCCAGAGATGAGGGCGAGGCCACCGTAGAGGAACGGGATTGCGTCGCGCAGAAGGTCGATTGTCGGCGCCTGCCCGATGGAAAGCACTGCTCGGACGACGACGTACATAAGGAAGGCGAGGAAAAGAGGCGTCGTCGCGAACGGGCCACGGCGCCTCTTCTCCGAGCCCTTTGTAAAACGCCCCGCGGCGAGGTGGGCAACCGCGAGTGCGATCAAGCCGTCCGAGATGAAGAAGGGACTAATCCCAATATTTGTACCCCAGCGAGAAGCGGCGAGGGCGAAAGCGACGACGATGGTCGCGGTGAGCAGCCGGGGCCGCGTACTAGTCGTCCGCTGGATCACAGGGGAAACCCTAGTACGCAGTCTCAACACCATCTCGGAACAAACGACGAAACGCGTACGCCGGGCAGCCGATTCCTCGTCGCTGCGCCAAGCGCTCACTCGCCTGGACTAGGTGCAGACCCTCGGATTGGAAGATGTACCGGGTGAGCGCGGCGCGCGTGGGAAGGCGTGCCTGCAGTTGATGAACCGCGCTGCTCCCCATCGACCAAAGCGCGAATCCGTCGATCAGATTCGGGTGCGCCGGCTCCGCACACGGTCGGTGACCGCCTAGTCGGCGTACGGCTTTATCCGTTGCGCGCCAACCATGCGCAGCCCTCGTTGTCACTATCGTGCGATGTGGCGAGCACCTGCCGACAGCCGAAGTCTCGAAATTGGACCGCGGCGGCGCCATGCGATGCGTCGTGTTGCTTTAGGGGGAAGCATTGAGGGAGGAAAGGCCGCGGGAACCTACCGCACGATGGCGCCGTCCGCGAGCTCTCCCACAGCGGCCCGAAACAGGGTGCAGCAATCTGGCGTCAACGCGCCGGGCTATTGCGCGGTCAACGCGGCGTGACCCGATACCGCCGCAGCTCCAGCGCCGGGTTCACGCGCCGCACGCGCGCGATCGCCGCCGGGTCGACGTGCGCCACCGCCACGTCGGTCGCCGTCCCCACCTGAGCAAGCGCCACGCCCTGCGGGTCGATGATCATCGAGTGCCCGACGCCGAGGGGCGGCGGGTGATCTGCTGCAGCCACGAAGATCGTGTTCTCAATCGCACGAGCGGTGAGCAGCGTCTTCCAGTGATGCTCCTTGAGCGGACCGCGCACCCACTCCGCCGGCACCAGCGCGATGTCGACGGCCGCGTCGGCGAGCGTGCGGGCAACCTCCGGAAACCGGAGGTCGTAACAGGTCATCAGCCCGAATCGCAGCCCGTCGACCTCGAACGTCTGGGGAGGTGCGATCTCGCCCGGCTCGACCCAGTCCGATTCGCGTTGACCGAACGCGTCGTACAGGTGGAGCTTTCGATACACGGCCCGGATGCCATCTGCACCCACCGCCACGGCAGCGTTGCGCACCCGACGACCGTCGTCGGCGCGCTCGACCAGTCCTGCGACCACGACGATGTCGAGCTCGGAAGCCAGGGCGACGAGGGTCTGCACGAAGGGGCCGTCGAGGTCTTCGGCGTTCTCGACGAGCGAGGAGTCGAAGGGGTCGACGAAGTAGCTCGAGTACTCGGGGAACACGACGACCCGCGCACCTCGAGACGCGGCCGTGCGAGCAGCTTCGGAGATGTCGGCCAAATTGCCCTCGCGAGAAGCCGACGGGGCGAACTGCGCGACGGCGATACCGACGGTGTCCTGACTCATCGCGTGTTATGCCTCCCCCGGCGCCGGACGTACACCGGCACCACGATCCACAGTACGAGGATGATCGCCCCGAGCACGACCCCAGACACCACTGGCGCACCGAACCCAACGACCACGTCGAACACGAATGCCACGACGCCAACCAGCAGCAGGGACACCAACGCGAGCGCTCCCCGGAGGGCGTTGTGCCCCACCCGCACAAGGGCCGGCTTGACCTGCAGGTGGAACACCGCTCGATGGAGCGCCACGGGCGCCAGGGCCACAACCGCGCTGAGCGCCGCCAGACAGATCAGCACCAGGTAGAACACCCGCTGAGCTGGTTCCAGCTCGGCGAAAGACGCTTGGAAGGCCAGCGCGAGTAAGAAGCCGGTGAGGATCTGCGTACCGGTCTGCAGCACCCGAAGTTCCTGCAGAATCTCGTTCCAGTTGCGGTCGGCACGCTGGGCGGGGGTTTCGGGGCGTCCGTCGTCGAGATCATCGATATTGCTGCTCACCGGGCTATTCTCTCGCGACACTCCCGGGCGGGGTGCCAGGATTTGCGACTTCGTTCATCAGTGGGTAATGTTTTCTCTTGTGCCGCGGGGTGGAGCAGCTCGGTAGCTCGCTGGGCTCATAACCCAGAGGTCGTAGGTTCAAATCCTGCCCCCGCAACAAGAAGAAGGCCCCGGATCGCAAGATCCGGGGCCTTCTGCCTTTTCTGCCGCAGGAGTCCGACCCTAGGTTTACGTAAGAACCCTGCGTGCGCGGGGTTTGGAACCATCAGCGATGCTCGCTGATCACTTCTTCTTCACTGGGCGCGGTCGGTGTCGCAGGATTCGAGCGACTCAACGCCGCGCTAAGAGCTGTCCAGGGCTTTCAAAGCGAGTTCCTCTGCTGGCTCATAGCTGCCGCCGGGGCGGCGATGACGAGAGCCGCGACGAGCATCAACGCCCCCATGTCTCCCTGGACACTGAGCATGGTCAACCCCGCCAGGGCGAGGGCGACGACGGCTGTCCAGACGAGCACGATGGCAGCGACATTCGTCCAGATCGTGCGACCTGTCTCCGACTGCATGTTTTCGTTTCGCATGAGCTCTCACCTTTGAGATGCGGATAGACGACTTCGACGACGAACTGGATCACGCTGGTTTTTTACGTCATGGCGAGGCCCGTCCGCTGTGGAGACAGCATAAGGCTCCACCCGTCCCCCAATTGGGGGACATTGTGCGGCGAGTCGGCTTTCCGGTAGACGGAGAGCTTTGCGACTCTGCGGCCCCCGCGGCGCACGCGGCCGCGCGAATCGATACCGCGCGGGAGCTTTTACCTTCAGGGAACCGGTCGTGGCGCCGAGAGCGAGTCCCGTTACCGGACGTCCGCCTCCCAATCCCCCACCCACCAGTCGGCTAGCCCCGCCATACGCTCAGCAACTCGCTGGTGCGCGTCACCGGCCCGCCACGTCTCGAATGCGGGCCTGTCCACGAAGCTGCCATCTTCGACGACGATCCGCCCCTTGCGAGTGTCGAGCGACATCTCTATGGTCCACGCGGTAACACCCGGCGCCTCTCCGACCGCGCGCAACTCGTCGATTGCCGCAGACAGGTCCGGGCCCGTGACGTCGTCACGGACCCGGAACAACACAACGTGTCGGAACATTTATTCGCGAATGGTGTCGACGTGGTCGCGGTACCACGCGACCGTGCGCTCCATGCCTTCTTCGAGCGAAATGGATGCCGTCCACCCCGCCTCCGCGAGCTTGGAAACGTCCAGCAACTTCTGCGGAGTCCCATCGGGCTTCGACGTGTCCCATTCGGTCTCGCCGGTATACCCGGTGACGCGCGCGATCGTCTCGGCGATCTCGCGGATCGTTACGTCGCTGCCGGTACCGACGTTGACCTGGTCCGGGCCGTCGTAATGCTCCATGAGATGCAGGCAGGCATCCGCCATGTCGTCCGCGTGGAGGAACTCTCGGCGGGGCGTCCCAGTCCCCCAGTTCGTGACACTCGCCGCGCCGGAGTGCGCAGCCTCGTCGTAGCGGCGGATGAGCGCCGGCAGCACGTGCGACCCCTTCGGCGAGAAGTTGTCGTTGGGACCGTAGAGGTTGGTCGGCATCGCGCTGATCCACGGCAGGCCGTACTGACGGCGCACAGCCTGGGTCTGCAAGATGCCGGCGATCTTCGCGATTGCGTACGCGTCATTCGTGGGCTCAAGATGCCCCGTCAGCAGCGAGTCCTCACGGATCGGCTGCTCAGCGAACTTCGGGTAGATGCAGGACGAGCCGAGGAACAGCACTCGCTCCACGTCGTTGGCGAGGGCGGCATCGAGCACGTTGACCTGGATGCGCATGTTGTCGCTCAAGAAGTCCACGGGATAGGTGGAGTTTGCGAGGATGCCGCCCACCTTCGCCGCGGCCAGCACGACGTACTTCGGCTTCGTCTCTCCCATGTAGGCGAAGACCGCGTCACGGTCCTTCAGGTCGAGTTCTGCCGAGGGCTTTCCCACGACGTTCTCGAATCCCGAGCCCTCGAGCTTGCGCACGATCGCCGACCCAACAAGCCCGCGATGACCCGCAACGTAGAAGGTCGCATCGCGGTCGAGCTCGCCCGGCGTGTACTGCACTCCGTCTACGGCGGTTCTCACGCGCGCGCTCCGAGCATGTCGCGGTTGCTCCAGGTCGGGAGCGACACCGTGTCGATCCACTCGGAGCCCCGCTCGAGGAGCGTGACGTCTGCGTCGACCATGAGCTTCGCCAGCTGGTCGCCGTGCACCGAGGGCACCCACCCGAGCTTGTCCGCTGCCTTCGTCGGATCGCCGATGAGGGCGTCGACCTCGGTCGGACGAAGGTAGCGCTCGTCGAACTTCACGAACTCTGCCCAATCGAGGCCGACGTGGCCGAACGAGACCTCGAGGAAGTCCTTGATCGTGTATCCCACACCGGTGGCGAGCACGAAATCCTCGGGAGTGTCGGCCTGGAGCATGCGCCACATACCCTCGACGTACTCGGCGGCGTAACCCCAGTCACGGATTGAGTCGAGGTTGCCGAGGTAGAGGTCCTTCTGCACACCGGCCTTGATGCGGGCGACCGCACGCGTGATCTTGCGCGTCACGAACGTCTCACCACGACGCGGGGATTCATGGTTGAACAGGATGCCGTTCACCGCGAACATGTCGTACGCCTCGCGATAGTTCTTGGTGATCCAGTAGCTGTACAGCTTGGCGGCCGCGTACGGCGAACGGGGGTAGAACGGAGTCTCTTCGTTCTGCGGCGGCGGTGTCGCGCCGTAAAGCTCGGACGTCGACGCTTGGTAGAACTTCGTCTGGATACCGGAGAGGCGAACGGCCTCGAGGAGGCGGATGGTTCCGGTTCCGGTGGTGTCGGCAGTGTGTTCGGGCTCGTCGAACGAGACGCGCACGTGCGACTGCGCCGCCAGGTTGTAGACCTCGTCCGGGTTGATCTCGGACATGAGCGTCACGAGACGTGCGCCGTCGGACAGGTCTCCGTAGTGGAGGAAGAGCTTCGCCTCCGGGTCGTGAGAGTCGACGTACAGGTGGTCGATGCGGTGGGTGTTGAAGGTCGAAGCCCGACGGATGAGTCCGTGAACCTCGTACCCCTTCGAGAGCAGTAGCTCAGCAAGGTACGACCCGTCTTGACCTGTGATGCCGGTGATAAGTGCGCGCTTAGACAACCGATGTGCCCCTCGTCGATCCAGATAAAGGTCTCGAGACCCTACGCTGCCGCGAAACGAACGGCAACGGGGTCAAAATGGACTCGCGAACCAACGGGCCCGCGCTCCACAGGTCATAATCTCACAGCGCCAAGTGCTGACTCTGCAGAACTGCCGTCGTAACACAACGTTCACGCTCAGACGCTAGGCTCGCTGCACGGCGTCAATGTCGTCATAGAACGGGGACGAACGTGCAGCTGAGCGTTCTTATGCCAGCGAGGGACGCGGAATCGACAATTGTCACTGCGCTTCGTAGCACCCTTCGGAGTATGCCAGACGACTCTGAGATTCTTGTGCTGGACGATGCAAGCGGCGATGGGACCGCGAAAGCGGTCAGGAGTGTGCGGGACAACAGGATTCGGCTCACGACTAGCTCTAAATCTCTCGGCGTGGCCGCCGCTCTGAACGAACTGCTCTCATCATCTGCAGCGGAGTTCATTGCGAGGATGGATGCGGACGACATTTCCTCCCCAATCCGATTCATCCGTCAGAAAAGAACCATAGGCGAGCGCGACGCCGTCTTCGCGTCGACAGTCCTCTTTGGTAAAGGCTCGCGCCTTCGCGTCACGCCGCTAGCACCATTGAGCCCCAAAGGTTCGATCTTCGCCCTCCTGTTGGGAAACCCGTTCGCGCACTCGACGATGTTTGCTCGCCGACGAGCTGTGGCAGAGGTGTCGGGGTACCGTTCGTGCATGGCAGAGGACTACGACCTCTGGATGAGAATGGCAGCGTCGGGGCGTCGACTGGCCCGCGATTGGTTACCCGCAGTTGCTCTACGCCAACATCCATCCCAAGTCACGGCCGCGGCCGATTGGGGCGATCGCGCTGCTGCTGAACCAGAGTGGCAGGAATCCTACGAGCGCCTCCTGAGGACAATAATCTCACCATCTCTGGTTTCGACGGTTCACGCCTCCGTATCCGCGTCTCATACCCCAGCCAGAAAAGCCGAAGTGATAGCACCTCTGCTCCGTGGTCGCGTGCAAAAGCTGTCCAGGTCGGACCGCCTGTCGATTGGTCTCCTAGCCCGACGTGAGGGCGTAAGCCTGTGATGAGCGCAGGTCTTACTCCGCGGACAGTCCTGTTCGCCTACCCCTACGCGGGCGATCGGCGTGACGCCGTTTCGCGGTACATCAGCGACCTCCGCGACGGACTCGAATCCGAAGGTCTCAAATCCAGCGTTGTCGCCCTAAGAAAGACACAGCTCCGACTCGAGCTCGGACGTTTCGCCCGCCTGGCTCGCATCTCGAACCAAATCGCGTTCTACGCCCAACTGGCCGCTGCCATCCTCGTTGCGCCGAAACCCGTCACCGTCATTACCGTCGACGTGCCGTCAGCAATTGGACTGGTCCCACAGGCCATCAGACGCTTAGCCGGTAGTCGCGTTCGCGACATCTCGTGGGTCATGGACCTGTACCGTCTACGCAGCGGAGTGCACCCCACTGAAACTCACGAACCTCGCTCGATCCGGGCCCGGTGGGAGTTGAGAAGTCTGCGAGATGCAAGCGTTGTAGTGACTATCGGCGACTGCATGCGGCAGTTGCTGGACGAGCATGACGTGAAGGACGTCCTGACGGTTCCGATCTGGACGACGCAAAGCCCACTCGATGACGGTCATACTCGAGCCGACGGGCCTCTCAGACTTTTATACAGCGGATCCGCGCGCGAGATTCATCCTTTGGGTGACTTGCTCCAAGCCGTCGCGCAGTTGCCGTCGCTTGTGCAACTCCGAATCGTGGGCCGAGGAAGCGAGATAGATGCGGCCGCCGCATTCGTACAGGCGAATGGCTTGACCAATGTAACCGTGACGGGTCTCGTCCCGGAGGATGAACTAAGCCACCAGTACGCCGCCGCAGACATCCACGTTGTGAGCCTGGCGTCCTCCGCGACAGGCACCTGCGTTCCATCCAAGACATACTCAGCTATGGGTGCTGGCAGGGCCGTGCTCTACATAGGTGACGCGTCTGGCCAAGCAGCTCACGACGTCCAAGTGTCGCAGGGGGGCGTAGTCGTGACCGCGAATACTGCGTGCATCCTGTCGGAGCTGCACAAGCTCGCACGAGATCCGTTGGAATTGCGAGCGATGAGCTTACGTGCCGCGGAGTTCGCCCATCGAGATCGCAGCCGGTCAGCTGCAGCCACGCGCTGGTCGCAGATCCTGCGCAATTCAGCTACATGAACATCGCGCGCGCTTCAGCAAAGCTCCGCGCCTTGGCGATCGCTGCCCCCGACCCATCGAGCCAGGAATCGATATAGCCGTGGACTTTCCCATAAGAATTGTCGACAGCGACAACCGACCGCCCCATCTGTAGCCCCAGAAGCATCGCGTGCAGGCGGTCCGTGATGATGGTCTCGCCGACAGCGATCAGATCGACTCCTCTCCGCACGCGCCGCTCAGCCAGTCGGCGCCAGCCGTCGGCGGACTTGTTCAGGAGCACGCTGCCGCGCGGCAGGTAACGAGCACGATTGCGAACTTTTCGCCGCAAGTCGTCCCCGCACGGTTCCGTCAACCAATCCATTGTTTCGTCGAAGGGCGAGCTATCTGATCCGACTTCCCCGTCGGTCCGAGCCAGGACGACGAATGACTGGGTCGCGGGCGGCGCCTCGATTTGCCGTAGAAAGTGCACCGAATCAGGAGCCAGAACAGAAGCGATGCCGTGATCATGAAGTTGCTGACTCGTTGCCCTGTCTCGTGCGCCGATGCGATAGTCCGTTTTCGAGCGAACGTTTCGAACGAAGGATTCGAGGTCGGCCGCAGATGAAAAGTGAGCAGTCTGTGGCGCTTGAATAAGAAGCTTGTCCTTCGGAGTCTGCATGAAGACCTCGTGCCGGTGAGCGGACACGTCCGGGTAGAGACCCCCAAGGTTTCCGCCACCGTGGGCCAACACAGCGTCGCCGAACTTCAGGCGCGCGGGGTCGTGTGTGCCTATTGTCTGCACGCTCTCTACTGCGATGCCGCGTACGCGAAGATATTCGAGCAGACCGACCGCTATTGCGCTGTCGCCAACGTTTGCGTGGTCGGGGAAGTCCACGTAGGAGACTGACTTTACTCCTTCCAGCAGCCGATCGAAGGCGGCTGCCGCCACCGAGTTCATGTGATTCACATAGTGATTTGACATCGACTGCCTCTCACGAAGGTGGGGGACCCAGGACTGGAGTGCTAGAGTGTGTAAGAATTTGAGAGACGGCCCGTGACGCAGGAGATAGAATCCGAAACTTGCTTTGGGCTCTCGTGGAGCGCGTACTCCCCCGCGCTTCAAGCGCCCTCGTTGCGATTCTTCTAGCTTACGCAACATCGCCCGATATTGTTGGCATCTACACGTGGTTGACTCTTGGCGTAACCCTTTACCTCTCTGTGGCGGACGGGGCAGCCAGGCAGGTTGCAGTCCTAGCCTGGCGGTCATCGACAGGATTGGACCTCATAAAGCGCTATGCGCGCATCGCTGGGCCATCTGGTCTATTAGTTCTGTCGTTAGTGGCGATTATCGTCGGAGCACTCACCGGCCGCTGGGACCTGATCGCTTCAGCGAGCCCCATCATTTTTGTGCCATTAGTCAATGTGCGATCCGTGGCGGCAACGGCGCTGATGCAGGTGTCTGGACAGTGGCGCTCTCTCGCTCTGATTCAGTCTGTTGCCGCCGCGAGTTCACTCGTAGCCTCAGTCCCGCTCTTGCTAGCCACGGCGTCCCTACTCGGCCCAGCCTTACAGCTGCTCCTCACCGAGGCGATCTTCACATTCCTCGTTCGCCGAAAGGTGAGACTGACAGGATTGAACGAACGCGCAGCCAGCTTGACCGAAGGAGAACGATTGGGTGGGGCATTTGCTCACCTCTCAGCGCAGGCTGCGCTGGGGTGGGTACAGGGCCAGGCTGATCGCCTTCTCCTGGGAGGGTTCGCCGGCACGAGCGCCTTAGGATCGTACTCCCTGGCTCTCGCCATCGGTAGGAACCCTGGCGACGCTGTCTCAATGGCAACGGCAAACGTGGCCCGCTCTGCTGTAGTCGGCGAGGCCAGCCTCCATGATGCCAGAGCAATACTCGACAAATTATTGGTACGAGCCCTAGCAGCAGCGGCCGTCCTGGTAACTCTGCTGATTCTCGCGGTCCAATTGATTTTGCCGCTGCTGCTCAACACAGACCTTTGGGGCCAGTCCATCGCCGCAGCGGGCCCGATCCTTCTGAGCATGATTGTGACTGTTTACGCCTGGTCCGTCAGCCCTGTCCTTGTACAGTTCGGCTACGGCAAGGCGTTGACATACATAAAGCTCGTAGGCCTCGCGTTTGCACCAGCCGTGGCGATCGGCGCTATGTGGAACCTGCAAATAGCTGCCTGGTTAGTTTTGAGCAGGGAAATAGCGATGATGCTAGCATCGGTCGCAATTTGCCCCAAGGCTGCGCCTAAAAAATCTCTCATTTTGACCATCTGCCTGACAATCTTCGGCTCAGTGCTACTCGAAGCTTGGGCCCTCGTGCGATGACTGCCGACTCGGATAGATTCGAGATCGCGGCGCGCGCGCCACACCCCCGGCGGGAACGTCGGATGTGACGAGGGCGTGCGCACCGATCATTGCTCCAGCTCCGACACGGATACCCCCAAGCACCGTCGCACCAACCCCGAACACAACGTTATCTTCGATGATCGGGCATGGGCCTCCAGGGGTTGCCTGCCCTATCGTCACATTGTGCCGAAGAACTACGTTAGCGCCGATGCGAGACGCGTCGTGGATAACGGTACCATAACCATGGAAGATAGTAAGACCCGGCCCGATTTGGGTTTTAGGACGAATCTCGATTCCAATGACTACTTCAGCGCAAAACCGGTGAATAGCTGTCATCCCATAAGCAAGCATGCGAGGCACCCGGCTCGACATACGCGCGTGATATGCAAGGCGGAAAGTCGTCAGAACCAGCTTGGCTTTGAGGTCCCCGCCATTAGCTGCGTAATCCGCGCGTAGAATGGTGAGTAGGGGGAGCTCCTTAAATGGGTTTTTCTGATTCAAGACGATTCCCCTCCTCGAGAACAGATGCCCATTCCTGATCAAAACGCGCAGGACTCAGATGTTGTTCAAAATGCACCTGCGCGGCGCGTGAGAGTCGGTTCAACTCGCTCCGATTCTCGTGCATTCTGCGTACAAAACCAGCTAAACCATCCACAGCCCCCGGAGAAGTAACGAAGGCGTACTCATTCGACGCAACGTCCGCAACCCCGCCAATGTCGTACGCTGCAACGACGACACCGTGGGCCACTGCTTCCACGATCGTGAGCGGTTGAGCTTCGAATTCATACACGCTCGGGAAAACGAGTACGTCTGTGCTTTCCAGGATGCGAACCATGTGCTGCTCGTTAGATACATGCCCGCGCAGAACCAACTGTTCGGAACCTAGAGCAGTGACCCGAGCCTCAACCTTCCGTTGGAACGCTTCGTCAGCCGTCGCCCCATAGATCTCAAATCGGATGGGGAGGCCCTCGCTGATCAGCACTTCCGCCAACTGGACGAAGTCGATCACCCCCTTGGCTGGGATGAGATTGGATATGTAGCGAACCAGAAGCGGTCCGCTCCCGACGTCTTTGATTAGACGTCGAGACGGCGTGTTCGTTGTGTTTGCGATGAAACGAACGGGCGCGTCCCCGACCACGCCCCGCACATCATCTCCCAGTCGGGGGCCGAGTGTCACGACAGCCCGAGCACCGTTGAACGTGAATCGAGCAAGTGACCCCATGAGTTTGCTCTGTCGGCTCAGGTGTCTCCACCCAGACGTATGCACGTAGAGGATCCGAGGCGTCTTCGTCAGCCTAAGCACGCCTGTGAGGAGGACATCCACCAAGAAAGAGAACGTCCTGTTCGTTACGAAAAAGATCACTACGTCAGGACGCCGCATCGTTACGGCACCCAGCAGACGTGCTGGCATCCACGCCGCTGAAGCCACTTTGCGAAGCGAGAAGCGACCAACTTCGCTAATTGATTTGCTGAACCGCCTCTCAACAACCTTCACATCATGACCCATCGATTGTAGCGATCGGACTAAGTGCTCGGTCATGATGGTAGATCCATGGCGCGGAGGCGGCAGCTGACTAATCAATGTAACGCGCACTTCTCAACCTCGCCACTGAATCATTGTGGCCCAGATGAAGCGCATATTCCCGAATATGTAGCGCTTCCAAAGACGACGGGGCTCTTTTGCAAGCCTATACGTCCACTCCATCCCCGTTCCCTGCAGCCAGGCTGGGGCTTCGGCAACGCTCCCCGCGACGAAATCGAACGCAGCACCAACATTCACAATCGGGATGTTGAGTACGTGGGCCAGTCGCGTCCCCAGAATATCTTGCTTTGGAGTACCCAAGCCGAGCCAAAGAATGTCCGGCTCCGCTTTTCGTACAATTTGCGCGCATAGTTCTACGTAATCATCATCGACTTCAGCAAAAGGCGGCGAGTAACTGCCTGCGATCTTCACCCCCTCATATTGATTGCGGACATTTCGAGTGAGCGACTGAAGCACCTGTTCCGTGCTGCCTAAAAAGAAGTGGCTAAGATCACTGTTCCGAGTGACCTCGAGCGAGGCTCGGAAAAGAGAGGGCCCTCGTACCTGCGACGCCGAGGGGCGCTTTCTCCGAATACGTAGGGCCAAAGCTACGGGAGATCCGTCTGGCAGGTTGATGCCTCGGCTGTCTGCCAAGATTGCGGCGTATGAGCTCGACTTGCTGGCCAGCGCGATGTTATAAGCGTTCGCCAAACGCAGATTGATTCCGACTCCGTCAGATGCGAGATCATGCGTGAGCCAACGACTGACTTGCTCGACGTCAGCTCGCGCGAAAACGACGCCCCCCACCGAGTCCGTTTCGAACCTCATAAGAGCCATACCACCATTTCAGTCGGGGTTCGGCGGTCGACCAGCGCCGTATCGCACGTCGTGCAGGTGTTCGCGCTGAAGAGTACCAGCCTCCGACCGGCGAGATCCTGCCGGTTACCCTTCATCAGGCAAGGGCGGTGCCCAGCAAGCCGACAGCAATAAAGACGGCGTTGTAGGTGACGTGTGCGAAGACCGCTCCCCACAGTCGGCCCGTCAGGAGGACAACACCCGAGCATGTCATGGAAAGCAGGAAGAGCCCCAGGCCGTCAACAAGAGAGATGGCCTGAAACGCCGCATGAGTCAACACGAATGTCGCGCTCGAGAACAACGCTGCGGATGTCGCGGCAGAGGCCGCTCCGATAGACCTCCTGAGCAGCTGGTAGACGACGACGAGAACCACGCCCCGAAAGAATACTTCCTCCACAATTGGCCCAAGAGCGCCCGACATCAGTGCTAGAGCGCCGAAATCAAGACTGGTTTCGGCGGACGGAAACGCGGTTGAGTTGACGTTGCTTGCAAGTCCCTGAATGAGACGCAGAGCGACGCCGAGACCAACTCCCCAGAGCAAGTCTTGTGGCTTGAGCGTCAGAAGGTTCGCTGGCCGTGAACGTAGAAATGCGTACAGAACAGCAGCGACGAGACCCAGCCAAAGTGCGGCTGTAGAAATTATCGACGGGTACGGTGCGGCGACGCGGGCGGCCAGGGTGCCCCCGAGGACACCCACTCCTACGCCCGACAACGCGACGACTAGGACGCGCAGGTCCCACAGATTGATGGCGCGACCGCCCATCCGCCAATCCTTGCGCCGTCGCCGACGTGCGCCCGCGAGCGCTCGGTGGATATCCTCAACGCGCGCGGCGTTTGGAAGCTCCCAAGAACCGCCGCTGCTGCTGGCATTACGCTCATCGTGCACGTCGCCAACTTAGTCTCCCACAATGCTCCTGCCCCAGGGCGAGCGGATCGAGGACATACTCTGTGCTCAGAATTCTCACCGTGTGCACCGGCAACGTGTGTCGGTCCCCGCTCGCCGCACTAATGCTTGAGCAACGGCTCTCTGAGCTCGACGTGCAAGTCTCGAGTTCCGGCACCAGAGCACGACCCGGGCTGCCTATGACATCCGAAGCGCAGAGTATCGCCGTCGAACTGGGGGCCACGCAGGCAGCGGCCTCGGCCCACGTGTCGAGGTTCTTGGACACGACGCAACTTCAATCTGCTGACTTCGTGATTGCTATGGCCAGAGATCACAGACGCGCGATCGTAGAACTGAACCCGTCGCTTTCGCGCACCACCTTCACGCTGCGGGAATTGGATCGCCTGGTGGCACTCACCGACGATGACGAGCTAGTGCTGTCAGGAAAGCCTGACGGCCCGGAGAGCCCCCGGGCCACTCTCGTGCGGATGCTCGCTCACGTTGCCACCCGGCGAGGAATCGCTCCCCCGCCCGATTCGCCTGACGACGACGACGTCGTCGATCCTTACAGACGATCCCGACGCGCGTACACACTGTCCGGGGTCCAACTGGCGCGCGCGTTGCCCGCAGTCGAGAGGTTGGTTCGCCTAGCGCTGGCAAGATGAAAGGGCTGGGGTGCCGCGCGTTCTCCGCATCGCAAAAAGCTAAACTGAGCGTCAGCAAGTTGGCTCAACGCCGTCTCATAACCGGCCCGAAACAATCCGTGTGTCAGACTGTGAAAGTTCCCCCAGCGCGGCCTCCAACGAGGCCGGCGCGTCTTCCGAGAGGCACCATGGAGCTCAGCGACTACATCCGCATCCTCCGCAAAAGCTGGCTTGTGGTCCTGGTGCTTACAATGCTCGGGCTTGGTGCATCGACTGCATTTACTCTCACGCGGACGCCCGTCTACGAATCCTCGAGCACTGTGTTCGTCTCGACACAAGGCGGCACAACAACTGCGGAGCTACAGCAAGGATCGACCTTCACGCAAGCGAGGATCAACACTTACTTGGGTCTCGTCACTACGCCGGCGATTCTTGAGCCGGTCATCTCTTCGCTGGGCCTACCGACAACGGCGGAGACCCTCGCGAAGAGTGTTAAAGCAAGCGCCGCACTAAACTCGACCCTCATCACTTTGACGGTGAGTGACGCGTCTGCAGACCGTGCGGCCGGAGTAGCGAACGCGATCGCGCAGAGCCTATCGACCGTCGTCCCGCAGCTTGAACCCGCCGTCGACGGCGGATCCAGCCCCGTACGCCTCACTCGTGTCAGCGAGGCGCAGCCCGCCGCGCAGCCAAGTAGCCCCAACGTGCTTCTCAATCTCGGTCTCGGGCTAATCGCGGGTCTCGCGCTCGGCGTGGGGGTAGCCGTTCTACGAACGAGTCTCGACAACCGCGTTCGGGCGCCTCGTGACGCGGCACAGATCACGGGCGCGCCAGCCATTGGTGCAATCGCTTTCGATGCAAAGGCGAAAGAGCGCCCGCTCATTGTTCACGCGGACCCTCTCAGCCCGCGAGCGGAGTCGTTCCGCGCTCTTCGTACCAACCTGCAGTTCTTGGACATGGGCGGTCGCTCAAGCTTCGTCGTCACGAGCTCGATACCAAGCGAGGGCAAGTCCACAACCACCATCAATCTCGCTATCGCGCTGGCCGACGCGGGTAAGCGGGTCGCACTCCTGGACACGGATCTGAGAAAGCCAAAAGTCGCTGAATACCTCGGAGTAGAGGGTGGCGCCGGTCTTACTGATGTCCTTATTGGGAGGGCTAAGGTCAACGAGGTCATGCTGCCTTGGGGTGGTCGTAGCCTCTACGTGCTGCCCGCGGGAAAAATTCCGCCCAACCCGAGCGAGCTGCTGGGGTCCCAGCAGATGACCATCCTCCTCGAGATGCTTGAGCGCGACTTCGATGTCGTCCTGTGCGACGCGCCCCCATTGCTGCCAGTCACTGACGCTGCGATTCTTGCCCGCGCAACCAGCGGGGCACTCATGGTGGTGTCCGCAGGAAAGACGACCAAGCACCAGCTGACCGGAGCAACCGAGGCACTCAATACTGTGGGAGCGAAGCTCGCCGGGTTCATCATGTCGATGGTGCCGACGCGCGGGCCCGACTCTTACTACTCGGGCTACGGCTATGGGTATGGGTATGGGTACCGGGAAGTACCGGTCAAGACCGGTCGCTTCTCGCGCAAGAAAGCAAAGAGCGCTGAAGACACACCAGCCGCTGCTGAGGTGTCGCTGGATGAGCTCGGCTTCTCCCCACGCCGCACCTCGCGAGAAGCTCAGCGCGAAGCATGAGCTGGCCACGACCATACGTGGCCAGCTAAATCGGACGCAGTCGGGCTCAGTTGCGATCGCAAGGACGAAAGGCATCAGCGTGAGCTCATCCCCGCTCCCACCGGCCATGCTCAAGGCTGGTCGCGTTGCGGCCTGGGTCGTCGGCGCATTTCTCGTCCTCCTCGTCATCGCCGCGGCCTGGATTGGCGTGCGTGGGTGGCTGGCCTATCAGCACCTGTCGCGAATCGAAGCGGGCCTCAGCGAGGCCTCTGCGGCGCTCGCGTCCGACCCGGGGGCGGCGGGCGCTACCGTAGCTCGACTGGCAACCGACGCCGCAGCCGCGCACGACCTCACTTCGGACCCGGTGTGGAACTTCGCGGAGAGCTCACCGTGGATCGGTCCCCAACTGCACGCATTTGGAACTGTGGCCGCGGCCGGAAATGCCCTCTTGGGCAACGCTCTCTTGCCCCTGGTGACTGCTGCTCAAGACACGTCCTTCGACGCGTTGAAGCCAGTCAACGGTCGTATCGACACAACCGCCCTGTCCGCCCTCGCGCAGCCCGCTCAATCAGCTGCGGTGGCCGCCACCGCGGCCGCTGATGGGGTGGACGCCGTAAACCGGACGCCTCTTATAGGAGTCCTGGAGCGCGCTGTCGATAAGTCGAGCGCAGTGTTCGAACAGGCAGCCACAAGCATCGACGCGCTTTCGCGGGCGACACGCCTACTCCCCGACGTCCTGGGCCAGAACGGTGAGCGCAACTACCTGCTGCTTGTTCAAAACAACGCCGAGTGGAGATCCTTGGGCGGCATCGCCGGCACGGCAATTCTCCTCAAGACCAACCAGGGCGCGATCAGCCTTGCAAACACCGAATCCGGCACCTCACTGTCGAGCGGCATCAAGAATCCGGTCGTCGACTTACCCGCCGACGTGCAGAACATCTACGAGACCAGACCAGCACGCTTCTTCCAGAACCTCACGCAGGTTCCCGATTTCACCTTCGATGGCCCGCTCGCTCAAGAAATGTACAAGCAGCGAACAGGTGTGTCAGTGGACGGCGTCATCGCACTGGATCCCGTGGTGCTGTCCTACCTTCTGCGCGCAACCGGACCGGTAGCAATGCCCGACGGCTCGACGCTATCTGCCGAGAACGCCGTCAAAACCCTGCTCAGCGACGTTTATCAGCAATACCCCGATCCGTCAGCGCAGGATGCATTCTTCGCCGCCTCGACCGGAGCTGTCTTCAACGCCTTTCTCGAAGGACGCGGGTCGACGGTGAGCTTGCTGACGAATCTCGCGACTGCGGCCGATCAGCGACGAGTACTGATGTGGAGCGCCGATCCCGACGAACAGGCCATTCTCGAGGGGTCGTCCGTGGCAGGTGCGCTTCCGGAAACGAACGACAAAACGGCCCGGTTCGGGGTGTATCTCAACGACGGCGGCGGTTCGAAGATGAGCTACTACGTCAAGCCTGACGTGAGTCTCGCGTGGGACCAGTGCGCACCCGATGGGCGGAACGGTCCGCGTCAACTGACCCTGCGGATGAGCCTCACGAACACCGCGCCCACCGACGCCGAGACGTCACTTCCGCGATACGTCACTGCCAACGGCGCATTCGGTACGGCGCCGGGAACGGCGACGGTCGTGAACAACGTCTACCTCCCCGAGGGGTTCGAACTCGTCTCGGCCGAGACCGCGGCGGGCACCGGACCCTCGACCGGAACCCTGGATGGGCGCCAGGTGCTGACCTTCGGTTTCCAACTCCTCCCCCAGGCATCAGCCGACCTGACCGTGACGGTGCGCGCAACGACGACGGCGTCGAAAGCCGAGGCATTCGTGACCCCGACGGCCGACGCGGGAGTCGATCCAACGGTCAAAGCCGCTTGCGAAACCACGGCAGTCGCAACCCTGCAGTGACCAATGCGACTGCGTAAATGCGCCTCCGACTGCGCGTCAGCGTAAATTTACGTAGTTGAAACCTTGACAATTTGCAACTGGGCCAACGCCTAGGCAATACTCAGGAAGGGTCTCAGCATCGCCCACCGCTTCATTGTTGTCCTTCCCCTTGCAGCTTTATCGGGATAGCACGGACGCGGACCACCACCTCCCGGTAGCCCGGATTCGAAAGCAGGCACTCATGAAGCTCAACCTCAAAAAGGCTGGCGTCACCGCGGCCCTCGCCGGCGCGCTGCTGTTCGCAGCTCCCGCCGTGGCTCAGGCGTACGTCCCCACCGCTCCCGGCACGCAGACCGTGACCATCACCAACAACGGCCCGGTCACGTTCAACGTGGCTCCCGGCGCCACCGTGACCTTCGTCCTCGTCGGCTACAACGCCAACCAGGCCGGCCTCGCCACGGCGAACCTGCCCGTCAGCTCCAAGTCGATCACCAAGGTCGCCGACGCCTCCGGCAACGCGACCGCGGTTGTCACGCTCCCCGCTGACGCCCGTGGCACCTACACGCTTTCGGCCACGCCCACGGGCGGCACCGCTGGCGGCTCGGGCACCAACGCCGGCGGCAACAGCGGCCTCCCCGCGACCGGCTTCGACACCAACTCGCTCCTCGGCCTGTGGGTCGGCGGCGGCGCTCTCGCGCTGGCCGGTGGCACGATCGCCGTGGCCACCACGGTTCGTCGCAACCGCGCCGAGGGCAAGGCCTGACGCACCACGCGTTCCTGAAGGGGCGCCGTCGACTTCGGTCGGCGGCGCCCCTTCCGCGTTCGTACGCACCGACACCGGCACGCGGCATCCCTTCCCCTCCGTCAACCCGGCGCTCCCCCGGGCTCGGCGCGGTTGACTCGAGCCATGGACACGACCACCACCGCTCCCCTCGACAACGACGGGCGTGACGCAGATACCCCGCCGGCGCTGCCGTTCATCCACATGTGGACCGGGCTCGACGGCAAGAGCCGACTCGACGAATCCGTCCTCCGGGGATTCGGGATGCAGAGCGTCGGCGGCGGAGCCGACCCGCAGTGGATGCGGCCGTTCCCCGGCGAGGTGTCGGCCGTGCTCTTCGCGGCGCTGCCGGTCGGGTGGGTGGGGCAGTGGCATCCCTCCCCTCATCCGCAGTGGGTGATCCCGCTTCGGGGACGCTGGTTCCTCGAGACGCACGACGGCTCGCGCGTCGAGATGGGACCGGGCGACATCCACTTCGGGCAGGACACCGACACCACCGAGGTCGACGGCAAGGCCGGACACCTCTCAGGCACCGTCGGAGACGAGCCGTGCCTGCAGGTGCTCATCCAGTTCGCCACGTCGCCGGCCGCGCCCACCGCCCACCCCTTCGGATGAGCGCGTCAACCCGGCTCACCCCACCGCACGCACACGTTTGACTAGGAACATGCCCCGTATTCCCCTCGACGGTCAGATCCTGCAGAGTGCACGCACCCCCGAGGCTGTCGACGTCGCCCCTCCCCGCGTCTGGGACGAACGCCTGAGCGCCGTCCTTCCGCCCACCTCGCGCCTGCTGTCTCTCTACGCCGACGCCACCTGGGCCGAGGGACCGGTCTGGTGGCCCGAAGAGCGCTCCCTCGTCTTCAGCGACGTGATCGGCCGGCGCACCCTCGCGTGGCGCGAAGACGGCTCCATCATCACGGTGCGTGACCGCTCGAACTTCGCTAACGGAAATGCGATGGATGCCGACGGCCGCCTCGTCCAGGCCGAACACGGACGCCGCGGCATCAGCCGCACCGACGAGAACGGCACCGAACTGCTCGTCGACGCCTTCGAGGGCGAGCCGCTGAACTCACCGAACGATCTGGTCGTGGCATCCGATGGCTGGATCTGGTTCACCGACCCCACCTACGGCATCTCGGATCCGCGCGAGGGATACCCCGCCGAGCCCGCCCTCCCCCACCAGAGCGTCTACCGCTGGCGTGACGGCGACGGCCTGCAGCGCATGATCGACCTCGATCAGCCCAACGGGCTGGCCTTCAGCCGCGACGAGAGCACCCTGTACGTCGCCGAGTCGAACGCCGAGCGGCTCCCCCGCGTCGTCGCGTGCAGCTGGGATGGCGAGAGCCTCGGCACCCCGCGCACCTTCGCGACGGTGAATGCCGGCATCCCCGACGGATTCGTCGTCGACAGCCGCGACCGGCTCTGGATCTCGAGCGAAGCGGGCGTCGTCATCGTCGACGAGACCGGCGCGCGCCTGGGCGTCATTCCGACCCCGCACGTCGTCAGCAACTGCACCTTCGACGCCGATGAGAAACGCCTGTTCATCACCGGCGACAGCGATCTCTGGATGGTGGAACTCGCGTGACCGATGTCGAGATGGCGCGTATCCCGGCCGGCCGCGTACTGCGTGGGGACCTGCGGGGCGCGGAACGACGAGAGATCGTCGTCGACAGCTTCGAGATCGGCGTCTACGCCATCACCGAGGAACAGATGGCGGAGCTGCTCGGCATCCCGTCCCGCCATCCTCGGCGCCCCGCGACGCAGCTGAGCTGGCTGCGCGCGATCCGCCTGTGCAACGCGCTGAGCGAGTGGGAGGGCCTCGACCCCGTCTACTCGTTCGACGGAGAGGTCGTCACGGGCGACCCCGACTCGGACGGCTTCCGCCTGCCCACCGAAGACGAGTGGGAATACGCGTGCCGCGCGGGCTCGACGTCATCGGCCTACGGGCCGGTGCGCGAAGTAGCCTGGACGGCCGCCGACGGCCTGCGCGCCCCGGCGGAAGTCGGAGGACGGATGCCGAACCTCCACGGACTCTTCGACACTCTCGGCAACGTATGGGAATGGTGCGCAGACCTCTACGACACCGAGGGCGAGAGCGACGCGCGCGTGTTCCGCGGCGGCGGGTGGTCGGACGCCCCCGCGCAGGTGCGGGCGACCGCGCGGCGGGGCGGGCGTCAGCGGGACGCGTTCGACGACGTGGGTGTGCGGGTCGCCCGGGGGTGACACCCCGGGGGCCTTACGGCTTCGCCGGTCAGTCTTCGGTGGTGATGGACTCGGTGAGCGAATCCATGAACGCCACGATCGTGTCGAGCTCGCTGTCGTCGAAGCGTTCGGCGACATCGCGCATGGCGCTCAGGTGCGCGCCGAAGTGCTGGAAGAACTCGCGGCGCGACTTGTCGGTCAGCACGACCACGCGGGCCCGACCGTCGGAGGGGTGCGGCAGACGCTCGAGGTGGCCCGAGGCGACGAGGCGATCGATGAGCTTCGTGGTCGACGCGGTCGAGATGCGCAGATGGGTCGCGACGTCATGCGGACTGACCATCTGTCCGCGGTGCTCGCGGATGGTGAGCATGCGCAGCGTCGCGAGGTCGCTGGCATTCATGTCCATCTCGCCTTTCATGCCCGAATGCATGCGGTCGAGGGCGTCGCTGAGGGTCTGGACGGCGCGTAAAGTGTGGGTCACGGCGGGCCTTCTACCAGAGGCCGACACGGCTTCCGCCACGGTGGACACCCCCTTTCGGCGTCGGTATAGTCAAGCTACATCGCTAGCTAAACTAGCAAACGGGAGGCACGATGAGCGAGACCGAGTATGTCGTCCTCCTGGACGACTTCGGCAACGAGATCGGCACGGCGCCCAAGGCTACCGTGCACGACACAGAGACGCCTCTGCACCTGGCATTCTCGTGCCACGTGGTCAATGCCGCGGGCGAAGTGCTCGTGACGCGCCGCGCCTTGCACAAGAAGACGTGGCCCGGCGTCTGGACGAACTCGTTCTGCGGCCACCCCGGCCCATCCGAAGCCTCGCTCTCGGCAGTGCACCGCCGCGCCGCGCACGAGGTCGGCCTGGTCATCCGCGACCTCGAGCTGGCCCTGCCGAACTTCCGCTACCGCGCCGTCGATGCCAGCGGCATCGTCGAACACGAGATCTGCCCCGTGTACGTCGCCCGCGCCGACGTCGATCCCGAGCCGAACCCCGACGAGGTCGCCGAGTACCGCTGGGTCGACCCGCTCGAACTCGCCGCGTCTCTCGAGTCGACGCCGTGGGCGTTCAGCCCGTGGCTCGTCCTGCAGGCGCAGCAGCTGCACCTGTTCCAGACCCCTCACACGGTGAGGCGCGCCTCATGATCAGTCTCGAATCCACCCCCGTCGCCCGTCAGCGCATCGACCGCGAGATCGACGGGGCACTCTCGCGTCTTCAACGGCGCGCCACCACTCTCGGCGACGGCGCCCGCTACCTGGCATCCGCCATCCGTCGAGCGACCGAGGGCGGAAAGCGCTTCCGTCCCCTGCTCGTCGTCTCGGCCTTCGAGACGCTCTCCGGCGACGACGAACACCGCGTCGGCGTGTACCAGGTCGCCGCGGCCTTCGAGCTGCTGCACACGGCGTTCGTCATCCACGACGACGTGATCGACCACGACACCGAGCGCCGCGGAATGCCCAACATCGGCGGCGAATTTCGCCAGCGAGGTCTGATGAAGGGGGCGGATGCCGACGGCTCGGCCCTCCTCGGAGACGCTGCCGCGATCCTCGCCGGTGACCTGCTGCTGCACGAGGCCGGGCGCATGATCGCCCTCGCGCAGCTCCCCGACCGCATGCGCCAGCCGCTGCTCGAGATGCTCGACGACGCCGTTCTCATCTCGGCGATGGGCGAGCTCTCGGACGTGGAGCACGCCGTCTCGTCGGGCGAGATCGACTCCGAGGCGGTGCTGCGCACAACGCGCGACAAGACCGCCGCGTACTCGTTCTCGGCACCGCTGCAGGCCGGAGCCCTCATCGCCGGAGCCTCGAGCCCCTCGATCTACGCGCTCGAGCGGTTCGGCCAGCGCCTGGGACTCGCCTACCAGCTGGTCGACGACCTCATCGGGGCCTTCGGATCGTCGGCGGTCTCGGGCAAAGAAGAGGGCTGCGACCTGCGCGAGGCGAAGAAGACCCACCTCATCTCGCTCGCGCGCAAGACCCCGAAGTGGCCCGAGGTCAGCGAGGCTCTGGACCAGGCCCACACCGGTCCGATCGCCGTGCGGGCCGCCCAAGAGGCCCTCTCCGAGTCGGGCGCCCGAGCCGAGCTCGAATGCCTCATCCTCGATACCCTCGAAGAGGCCCTCATCATCGTCGATTCCTCGACGGTGCCGGCCGCGTGCCAGGACATGCTGCGCGACCTCGTGAAAGCCGTGCAGGAGCGCATTCCGTGAGCGATGCGCCCACGGGCCTCGAGCTGTATTCCCAGACCGCGGACGACGCCGCCGCCGCGGTGATCAACCGCTACTCCACCTCGTTCGGCATCGCCGCGCGCCTGCTCGGGCCCCGCCCGCGCCCGCACGTGCGCAACATCTACGCCCTCGTGCGAGTGGCGGACGAGATCGTCGACGGACCCGCCCACGACGCGGGGCTCAGTCCCGAGCGGGAGCGCGCGGTGCTCGACGGCCTCGAGAACGAGGTTCGGGATGCCATCGCCACCGGCTTCAGCGCCAATCTCGTCGTCCACGCGTTCGCCCGGACGGCGCGCGAGTGCGGCATCACCGACGAGCTCATCGCCCCGTTCTTCGCGTCGATGCGCACCGACCTCGACACCGCCGAGCACGACGACCTCTCGCACGACGCCTACGTCTACGGTTCGGCCGAGGTCGTCGGGCTCATGTGCCTGCAGGTGTTCCTCAACGCCGGAATGTCGGCACCCGCCCGCCCCGCCGCCGACCTCGTCGACGGTGCACGGCGCCTGGGCGCGGCCTTTCAAGACGTGAACTTCCTCCGCGACCTCGCCGACGACGCCGACCGCCTCGGCCGCGACTACCTTGACGGCGCGGCCGACGACGAACGCCGGGTGGCCGTTCTCGACCGCATCGACGCCGACCTCGCCGCCGCGGCATCCGTCATCCCCCATCTGCCACCCGACTGCCGGGCCGCCGTCACCACGGCGCACGACCTGTTCGCGGAGCTCTCTCGTCGCCTCCGCTCCTCCCCCGCCGGCGCTCCGCGCGTCCGCGTTCCCGACGGTGTCAAAGCCACCCTCGCCGCCCGCGCCCTTCTGGGCCGCCCCCCGAAAGGTTCACGCTCATGAGCGCCCAGCGCATCGTCGTCGTCGGAGGCGGGATCGCCGGTCTCGGTACCGCAGCCCTGCTGGCCGACCGCGGACACGACGTCCACCTCTTCGAGGCGCGCGACGCCCTCGGTGGCCGCGCGGGATCGTGGGAGAAAGACGGATTCCGCTTCGACACCGGACCGAGCTGGTACCTCATGCCCGAGGTGTTCGACCACTTCTTCCGCTTGCTCGGCACGAGCGCCGCCGAACAGCTCGACCTCGTGCGCCTCGACCCCGCGTACCGCGTCTACGGCCCTCCCGGAAAGGGCGAGCCGATCGACATCGTGTCGGGTCGCGAGGCCGTGCGCGCACTGTTCGAGAAGCACGAGCCCGGCTCGGGCGACAACATCGACGCCTACCTCGACTCGGCGAAAGACGCCTACGAGCTGTCGACGTCGAAGTTCCTCTACGACCCGTACTCGTCGACCAAGGGTCTGCGCGACCCCGCGCTGGTGAAGCGCCTTCCCACGCTCATCCCCCTGCTCACCCGCACGCTGTGGAAGCGCGTCACCACCGACTTCACCAACACCCGCCTGCAGCAGATCCTCGCTTACCCGGCGGTGTTCCTCGGCGGGTCGCCCTTCGAGGTGCCCAGCCTCTACCACCTGATGAGCCACCTCGACCTGGGCGACGGCGTGCTGTACCCCAAGGGCGGGATGACCGAGATCATCACCGCGATCGAGAAGCTCGCGCGCGAGCGCGGCGCCACGATCGAGACCTCGGCACCCGTCGAGGCGATCATCACCGAGTCGGGCACCGCGCGCGGCGTGCGCCTCGCCGACGGACGGATCTTCGCAGCGGATGCCGTGGTCTCGGGCGCCGACCTGCACCACACCGAGAACGAGCTGCTCGAAGAGAAGGACCGCCAGTACCCGGAGAAGTGGTGGAAGGACAAGGTGCCGAGCCCCGGCGCCCTGCTGCTGCTGCTCGGCGTGAAGGGCGAGCTGCCGCAGCTCACCCATCACACGCTGCTGTTCACCGACGACTGGCACACGAACTTCGACGCGATCTTCGGCGAGAACAAGAAGATCCCCGACCCCGCGTCGATCTACATCTGCCGTCCCAGCGCCTCAGACGACTCCGTCGCGCCCGAGGGGCACGAGAACCTGTTCGTGCTCGTCCCCGTGCCCGCCGACCCCGACAGCGGCCGCGGAGGCGTCTCCGGCGCCGGCGACGAGCGCATCGAGAAGGCCGCGGATCGCGTCATCGCGCAGATCGGCGAATGGACCGGCATCCCGGATCTCGCCGAACGCATCGTGGTGCGCAAGACCATCGCGCCCGAGGACTTCAAAGAAGACCTGCACGCCTGGCACGGCAACTCGCTCGGGCTTGCGCACACGCTCAACCAGAGCGCGATCTTCCGCCCCAAGAACCGCTCGCGCAAGGTCGAGAACCTCTACTACGCCGGCACCTCGGTGCTGCCGGGCATCGGCCTGCCGATGTGCCTCATCTCGGCCGAGCTCGTGGTGAAGCGTCTGACGGGCGACACCACGGCCGGTCCCCTGGCGGAACCCGCACGCGCGGCGGTCTGAGGTGCCGGGGATCTACCTGGGCGCGATCCTCTTCTCGCTGATCGGCATGATGCTGATCGATGTGAAGTACTCGCTCGCGCTGCGGGTCGCTCCTCTCCGCACCACGATGGCGGTGTTGGGCGGGACGGCGTTCTTCCTCGCGTGGGACCTCGTCGGCATCGCCACGGGCGTGTTCGTGAAGGGTGAGAGCCCGCTTTTCGTCGGCGTGATGCTCGCCCCGCACCTGCCGCTCGAAGAGCTGTTCTTCCTGCTGTTCCTGAGCTACCTCGCGGTAGTGATGTTCGCCGTGTTCGAGCGGCGCGCCGCCGCCCGCTCTCGCCGCACAGAGACCGCGGCGGCCGAGAGGCGGTCCGCGTGACCTACCCGCTCATCGTGCTGCCGTTCGTCGCAGTCACCCTCGTCGTCACCCTCGCCACGCTCCGGCGGCCGCGGTTCCGTCAGCGGATGGCATCCTCCGCTCTGACCGCGCTCGTCCTGGTGGGCCTAACGCTCGTGTTCGACAACCTCATGATCGCCGTCGACCTGTTCTCGTATCCTCAAGAGCACCTCAGTGGCCTGAAACTCGGGCTCGCCCCCATCGAGGACTTCGCCTACCCCCTGTGCGCGGCGTTCCTCGTGCCGGCACTGTTCGCCCTCTTCGCTCCCCTGCCCACGAAGGACACCGCATGACCGCCCCCGCCGCCCTCACCCCCGGCCGCGTGCTGCGGGAGCTGTTCGTGTCGTCGCGACCGGTCAGCTGGATCAACACCGCCTTCCCGTTCGCCGCCGCCTACCTGCTGACCACCCGCACGATCGATGCGCCGCTGATCATCGGCATCCTGTTCTTCCTCGTTCCCTACAACCTCGCGATGTACGGCGTGAACGACGTGTTCGACTACGAATCCGACCTGCGCAACCCCCGCAAGGGCGGCACGCACGGCGCCGTGCTCGCCAAGCGCATGCACCCCATCACGCTGTGGGCCTCGGCGCTGTCGTGCCTGCCGTTCGTCGTGTACCTCGTGATCATCGGGTCGCCGCTGTCGTGGCTCGTGCTCGCGCTCAGCCTGTTCTTCGTCGTGTTCTACTCCGCGCCGCCGCTGCGGCTCAAGGAGCGGCCGTTCGCCGACTCGATGACGAGCAGCATCCACTTCTTCTCGCCCGCCGTGTACGGGCTCGTCCTCGCGGGCGCCGTTTGGACGCCGCAGCTCGTGTTCGTGCTCGTCGCGTTCGCGCTCTGGGGCATCGCCTCGCACGCCTTCGGTGCGGTGCAGGACGTCGAGGCCGACCGCGCCGCCGACATCTCGTCGATCGCGACCGCCCGCGGAGCCCGGTGGACCGTGCGCTTCGCCCTCGTCGCCTACGCCCTCGCCGGGGTGGCCATGCTGTTCACCGCCTGGCCCGGGCCGCTCGCCGCCGTGCTCGTGGTGCCGTACTTCGTCGTGTGCTGGCCGTACCGGAACGTCACGGATGCCGACAGCGACCGCGCCACCGCCGGCTGGAACCGCTTCTTGTGGCTGAACCAGATCGCCGGCTTCGGCACCACGATGTTGTTGATCTGGTGGTGGTTCCTCAGCGCGTGAGCGCGCGTAGCGCGGGTCGGACGCATGTCCGGGCACTGCGGCGTGGGGCGCAGCGGCGCGGGCGCTGCGGCGTGGGGCGCTGCGGCGCGTGAGCTGCGGCGTGGGGCGCAGCGGCGCGTGAGCGCGTGGCGCCGGGTGCTGGCATCCGGTCGTCTCCGTTCAGTGTCCAGAACACACGGACGGTTTCGAAATTTGTCGGGGTGTTGTGGACACTGAACAGGGGTACGCGCGGGTGTACGCGCGCGGGCTCCGGAAGAGAGCGGGCGGGTGCGCGGGCGCCGGGTGGGTGCCGGCGAGGGCGCGCGGTGGACGCGGGGCGGGCGCGCGCGGTGGACGCTGGGCGGGCGCGTGCGGTGGACGGCGGCGAAGCGCGAACGACGACGCCGGCGCCCGCGGGAAGCGGGACGCCGGCGTCGAGGAATCGATCAGCCCGCGGGCGTGGCCGAGGGAGCCGGGGTCGGCGAGGTGCTGGCCGTGCCGCCCTGGCCCTGCGACTCGAGATCCAGCAGGCGCTGGACCGCCGCGGTGAGGCGGGCATCTTGCGTTGCGAAGGCCGCGAGGTCACCGCTCGTGAGCGCCGCCTGGCGTGCCGTCAGCGCGTCGCGCGCCTCTTGCAGGGCAGCCGCGTAGTCGCCCGTCGGAGCCGGGGTGCCCGACGATCCGCCCGTGCCGCCGTTCTGGTCGGTCGGGGTGACGGTCTCGTCACCCGTGTTCGCGCCGGAATCACCGCCGAACAACGTGTCGAGCGCCTCGCTGAGGGTGTTCTCGAACGCGATCTTGTTGCCGAAGGCGACGAGCACCCGTCTCAGCTGCGGGAGCTTCGTATCACCCGAGGACTGAACGAACACCGGTTGCACGTACAACAGACCGCCACCGACCGGCAGCGTCAGCAGGTTGCCGTTGAGCACCTGCGACTGCCCCTGTTTCAAGATGTTGATCTGCGACGAGACATTCGTATCGGAGTCGAAGGTGTTCTGCACCTGGCCGGGTCCGGGCACCGTGGTCGACGAATCGATCACGAGCATTCGGAGCTTGCCGTAGTCGTCGCGTTTGGTCCCCTGCTGATTACCCGCGTTGGAGTCGACGGCGAGATAGCCCGTGAGCACGTTTCTCGCCTGCCCACCCTGAGACGCCGGGATGAAGCTCGTGAACATCGAGTACGACGGGTCGTCCTGGTTCGGCATCTTCATCGTCAGGTAGTACGGCGGCTGGAAGGTCGCCGGATCCTGCGGGTCGTTCGGGGTCGTCCAGCGGTTGTCCTGCTGGAAGAACGAACGCGCGTCGTCGACGTGGTAGACGCCGAGCATCGAACGCTGAACCTTCATCAGGTCGGTCGGGTAGCGCACGTGGCTCATGAGGTCGGCCGACATGTCGGTCCACGGCTTGAGCGTCGTGGGGTAGATGTTCTGCCACGCCTTGAGCAGCGGGTCCTGGTCGTCCCACGCGTACAGGCTCACCGAGCCGTCGTAGGCGTCGACCGTGGCCTTGACCGAGTTGCGGATGTAGTTGATGTCA
>Ga0308159_1001140_pt1 | contig 42958 bp, 66 predicted proteins | sample PhyCR1_FD_201040 | JGI IMG/M metagenome (GOLD analysis project Ga0308159, IMG submission 201040) | Phyllosphere microbial communities from UC Gill Tract Community Farm, Albany, California, United States - DLSLC.R1 | ecosystem: Host-associated > Plants > Phyllosphere > Unclassified | place: USA... | reverse complement strand
AAGCTCAGCGCATGCGCCAGAGCACAGGCGCAACGAAAGCGGCCCAGCGCAGCAGGCGGCGCGGACCGAGTGCCACGACCACCGCGGTTGCGGCGACACCGGCTGCCACAGGATGTGCGCGTGCCGTGCGAAGCGCCGTTGCGCTCAAAGGCTCGTCGTCTGGAATTTCCGGTTCCGGCGCAACCGGCGCTGGCGCCTGCAGCACGGCGATCCGCCGACGCTGGACGGCGATGCGCTCAAGCAATTCTTCGCGCGTCTCGGGGCGGGCGTGATGACGCGGCGCTTCGTTGTCCGGCGCGGCATGCGTCGGGTCGTCGTCCTGCCCGACGTTGAACTGCGTCTGCGCCCATGCCCAGTCCTGGGCCAATGCTTCGCGCAACGGGTCGAAAGCCCCGGTGGGGCGGCGAAGCAGTTGCAACAAGGTCAGCGCACTCACCACCCACAGAGCGAGCCAGGCGCCGGCCACCGACCATGCGGCGGTGATGCGGTGCGGCGTGTCCCAGTAGTGAACGACGACGGCGACCGACAGGAGCGCCACGGTGACCGTCGTGAGGCCCAGCACTGCAACGACGAGGACAAGCATCAGCTTGAGCCGTTGCTTTTCTTCGTCCCAAGCCATGCGCAGCAATTTCACACGGTCTTCTGCCGCAATACTTCCTTCGCCAATCGCGATCTTGGCGCGGCGGATGCGCGCATCCAGCCCGAACAAGGACAACAGTTTCATGGGCTCCTCCCTGTGAGATTGCTTTCACAACTGCGAGCGTGCCATGCTCGCCCTGCCGCGCAACCGGGCGCGACATTCAATGGCTCAGCGGCGGCGGCCGAGCACCAAGCCGACCAGCACGCCGACGGCAAGCGCGCCGGCAGCGATCTGCCATGGTTCGTCGTGGGCATAGGCATTGGCGGTGTTGGCGGCTTCCTTGGCTTTCTTGGTCGCCAGCTTGCTCTTCTCGGCAGCCAGCTCGCGGGCAATCGCCAGCTTGGTTTCGACGCGTTGACGCAGCGCCTTGATCTGCGGCAGCGACTCCAGATCCTTGCCGCCCAGGACGCCCTTGACGTCGCTGGCAAGTTCTTCGACCACTGCATTCGCGGCCGCTTCGAGATTTTTGGATGCACTCATTGGAATCGTTCCTCCGTCATTCAACCGGCAACGCGCCGGCGACTTCACGCCAGCAAGCGGCATGCCGTCCCATGTTACATGCTGCTCGGCGCGCCGCCAGTCAGCAACTGCGCAACATATCGCCCGATCGCAAGGCTGCTCGTGAGGCCCGGCGACTCGATCCCGAAAAGGTTGACCAAGCCAGCCACGCCATGCGCGTCGGGACCTTCGATCCAGAAGTCACGCGTCGCTTCGCCAGGCCCGGAAATCTTGGGTCGGATGCCTGCATAACCGGGAATCAGCGCCCCGTCTGCAAGCCCAGGCCAATAACGCCGTACCTCGGCATAGAACCCATCGCCGCGCGACGGGTCGACCACGAGATCGTCGGGTGAATCGACCCACTGCACGTCGGGTCCGAACTTCGCTTGTCCACCGAGGTCGAGGGTCAGGTGCACACCCAGCCCCGCCGCCTCGGGCACTGGATAGACAAGGCGGCTGAAGGGTGCGCGACCGGCCAGCGTGAAATAGCTGCCTTTGGCGAAATAGTCCGATGGGACGGCGCTGGCGGGCAGTCCTTCGAAGCGCCTCGCCAACGCCGGAGCGCCCAGCCCTGCCGCGTTCACCACGCTGGCACAGCGCAGCACCGTACCATCCGTTGCAGTCAGCACGATACCGTCGGATCCGCATTGCGCGTGGTCCACACCCGACTTCAGTGCCAGCACCCCGCCGGCGTTTTCCAGGTCGCCTTGGTAGGCGAGCATGAGCGCATGGCTGTCGACGATGCCGGTGCTCGGCGAATGCACGGCGGCGAGGCATTCGAGTTGCGGCTCCATGGCGCGCGCCTCTTCGCGCGTGAGCATGACCAGATCGTCGACGCCATTGGCGCGGGCCTTGGCGACCATTGCCTCTAATTGCGCCACCTGGGAGGCCGCCGTCGCAACGATCAGCTTGCCGCAGCGCCGGTGTGGCACGCCGCGGGCCTGGGCGTATGCATAGAGCGCCTCGCGCCCTTCCACGCACAGCAATGCTTTCAAGGAACCTTGGGGGTAGTAAATGCCGGCGTGGATCACCTCGCTGTTGCGCGAACTGGTGCCTGTGCCGATGGCACCTTCGACTTCCAGCACGAGCACTTCGCGGCCCTGCAACGCAAGTGCACGCGCCACGGCCAGCCCCACCACCCCGGAGCCGATGACGGCGCAATCGAAATCTTCCATGGGTCGAGCTTAGCGCGACAAAGGGCGCGCCAACGACAAAAAAGTCCCCGGTAGAAAAACCGGAGACCGAAACGATGGGTATGGAATTTGGTGGGCGGTGGAGGTTTCGAACCTCCGACCCCAGCAGTGTGAATGCCAGAGAATGGTACACCGGGCGGGCGCGCCATTGGGGAGTGAGTCGACTGAATGGGCCATGAACGGCGCCCGCGAGCCGATTTTTACACTGGAATTACACCGAGCAAGGAACGCGAAATGACCGGAACGAAATTCAAACCACGCACCACGCCTGTCACCTCCCTGCTTCCGAAGGTGGTCTACATGCATGTGCTGGACACCACCGAACGCATCCCAGGGAACCGACCGATGGTGAAGTACACGACCAACAAGCAGAACCCGTTTGGCAAGCCCGGCGAGGATTACTCTGCGGAGTACCCGTGGACGTACATCAAGCTCGTGCCGGCCGCCGCCTGATCCTGCCGCGATGCGAGTCCGAGTCACACCCCAATACCGCGACGGCCGCAAGCTCACCGGCGCCCAGAAGACCGAGGCGCCCAAGCTCTACGGCATCATCCGCATCGAGAGCGAGCGCGGGCGGGATGTAGCACGGCTCCTGCATCCCGGCGGCGATCTGAAAAACCAGCGCGGCGCCCTGTTCAATCCCCTGCTCGTAGCGATGTACAACGACACGTTTTCGCTCAGCGGCATCGAGAAATCGGCGTCGGGCGCGTGGGTGCATCAGACCTGGTACTGCGAGACTGGCGGTGTGGCGCGCGAGCCGACTGGGGCGGGTGTCGACGGGTAAAGGCTGGCCCAGATACGGCAAAAGAACCCCAGACTTAAGCCGCCCCCTTGACCTTCTCCACGGTGCGCAGACCACCCAGGCCCAGCATGCCAAGCAGCAGCGGCCACAGCTCCTCCGTCTCGATCTCCGGCAGGTCGACCGGGTGGCCCAGCGCCTGGCCGATCATGAACAGGGCCGGTCCGCCGATGAACTTGAAGCCAACCGCGAACCCGCAGATCCAGCCGACGAACGGGCGCCAGCCTGCCACGAACAGGCGCGTGCTGGCAGCTTCGACGGTGTTGGTGGCGCTCTGCGCTGCCGCGATGTCGACCGACGCCTTGAGCTCGGCCAGTTGCTGGTTTTGCGCGGCCTTGAAGACCTCCAGCTTTGCGGCTTCCGCCTGGCTCTTGTCGGGCAGGAACTTGTCGAGGATGTCGCTAATTGCGGGGACGAGTGCGAGAAGTGCAGCCATGGCTCAGCCTTTCAGTTTCCAAGGGCAGTGTGAAGCGGAATGCCCTGAGGCTCCGCAGAGGCAGCAGTAGTGGTTCATCGGCGGATCTCGTTTCCCCAGAACGCCGAGTCGTCCTCGACATCGTCGGGCGGCAGCACGGGCGTGGGCGCGTACAGCTCGCCACCCGCATCCAAGTACGCCTGTTGCAGCTTTTCCATGGAATGCTCGGGCTGGCCGTACCCGGCGCCGGGCAGGCTGGCCCACAGGTTGCTGCACCGTTGCACCGCGGCGGCGAACTGGCCGCCGTCGATCAGTGGCAGCGCCGAGCGCTCGCGGATCAGCTGCATGGCCCACAGGTCCTGCGACACCGGGCCGAAGTCCGCCAGGTGCAGCAGCGCTTTGTAGTGCTTCCAGTCCTTGAGCATGAACTGATACCGGCCAGAGGCGTTCGACGTCAGGCCCTTGCGGTTGATGACCTTCGATGGCCGGCCGTTGGCGAACGGGTGCGTGCCGTAGTCGGTGAAGATCTCCGGCTTGCCGTCCACGCCGGTCACGATCACGTCGTAGCCGTTGTTCCGGGTGGCTGGGCTGGTGCTGGTGCCCTCGGACACGGCGAGCATGTCGAGGAAGGCTTTGCGGTTGGCGTTCATGGTGCCTTTTTGAGGTAGAACCAGACCGACCCGGCCACGAACACGACGACAGCCCAGATGCCCTTTTCGAGCAGCTTGCCGCGCATGTCCATCCAGAATCGCGTGCGCGCCGCAGCCTGTTCGATCATTTGTTCGTGAGCCCGGCGGTGCCCTTCCGGGTCGCCTCCAGGAAATGCGCGCTGCAACTCGTCGAGCCGGCGCTTGAAGTCGGCGTTGGCGTCCAGGTTCTCGGCGTGCTCGCGGCCCAAGCGCTGGTCGAGCTTGGCGATCGCCGTGAGAACTGGATCGGCCTCGGCGGCGGGGAATTGGGACCGTGCGTTCACTGGGCGCCCTCAAGCTGACGCACGCGCGCCTCAAGCTGTTGGATGGCATGCAGCGCCGCAGTGAGCAGCGTTTCGGTGCAGAGCTGCTTGTAGTCGCCGCCTTCGGTGATGAACGCCGAATCGATCTGCTCCAAATCCTGGGCGACGAGGCCTGCTTTCCGGCTCATGCCGGCGAACATCGGCGAGACCTCGTTGTATTCAAACGCCCGGAACGACATGCGCCGAACCTTGCTCAGCGAGTCTTCGACGGTCGGGCGCACGTTTTGCTTGAGCCGCGCGTCGGAGGTGCTGATTGGCCACGTGTAGCCGATGCCATCTGCGATAACGCCAAGACCGCCGGTTACCACGGTGATGTACCGCAGGCGGTGATCTGGATTGGGCAACGCGTACCCGAGCCCTCCAGTCCCATCGGGAGCGCCGACATCGAGCGTATTGCCCGGTCCGCGAGCGGCATACCCCGAATCATTGTTGAACGAGCTCACGTTTGTTGGGCGCCCTGTCACATTGACCCAGGTCGTGTAGACGGGCTGGATTCCGCCATCGACGACCACGTTTGTGCGCGAGCCGTCCCAGAACAATTTGAATGAATTTGCGGAACTGCGCTCCACAAAATCGCCTCGCGAGGCGCCGCCTAAGGCCGCGGCGCTGCCAGAAATTCCAATCGGCCAGTTCGCGCCGAAATCAGTGCTGTCTACGGTCAGGCGAAGGACATTGCCAGCACTCCACCCAATTTTGACAAGGCTGGCTACTTGGCCGGCGCCCGTCCCTTGCTGCACCGGCGTGTAGCCGAGCGCGGTCGGGATCGCGCCGGCCGCATATCCGGCACCGTCGCGAAGTTGGGCGATGAATGCGCCGTGATAGCGGATTGCATCGTCGAGGGCAGACGGTGGATCGGTCGCGCCGTCCGGCCCGTTCGCAGAGGCGGTCTGCGACAGGCTTGCGATTGTGGTGTTGACTGCCATGAGGTGTCCTATGATTCGGGGATGAACTTCGATCCGATATTTCTTGGCTGGGTGGGCTCGGTGCTGGTCGTGGCCTGGATCAACTCACTGAGAAAGTAGGCTGCCGCCCAGCGCCACGCCCGGCAGCAGAAGTGGGCTGCCTTGCGGGCCTGCGGGTGGTGGGCGCAGCAGACCGGGTGTTGCGTCTTGCGCGGCGCGCTGGCTGATCGACAGGTTGATGCTGCGCAGTGGGTCGACGACAGCAGCCTGGCCAAATGGAATCTTCCCTGCCACGCCGTTGAGCATGTCGAGACCACGCCCCAGAAGCAGCGCACCACTGTTGCTGTTGTTCACTGCTGATCCGACAGGCTGTACCTGAATCAGGCTGGCGACACGCCCCAGGGCGCGCATGCGGTTCACTTCTTCCGGCGAGAAAAACAAGGCGAGCTTTTCCTGTCCGATCTTGTTGATCGCGGCGTTCAGCGATGCTTGCGACACCTTGCCCGTTTCATCCGCGGCGCCACCGAGTGCGGCCTGCTTGATGCGGCTGGCGATGGCGTCGCGCATGACTGCAACACCTTGCGGCCCGACTTCGCGCACCACGTCCTGCGCATCCTTGAGGCTTCCATTCATGACGAACGACTCGGCGAGATTTTCGGGATCGGCGGTGCGGGCGTCTGAGAGGGCCGTGCGAACCAATGGCGACGACTCCTGGTAGCGGTACTTCGCTGCGGTCGCGGCGCGCGCGCGGTCGACAGCCGCAATGGATGATCCCGCCTGGCCGTCAAGCGTACGCATGGCGTCGGCCAGGCCGGCAGTGACCGGCGCAGTGCCGAAGTCGCGCCCACCAGGGTTGGTGATGGGTGTGATCGGCACGGAATCGAGCCCACGGATGGCTGCGCGGGCCGCTGCCGACTCGTTGCCTCCCTTGGCAAGCTCCTGTGACAGCATGGAACGCAGGTTCTTGTACGCCTGGGGGGTGAACGGCTGCGCACCGGTCTGGAACGCTGCCATGTAGTCGGTGACCTGTTTGGGAAGGTAGCCGGTCAAGGCCTCGTCCCCTACTTCGCGCATTGCTGCATTCAGGCCGTCTGGGTAAATGGGCTGCTTGTAGCCCGGCGAGTCCTTGGCATAGTTCCAGGCGCCGCGCTCGACGGCGCCGAGTGCATCGTTGGTGCCCTGGATTCGGCTCGAGATCGCGCGGCCGGCGTCCAGCGGCTGCACGTTCGACGCTGCGCCGAGGTCGTTGAGGCGGCCGATTAGCGCCGTGTTGTTGCGGTTCTGCATGAGCGGCAGACCCTGCAGTTCGCCATCGGCGCTGTTGGCGGCCATCTTGGCCAGGTTCTGCTCTCGCGTGATCTGCACCGGGTTTTGCGACAGCATGCCGCGCGTCGGCTGAGCGCCTACCAGCTTGAAGTCGGCAAGGCGCGAGACGGCTGCGGGGTCCAAATCCTTGCCGGTGGCCAGTGCCGACGACAGCTCGCCGCGAAGCGACTGTTTGACCTGCGCCGGAAGCTGGCTGTAGTCTTGTCCGGCCTGGCCGAGTACGCTGGTCAGCCGGACGTCGAGCTGCTCGGGCGTGAGCGTCGGGCGGAGCAGCGGGATTGCCGATCGGGCGGCGTCAGCAACGCGACCCGCAGCGGCCGGGACGAACGCCCCACCGATGCCGCCAATCAGCGCCGCGCCGGCTTGGTTCAAGGTCGAGCCGCCTGCTTCGCGCGATGCGCCACCAGCAAGGCCGGCACCAGCCGCGCCCGCAAGCTGCTGCGTCGGGTTGGCTGCGAGGCCACGCAACAGGTTCTGCCCCGTCGACAGCGCGGCCGGCGCCTGCGTTGCGAGTGAGTCGGTCAACGGCCCGGCGACCGCACGTGCGCCGGCGCCAGCTGCCCCCGCCAGGCCACCAGCGCCCGCGACGAGGCGTGACGCATCGCCAATGACGCGCTCCGTGGGCGTGTCGGGCGATGGCAGGCCGATGGCGTCGGCAATCTGTGTAGCGAATGCGCCCGCCGGCTTGGTGCGACCCGTCAAACCCGTCAGGCGATCGGAAACATAGCGAAGTGGCTCCGAGAATACTTGCGCCGTATTTCCCAAGCCCTCCAGGCCGTAACGCGCCGTCAGGCCGATCTGCCGCGGGATGTCGTTGAGCATCCGGCCTGCCGAGACGGTTGTCGACGGCGTGACCGCGGCCGGCGCAGTGCCTGCACTGATCTGGCTTTGCAGCATGTCGAAGGCTTGCTGTTGCGTGGCGCCGTCGGGCGCGCCTACTTCGTAGCTTTTGCCATCGGGCGCGGTGAACTCAAAGGTTGGCATGTCACTTCACCTTCACAGACCAGCCCGCAGGCAGTGACGGGGCAGCGGACGCACCTGCAGGCGCACCTCCGTTCATGGCGGCGTATTTGTCTTGGAGCTCGATCACGGTCCGAAGCGCGGCCTTGCGCGACTCAACGGGCAGCGTCCGATCGCCCACGTTGCCGGCCATGAGCTTGTAATTGCGCACGTCCGCGTCGGATTGCGGGCCTTCCATGCGGGGGACGTTTGCCATGAGTGCGCCGCCCAAGGCCTCCAGCTGCTGCGCCGCCGTTCCGCTGCTCGTCGGCTGGCCCACGAAGTTGAGGACGTTGTCGGTCAGGGCGCCGGCGCCGCTGCCTGTCGGGCCCGCGTCGAGCAACTTGCGGGCGGCGTCCGCTGCTTCGCGCATTTGGCTGACCTTCTTGGTTTGGTCGATCGACGACGTATCGCGCACGACGCCCGCCTTGGCGGTGTCGACGGCGCGCGCTTCGTTCGCCTTGTTCGCAGCCAGCTCGGCTGGTGAGAGTTCGACCACGTTTCCAGCCATCGCCGGTTGCACGTTGCCGCGTCCTGCGCCTGGCCCAATCAGTGGAGACGGAGCGAAGGCCGACGCGTCAGGCATTGGGATTCGGTTCGAGCGGATTTCCTGCTCGATCGCCGCGATGTCGGCCTGTGCGCGCGCCACTTGGGCGGGATCGCCGGATGCCTGAGCGCGCTGCAGCCGTTCGGCGGCTTGACGACGCTCTTGCGTGAAGATCATCGTGCGGTCGGTGTCGCCGGCACGTGGGGCCAAAGGGTTGGCAATCGGGTTGCCGTTGACGGGCCCTGCGCCGCTACCGGGGCCGATCAACGGTGCACCGGCCGGCTGCAGCACCTGGGAGCGCGGCTGCACGACGGTGCGGCCAGTGCCTGGGTCGATGACGCGTTCCGGCTGGTAGTCGGCGGCCGATCGGTTGGATGCGCCCTGGTAGGCGCCGAACGTGTTCACGGCACCTTGAGGCGCCGAGATAACCGGCTGGCCATCGGGGCCGATCTGCACCTGTGTGGCTTGGCCGTTGCTCGAAATGTTGAGTTGCGGCAGGTAGCCGGCACCAAGGCGGTTCTTGTCGAAGGCGTAGCCGTTCTGCACCTGCATGTCGGGCGTGCCGCGCTTGAATACCATTTCTGCGATGCCCTTGCCGTCGTTGTTCACCATGTCGAAGGCGAGCGACTCGTAGGGGATCTGGTACGCCTGCGACAGCTGCTGCAGCGTCATAGGGCCGCGGGGCGTTTGCACGGGCGTGTTCGGTGGTGGGGCAGTCGGTGCAGCACCAGGCACCGCCGCCGCACCGCCGGGCGCGGGAGCCGAACTGAGCAGACCGGGCACGGACGGTTGAGCCTGGCCGCCGGCCGGCGCACCGTAGCCGAGAAGGCCTTCTTGCATCGACTGCTTGCGCTGCGCCATCGCCAGTTGCTGCCGGCGTAGTGCGTCCTGCGATGCGTTCTCGGCGATCTGGCTCTTGATGTACTGGCTCTGCAGGTCGTTGGCCTTCTGTGCCTGCACGCCTTGCACTGCGCCTGCGATGCGCTGGCCGAAGCCCGATCGGTTCGGGTCGGTAGTCGGGCCGCCGGCCGCGAGCAGGCCGAGGCCGAGCCGCGCGTCGTCGGTGCTGAGGAAGTCGAGAAGTCCGGCCATGCGATCCCCTTACCAGTTGCCGCCGACGCTGCCGCCGCCGGAGCCATCGCTGCCAGGCGAACCGCCGACACTGCCATTGCCGCCGTTGCCGACGCCGTCCGAGCCGTAGCCGGCGAACATCGCCATGCCGCGCCCGTACATGTTGCGGGGGTCCGCGCCGCCGTAGTTGAAGTACTCGGTCATGTCGCGATAGGCTTGAGTGCCTGGTTGCGGCTGGTCACCGTACTTGAACGCGCCGAAGCTGCCGGCCGTGCCACTGCCGCGCGGCGCCATCGTGTTCGAGCCGCCGCCGACCTGCTGCATGAAGGAGCCCAACGGCGAAGCGGCCGGCGCAGGGGCAGCGGCAGAGGGAACAGGCGCAGCGGACATCAGCGAACTTTGGCCGAGGCTCAAGCCGCCACCCGAACCCGTGCCGCCCGTCATGCCGAAGTCGTAGCCGGCGGGCTTGGCGCTCGGGTTGCTGCGATCGAATCCGACCTGCTGGCTGCTGATCTGGCCGAGCAGATTGGGGAACAGGGTGCGCGCGTAGTCGCTCAGGCCGTACTGGTTGTTGTAGGCCGCGGTCTGTTGCGCGCTGAACGGCTGCGCGGTGTATTGGTCCTGCAAGGCCTGGCCGCTCGACAGGTTGTTGAGCAGCCAAGGTTGTGCGGCTGCCCATGGCTCTTTCGTGGCCGTCTGCGTGCCGGCGCCGCCGTTCTTATCGGAACTCAACGAACTGCCGACGAGGCCAACGGCGGCCCCAGCTACTGCTCCCCAGCTCATGGCGTCTCTCCTTCGGCGTAGGCCGTCAATTTCTGTTGCTCGCCGGCCCACGCCAGGAACTCGCCCACGTCCTGCGCGACGAAGTGTTGCTCGATCAAGTCGAGATCTGTCAGTTCGGTTGGGTGCATGCACGTCCAGACGGCGTCCTCTTCCACCAAGGCGACGCGGCGCGTGCCGGCAGGGGCGACGATGTGGAAGCCGGCCGTGACGCGTTGCACCGTGCCGTCCTCCATGTAGAGCGACATCGCACCCTTGCTCAAAATGGACAGGCCGATGTGCTTGTGGATCTTGCTGGTGATGACCGCGCCGGCGCGAATCCGCATCTCACGTGCATACAAACCGGGTGCGAAGTGGTGGAACGTCTCGGGCTGGAAAGGGGCGCTGAGTTCGCACGATTGAGCGCGCAGCGATGCTTCGAGCGCATCGATCTTGGCATTACGCGAGCGGGCCGCGATCGATAGCTCGCTCATGCCCACCACCCGCCGCCGCTGTCGCCCGACGTTGTGCCGTTGTTCCATGCCTTCGCGAGCGATGAGCCCAACTGTGCGCCGCCCAATGCAGTCGCAACCGGACTCGACGACGTGCCCTGCGTGCCCGTGGTGGTGCCGTAGCCCTGCCCCAGGCTGTTCGCGCCCTGGCTGAACTGCTGCCAGTAGTTCAGCGGCGTATTCTGCTGTTGCGTGGTGTTGCCGATGTCCTGCTGGTTCAGACCCGACAGCGTGCCGAGCAGGCCGATACCGGTCTGCAGGTTCTGCTGGTTCTGGCCGAACGCATCGTTGTAGACCTGGCGGTCGAAGTTCTGATCCCACTGGTACATCGACTGCTGATCGCGGTAATCCTGTCCGCGCAGGTTGGTCGATATGTCGCCGAGCGAGCGCTGCAGGTTCTGCTGACCGTTCTCGTTGAGCTGCTGGAGCCCCGCGTTGCCGAACGAACCGGAGTTCGCCATCGCCGTGTTGTAGGCCGGCTGCGCGGTCATGTTCCAGTTGCGGACGAGATCGCCCTGCGCCTGGTCGACCTTGGCGGTGATGTAGGGGTTGTCGACCCCGAGGTACGGATTCGTTGCCATGTCAGTTCCCTGTGAGTGAGCGGCGTTCCAGGAAGACGCCCGGCGAGCCGCCCAGCGCGACCCATCCATCCAGCACGTACTTCATGCCGGGTAGTCCCTGCTCGACGATCACGCTGTTCGGCACGAAGTCGCCGTTGCGGAAGCGCCCGGTGGTGGGCGGTGCGGTGCGGGCATCGCTGAAACCGTCGATGCGCCCGCCGGCCATCTCGTTCACGGCCTGTGCATGCGCGCGCAGGATGTCGGAGAGCGCCGAAATCAAGCGTTCTTGGCTGCCCTGGTCGAGAGCCGGCAGCTGCGGGTTTTCGTCGAGCTTCATCGGCCACCCTCCGCGTTCAGCTTCGCGTCGTACGCGGTCGCCTTGTGTGGGCCCGTCAGGTCGATGCGAACCCGATGGAATCGGGCGCTCTGCCGGATGTCGAACTTGCCGTCGTTGATGGCATTCGTCGCGCCCTGGATGAGAGGATCGCCCTCGTTCATCTTGAAATATCCGGTCGCCGACGCGCCGCGCGGGGACTGTGCGAAGCGGATGCGGAACCGCTCCAGGCCCATCACGGCGTCGTCGCCGCCCATGTCGCCCGTCGTCATGCTGGAATCAGCCGTCTCGCCGTTGAGCGAAACCAGTTGGTGCGCGGCGTTGAAGAACGCGGGGACCTGCCCGCCAGCCAGCCAGAATTGTGAGTCGAGCGGGATGTTGGGCAACGCATCGATCGTTGCCGCATAGGCGTCCAGCCCGTCGATCGTGACACCCGGCGCGATGTAGTTGAGTGGCGATTCAATCACCAGGTCATCGCGGCCCCACTTGTTCGCCGACAGGTGGTAGACCAAGCAGGCATCGCACGCGCCCGACGACGTGCGCGACGGGTAGTGCACGCGCACCAGTTTGTTTTGACGATCGTAGGAGACCTGCGTCTTGTAGCGGTAGGTGGGACTCGAGTTGTCGAGGAACCACTGCCGATTGATGCCGTCGCCCAGGGGTACAGGACGCGTGCCGTCGAAGATCCAGAAGTTGTCATTGCCGACGATGAAGTGCTTCCCGCCGATGTCGCACACCGCGTCTTGGCCCACTGCGCCGGCTTCGCCACCAGGGATGAGCGTCCAGCGCCACACCTCAGCACCGCCGACGTAGCGGCCCAGGTAGATCGCGCGCTGCTTGTAGGCCACCACGTAGTCACCCAGGGGGAGCGCAGCCTGCAGCGGGCCCTCTACCGAGATCAGCCGGCCTGTGTTCGCGCCCGTGGAGACGTCAGGCACCCAGTCGTTCTGGTTGCTCTGCGCGCAGCACCACCAGCGGTCCGGCGAGTCGCCGTAGGTCAGGTCGTTGGTGTGGAAGGCCAGCACGAAGTTGTTCGACGCGCTGACGATGATCTTTGCCTTGGGCGCGGTCGGCACGTCGGCGAAGGCCCCGGCGGCGCTGCCCTGCATCGGATCGGTGAGGTTCGAGGCCAGCGCGGTGTCACCGAACTGGCAGAAGGACCAGCGCGATTCGGTCGAGCCGACAAAGGGCGCTGGGCTCCGATCGGTCCAGGCGGTGCCGGTCAGTTCGTAGAGCGCCGTCTGCGTGCCGGCAAAGACCCGGCGAGTGCCGGCGAGCTTCGTGAGCACCGCAGCGCCGCGGCTTTCGGCGGGCAGCGGGTCGGCCGTGGTCGCTGCCGGCGTCGGCGCGCCACGCATGCCCGATTCGTACGGGATCACGTGCGCGCAGTCGAACAACATGCCAGGCGTGGTCGCGTCGGCATCGGGAGCGAATCCAAGGATCGGCTTCATCGGCGAATCCGAAGCGTGCTGCCGCTGACCAGCGCGGCCTTGCTGACGCTGTTCAAGCGCTGCACCATGGCGGCGTATTGCCCCTGCCAGTAGTTGGCGCGCTCCTCGTTCATGATGAACCGGTAGCCGGACATCAGGGATGCGAACAGGTAGACGTCGGGATGGTTCGCCAAAAGGCCGTTCGAGTTCACCAGCGAAAGCGCCGGGAAGCGCTGGTAGTAGGTGGCGTCCACCGCGTAGACGGTCGCCGGCACCACGCCGAGGATCAGCTGATTGCCAACGATCGAGTACGTGCGCACCTGGCCCTTGGCGTCTTCTCGATAGAGCTGATTGTTGGTGATGTAGTCGAGCGGGACACCATCGATGCCTACCGACTCGAACTCCAGGAAGTCGTCTGGAAGCGTGATGCCCTGATAGTTGGCCACCGTGTTGAACGACACCACCGCGAGCTGCTGACGCAGGCGCAGGTCGATGGCAATCTGCGACTCACCGGTGCGGATGAAGTCGGGAATGTCCGCGCCGAGGTCTGTCCGGCTCATCCACCGCGCGATGGATGCCTGGAGTTCGGCGTAGGTAGAGAGTGCCATGTCAGCGCTTGAGGTAGGCCGGGTAGGCGCAGAAGGCGGGGTTGTTCGCGAAGAAGCGCTTGATCGCCTTCTTGCGCTCGTCTCGGTCGCGGATGGCTGCAATGCGACCATGGACCAGGGCGGGGATGTGGCCCACTTCCTTGCCCTCACCCCAGCCCTTGCCCTCGTTGCGCTCGCGCATGGCTTGCACGTGGGCCAGAGCTTCGGTCATGTCCTGCTGCTTCTGGATGATGAGAGATTCACCCTCGAACTTGATGATGGTGCGAACGCCATGCGGGTTCACGCCCTCATCGAGTTCGACGTTCTCGCTGTAGCCGGTGCTCATTTCAGATCCTTGAAAAAAGGCCCGCACACTGCTGCGCGGGCCTAACCACGGAGAAACCTGGATTAGCCGCCCGAGAGGTCGGCGATCTTGAAGTGGGCGTTTTCGGAGGTCACGCGCACCGTGGTATCGACCAGCACCTGTTCCTTGGTGTTGTCGCCGGTCTTGCCCAGGGGGGTCGACTGGAAGCCGCGGAGGTAGACGATGTCGATGTAGTCGGGGTCGAGGCCGAACACGTTGGTCGAGCCGGCCATGATGTAGTGCGGGACGATTTCGAGGTCACCGAAGTCCGATGCGTAGACGTCAGCGCCGCCCACGATCTTGCCCTGCGAACCCTTCTTCTCGCCCACCTGGTAGCGGTTGACGGCGATGCCAGCGAAGCCCGAGAACACGCCCTTGTGGTTGGGGGACATGTAGACCGCGGGCGGGATCTTGCCGGCCGAGATGTAGGTCGCTTGCACAGCCGACTTGAGCAGGGCTTCGGTGAAAGCGCGTGCGGTGCCGGCAGTCGGCGCCGTGGTCGGAGCGCCCGAGGTGTGCGCCACGGTCGAGCCGCCCGCGCCATGCAGCGCATTGGTGTACAGCAGCACACCCAGGCCGCCCGACTTGGCAGCAGCAGCGCCCGAGCCAGCAACAGCAGGGTTGGCCGACAGAACCATGGCTTCCTCGTCGCGCTGCAGCTCCTTGTACGCCTTGGCCTTGTAGTAGGCCATCGCGGACTTCATGCCGGCCTTCTTGACCTTCTCGGCACGGCCGGAGACGGCGATGGTGTCCTGGAAGATTTGGCAGATGTTGCCGACGCGCACGGGCGGCGTCTTGGCGCTTGCGGTGGCGTCGTCGCCGTCGATCGCTGCGTTGTCCTTGTTCGGCGTACGCAGGTTGTCGCGCTGCCATTCGTGGTACGTGTTTTCGGCGGTCCCTTTGCCAGCCATCGAAATGACGGGGGTCATCTCGGGGTTGGTCATCGTGATGTAGTCGATCAGGTCTTCACGAACGTTCGTGCCCGCGTCGTAGCGGTCGTAGAGGTTGGTTGGCTGCGCGTAGACCATGAGGCCGGCGGAGCCCATGTAGCGCGTGAGCGCCACATGCAGGGGGCGGAAAAGCGAAGCCAGCACAGCCAGCAAGAACGCGGTGGCGATGGAGAACAGGTTGCGAATCATGATGATCCTTCAGGCGTTGTTGAGTAACCAAGACGCGAGGTCGTTGGTCTTCGCGCGACCGCTCTTGAAGCGGGCGTTGAGACGGGTGTTGACCTGCGTCGACTTCGGCACGCTCTGACGACCCGCGGGCAGCTTCGGCGCGTTGATCGCCTTGGCCTTGACCGCCTTCGTCTTCTCTTGAAGATCCCGATACCGCATGGCGTCGCGCATGATGAAAACCAGCGCCGGGTCGCTCAGCTTTGCGAAGCGCGACTCGGGCACGCCGTAGTCCTTCTGGATGCGGGCGAAGATGGTTTGCAACTGCGTCTTGTCGATGCCCTGCTGCCCCAGCACGCCCCACGCGCGCGAGAAAGCTGCCTGGTCGACCTGCTGCTGGCGAAGCGCCTGTTGCTGGCGTTCGTGCTGCATGCCCTGCTCGACCTGGGCCATGACGCTGCGGACGGCGTCCGCGCGGGCGCGCTCCTGGATGTAGAGATCCCGGTCACGCACGGCCAGGTCGGCCAGTTCGGTATCGGATTTCAGGCCCGCCAGGGTCTGGATTGCCGCGAGTGCCGTCGCGGCCTTCTGCTGGTAGTGGTCGTGCCCTTCGGTGAGCCGCTGGGTGACCACCTCGTGCGCCTGGCGTTCCCGCTCGCCGAGTTCCATCGTCTTGCGCGTGTAGTCCGCGTGACGCTGGTAGCCGGCGATGAGTTCTTTCGAGTCGACTTCGAGCGTCGAATCGGCACCGTCTTCGCCTTTGACCGTGACTTTGAATTTGCCGCTTAGCTGATCGGGGGTCGGATTGGCTTCGTCGTCGCCCGCGTCGCCGCTGGCGTCGTCATCCGTATCAGGGCTGGCACCCGACTCGTCGTCGGGATTTTCGGCGTCCGAGATGACCGCGAGAGCGGATTCGGAGCCGGGGGTTGCGTCTTCGTCAGTGTCGGCCGATGGGTTCTCGACGAGGAAGGACGCAACGTCATCGTATGACGGGGCCTCTTGGGCTTGACCGGACATGCCTGATGCTTTCAATCAAGACTGCCTCAGAAGCGCCAGAGGCCGCCAAGGGACGCATCACTGCGGAGCCCGGAGGGGAGACGCTTCCCCAAGTGCCGATATTATGCAGCTTCTGTCGTCAACTCGCATCAAATATCGACCATCCGATGCTAGGAAGGCGAGCGGGCAAAAAGAAAACCCGCCGAAGCGGGGAAGCTGCTACCGACGCACCGCTTAGACCATCGCCAGGCCGCGATCCTTGTTCACGATCGCCAGCCACGCATATTCCTCGGCCAACTCGGCCAGCGTCAGGCGATCGGAGTACTCGATCGCCACAGCGACGCTCCAAGCGTGCAGATCGGCCGCGTTGCCGCCAGCACCCACCTTCCAAGGGAACTTGCCGCCAGTCGGCGCGTGCGTGTACCCGATGGAGGTGAGGCTTCCAGCGCCGCCGTACGCCAGATCGCCACCCGTGCCGTCGTTTGTCGCAGCGATGAACATGAAGGTCGAGCCCTGATTCACCGAACGATTCGCCCTCACAGCGTCATTGATGAGCAGGTTGAGGTTGGCCGCTGCCTGGTACGAGATCGAATCCCGGACGTTGTTCGCGTCGGCGTAGTGGCCGCAGTACACACCGCCTGCCGCACCGCCGGTAATTACAGGACGCGTGCACACCAGGATCTGGGTGAAGGGCGCCGAGGCGCCGCCGCCCAGCAGGTTGCTGTTGAAGCCCTGGCCCTGGTTTGCGAACGTGACAAACGCGTCCGAGTAAGCCGGTGCACCCACCATCACCCCCGCATCGGACGCCGGATTCGGGAGCCTGTTCTTGGCACTGGATGCGGCATCACGGCCGAAGAACTGCAGGCTTCGGGCCCGGCTGAAATGCACAGGCGCGGCGCGGGTCCGCACTTTAGAGAACGTGCTGCCAGAAACTTGAATCGAAGTGGTCATGGAAAAGGCCTTTCAGTTGATGCCCCAAGCGCGCAGGCCTTGAGATATGTTGACGACGCGGCAGAGCCCCAGGCTCTCTTTCTGCTTGACATAGTCCAGCAGCCCCTCGTACGCGGTGTCGAGCGTCTCCAACGCGCTCGCCGGCGCCGTGGACACCAGCCCGTGGGTGTGGATGGCCATCGACTCTCCCAGCAAGATCGCCTGGTCAAGCCAGCCCTTCATGGTCTCCGCGCTTTTTTGGCCGGTGTCACGCGAGCCGCACGACACCAGCTCCTCGCGGCCTTCGGACGTGAAGGGAGTGAGGGGCCGGTACGATGCGCGCGCATATTTGTAACCCTTGCTGCGAAGGATGGCCCGCAGGGCCGCGCTGTCGCTGCTCTGCGGGAAGGCGAAGCCGTCGAGCAAGGTTGTGTACCCCGCCGCGATCAGTGCGGCCTTGCCCGCATCCACATCCTCGCTGAAGTTCGCCGGGTTGTTCAGGTAGTTGGTGTGATACCGGCCTTGATGGCCGATGTCCCAGCCAGACTGATAGAGCAGGTCGAGGAACGCCCGGTTGCCCTCGATGAGTTCGCCGTCCGAGAACTGCGTGCCGACGAAGCCGCGCGCCTGCAGCATGGGAAGCGCCTTGGTGATGTGGGATTCATAGCTGCCGTCGAATGTCAGCATGACGAACGGCACAGCCCGGCCGCCAAAGCCCACCGTGTCGATCAGGGCGTAGCGGTCACCGTCCGGCACCGAGGCAGAGATCGAAACGAAGATCTCGACCTGCGCGACGCGCACGGCATTCGGTGCACCTGTGTTGGTCCAGCCTGTTGCCGCGCCAATGTCCGCGGTCAGCGATTGCCAGCCGCCAGTCTTCATCTGATCGGGCGCCCACTGGAAAAGGCGACGGTTTGCGGCGGTGCTGGTCGGAGGATCGTTGGCCGGTACGTCGGACGAGTAGTAGAGGCCGATCGAGGTGATGGCGTCTCCCGGGATGAAGACACCGATCTCAAACTTGCCGTTGATCACTCGGACAGGGACCTTCTTTCGGATCACTACGTAAGCGCCAGCACCGGATGGCGTCGTGGCAGTCACCTTGAGCACGTCTCTTCCCATTTGGCGAACATTGACCGACTCTACGGCCAGCGTGCCGCCTGATACGGCCCAGCCACCCGCGCCAGTCGCAGGGCCCGCCGACAGGCGGGTGGTCGCAGCGATCAGGGGGTAGCGCAAGGTGCTGCGCGCCAGTGCCGGCACAAAGTCGGTTTGCTGCTGGATCCCGGCAAGGATCTGGCTGACTGGCGTGCCGTTCAGGGTCGTGATGGTGGCGACGCTGGCAGTCAATGCAGGCGACGTCAGGGCGGCAATGGTGGCCGAGCGAAGCACTGCCGCCTCGAAGTCTAGGGTGCCATCGTCACGCACGCCACCGGCAACGCCAAACACCGCATCGGTCCAAGCAGTGACGAAACCGGGCACGCTCAGGGCGCTGTCGATCGCGCCGGTGCCAATGCTCATGCGCGTGGCGGCCAGCGTCGCGGTGACCAGGTCGCGAAAGGTGCCTGCATCAAAGTCCAGCCCGCCATTTTCACGAATGCCGCCTGCGACGTCATAGATGGCATTGATGAACGACAAAGCAAATCCCGGCGCAGAAAAGCTCAACTTGATGCCGAGCGCATCAATGGCCGCTCTGCTGGCAAAAGGTGAGCCGAAGGGGGTCGCCAACTCTGGGGAGTCCTTCATGTAAGCCTGAAAACTCCCATCCGGCAGTGGCGCCGAAAAAGTTGAGCCCACAGCGATAGACGGGTCCGCCAATGCGGCAGCTACAGTTGGCCGACTCCTGCCGGCCGCCGCTGAGGCCTCCGCAAAAAGTTCGGCGTTGTCCTCGGCGAGCTGCGCTCCAATCTCAGCGGCTTCCGCAGCCGCCCGGTTCTGCCCCGTCTCTGTGACTGCTGCCTCCCCTTCAGCCTCCACCACCCCAACGACTGCCTGCGCCTCGATCGCGTACCCCTTCGCTGATTTGAATCCCGGCGACGGTTCCGTATCACTGATCGCCCATGCCCGCGCCTGATCCACCTTCTCGGCGGCAAAGATCACCTGTTGCGCGGCATTGCCCGCCTGGGCCTCCGCTTCATCCGCGCTCGCTGCAGCTTCGGCGGCGTAAATCTTCGCAGCACCGCCCGCGTCCGGCCCAACCCACGATCCGTTTGCCATATCGGGCTCCTACATGCCCGACACAGCACGAATGCCGCGGCGGATTGAGTTTTCGTCGCGGATGCCGTCGATCCGAATCTTGGAATGGGCCAGCTTGCCCTGCTCGACCATGCCGGTTAGCGTGGCCTGCAGGCGGTCGCAGAGCTTGGCTTGCTGCAGCAGCAGCACCTGACCCTCGCGGTCGCGCACGTCGCAGTGCCGCCAGGCTTCGGACAGGTCGTCACGCATGCGGCGCCAGGCTTCGGCGAATGCAGGGTTGTCGAGCACGGCCTGCGCGCTCTGGCCCATGTTTGACTCTTGCTGGTGGTTCTCTTGGGTCATTGGGTCACCTCGGCGGCGATTTCGCCAGTCGACGCGTCCGTTGCCGCGTCATTGATCTTGGCTTTGCTGCCGACGAGGGCGACTTCCACCGCCTTCGCCACGTCAAGCTGCTTCATCTGGAAGTCGTGGTTCATGCGCTCGCGCTCCATCTGCAGCTTGGCCAACTCGATCCGCTCGCGCGACGCAAGTTCAGCGTCTGCGCGCGCTGCATCTCGGGCATCGTTGAGCGCCTGGATGGCGTTCTGCGCCTTCAATTCGCGCTGCTTGCGCTCGTCCTCCATGCGCGTGCGGCCGAACTCCTGCTGAGCCTCCGCTTGGAACTTCTGCGCCTCTGCGGCAAGCTCCATTTCCTTGACCTTGAGCTGGTACGGCGGCGGCTCCTGCGGCCTCTCGGGCAGCTTGGCGTCCTGCGGGTCCGTGAGGAAGTCGTTGACGTTCTTGAAGCCCGTCAGGTCCATCAACTTCGCCTGCGTGTTGTAGAGCTGCTTCGGCGTGATGAGCATCGGGCCGAGTGGGCTCTGCGCCAGGCCCATTTGCGTTTGGAAGATCGCGCCGAGCACCGAAACCTGTTGCTCACGGTCGCCAGTGCCAAGACCGACGTTCGTCGTCATGTCGTAGCTGTCGCGCCACTCGTTCGGGTCGAGTTCGACGAACGAACCGCGCAGGCGAAAGGCGATCTTCTCCATGTCGCCTTCGGTCAAGAGCTTGAGGATGCCCTTGAAGATCGGCTTGACCATCGTCTCGGCGAAGATGCGCGCGATCAGCTTGATACGCTGCTTCGCGGCGTTGGCCGTGATGACCACTTCCTTTGCGGTGCGGTCGGGCCGGAGCGCGTTCGGGTCGAGGCCCTGCTGATTCTTGGAGACGCCCGTGCGCTGCTCGCGCATGTGGTCGATGTACTCCATCATGGAGAACATCTGGTTGCCGACGAAGGGTGTGACCTCCATGCCGACGGCGTCGCCCTGGTACTGGCGGATGATGCCGCCCGGGCGAGAATCGAGCAGGTCGTCGATATTGGCCTTCGGCGCCCCGTTGACGTCCGTCAGAACCGTCTTGCGCGGGTTGTTCGCCAAATAGGCGTTGTTCACGACGCCGCGCATCAGTTCGGTGCGTAGAAGCTGCAAGTCGGCCACGGTCTCGGCCACCGACATGCCGTCCCAGCGGTGCTGCACGAGAATGGGGGATCCCGTGGCGATCGGCACCTGGGCGCATTCCTCACAACTGAGGATCTTGTCGTTCAGGCGGTAGATTTCGAGGCGCTCGGCGATCCCGTCGCCGTCCTTGTCGGCCAGCACCCACTCGATGCGCAGATAGCCCTTGGTCTGCGACTCGTCGTCAGCATTCACGCCCTGTTCGTCGTCCAGGAACAGATCGCCACCCGTCTCACTGGTGCGCTCACGGCGAATCGAGTCCTCGATGCCGTTGCCCGGCTCATCGCTGCCGGCCAGTTCATCGGCCGTCACGTCGTCGAAACCCATCTCGCGCAGGTCGGACAGGCTCACCTCCATGATGCGCGCGACATACGGGCAGTCGTCGAGCATCGGGCTCGTCCAGTCCCGCTTGATCAGGAGCGTCTCCGGCTCGAACGCCTCGACCTTGATCGTCTTGCGCTCCTCGACGCGCCGAATCTTCACGTTGTAGCGTGGCTCCATGACCGGCTGACCCAGCTCATCGAGCATCGGCTGCCCGGTGATCGGGTCGAGCATCGGCGTCGGCTCGACCTGCTGCAGGCTGTCTTTCTCGAAGTCGTCCTCGGTCTCGCCCTCGGCCAGCGCAAAGGCCATTTCCTCGGCCGTCACGTTGCGCAGGGGAACACAGGTCTTGGTGCGCTTGGTCTCGGCGCGCCAGTGGATCGCGCTGTTTTTGACCATGAGGGCGTCTTTGAACGCCGTGTAGAGCACCAACATGCCGTTGTTCTGCTTGTAGAACACGTAGTTGCATGCATCGGTTGCCTGCTCCGCGCCGTCGGCGTCAGCCTCGCGCGATGGGTCGAACACGACAGCATCCTGGCTGCTCACGAAGATATCGAGCAGCTCAGGCAGGATCCATTCGATGGTGTCCTGAATGTCGGAGGTGACCAGCTGCGACCAGCCGTCTTCCTCGTTACCGTAGGGCCGCTGGAAATAGCCCTTGACCGCTCGGTCGCGCTGCGCTCGCAGCGTGCCGAACGTGTATTGCGAGGAGTCCGTCTCCAACTCTTGGAGCATCGACAGCAACCTGTCGTCGTCCAACCGGGGCTTCACAGCCTTTTCCGCCATGCGGACTCCTTTGGTGCATTACTTCTTCGAGCCCTTCGCCTTGGCGGCGGATGCCGTACGCAGGTCAGGGATCGGCCCTTTGGTCTCGCGCGCCACTTGCGTGACGGCTGCCTCGACCTGTTCCGGCGAGAAATCGCCCTCGGGCTTGATCTGCTTCGCGATGGCTTCCAGGTCTTCGGCTGTCGGATTGTCCGCGATTTGCGCGCTTTTCTCCAGCATATCGGCGCTGATGACCGAAGTTCCTGCAAGTTGAGGCTTGTCGGATGACGTTGTCGGGTTGATCGTGTGCGGATCCTTGCCGCTCGCGTCGTCGCTTTCGAGCTGCTGCTGCACCTTGCCGACGAACTGCTCGGCCGTGGTGCCGGTGGCCGGATCGGGTGCGCGCTCGCCGGATTGAGCCATGCCAGGCGGTACGTTCATGGGGCGGACGCCGACACGCTCCACACCGTCAGCCGCGTCTTCCAGAGGCGACTTCTCTGGGAATGGCGGCGTGCCGACGCGCTGCGATCCGTCGGGGTAGGTGTGGACTTCGGCGCGCACGGCGTCGGGGTGCTTGCCGTTGATGCTGTCGCGGCGTGCTTGTTCGGCGTCGGCGTCGATCTGGGCTTGAGACTTGGTGGTCATGGTGATCCTCTGGGTTGAGCCGCCGACGACATGCCGGCGCGGCGATTCTGGAACCGATTGCAGGTTTTGTGCGTAGTCCTGCGCCTTCACGCAAGAATCCTGCGTGACGGGTACTCGATGGGCTTGAAAGCTCTGGGCTCCTCGTAGACGACGCACATCAGGCCGAAAGCGTCGGCGCCGTGGCTGGCCCAGTCGTGCTCAGGGCCCAAACCGATGTTTCGCGCTTGGTCCTTCTTCTCGTGATACCAGCCGAGCGCAGCAATCCCCGGCTCAGTGGTAGCTTCGTTGAACCACATCGCGGGGAAGCGACGCCGGCCTTCTTCGATTCGGGCCATTGCGGCGCCCTTGCCCTGGTTTGGCACGACCGTGACCGAATAGCCCGCAGCGCCCATCGCGCTCTCATAGGACACGTCGTAGACCTTGTCTTGTGTGCTGCCGTCGTGGGGAAGCCAGATTTGCGCACGGTCAGGCGTGTAGCCGCGCTGCCTGAGCCATGCGATGTGCGCTGACAACGGCTGACCGACTGCTTCGTAGTAGTCGAGCACCCGGATTTCCTTCCCGATGAACTGCGCTACCCACATGGTGAATGCGTCAGCTTTGGCGCCAGTGCCGCCAATGTCAACGAAGACGCGGATGGTCATGAGCGGGTCGGCTGCAACCTTGCCGATGCGCCCTTCTGCCCTGGCAGCGTTAAGCGACTTCGCGTAGTAGGCGCCGTCCATAACCGAGATGTGCCCGCCCTCCCAGATATGGTCGTACTGGTCAGGCTGCATGCGCAGGCAGTCCAAGCGCTCCTGCTCAAGCTCAGCGGTGAACCAGGGGTTGTCGCGCCAGTTCGCCTTGACGATGGTCGACCCGGTCGGCACCTCGGCGCCGCGCAGCATGACATCGACGGCATCGCTTTTACGGCGCGGGTTCCAGCTGAACCACAGTTCAGAGCCCATCGCGCGCAGGGTGGGCCGCAGCATGTTCAATGAGTGGGCTGTGGCGGTCTGGGCTTCCTCCCACCAGGCGCGCTTGAAGCCTTCCAGCGACTTGATCGAGTCGGCGGTGTAGTCCTGCATCCCCTTGAAGATCATCACGCCGTCGCCGGGCGTCTGGATGGCGTCACGGAAGACCTTGAAGCCGTCCGCCTCGGTGATACCCAGTGCCGACAGCTTGGACTCGATCAGCAGCTTGGACGACTGAGCCAAGTCCTTCTGCACCTCACGGATGCAGACCGAACGCATACCCTCCCCTGTGTCTCCGGGCTCGGCCATGCAATCTTCGATCAGCTTCTCGGCGAAGAAGTGAGACTTGCCGGACCCCCGGCCACCGTGCGCGCCCTTGTAGCGGGACGGCGCAAGGAGGGGGATGAATGCCCGAGCAGTCTGGAGCCTGAGCGTCTTCACGGCTTCGGATCGACGATAGTCCGTTCGACCTTGGAATACTTGATGGCACCGCCGCCAGGGCCAGAATGCTCGATGGCCTTCATTTCGCGCCAATCATCGGGCCGGCGGTTCTTGAGCCAGAAGATGGCGGCCGTCGTGTCTGGCGGGTAGATTTTGCGGATTGGGGTCTGGATGATCGCGTGATCGACCACCCGAATATCAACCTCGTCGTGCTCGTATCCAGTGGCTCGCGCGAACAGACTCCGCTCAACTCGGTCGTCGGCTTCCTTCTTGCCAGCCTTTAAGGCCTGACAAAACTTGTCGTTCTCGGCCTTCCAGCGGTACAGCGTGCGAGCGTCGACGCCGAAGAAGTCGGCCATTTCGATGTCTGTCGCGCCGAGTTGGCAGAGCTTCTTGGCCTGCTCGATGAACTCGGGCTTGAACTTGGTAGGGCGCCCACCTTTAGATGGCGTCTGGGTCTGCATTCGGGGCCTCCTGGGCTTGACCGGTGAATGGTGGCGTCATCTCGACGATGTGAGTATTTTCGCTCATATCAGCCATAGAGGGGCAACCCCTTGGCCTTCCTGTCCGCAATCTGCCCCTGCGTCAGCGTTTGCTCGGGCAGCACGTAGCTCTTGAGCATCAGCAGCGCAAGGTCGACCGAGCGCATGTCCTGCGCGACCTTCTCCAGCTTGGCGGCAAGAAGCTCCTCGACCAAGTTGGGGCCGGTCTTGGCGATGGTCAGCCCTTGCCGGGCACTCAGGTCCGCGCGTGCGTGCTCGATATTGCCCTTGGTCCGCTCCAGCGCGGCAGTCGCAGCGCCCACCGGCTCGGCTCCCTTGGCCAGCGCCGTGTCGAACGCCGAGCGCAGCAATTCAATCGCAGGCTTGTCGTACGCCCGGCGCGCGTCAGGGTCGCTCAGCACCGAGTAGGCCTTGTTCAGGGCCTGTTGCTGGGCGGTGTCACCTCCTGCTCTGTCAGGGTGTGCCGCACTGCTTGCGCGGCGCCACGCGGCCTTGATCTCGTCGGGCGTGGCCGAGACTGCGACGGCGAGCGTTTCGTAGTGACTGGTCAAAGGTCCCACCAATTTGCTTTGCGCATGCGCTTCGTCATGCCGTTTTCAAACATCAGGTGAGTTCCGTAGTCATGGCACACGAAATGCTCAGTGCCGTTCTTGATCGTCTTGACCATGCCGTAGTTTGTGCGCTTGAAGTCGCACAGGAAGACCGGCATCCGCTCTGGGAACTCTTTCGGGCCTGGTGGGCGCGTGCGCTCCATGATCAGAATAGTCCCATTCGGGCTGATCCACTGGCACTGCGCGAACCACTTGCTGGCCGGCGTGTCCTTCACGCGCTGCCACGTCTCCCACTCGACCACGTTCTGGAACTGGCCTGCGCCCTCCTCCACCTTGACCACGCTACCGGGAAGCAGCGGGCTACTGAACACGTTGCGCGACATGCCGCGGCCTAGAAGGTCGCCACATAGAAGGTCGAAGGCTTGGCGAAAGGTGGCTTCAGTGCTCATCGGTACACCGATTGCGTGGTGACGCAAACCGGGCACAGCACCCGGTACACGGTGCCGAAGACGTGCTCGACCGGCTCTGCCTCTGCCTTGGCGAACTCGAAGATCGTCCGGCAGTTGGTGCAGGTCGTGCGGAGAGGGGCTTCCTTGGTCGGGATGGTGCCGCGGCTGATGATCTTCATGGCTTGTAAACCTTCGCTTCAATGCAGGCGGTCAGGGGTTTGGTGTACTTCCCGGAGACGTCATCCATGCGCTTGCGGACGGCTTCACAGTCAGCCGCAGACGCGAATCGCTCAAGCAGCGCCGATGGATCGCCGCCGGCACCCGGGTAGCCCATACTGAAAAGAAGCCAGAGGGTGATCGTGCTCATGGCGTGCAGAGCTGACGCCCGTCCACGTTGGTGCGGGGGACGAGGCCGCCGCGGTTGCTGGAGAGGTACTCGCAGCCGGTCAAGGCGTCGCGGTGGACTTGCATTTCCGGTCCCTGATTCGCGCCACCCTCTCGGGCTGCGAGCACCACCAGGGCGCCGATCATCAGCACCTGCATTGCGACAAAGACAGCGTGATAATTCATTCCTTCTCTCCTTGGTTGCTTTTCAGTTCCCGAACGCGTTCGTTACTTGACGACGATGTCCGGCACGATCACCGACGGCTTGAAGATGACCTTGTAGTGGCTCGTTCCGACCGGCACCGGCTCCAGTTGCTCGATGAAATACGTGACGTTGTCCGAAAGGCCGAGGAAGTGCTTCTTGTAGACGCCCGGGCCAAGCTTGCAGGTGACGGAAATCTTGCGGTCCGTGCTGTCGTTGCCACGGCTGCACAAGCCCTCGATGCTGAGCATGTAGTCGCCGGTGATGCCGTTGTAGAACACGACGCGGCGGTTGATCTCGAAGTTGTCGGCGGCCTGCGAAATGTTGTGCGATGCCACGTCGGCGTCGGAGCTGCAGCCGGCGAGCAGAGCGACAGCCCAAGCGGCAACCATTGCGGTCAATACTGATTTCTTCATCTTCTGTTCTCCAGTGATTCAGCAGCGACCGGCTACTACGGATTCGCCAACAGGCGATGCATTCAGGTGATCAAGCGCCCAGCGAGCGGCCGCACGGTCTTTCGGGTGCGCGGCCGCGCTGTCGGCGATGGCCTGCCACTCACTGACCTGCGCAAGGTGCGCGTCCATGAACGCCAACTCCTTCACCGTGGCATCGCCCTTGCCTTGGTCGATGTGCGAATGGCACGCGAAGCAGCCCCAGGCGCTGTATTCGTCGTCCGCCTTGCGAGCGCCGGCCTTACCGTGGGCATTGCTGTTGCTGTGGCAGGCGACAGTGGTCTCGGGGTCGAAGTTGCACACGCCAGGAATGCGGAACAGGCACGGGCGGCCGCGCGCCATGGACAGCAGGTGCGGGTTGCGGTGGGCGACCGTCTTGCAGATCGTTGCAGCAACATCAGCCACGACCGAGTAGCGGCCGCGCACTGCAACGGGCGCATATAGCGGCTGAGTGACTCGGGTGTAGATCTTGCGGGCGAACGTCATGCAATCTCCACGACTACGCTGCCCGGCTTCGGCCCGAAGGCGCGCCGGATGGTGATGGGTTCGAACTGGCTGTCGTTGCAGCCCAGCGAGTCGGCGATACCGTCGAGGCTCGGCTTCAGCGCGGCCAGCAGGTTGTCGCGGTCGCGGGCTCGCTTGTCCGGCTGCACGAAGGTGATCGTGAGCGGCAGCGTGGCGGCCGAGTCGAACGGCTTGCCGGTGGCGGCCAGGCTCTTTGCCAGCGCGCCGCGCGTGAGGACGTAGGCGTCAGTGCGCGCCTTCTTGCGCAGCGCGCTGGTGCTGGCCCAATGAACGCCCTTCGAGCGGTTCGGGTTCAGTTTGGCGTCTGGCCACGGCAGCACGATTTGCATCACATGCCTCCTCTGCAAGCGACCTGTCCCATCCTCTGGGGGGTGAACTGGGTTGCGCATGCCTTGTTGCGGCAGGCGCGGGGTTTGGGCGCGCGGGTCATTCCCATGGGTCGAACCCCATCCAGGCGCACAACTGCTCGCCCCACGCCCCGATCTTTGCCATTGCCTTGCCGATGAAGACGGCGGCAACGGTGAACGCGGCGATTGCGGGAAAGCTCAACCAGAAAAGCACGCGGTGCTTCTTTTTGAATGCCAACGCGCTGCGAAGGAATCCATCGGTGATCTCGGGGGCCACGTACAACTTCATGCAACCTCCAAATTCATAGCCACCCACGAATGGATGAACTCGACCAGCTCCGAGCACTCGGCCCGGGTCAGCTCCGACGTGCGGCGGAACACAACGTCGATGCCGTGGCCGTCCAGCGCGGGAAGCACCTCGACTGACTCACCGCGGACGCGGAGCCACGCGGCGACAAGCAGCCGCTTCCACGTCTCAACCGATCGCTTGGCGCCAGCCCACTCATGCGTGCCGGATATCTCGGTCAGCAGCGCGTGCAGAAGCGCGTTCTGATCTCCCGACCTCGTCGGCTCCGACACCACGCAGTGCCACCCGTCCGGAGCCTCTTGGATGGCCTGGATGGCCCTGGCGCGGACTTCCTTGCTTATCAAGCGGAAGGGGCGGCGGGTCATCGCGGCACCTGCCCGTGGAAGTAACGCATAGGCAGCGCCACCAGGTCGGCCGCATCGACGACAGCAGCACGCAACAGCCAGCCACCCTCGATCGCGCGCACCGTCGGCCACCGTCCACCGGTCATGGCGATCACTTCGGTTTCACCGTGGCGGTACTTGTGGCCTTGGCGCGCATGGCCGCAGCCAGCATTGCGGGCAGTTCCGCCAATTCCGGATCCTTTGCCAGTTCCTGCGCTCTCGCCCAGCAGTGCTGTTTCCATGCCTCCGGGTAGGGATGCAGTAGGTGCAAGAGCCATTCGAGGTGATCCGACTGGTTCATGCGTTTTCATCCCGTGCATACCTCGCAAGGCGCAGTGGCCGAAATGTTCTTGATGGGGACGACCTTGCGAGCGTCGGCCCAGAATTTCTGATGCGGCGTGATTTCGGTCGGCACGATGCCCGCCGCCTTCATTGCGGCAAAGCGCGGCTCCCAGTCTTCAAGGAACTGCTGGCCGTTTTCGTCGTGGTGGATGGCGTAGCCGATCTCGTCCTCGGCCCACTTCGCCTTCAACCAGATATCCGGCCGCGTGCAGTACACGACATACCAGTGTTGCCACCCAGCCTTGAGGCACCCAATGCAGTTCCCGTGGATGAACGTGTCATAAGTGCTGGGCCGCAGAATGCCAACCTCTTCGGTCTTCTGAATCGTCCGCTCCATCCACAGCGCAAGCGGGTAGTCCGACCGATAGCCACCCGCAGCCAGAATGCCGACGCGGCGCTGCATGCGCGCTCGCTCGCGCGGCGTGTTGTCGAAGCCGTAGTAAATGATGCAGTCACGGTCAGCCGCATTCGATGCAAGCCACGCCTGAAACGGCCTCGTTTTGAGTCTGGAGGTGCAAATCTCCGGCGAGTCCTTGCCCTTGAAGCCGCGCTCCGAAACGCAGATGTCGAACTGATCGGCGTTGGCCACGTTCTTGTAGTTGGCGAAAGTGATCGGGATACCGAGGTAGTCCGCAACCTCGGCCTTAAAACGCTTCACGTCGGCATGCTCGACGGTGAAATGGATGTCGTGATTCAGGAGTACCGTGTTCTCTCGGCCAAAGCGTCGCGCGACTTCAAACGCCACCAGGGCTGACGAGTGGCCGCCGCTGTAGCACACCACGTGCTTCATGCTCGCACTCCCTGCGCAGCCAGCGCAAACACCGAATTGACCTGCGTACGCATGGCCTGCTGAACCGTCGACACCGGCGGCTCACGCGTCGCTTCGGCCGCGGCGATGTCGCGCAACCCGGCTTCCGTTGCCTTGTGCTGCACCGGCCGCAGCGGGGTCGCCAGCTTTTCGATGCGCTTGGCCTGCTTGAGGAACATCGACGCGTTCTGAACGGTCTTCATCGCGAAGCCCGTGCGGTCGGCGACTTCTTGGTAGGTCAGGGCTCCGGCTGCATAGCAGCGCAGGATGCAGGATTGGGCGCTGTCGTGCTTCATGCCGCCGCCTTGCGCGTCCAGCGCCACTTACCCACCGAATTGCGCTCGATGTGCCCAGCGTCGGCCAGGTAGTGCATGTACTTCTGCGCCACCTGATCAGCGAAACCGAAGCGCTCAGCAATGCTGGACTGCGGTGGTAACTGGTCGTTCTCGGCGAAGAATTGGTGGCAGTACGCCAGCACCTCGGCCGTGCGCGCCTTTGCAGCGACCCGGAGGTATTCGCCCTTGCCGCGGATGCCGGTTGCCACGGCGCGCGAGGCACGAACCTTCGTCGGCTTCGGGACCTGCACACGGGTGCGGTGCTGCGGTGTCGGTAGGCCGCGAAGCTGCGCGGCGATGCGGTTTGCCGCTTGGCATTCGGCACTGAATTCGCTCATGCCGACACCTGCTTTCCGAAGATCGCGCGTTCGGCCAGCGCGTCGCGGGCCATCTTGAGCGGCAGCGACGATTTCGACCGAACGCCCTGCAGGTCGCGGGCCACGATGTCGCGCGCCCACTGCTTGCCGTCGAACTCGGTCTTCACCTGCAGCTTGGGGGCCAGCTTCGCAAGCTCGGACTGGATGCGCAGCATGCCGGCCTTGTCGTAGACGACCGGCGCGGCCGGCGCGTCAGGCAGCGATCGGGCGATGCGGCGGAACTCGATGACCGTCGGCGGGCGTTCGGGCAACCGGCTCAGCGCGTGCGCGATACAGGCAGGCGTCTTGTGCAAGCTCGCCAGCTCGTGCGCCCAATCGCTCTTGACCGTGTTCTCGTCCAAACCTTCCCAGCGCGAGAGGAAGTCACGGCCGTACGTCAAGGTCAGCTTCTCGAAAATCTTGTCGATCCACTCGGTGGGCAAGCTCATGATGTTTCCTTCGATTGGCCCAGGCATTCCAAGATGACGGCGGGCACTTCAATTGCGGATTCGGGGTTCTGGGAGCCAGGCGCGCGGGCAGCGATTCCAGGCACGACGCGCTCCATCTTTTCGCGCATCGAGCGCTGGTAGGTCGTCTCCGAAGGCGATGCGCGGGCCTCAGGCAGTGGCGCGGTGGCGGCGTCACGGCGGCGCCCTTCGGCGGTGGCCAGGGCATAGCCGAAGTCCTTGCCTTTGGAGATCGAGTACGCGGCGGCATCAGCCAACTCGTCGAGGGTGATCCCGGCTTTCAGGAGTTCGATCAGCTTCTGATTCGACGGGCTGACGATCGCCATGCCTGCGGCCTTCATGGCTTTGCAGGCTTCGCCCGGCGTCGCACGCGATACCTCCACGCTAGTGGAGGTACTCTTCTCTATCTCTTCCTCTTCTCTTCCTCTAGCTAACGCACCACTAACGCCCCCTGCGTTAGTTGGCTCTGCCTTGGGCGTTAAGGATGCGTTATTCGCGGTGTGATTGGCGACGCGCTTGGCTGTCTGAGCGCGCTTCTTGGCGGAAGCGCCGTTGTGCTCTTCGAACTTGACGATGCGGATGCCGTCGGCATGGTCTTCGACCCAGCCGATGTCGACCAGGGCTTCCCCGAGGCCAGGAATGCCCGTCTTGCGATTGATGCCGCGCAAGGTGAGGCCGGGCATCACGCCGTCCTCGGAATGCTGGTCAGCAGTGGCCCAGAGCCAGTACAGGCCACCGATCACTGCGGCCTCTGTGGAGTCGGTGGCATCAACAAGCGCGCCCACCCGAGGGTCATCCCACAGGTTGCCGCGCATCTTGATCCAGTCGCCAGCCACTACGCAGCCTTCCAGACGCGGAACCCATCACGCACCAGGTCCGCGCCGTCAGCCTTGGCGACGCACACAACGCCCTTGCGCTCAAGCTCGGGCAGGCGGCGATCGATCTGCACGACGGTCAGGCCCGTGCATGCTGCGATCTCGGCTGCGGTCTTGTCGCCATGGAAGGTCAGGCAAGACACGATCTTGTCGACGTGTGTGGTGCAGAAGCGCTGCACGCGGCCAGCGGCGACGTGCGAGGTCGACGGGTCGGTGTTGCGTGCGTGGGGCACGGTGGGGGAGGCTTGCACGTTCATTGCAGACCCTTGCCCTTCGCCAGCCGACGCACCTCGACGCGATGCCATCCGGCTTTGACCGCCATCTCGAAGCACTGCTGCGCGGCATCGAATATCTCGAACGGCTTGGTGCGTGCTGGCTTGAGCGGGGCCTTCTCGATCCATGCGTCGATGTCGAGTGCATCGGGAACGGTCAGCCGGCCACGGGACCCGCGGACAGATGCGCGGAACGCAGCATTACCCTCCCATTGCTCGTTGTGGGCGGTGGCTTCGGAGATTTCCTTTTCGCGCGCGACACGGGCCGCCGTGACGGCCTCCGGAGAAACGCCGACGACTCGCCAGCCCTTGTGGTAATCCTCACCGGCCGACGACTCGCGCTTGGCGAGCTTTACGCGCGCGGTAGTGTTGACCTTCTGGCCGTGAATATTGACAAAGTCAGTTGCTGCGAGCGTCATACAAATCCTTAGGTAAGGGTCTAGGGAGTCACGCGACTTTTGCGTAACGGAAAAGTGCAGCCGCTGTCACCGGCGACGGAAAGGCACGACGCGAGCGCCGGCCTTCATGGGTCGACCGAATCGTGCGGTCAGCGTGTCTTGCGCCAGGCGCGTAGCGGCCTGCTCTGGCGTGATTCCTTGCTCCGTCGCGTACCTTTCGACGGCAGCCATCTCGGCCGACGACAGGTCGACAGAGGAAGTTCGTGGCTTGGGGGTGCGCACTGAGGTCCATTTCTGTTACGGACGCGTCACGATTGAAGCGCTCGCAAATCGCCAGCACCGTCACCAGAATCAGCGCCATGCATATGACGCAAACCCTCCAACACCAGCTCTCGCAGATAGGCGGACTTCTGCATTCCGCGGAACTCCGCAGCGGCCTCGGCGAGCCTGTCCTCCACCTCGTTCAGGGAGAGATTCACTCGCTTGTGGCGAATATGGGTCGGGTCTGCGTACATGTCGTTTCTCTGGTGCGTGATGTTGGTAATGGGGTGGATGGGTGTGTCTCGGGATCTAGTTCTTGGAAGTCAGCGTTCAGCTCAGCCCTCGCCGCCTTCGGCCCGTTGACCAGCCTCGCCACGGTCAACGCCCGTCTTGCCAGCGCTGAATTCCTCGTGCGCAATCGCAGCGATGACGACAGAGATGAGGAAGCCGATCACGCTGTCTGCGGCATAGCTGGTAGCAGCGCATGCGAGTGCAGTGATTGCGATGGCGAGAGGTTCGAGGTGCATGGCTCAGGCGACCTCGCCGAATTGCTGACGCGAGCAGTGTTCGCACCAAGCCATATGGACGCTCAGCGGGACGTGCCATTCGATGACTTCCATGTAGACCCCACCGAAGCAAGACGGCGGGATGCTCTTGACATGAGCAAAGATCAGCCCGCGGACCTGCAGCTTGCGGATGGTCGATTTGCGCGGCTGAAACCAGACGCTGCCGTCGGGGTAGGTCTGTCCGACGCGCCAGCCGTGGAACGTCAGCAGTTCTTGCTGCAGCTCAGTGAGATTCGAGAAATCGGCCATGGCTCAGTCCCCAGTGCGCAGAACGTCGAAGCCCAGCCCAGCCAGGACCAGCCCCGCAACGATGCTTGGGAGATTCAGGAGGGCGATGCAGAACGCTGCAGCGACCATGAAGGGGACGCCGACGACGAGCTTCTGTGTGATGAGGTGGGGCTTTGCGACCTGGACGCCTGGCTGTTCGGCGGCGAGATTGCCCGCACCCCCTCGGGGCAGAATGGAAGTTCCTACACGACCATCCCCGAGAGGGGCAGACAAAATGACAGACGAAATGCGCATGGTGCAAGCACAGTTGCTCGGGCAATTGGCAGCGTTGACGCTCATGGCCGACCACCATCCCAACCGGGCTGCCGTGCTTGCGGCGGCACCTGCGACGATGGAGCTTGTTCGGATGCATCAGCTGTTTTCGGATCAACCGGATTGGATGCAGGAAATTGCCCTTTCCCAGATCGAAGGCTGTCTGCGAATGCCAAGGCAAAGCTGACGGCACCACGGATAGCCGGCGGGTATCCGGCCAATCGCTGCAGCCTCGACTGCGCCGCGAGAATCGATGCAATCGAGGGTGCACGACGGCGCCATGCGATGGGGTGGAGCGGCTTCATATCAGGCGCTCGCCTTGGCTTCGCCAGGGCCCGGCGCGGCGACCTCGGCGGCAAAAGCTGGGAAGCGTCGCTTTGCGAGAACGCCAATGACTCGCTCGGCGATCCGGTCAGGGAGTTCGTCGGGCCACTGCGTGACTGCTTGATAGGAGATGCCAACCGCTTCGGCAGCAGCAGCAACCGAGCCTCCGAGCAGTTCTATGGCTTTTGACTTGAGCATTGCTCCATTGAAGCATGCTTTCATCCCAATTGCAAGCATGCTTTCACGCCCTAACGTATGTTCGGGCGCCATGAGCTACGGGGAACGCCTAGATCACGCCCTCAAACTTGCGAAGACAGATCGCAAGTCGCTGGGCGCCGCCATCTCTTTGTCAGTGCAGGCGATCGGCATGGTGATTCGCGGCGAATCAGTCGCGCTTACCGCCGAGAACAGCGCCAGGGCAGCGAAGTTTCTGCGCGTCGACCACTACTGGCTCGCCACCGGAGACGGCCAGCCGCGGCCCGATGAGGGCTGGCCATTCCGCGCGTTCACCTCCGAGCAGTTCTATCGCCTGGATGAGTCCTTGCGTGAAGAGATCGAGGATCGACTGCTAGGCGCAATAGTGCGCATGTCGAAGCCAAAGGAGCGAGCGTGATGACCGAATCTGAACTGCATGCGAGGCAGCTCCTCATGTCGGATGTCGAGTTGTCGGCGCGTCAAGCTGCGGAACATGCCGCCACATCCGCACACACGCTTCAGCGCATGGAGCAGATGATGCAGGAGCACACTTCAAACCTTAAGTGGCAGATGAATGAGCAGCGGGGCGTGCTCAAAACCATATCTTCCATGTGTTCCTGGACCGCTGCAGTCGCGATTGGCTTTGCCGGTGTAGCGCTCTACAGGACTTTTTTCTAGCCCCTGCATGGCGCCATGATCGGGCATTGCGCCCGCCCTTCAAATGAGCACATGGCGTGATTGATCGCGATGATGGCGCTGTAGCCTCGCTTCGGCGAGTCAAGCATCAGATCGTTGGGGTCTTTGCCATACAGCACGGCTAGGTCGATGAACATTTCGACGTTTGGCAAAGACTCGCCCGCCTCCCACCTCAAAACCGTTCCTTGCTTCACAGCAAGCTCGTTCGCGACCGATTCACTGGTTAGGCCGATCGCTACCCGGGCCGCGTGAAGCCGGGCACCGATCCTCATCTGTCGGTCAGCATTTTTCATCAGGGCTCCTATGAATACACGTTTCATTACAACCCTCAAACATCGATGACATAGCCCGGGTTCACCCCTAGGCGCATGAGTTAGCCGGTCTCTGGTGTTTGTAAGTAGTTACCCGTATTCTCGAACTATTTTGAAAGTATGCTTGCTTCCTAAATGAAAGCATGCTTCAATAGCTCCATCGCCTCACCCCGAGGCCCACATGGAGATCGATATGCAAGCAAACGTCCACACGCCCCAGCGCCTCGCCGGTGAAACCTTCCCTGCCTATCGCCTGCGCCGCGTCAAGTCGCACCAGCTGAATGCGGCGCCTGGTCGCCGACTGATGCTTTCTGAGCACTCGGCGTCGTCTGAAAAGCGCCAGCGCCGTGCCGACGTTGCCCTGTACGGCCGCCGCCAATACCGCCGCATGTTCGGCGCACGCGTGATCGTTGAGGCCACTTCGGGAGCCGCAGCATGACCGCCCTCCTCATCACCCTGGCCTGGGCTGTGGCTGGCGTGGTGTTCTGGTGCATCGTCCGTGGCGGCACCCAGCCTCACCCGACCGACAGCGAGCAGCCATGAAGCACGGACTCAGCCCCGCGGAGAAGCAACGCGCTCTGGCGCACTACGGCGCAATGGCGCACGAGCTCGCCTCGCGCCGCCTGTCAGCCCCGGCCACCCTGGTGCAACCCGTCGAACCGATGCCGATGACCGCGATGCGGTTTGCCCGCACCCTGGACGAACGCTCGCCGCATGTGCGCAGCTCGACTGCATGTATCACGCCAATGGAGTTCGAGCGCGTCATGCACGCTGCCGACCGAATCGTGATCGGCGCGTGCGTGGCTGCTGCCGTCGTGCTGGTGGTGCTCATGGCTGGAGGTGTGCTGTGACCGACTGGATCCACGCTCCACACGACGAATCTTGCTGCAGCGAACACGGCATGCACCCGGCGCCGAAGGCCGTGCCGCCGATGCCTCGCTTTGCGCGCGTGGCGCTGGGCGTGCTGGTCGCCCTCTTTGTCTGCATGAGCGTTTACACGGTCTTGCGTGGCCTTCGGGTGATCTCGTGACCCTCTACGACCCACCCGACAGAGAGCCCGACCTGGAGCTACTCGCACGGGTGCGCTGGGAACGACAGCGCAACGCACACCGAATTGCACACCCCGATCCACGCGATCCCCATTTTGACGATTTGGAGCCAGACGAATGACCACCGAAACCACATCCACCGAACTCACCGTCCAAGACCGCGCCGCTGTCGCGCTTGGCTCCGACAAGACCCGCGCCGACCTCGTCGCGCTGGTGAAGAAGTCGGCCGCGATCTTGGAGATCAAGAACAAACCCGGCCGCGACGAATGCCACAGTGCCGCAATGGCGCTGGTCAAAGCTCGTACGACGATCCAGAAGATCGGCAAAGACGCCCGCGACGACGCGACGAAATTTTCCAAGGCTGTGATCGAGGAAGAACGCAGCTTGTGCGGCATCACGGCGGCCGAGGAAGCCCGGCTGCTCGCCCTGCGCGACGACTGGGACGCCAAGATTGCTGCGGAGAAGGCCGCGAAGGAAGAGGCAGAGCGCAAGGCCGTGGCGCTGATCCGTGAGCGTATCAACGTCATGCGCGACCACCTTACAGCAGCGGCAGGCAAGCCCTCTTCTGTGATTGCCGACCTCATCAGCGTCTTGAAGCCGCTCGAAATCTCGCTCGAAGAATTTGGCGACCTGGCCGGCGAGGCCGCGCAGGTCAAGCAGCAGGTTCTCGACCGTCTCGACATGATGCTCGACCAGGCGCAGGAAGCCGAGGCGGAGGCCGCCCGCGTGGCCGCCGAGCGCGCGGAACTGGCACGCCAGCGCGCCGAGCAGGAGGCCCGCGAGAAGGCCGAGCGCGAACGTGTCGCCGCTGAGCAGAAGGCTGCAGCCGAGAAGCTGGCCGCCGAGCGCGCCGAGTTCGAACGTCAGCAAGCCCAGGCCCGCGCAGAGCAGAAGGCACGCGACGACGCCGACCGCGCGCGCCGCGACGAGGAAGACCGCAAGGCCCGCGAAGCCCGCGCCGCCGAGGACAAGCGCATTGCCGACGCACGCGCCGCCCTGGAAGCCGAGCAGCGCAAGGTTCGTGAGGCCGAGGAAGCCCGCGCCGCCGCCGCGCGCAAGGTCGAGCAAGATCGACTCGGCGCCGAGGCTGCAGCCAAGCGCAAGCGCCTGGACGAAGAAGCTGCAGCGCTGCGCGCCGAGCAGCAGCGGGTTGCCGACGAGGCGCGCGCCAAAGCCCAGGCAGAGGCCAAGAAGGCCGCCCGGGCCGCAGCCAAGCTGGCAGCGGCGCAGAAGGCCGGCCCGCGGATGCTGGCAATCCTTTTGCGAGTGAAACAGGCAATTGACGGCGCGGCCAATGCCGACGATCTGGCCGGCGCGATGTCCATCCTGGCGCCGGAAATCAAGCTGTCTATCGCCGAAGGCGGTGCCGAATGAACGCAGTTACCAAACTCGAAGCGCAGGCCATCGCGCCCATGCGCGCCGAAACCGCAACGTTGACGCAGGCCATTATCGCCGCCGCAAACGACCCAGCAGTCAACATCGAGAAGATGGAGCGGCTGCTGTCCATGCACGAGCGCATCACAGCGCGGGATGCCGAACAGCAGTTCAACGCCGCAATGGTCGCAGCGCAGTCTCACATGGGCCGTATTTCCGCCGACGCCATCAATCCGCAGACGCGCAGCAAGTACGCGACCTATGCGCAGCTTGATCGCCATGTGCGCCCGATCTACACGAAGGAAGGCTTTTCCCTCAGCTTCAACGCAGGCACAGACGGGCTAGAGGGTCACGTCCGGGTGCTGTGCTACGTGTCGCACGCTGCTGGGCACACGCGAACCTACCAGTGTGACATGCCAGCAGATGGGAAGGGCGCCAAGGGCAACGACGTGATGACCAAGACGCATGCCGCTGGGTCTGCTATGTCCTACGGGATGCGGTATCTGCTGAAGTTGATCTTCAACGTAGCGGTTGGCGAGGACGATGATGACGGAAACGGCGGGGGCACGAACAACAGCGCCGCCCTCTTGCGTGATTGGATCGACAAGGCGAATGCAGCCGTGAATCCTGTTGCGCTGGCAGAGACGCGGAAGATGGCCAACGTGGCCTTCGCTGAGCGCAAGGACTACGAGGGCTGGGAAGCCTTCAAGAAAGCGGCGGCGGCTAAGCGCGCAGCCCTGGAAGGTGGCGCCAAGTGACCCGCTACATCACATGCGCCGCGCCGCAGGGCACCGAGCAATGGCACTTGGACCGTCTCGGCAAGGTGACGGGCTCCAGGGCTGATTGCGTGAGCGCCAAGTCTCGCGACGGTAAGAGCGAGGGCGTCACGCGCGCGAACTACCGCATGGATCTGGTGTTGGAGCGCTTGACCCAGAAGCCAGCCGCACCCACGTTCGTGGAGAACGAGGCCATGCAGTGGGGCAATGAGCAGGAGCCCGCGTCGCGGATGGCCTACGAGCGCATTCGCGGGCTCGACATCACGCAATCCGGCTTCGTCTACCTGCCAACCATCGCAGCCGGGACGAGTGTCGATGGCTTCGTTGAGGATGCAGGCCGCCGCGGCTTCTGGGAATCCAAGAGCCCCAAGAGCAAAAACCACTACGCCTACCTGCGCGGCGGCGTGCTGCCCACGGAGTACGCCCCCCAGGTCGTTCATGGCTTCTGGGTCACCGCGGCCGACTTCTGCGACTTCCAATCTTTCGACCCGCGCATGCCGGAAAAGCTCCAGACGTTCATCACGCGCATCGAGCGCGCCGCCGTCGAAAAGCAGATCGAAGCGCATGAGCGCGCCGTCCTCCAATTCCTGATGGAAGTGGACGCCGAAGAACAACAAATGCGCCTACTGGCCGCTTAAAGGAACCCGCATGACCGCATCTACCCCCACACAACCCGCAGGCGGCGTGCTGCAAGGCATTGTTGACCTTGCCATCGAAGCGCACGCTCATTGGGACGCCGACCGCGACGCGAAAGTCGGGAAGATCCTGCTCGCGCTGGCCGGCGTATCGCCCAGATACGACCGCCGCGCCGACGCGCTGCACGCCGCTCTCGCCAGTGAAGGCGGTGAACTGTGCCGCACTCCTCCCGCTCCTGTTCCAGCAGACCCGGTAGCGGCTTGGCAGCCGATTGAGACGGCGCCGAAGGATGGGTCGCATGTTTTGGTCGTGATCGGCTCTACAGCAGTAGCTGCGTATTGCGATGACGAGCGCGGCGATTGGTGGGAGGTCAACACTCACTGGACAGACGCCACCGGGATGCAGATTTACCCCACGCTTTGGCAGCCGATGCCCGCCGCCCCATTGCATGCAGAGGGAGGGGAGTGATGGCCGAAATCCCAAGCCTGCCGCGCGAAATCTCGGCTGATGGCCGCGAGATCTGGGATTGGGCGGCCAAGCTGTCCGCCGAGGTCCAGCGCCGCGACGACATCGCGAAGCTCCGCGTCCAGATTCGAAACGCAGAAACCCAGTGCGGAAACTGCGCCGACTGGATGACCCGCGCCTGCCCTCGTGAGGTGCACAGCAACAAGACCGGGCGGTCGGTCGGCCCGAGCTCGCAATCCATCAAGTGCCAGCAATTCCGCATGACCGCCTACGGCGCGCGCGAGCTGGAAGCGGCTCGCACAAGGCTGGCAGCGCTGACCACCCCTCCCTCCACCCAACCCAAGGAACAAGCATGAGCACGAACGAAGCATTGATCGCGGCGCGAGACGCCTTGGAAGAGATCGCGATGGCCGGCATGTCCGGCACTGGCCATGAAACCGAGGAAGGCATGCAGCGATGGCACGCCCGGCGCGCGTGGGAGTTCATCAGCATCGCTGCCCGAGCGCTCGAGCCGGTGCGCGCAGCTCTTGCCGCTGCACCGGCTGCGGATGCCGTGGCTTCTGTGGCGTGGCTGGACGAGTTGACGGACTTCTCCCCGACGTGCACAGGCAACATTCCTGGCATGGTCAGGGGCGGCAAATACGTGCTGCTGGCCGATGTTCGTGCCGCTCTGCGCGCGCAACCCCAGCAGGCCACTCTCCCCGCCCGCGAGGCGGCAGCGCGCGATTGCCGGACCGCGAACCGTCGCCCCATGTGTGTCGAGTGCTACAACAGCCATCCCGCCAAGTGCATCGCTGCGCGCCAAGAGCCTGCTGCCCAGCCCCAGGCAGATGCAGCCGCACTCCCCGTGGAGTTGCAGGGCGTGGCCGAAGCTGCCGGCGCAGGCGCGGGTTTCTGGCGCTCGTGCAGCGGCTGTCATGAGCTGAACGAGGGTCACGCCACCGGCCCCGTCAGCAAAGTCTTCAAGTGCGCGCTGGGGGTCGGATGCAGCGAGTGCGGCGGCATCGGCGCGATCTGGGACACCACCGATTACGGTGCGATGGCCGATCACATGGCGCGCAGCCTTGAGTCCCCCCAGCCAGATGCGGCAGAGCCGGTGGCGGCATCGGAAGAAGGTCACCCGACGAACGCCTACCTTTTCAAGTACCTGTGCCAACGCCATGGCATCGAGCTGGGCAAGGACAGCATCAGCGTGGCGCTCAAAAAGGCGGCTGCCAGCGTGCAGCCAGCACCCCAGGCACTGGGAGCGGACCCGGACGGCGTGCGCTACCGCCACCTGCGTGCATGCAACAGTGGTTCGCTGGTCATCGTGAAGCTGACCGGCACGGGTGAAGACGACATGACGGTGTTGACCATGGAAGATGCCGACGCCGAGGTGGACGATGAACTGGCCCGCGCGCAGGTTTGCAGCGACTGCGGCGGTGAGGGTCTGGACGGCGATGCGGGCGACGATGGCCGTGTGATCGTGTCACCGTGCAGCCGCTGCGGCGGCGCTGGTCGCGTGGTCGCCGCCACCACGGGAGGGCAGTCATGAGCATCCTCAAGCCCTGCCCGTTCTGCGGCGGCAGTGCCCACGTTTCGCGCGCAGACGAAACTGTCAACGTGCGTTGCGACGGCTGGAGCCCCGGCAAGTGCTTGGGAGCGGGGCCGAACTGCTACGACGAAGGCGAAGCGATCAAGCGCTGGAACACGCGCGCCCTCAGCGCTACAGGCACTCCCCAGGTGCTGCGGGACGCCTTGGAGGCGGCGCACGGCCACCTCGACATGACCGCGCTGCGCGTGAGCCACCGCAAAGACGCCGAACTGATCACCGCCGCCCTTGCCTCTCAAGGCGCAGCACCGGCCGACCATTTTGCTGCCGTCAACAAAATGGTCGCATTGGGCCGAGCAGGCGCAGCACCTACAGGCGCTGGAGATGCGGAGCCGGACTTGTTCAAGCAGATGCGCGACAAACTGCATGCGGACATCATGGGCAGCGACGACGAAAGCGTGACCGAGCCCTTTAAGGCTTGGCTTGTCGATCGGTACAACCGAGGCCGCGAAGGCGTTGCCGCGAATGTGGCATGGAATGCGGGGTTTGCATACGCGCAGTCGGTCGCCGCTCCCCAGCAGCCCGCAGAGGCCGCGCCAGCTGTCAAGGAATCCTTGACCGTTGCCGTGCCGGGCGAGATTGATGTACTGCGCAAGGCCCTCGTCTATACAGCCTTCGCACTGCATGGAACGCCCCAGCACATGCTTGCACCAGGCATCACGCTGATCGACGGCGACTGGGTGAAGGTCAAGATCGGCGACGTGAATGTGGAAACCGGCCGCGTGGACACCAGCGCGATGTGGGCCGCACTCGCCAACAACAAGAAAGGGGGCGAGCATGCAGACTGACCGCGAGCTACTGGAGGCGGCTGCGCAGGCCGCGGGCCACAAGTTGGCCGACGAGGTCGACTCCCATATGCCCAGTGGCGCGCTATTGATCGTCGGGCGCGGCGGGCGTTATGCGCTGTGGAACCCCCTGCACGACGACGGCGACGCGCTGCACCTGGCGGTGAATCTGCGCATCAGCCTTATCCACGAGCAGGAGTACATGGGCGGCTCGGTGATGGAGACCATCGCGCCAGCGGCTGCAGACGGCACTCGCCACTGCGAAGCGGAGTGCTTGAACGGCTTGACGGACGATCCGATGGCAAATACCCGCCGCGCAATCGTCCGTGCTGCCGCATCCCTTGCAACCCAGACCCCGGCCCAGACACCGAAGGAGGATGCAGCCAGTCGTCAACCAGGAGATGACAAGTCATGAGCGACCTCACCCGTCAGCAGCTCTGCGTTCAGCTCAACGTCAGCGAGTCGACAATCCGCCGCCTTGAACTTGACGGCCTGCCATGCACGCCAGTCGGCCGCCGCAAGCGCTACGACCTCTCGGAATGCAAGCAGTGGCTCAGAACACACCAACCGGAACAAAAATGTCAATCTGGACAGACGCAAAAGGACGCCGCCACGTCGGCATCATGGTCGCGGGCCGCCGCATACATCGAATCCTCCCAGCAGGTGCGACGGCGGGCGATGCCAAGCAGCTTGAAGCTGATCTCACAAAGCGGCTGACGGCGCCGAAGCGGGCGCCAGGCGATCCCCTGATCGTCGAGTTGATGCCGCTCTACATCGACCACGCGCAGACCACGCGCTGGCCCGACCAGGCCGAGCACTGCGCGAAACGCATTCAGCCGTGGCTCGTCGGCTTCAAAGCGTCGGAATCGCGCGAGGTGGCCGCCAAGATCATCAAGGACTTGAAGCCGGTCTACGCACCCGCCACGATCAACCGGAGCCTGGCCGCCTTGAAGAAGGCGCTGTCCATCGCCTGGGAACTCGGCATGACGGAGGTGAACCATGGCTCGGTGGTCAAGAGCCTGCCGCCGAACAACAAGCGCGAGGTCTTCTTGTCACTGGAGGAAGTGCACCGCCTGGCCGAGCACTGCCCCGAGGGCGTACAGGCTGCGATCTGGATTGCGCTCTACACCGGGGCGCGCCGCGGTGAGATCCTGTCCATGCAGCAGGACGACGTCGGCCAGCATTCGCTCACCATCCACGCGAGGAACACCAAGACCCTGCGGACACGAGTCATCCCGATCGTGGACCCACTGTGGCGGTGGCTGTCGGTCCTGCCGCTGCCGTACAAGGACCACGAGGGTCTCAAGAGTGGATTCCAGCGTGCGCGCGAGCGGGCCGGCATGGAGCACGTCCATTTCCACGATCTGCGCCATTCCTGCGCCTCAATTCTGATCGCGAGCGGTGCTGACCTCTACACGGTCAGCAAGATCCTTGGGCATGCTGCAGTGACCACGACGCAGCGCTATGCGCACATGCAGGTCGAGCAGCAGCGCGAGGCACTGGCGAAAGCCTTTGCATAAATTGCACTGCGATTTACACAGACCAATGACAAACGCCACCCGAAGGTGGCGTAAGTGCTTGAAATCATTGGTGGGCGGTGGAGGTTTCGAACCTCCGACCCCAGCAGTGTGAATGC
>Ga0308159_1001139_pt1 | contig 43012 bp, 37 predicted proteins | sample PhyCR1_FD_201040 | JGI IMG/M metagenome (GOLD analysis project Ga0308159, IMG submission 201040) | Phyllosphere microbial communities from UC Gill Tract Community Farm, Albany, California, United States - DLSLC.R1 | ecosystem: Host-associated > Plants > Phyllosphere > Unclassified | place: USA... | reverse complement strand
ATCTGCGCCTCGGTGAGCCAGCCGGTGGCATTGATGACAAAGCAGCCCGACTCCAGCGCGTGATGGCGAATCGTGACGTCCATCTGCTCGGCAAAAATAGGGCCGACCAGCGAGCCGGGAAACTGGCTGCAATGGATTTCTTCGTGCTGCGTCATCAGGGCATAACGCGCCAGCGGGTTGTAATGCTCCCAGCAGGCCAGTGCGCTGACGCGGCCCACGCGTGTGTCGACCACCTGCAATCCGCTGGCGTCGCCTTGGCCCCAGATCATCCGCTCATGATAGGTCGGCGTGATTTTTCGCCGTTTCAGCGCCAGTTTGCCGCTGGCATCAAATACCAGCTGCGTGTTGTAGAGCGTGCCGTGATCGCGTTCATTGACGCCCAGCACCACCACGATTTCCCGAAGCCTCGCGCGTTCGGAAACGGCATAGGTGACGGGGCCTGGCACCTGAACGGCCTGCTCATAAAGTTTCAAATGGGCCGCGCCCGCCGTCATCGCGGGGGTGATAAATGAAAAGTACGGGTAATAAGGCACAAAGGTTTCCGGAAAGACGACAATCTCGGCTCCCCTGCCCGCCGCTTCGTCGATGGCGTCCAAAACCCTGGCGAGCGTCTTGCCGGCCTCGTCAAGGTCTGGCGCGATCTGTACTGCCGCGGCACGTACCGTGCGTTGTTGAGTCATCTCGCGCCCTCCCTTACATGGTCCAGGTATCGATGATCACCGCACCTTCACGGGTGTGGATAAGCTTGAGGTCCAGCACGTCGAGCGGATTAATGGCGCGAATGCCCTCAATCAGCGACGGTTCGCCGTGCCCGTAAAGGGCCTGAAGGGCAAAGCGACAGGCATAGACCTTGCCGCCTTCGGCCATAAATTTCGCCAGCTGTTTGTTGTAGTTTTGATGTCCCGGAAAGGCTTCGTCGCCGAGTGTCGGGAAGCCGCGCTGAACGCCGAGCGTGACGCCGGGTCCGTAGAGCAGAATCGAGGTTTCAAAGCCTTTGCGCTGCAATCGTGTGGCCTGCAACATATTGACGAACCCTATCGAGCCCTCAAAGGCCACGGTATGGAAAGTAACGAGCGCTTTCTGTCCGGGTTCCGCTTTGACGTCTTCAAACACTTTTTCTTCGTAATCGACCAGAAAATCCCCGGTTTTATGAGTCGGCATAGTGACTTTAGGCATGGTTGGCTCCCGTTATCTATTAAGGTCTCAATCGGTCAATCGGCTTGCCCACTGGCTTTCCATGCACCCTGCAAGGTGCATGGGCAGCGGGCTCATGATAGAAATTGCAAAGCCTGTGCCAGTTAAAAAAATGCCCATGCAATCATTGATAAATCAACTGCTGCTTTTCTGAGCAAAATAATTTTTTTCGCCTGAAATACGGGATAAAACCGCAGCGGGAAAAGGGCTATTTGCCGTGAATCGCACCAAACCGATGCTTTTATGCACTAAAAATGCACACATCGAAAATCAATATGCAATCATTGATGCAATCAACTTCCTCCGTGATTGCAATTTCTGGATCTCTGGCGTTATAGTCGTTTTTTCATACAATTTGCGAGGAGCGGTGACGTCCGCTAACGGCCTATGGTGCAACGTATTTATGAACGCTGGTTACAGAGCCTTCGCAAACATCCTCAGCGACCGGCTTATTTGATGATTGCAGACTTGATTGGCGACGGGATCCAGTCAGGCGAATTTCAGGCGCGGGATAGATTGCCGCCGCTGCGGGATTTAGCCGTAGCGTTGCAACTCAACTACACCACCGTTACACGAGGCTACGCCGAAGCCAAAAAACGCGGCTTGATTGATTCTCGTCCGGGAATGGGCAGTTTTATCCGGGGAAAAGTGCCTGCCATTCCGTTAAGCGGAGGCAGCAGCTACGAGATGACCATGAACTCGCCCATCGAGCCTGAAGGCGCTCAAATCGGGGAGATGATCCGTCTTGGCGCGCTTGATCTGTTTAGTCGACAAGACTTGTTTCCCCTGCTGCGGTATCAGGATTTTGGCGGAATTGCGGCCGACAAAGAGGCAGCCATGCTGTGGCTTGGCAAACGACTGCCGCCGTTAATGGCCGAAGAAGTGCTGGTTTGTCCGGGGATTCACAGTGCACTGGTAGGATTGCTGACGTTGCTGGGGCGTAAAGGCGGCAGTATCTGTGTCGGCAATCTGGTGTATCCGGGATTAAAGGCGATCGCCGCACAACTCGCTGTGCCGCTGCATGCACTGGATTGCGACAACGATGGCCCCACCCCGCGCGCGTTCGAAAACCAGTGTCAGGGCGGCCACGTCAGCGCACTGTACCTGAATCCGACGATTCATAATCCCACCACGCTGACCATACCGCTGCGGCGGCGCGAATCGCTGGCGGATATCGCGCTGCGTTACAGTATTCCCATTATTGAGGATGATGCCTATGCCGCGCTGCCTCAGCCCGGTTCCCCGCACGCCACCCTCCCGACTTTTGCCGAATTGGTGCCGGAACTCACCTGGTATCTGACCGGGCTGTCGAAATGTTTTGGCGCAGGGATGCGAATTGCCTATGTCAAGGGGCCGGGCAAGCGTTCGACCCAACTGCTGGCCGGTGCGCTGCGGGCGCTGACCGTCATGTCCAGCCCGATAACCAACGCATTGGCGACGCAATGGATAACCGAGGGCACGGCGGATAGCGTACTGCTGGCGATTCGCGGCGAGGCGCAGGCGCGTCAGCAGTTGGCCCGGCTACATTTGCAGAAATTCAATTACCGCGCCGATGCCGACGGTTTTCACCTGTGGCTGTTCCTGCCGAAACAGCACGGCTGGAACCCGTCCGATGTGGCGGTGAAACTGCGCGAACAAGGCGTGAGCGCCGTATCAAGCGCCGCGTTCAGCACCGATAATAATCCGCCCGATGCGCTGAGAATCTGTCTCGGAGGGGCCAATACCCGACGGCTTTGCGAAGAAAATCTGAAAGTGATTGCAGATATGCTGGAATATCCGGGGCATTTTGCGAGCGTGGCGCTGTAACGATGCGCGAGTGCGCGTGAACGAAGAGCCCGTTCCCCGAGCATGACACTGGGGGAACGGGTTAAGAAAACTTACGCCTGCTCGAGCACCCCAGCGAGGCGCTCCGCCAGCAGTTTTCCGCGCCAGCCACTGACAAGTTCCGGTTCCTGCTCTTTGATTTTGAGCTTCCAGTGCCAGTTCAACAGCTGGTTTATCTGGCGGCGCGACGCCAGCAGTTCCACGCTCAGTCCCGTCTCTTCACTGACCGTTTGAATCAGTGCCTTAATCTCTTTGAAGATTTTCTTGTAACCCGGTTGATCGATAAGATTCGGGATAGGTGCCGGCAAATCGGCCTCGTCAACCGCTTCGCCTTCAACCACCAGCGCCAGCAAGGTACGGCCGTGATAACGAATCTCGGGACCGCTCAGACCCAGCGCTTCCAGTTCGCCCAGTGAATGCGGCTGATAACGGGCAACCTGCCACAGATTCTCTTCGCGTACCACGAAGTTGACGGCCAGATCCCGCTGGCGCGCCTGGATAAGACGCCATGACGCCAGTTTCTGCAAAATGGCAAGCTGGCGGGGACGTAACTGCCAGGCATTGCCGATTTCGAGATAGGCGGATTCGGGTTGCAATATCTCCTGACGGCGGCGGCACAGCGCCAGACACTCGTCGAGCGCGGCGTCTATCCAGCCGGCTTCGCGTGTTTCCTGTTCAAGCTGGCGTGCCAGCGGCAGCAGATACAGCACGTCGGCGGCGGCATAGTCGCACTGTTTTTGCGTTAACGGGCGGGCCATCCAGTCGGTGCGCGACTCGCTTTTGTCCAGCTCTATCTGTGTCGTCTCGGCAACGAGACGGGCAAAGCCGCAGGACAGTGGACGGCCGCTGAAGGCCGCGAGAATCTGGCTGTCGATAAAGGGCGCAGGCAATACGCCAAAGGCATTGAGAAACACTTCGAGGTCTTCACTGCCGGCATGTAGAAACTTGACCACGTTTTTATCGGTCAGTAATTCGATAAACGGCTGCCAGGCAGTAATCGGCAAGGGATCAATCAGCGTGAGGGTTTCACCATCAAAGAGCTGGATCAAGCCCAACTGCGGATAGTAAGTGCGGGTTCTGACAAATTCGGTGTCCAGCGCAATCTGGCTAAAATGTTGCGCCTGCTGACAAACCTTTGCCAGTTCTTCATTGCTAACGATCAACTGATAATTCAAAGCTTTTTCTCTTTTCGCTGTTAAAAACCGGTTCGGCCTGCATCCTGCCGCCGGGCGTTGGAAAGGTTATTACTGATTCGCGTTACCTGCATTATAACGCGAAAACGCCGGACTTAATCCGGCGTTGAGTGAAGGCGGCCTTCGGTTGATGCAAATTGCAGCGTTATGGCATCATGCAGCGTTCTGTCTTGCGGGTGAAGGGCTCTTTTTCACCTCGTCTCGTAGTTCTCGTCGAAGAATCTTTCCGACATTCGATTTCGGTAATTCATCCCGAAACTCGATAACTTTCGGAACCTTGTAGGCCGTAAGATTGTGACGGCAGTGGTCCAGCAACTCTTCGGCGGTCAGGCTGGGATCTCGTCTGACTACACAGACCTTGACCTTCTCGCCCGTCGACTGGCTCGGCACACCGATGGCCGCTACCTCAAGCACTTTAGGATGCTGCGACACAACTTCTTCGATTTCGTTGGGATAAACATTGAATCCGGAAACCAGAATCATGTCTTTTTTGCGATCGACTATGCGCAAAAATCCCTGCTCGTCCACTGTAGCGATATCTCCGGTCGAGAGCCAGCCCTCTTTTAAGACTTCGTCCGTTGCCTCTGCCCGTTGCCAGTAACCCAGCATCACCTGCGGTCCCTTGACCAGCAATTCTCCGGCTTCGCCGGGAGCGACATCCTGACCCGCTTCGTCAACCAGGCGGACATCCGTCGACGGCACCGGTAATCCGATGCTGCCGCTATAGCGCTTGAGATCATAAGGATTGCCGGTGACCAGCGGCGCGCATTCGGTCAGCCCATAGCCTTCAAGTAAATGCAGCCCCGTTAATTCCTGCCAGCGTTCGGCAACGCATTTCTGAACCGCCGCCCCGCCGCCGACCGACAGACGAAGATTGGAGAAGTCGAGTTTTTTGAATTCGTCATTATTGAGCAGCGCATTGAACAGCGTATTCACGCCGCTGATGGCGGTGAAAGGATAACGCGCCATCTCTTTTACCATGCCGGGGATGTCGCGGGGATTGGTGATAAGCAGACTGCGCCCACCCAATTCCATAAAGAACATGCAGTTAATGGTCAATGCGAAGATGTGATAAAGCGGCAAGGCGGTGACGACCGTTTCGTGTCCCGGTTTAAGCAGCGGGCCATAGGCGGCTTTACACTGTTCGAGATTGGCCTGCATGTTACGGTGAGTCAGCATCGCGCCCTTCGCCAGTCCGGTGGTCCCGCCGGTATATTGCAAAAAGGCGATGTCGTCATTAATAACTTCGGGCTTGAGGTAATTCAGCCGCAGACCTTTGGCGATCACCTTCGAGAAAGCGAGGGCATGAGGCAGATGGTAGCTCGGCACCAGCCTCTTGACGTATTTGACAGCAAAGTTGACGACCGCACCTTTAATCGGTGACAGCTCATCGCCCATTTGCGTGACAATGACATGGCGAATCTGGGTATTGGCAACAATTTTCTCCAATGTTCCGGCAAAATTGGACACGATGACGATCGCGCTTGAACCACTGTCTTTAAGCTGATGCTCGAGTTCACGGGGGGTGTAAAGCGGATTGACATTAACGACAATCATGCCTGCCCGCAAAACGCCGAACAGCGCGATAGGATATTGCAACAGGTTGGGCATCATGAGGGCGACACGATCGCCTTTCTGCAATTTCAGCTCGTTTTGCAGGTACGCGGCAAAGGCACGGCTCCGTTCGTCGAGTTTGCGGTAGGTCATGACCTCGCCCATGTTGATGAAGGCAGGACTGTCGGCATATTTCAACGCGGCATTCTCGAACATCTCAATCAATGAGCTGTAACGGTCGGGATCGATGTTCTCAGGAACATCCGCAGGGTAACGTTTTAGCCAGACTTTTTCCAAGGGATAGCTCCTGATATCTATTTCAATGCGCTCTATGGCACATTTCTACCATGCAATTAACAATATTTTAACTCATCTTACCAGCCGAGTTTCAAACAATGTTTAGGTTGAGAGGCGCGTCACTAATTTGTGGCGCGTTGAAGGCGACTTCGGTTAAACAGATAACCTTAACTTTTCTACGCAATTCCATGGCTTCGAAAGGGGTAAAAAATGCTGCAGCATGGATAATATTCCGAAGTATAGCGTTTTGGTTTATTCAATGCCAACGGCGGCAAATAGGGTGAACGAGAATGAAAAAAATGACATCATTTAGCGAGTTGAACAAGTTGCGACCTTAATACCTGCACGCCAAAACGTAAAATAACGATTTTAATATAATCACTCAGGTAAATCACAAGGAAGAAGTTACTCATTACCGGTTACCTCTATCGGTAATAGACTCTATTAATAGCAGAGCAATTTATTTCAATAAATTTAACAAAGCTTTTTTTCACAGCTTAATCAATTAAAACCTGATACTGTCTTTGCGGGTGCTCGGATCTTTCTATTCCGAGCTTTTATAACTTATATAATTGACAGCGTAAGGAGTGATGCAAGGTTTAGAAAGAGAAAAGCCCCGAATCGTTTAATAAAACAATCCGAGGCGCTCTTTCATGCACAGAAACATAAAAGTAGCGCCTCACATGCTTAAATGCAAGCTAAAAGGGGCTAACATGCCACATAAATTGATATTCGCTGTTGTAACCATTATCTGTTTAACTCTATTAATGTTCACTTTACTTACCCGCCCCTCGCTCTGCGAGGTTCAGTATAAAAGTGGTGTTACGGAGGTGGCGGCTTATCTAGCCTGTAATGTTGTGAGGTAAACCTTGCTGCGGGCGGTGCATGTTGCTGCCCGCAGCAGTTTGGCATGAAGAGAGAGCACCCATTTTTTCACCTTTGCCAGCCTTCGGGCTGGCTTTTTTTTCAAACTTCTGGATTCATTCAAACAATAAATATAACGAGTTGTTTTATTCGCACTGCACGGGGCATTTCCTGGTGAAAAATAAAAAGGCGGCAAAATGCCGCCAATTAGGGAATCAACTAATATCTTTTGCTGAATGTGTCTCTAAAAGTGTGTTACTAAAGGAATACGTTATCGGTCATGGTGACTTACCCATTGAAGTTGGGTAGTTAATGACTCACCAACCCATAAGGTGCCGAAGCACCGCTTTGTATATAATCGACCCACGACTGAAGGTTCTCAATCATTATTCTTGCCGTATTAATATCCAGCGTCACGATAATATCTTTCGCCGAGGGAAGTGTTTCTCCCTCATCCAGTCGATATTCAAAATGAAGACCAAAAAAGTAGTCCGTTGAGTTTTGCGTATCTTCCGGAGAAATGCTGACCGTACTCCAGGAAACGGGGAGCATCATATCTTTATAAGGGTGTTTATTCATTTCACGTTCCTGTGATTGAGGATATTAACCTGCACGATTTTCCAAAAGTTTGCAGGTCCATTCACAGTATTACAGAAAATTGCCACGAAACGTGATGTGGCCGCCAGTAGTTAATTAAACCTTGATGAAGGTCAAAGATAACTGATGAAATGATAGGCGGGAGTATGCTCCCGCCTAAGAAATTATTTGAAGAACGAATGATTGGGCTTATGGGTCTTTTTTAAGCGCCAATGCGTAGCGGATCAGCCTGTGATGGACTATTCGGCGACGACGGTTTCGACCCGCGCCGGACCGGTGTCATACCATCCGCCCCAGGACGGACCAAAGCCTCGGCCCCAACGGGGATCATAAGGACCGCCGTATCCCCAGCCCCACATTCCTACCGGCTGCGGCGGCATGACCACCTCTTTGACTTCACGCCAGCGCTTCATGCTGTTGATGTTAACCGTGACAAAACGATAATCCGAATGACCTATCGCGCCGTTTTCAGAGCCGGTAATAGGCCCGACCACGGTAACCAGCTGATTTTTGAAATCGACCGGATCGAGGAAACCGTTGTAATAGGCGGCAAGGCGGCCTATCGACGGTGAGCCCAGCAGAGGTCGCGCGGCCGAATCCAGCGGCATCGCCGCGATTTCGAGTCGGGTACGGTTTTTATCATTGATAACGGCCACCACCCGGCCGCCAAAACGCGCCTCTTGATTGACATAAAGCTGCGGCGCACTCTGTACGGCAGCCAGATTCATTTGAGGCGTGGCGGTGGTGCCACGAATGCCTTCCGGCACGGTAGCACAACCTGACAACACTAAAACACTCAGACCAACGGCTAAGGCAACAAACTTCTTACTTGTGAAGATTTCACGCATGGTTACAACCCCTGGGAACATTAACTCTTCGACAGCGAATTCATGCACAAGTTGCCGATGCTTATCGGCCGGGAAGCTTTTTCCAGGTCACTTCATTACGCAAATAGGTCGGTTCGGCCTGATCGGCGCTGACCCTGATGCCGCGCTCCCACGCATCGAGCGCGAGAGGTAACATATCTTCCGCCTGTGGCAGCAATATTGTACCGTCGACAAGTTCAACGGAAGCTGAACCCACGAGCTGCGGATAGGTTTGCCACCCCGTGCCGACCGTGGCCCAGCGCCCGCCAAGCGCAGATTCCTGCAAGGCGAGCTGCTCAGGTTTAATGACGATTTCTGTGGTTTCACCGTGCCAGACGCCGTGAGATTCACGCGTGTACTCGCCCCAGTAAACCTCGCCCATACGCGCATCGATGGCCGCCAGCACACGCTCGGCGCCCGTTTTGCGGTAGGCACCCTGCGCCATGGTTTGAAGCGTGGAGATAGGCAACACCGGCAACTCGGCCCCAAACGCCAGCCCCTGTGCGATGCTGATGCCGATACGCACGCCCGTAAAGCTGCCGGGACCGCGTCCAAAGGCCAGCGCGTCGAGCTGGTTCAGCGTTAATCCGGCTTCTGCCAGAATCTGCTGCACCATCGGCAGAATACGTTGAGTGTGTTCGCGGGCGCAAAGCTCGAAATGAGCCAGCGTTTCGCCGTTTTCAGCCGACGTGGCCGAGTTGTACAATGCAACGGAACAGGCTTCGGTCGCCGTATCAATTGCTAGAATTCGCGTGGACATGCCAAACCTCAGGCGGGATAAAAATCAATAATGATAAGGCGCATCATAACATATCAGCGCGGGTGCAAAAACTTGATTGCCTCATCGAGAGAGCGGGTGCGCGGTGTGGGCGGCAGGCTGTTTAAAAAGACTTCGCCATAAGGCCGCATGACCAGCCGATTGTCACAGATAACCATCACGCCGCGATCGTCGGTGTCGCGGATTAGTCGCCCCACGCCCTGTTTCAGCGTGATGACGGCGTCCGGCAGTTGAACCTCGTTAAACGGGTCGCCGCCGCGTAGACGGCAATCTTCAATACGCGCCTTGAGCAGCGGGTCGTCGGGCGAGGTAAACGGCAGTTTGTCGATGATGACCAGCGACAGGGTTTCGCCGCGCACGTCGACGCCTTCCCAGAAACTGCTGGTGGCGACCAGGAGCGCATTTCCGGCTTCGACAAACTGGGCCAGCAGCTGCCCTTTGCTGGTTTCGCCCTGCACCAACACGGGCAGTGTCATGCTCGCGCGAAACTCTTCTGCCAGTTCGCGCATCATCTGATGCGACGTGCACAGGAAGAAGCAGCGTCCCTGGTTGGCTTCAATGACCGGGCGCAACATACGCGCCAGGTGGCGTGAACCGCCGCGCTCGTTGGGCGATGGCAGATAGCGTGGCACACACAGCAATGCCTGATTGGCGTAATCGAACGGACTGGCGAGCAGCAGCGTTTCGGCACCGTCCAGCCCGAGACGCGCGGTGAAATGCGCCAGCTTTTCGTTCACTGACAGCGTCGCCGAGGTAAAGACCCAGGCGCCCGGCTTGTCGTTCATCAATTCACGAAACTTGTCGGTGACCGACAGCGGCGTCAAGGCCAGCACGAAGTGACGCGAATTGCACTCATACCAGTAACTGAAACCCGGCACGCTGACGTCTTTGAGCCTTTTTAACCGGTTGCGATAAAGCGTGGCGCGCTCGAAAGCAGCGTCGAGCAGAGCCGATCGGCCCAACGACAGCTTCATGACGTCATAGCAGAGTTCCAGCGCGTCATCGAGCAGGACCAGCGCACGCTGAATGGAATTATCGGCCAGCACGTCGCGCAGATTGCCGCGAAAACCCGGCTCGCCCAGCGCCAGACGAAAGTCCATCGCGCTTTGACCCAACCGGTCGGCGCTTTTTTGCAGCTGCGCCGAATCGCGCACTTCGGTGCGATAGGCAATGGTGATGTCTTTAGACAGATCAAGGAGTTGGCGACTGGTTAACTGTTGCCCGAAATACTGGCTGGCGATATCCGGTATCTGGTGCGCTTCGTCGAAGATCATCACATCGGCGGTCGGAATCAGCTCGCCAAAGCCGCCTTCCTTGACCACCATATCTGCCATAAACAGATGATGGTTCACCACGATGACGTCGGCATCCATCGCCTTGCGACGGGCCTTGACCACGAAACACTCTTTGTACATCGGACAATCGCTGCCAAGACAGTTGTCATTGGTGCTGGTGACCAGCGGCCAGACATAGCTGTCTTCCGCCACCACGTTGCAGGTGCTGATGTCGCCTTCTTCCGTCTTGGCGGACCAGCTGCGCAAATGCGCCAGGTCGCTGAGTGACTGGCTGGCCAGTTCGCCGCCGGTCATCGACTGCTGGTCGAGTCGTTCAAGGCAGAGGTAGTTGGAGCGCCCTTTCAACAGCGCCAGTTTGCCCTTGAATTTCAACGCACTGGCCACTTTGGGCAAATCGCGTGAATAGAGCTGATCCTGAAGGGCCTTGGAACCGGTCGAGATAATGACTTTTTTGCCGGAACGCAGAGCCGGAGCCAGATAGGCATAGGTTTTACCGGTACCGGTACCCGCTTCGACGACCAGACCCTGCTTGTTTTGTATCGCCAGAGCAACGGCATTCGCCATCAGACGCTGTGGTTCACGGGGTTTAAACCCCTCAATTTTTTGCGCTAATGCGCCGTCTGTTGCGAAATCGTCTATCACACTAAACCTGCGGTTGGAAATTCAGCGCTGATTATGCCAATCCTTGCCCTTGAGTACCACCATCATCTGTAGGTCCACTGTCCTCCAATGATGTGCTACCCTGACCCCACTTCTTAAAACAACGACACTCAGGAGCAATCTTTATGTCTATTCAACGCATTAGACCTGAACACCGCATGTCAGACATCGTGGTTCACAATGAAACCGTATACTACACCAGCGTCCCCGAAAATCTGGACGCCAACGCCCGCGAGCAAACCGCCGAAACGCTGGCAATCATTGATGCCGCGCTGCGTGAAGTCGGCTCAGACAAGAGCAAAATCCTCGATGCGACCATCTTTCTGGTCGACGGCAACGATTTTGCCGCAATGAACGAAGCCTGGGATGCCTGGGTGTCGCCGGGCAATGCACCTGTGCGCTGCACCGTGCAGGCCAATCTGATGAACCCGAAGTACAAGGTTGAAATCAAGGTCGTCGCTGCGCTGTAAGTTCTTTTCGCAGGGCATAAAAAAAGCCTCCGCATTATCATGGGAGGCTTTTTATTTATGACGTCTACCGGCTTAATCAGCCTTTGACGCCCGCTACCGCTTCACGTGCAAGCTGCGTGATACGTGCATAGTCACCGCTTTCCAGCGCATCCGCCGGAACCAGCCACGACCCGCCGATACACAGCACACTTTTCAGCGCCAGATAATCACGATAGTTGCCCGGCGTTATTCCGCCGGTCGGGCAGAAACGCACTTGAGGAAACGGACCGGCAATCGCCTGCAACGCCTTGACGCCGCCATTGGCTTCCGCCGGGAAGAACTTGAACTCACGCAGACCCGCATCAAGACCCAGCATCAGTTCCGAGACGGTGCTGATACCAGGAATCAGGGGAATAGACCCTTCATTGGCCGCCTTTAACAGAGGCTCCGTCAGGCCGGGGCTGATGGCAAACTGCGCGCCCGCCGCCGTAACTTCGGCCAACTGCTGCGGATTCAGCACGGTTCCGGCACCTATAATGGCCTCGGGCACGTCGCGGGCAATCGCCTTGATGGCCTCAAGCGCGCAGTCGGTGCGCAGCGTGACTTCAAGAACACGAACGCCTCCGGCTACCAGCGCTTTCGCCATCGGCACCGCGTGCTCCAGCTTGTTGATAACAATGACCGGAACGACCGGACCCGAGGTCAGGATCTGTTCTGCGCTTGTTTTCCAGTTCTTCATCTTTGTCTCCATTTATGCCCGTTACGCGGTCCAGTAAACCTCTACGGGGGTCTGTTGCTGATTCAATACTGCCCTTACGGGCATATCATTTTGATCGGTGCCTTTTTCCGCACGCTCGTAAACTTCGCGTTTGGCTTCACCGGCCAACAGTAAATAGATCCGCCGACTGTCAAGGATAACCGGCAGCGTCAGCGTCATACGCTCGAGGGGCGCGGTAATGGGCGTGATGGCCACGCAGCGCCGCGTTGACTGCAAGTCCATTGCCTGCGGAAGATTGGCGCTGCCGGGAAACAGTGAGGCGATATGTCCGTCATCGCCCATTCCCAGCAAGGTCACATCGGCCGGCAAGGATAACGCGGCCAATGCCTCTTCGGTCTGCGCCTCGCCTTCTGCCGCCGTCGTGGCCGCATTCTTCAGCGCAATAAAGGTGGCCTTGGCCACCTCACCCTGCAAAAGACTGTTGCGCACCATCTTCTCGTTGCTGGAACCATGGTCGCGCGTTACCCAGCGCTCATCGGCAAGCGTGATAGTGACGCGACTCCAGTCCAGCTCCTGTCGAGACAGGTGTCTGAACAGCTCGAGCGGCGTTCTGCCGCCCGAAACAATCAATGTGGCCTGACCTCGTTCCGCAATGCCCTGGCGCAATGCGTCAGCCATTTTTCCGGAAAGGTTTTGGTTGAGCGCCGCCGCACCGGAAAACTCGACGAAATTGGCCATGTATTTGCCCCTTAGTCCTGACGTGCCTGAATACAACGGTGGATTAGCCGAACTCGTTCCATGAACGGCCATCACGGGTAATCATCGCCACCGAGGCAACAGGTCCCCACGTACCCGCCTGATAAGGCTTGGGCGCTTCGTTTTCTGCAGACCAGGCATTCATGATGCCATCCACCCATTTCCAGGCTTCTTCCACTTCGTCACGACGAACAAACAGCGCCTGAATGCCACGCATGGTTTCCAGAAGCAGACGCTCGTAGGCATCGGCAATGTGCTGCTCGTTGAAGGTTTCGGAGAAGCTCAGGTCAAGCTTGGTCGTTTGCAGGCGGTGCTTGTGCTCGAGTCCGGGAACCTTGTTCAATACTTCGATTTCGATACCTTCATCCGGCTGCAGACGAATAGTCAGCTTGTTTTGCGGCAACTGCTGATAAGAGTCGCTGAACAGGTTCAGGGCCGGCGTCTTGAAGTAGACCACCACTTCCGAACACTTGGTTGGCAAACGCTTGCCGGTACGCAGGTAGAACGGAACGCCTGCCCACTGCCAGTTATCGATATCGACACGAATGGACACGAAGCTTTCAGTGTTGCTGTTCTTGTTCGCGCCCTCTTCTTCGAGGTAACCTGGCACTTTCTTGCCCTGCACGAAGCCTGAGGTGTACTGACCGCGTACGGTGGTTTCACGTACGTTGGACTGGTCGATACGACGCAGTGACTTCAACACCTTCACCTTTTCGTTACGGATGCTGTCGGTGCTGAGATCGGCAGGCGGTGACATGGCGATCATGGTCAGAATCTGCAACAAGTGGTTCTGAATCATGTCGCGCATCTGGCCTGCCTGGTCGAAGTAACCCCAGCGACCTTCAATACCCACTTCTTCGGCAACGGTAATCTGCACGTGGTCGATAGTGCGGTTGTCCCAGTTGGAGACAAACAGGTTGTTGGCAAAACGCAGCGCCAGCAGGTTAAGAACGGTCTCTTTACCCAGATAGTGGTCGATGCGGTAAACCTGGCTTTCGTTAAAGTATTCAGCAACGCCGTCATTGATCTCCTGCGAGGATTTCAGGTCGGTGCCGAGCGGTTTTTCCATGACGACGCGAGCCGGTTCTTTATTCAGACCCGCTTCACCCAGACCTTTACAGATAGCGGCGAAGGTGCTCGGCGGCATGGCGAAATAGTTGATGGTTGTGCGTGTTTCGGTGTCGAGCATTTTGCCCAGACGATCGAAATGCTTGAGGTCATTGACATCAAGGTTACAGAATTCCAGACGACCGCTCAGCTTTTCCCACAGGGTCGGGTCCAGCTTCTCTTTCATAAAGGTGGTCAGCGCTTCTTTCACGATTTCGGTGTAAGCCGCCTTGTCCCACTCGGCACGGCCTACGCCGATGATTTTGGTGTCGTCGTGAATGTGTCCAGCCTTTTCCAGCTGATACAGGGAAGGCAACAGCTTACGGCGTGCAAGGTCGCCTTTAGCACCGAAAATTACCAGGTCGCACGCCTGGGCTGGTTGGTTTACCGCCATGTTCTTCTCCTTAGAGCAGGATATACCCTTTTTAAACCGTGATGCCGTGCCTGCGCAGAGAGCGTCACAATGTGTTGGGTAGATTGTAATTTTATTTCAACAGATTCCGAGTTTCAGCAACAATGTACTCTGATCGGGCAGAGGCAGTAAACCAAGATCTAAAGCATTAATAAATGATTAAAAAACCACAAAATTTGTCATGGTAGTCAAATCGGCTAACCTGTAATCAGCAGCTGATGTAATTTTATGACAAATTTGAGCATTAATTACCATATTGAAACTTAGACCTGAGTCAAACTCCTGGAAAAAAAGCTTGGATTTCACAAGATTGTCTCTGCCACCGCCTTCAGCGTCGTAGTATATTTTCATCAAACTGACATGATTTCTCCTTTTCGTTGAAATCGATGAAACCTATTGAGTGGTCGCCCATGAATACGCTGGAAAAAATCCTCAGCTTTTTGGACATCCTCAGCAAGTCTGAAAGAAAGGTTGCTGAAGTTATCCTTGCCGAACCCCAAACTGCCATTCACTCCAGTATCGCGACACTGGCGAAAATGGCCGATGTGAGTGAACCGACCGTTAACCGCTTTTGCCGACGTCTGGAAACGCGCGGGTTTCCGGACTTCAAACTGCAACTCGCACAGAGTCTGGCCAACGGCACACCTTACGTAAACCGCAACGTCGAAGAGTCGGACAGCGTGGAGGCCTACAGCACCAAAATCTTTGAATCCACCATGGCAAGCCTCGAGCAGGTGAAAAACACGCTGGATATCACCGCCGTCAACCGCGCGGTGGACTTGCTGACGCAGGCAAAGAAGATCTCTTTCTTTGGACTTGGCGCGTCTGCCGCCGTCGCCCACGACGCCATGAACAAGTTTTTTCGCTTCAACATCCCGGTTATCTATTTTGATGATATCGTAATGCAGCGAATGAGCTGTATGAATTCGGGCGAAGGTGACGTCGTTGTGCTGATTTCTCACACCGGCCGCACGAAAAACCTGGTCGAGCTAGCCCTGCTTGCACGGGAAAACGATGCCACGGTCATCGCCATTACCTCCCGCGATACGCCGCTGGCGCGCGAAGCCACGTTGTCGTTGCTGCTCGACGTGCCCGAAGATACCGACGTTTATATGCCGATGATTTCAAGATTGGCGCAGCTCACGCTGATAGACGTGCTGGCAACCGGCTTCACGTTACGACGCGGCGCCAAGTTCAGGGACAACCTCAAACGGGTTAAAGAGTCGCTTCGTGATTCGCGCTTTGATAAAGGTGTATCAGCTCCGCCAAGATTTGAGTAATGCCATCCTGTAAACGGATGTTTTCTATTTCCTTATTTGTTACAATGTTGTTAACATTTCAGCCACACCCTGCTTCACAAGTCAACGGAGAAAGGCATGTCCAGACGGCTCAGAAGAACCAAGATAGTCACCACCCTCGGCCCCGCTACGGACCGCGATAATAATCTCGAAAAAGTTATTGCCGCCGGTGCTAACGTCGTCCGTCTTAATTTCTCCCACGGCACTGCCGAAGACCACCAACTTCGTGCCGACAAAGTACGTGAAATCGCCGCAAAACTTGGCCGACACGTGGCTATCCTCGGCGATCTGCAAGGACCCAAGATTCGTGTTTCGACCTTCAAGGAGGGCAAAGTCTTCCTTAATATCGGCGATAAGTTCCTGCTTGACGCCAATATGGGCAAAGGCGAAGGCGACAAGGAAAAGGTCGGGATCGATTACAAGGGACTGCCGGCCGATGTGGTGCCTGGCGATATCCTGCTGCTCGACGATGGTCGCGTACAGTTGAAAGTGCTGGAAGTCGTGGGTGTCAAAGTCTTTACCGAAGTCACGGTGGGCGGCCCGCTCTCCAACAATAAAGGCATCAACAAGCTGGGCGGAGGCCTGTCAGCGGAAGCGCTGACCGAGAAAGACAAGGCCGATATCATTACCGCCGCGAAAATTGGCGTCGATTTCCTGGCGGTCTCCTTCCCGCGCACCGGCGAAGACCTGAATTATGCGCGCCGTCTGGCCCGCGATGCCGGTTGCCACGCCAAGATCGTTTCCAAGGTTGAACGTGCCGAAGCCGTTGCCAGCGACGCGGCCATGGATGACATTATTCTCGCCTCCGACGTGGTGATGGTTGCCCGTGGCGATCTGGGCGTCGAAATTGGTGATCCCGAACTGGTCGGCATCCAGAAAAAGCTTATTCGCCGCGCACGCACCCTGAACCGCGCGGTGATTACGGCAACGCAGATGATGGAATCGATGATTACCAATCCCATGCCGACCCGCGCCGAAGTAATGGACGTGGCGAACGCCGTGCTGGACGGTACGGATGCCGTGATGCTGTCTGCCGAAACCGCAGCGGGTCAGTATCCTGCAGAAACCGTGGCCGCAATGGCGCGCGTGTGTATCGGGGCAGAGAAAATCCCGAGCATCAACGTCTCCAAGCACCGTCTGGATGTCGAGTTCGACAACATCGAAGAGACGATTGCCATGTCTTCGATGTATGCCGCCAACCACCTCAAAGGCGTCAGCGCGATTATCTCGCTGACCGAATCCGGCCGCACGCCGCTGATTATGTCCCGTATCAGTTCCGGTCTGCCTATCTTTGCCATGTCTCGCCATGAGCACACCTTGAATCTCACCGCGCTTTACCGTGGCGTGACGCCGGTATTCTTCGACAGCAACAACGATGGCGTTGCCGCTGCCGTCGACGCCGTCAACCTGCTGCGTGACAAGGGTTATCTGCTGTCGGGCGACCTGGTTATCGTGACGCAGGGCGACGTGATGAGCACCACCGGCACCACCAATACAACCCGTGTGCTCACCGTCGAGTAACGCCCTTTTGCTCTGACGCGCACAAAAAAACCGGCTTCGGCCGGTTTTTTATTCTCGCATTCATGACGAAATGTTCGCAAAACCTGTCAACGAGGATAGAGCTCGTCGCGGGTATAGGGTTCTTTCTCGCCCGGCTTGCGGGTTTTAAGCAGTTTGAGTATCCACGTATACTGTTCAGGATTCGGCCCGACCAGCACTTCGACCTCTTCATTCATACGGCGTGCAATGGTTACGTCGTCGGCGGTCGCCAAATCATACATCGGCGGACGCACGAAAATATCCAGCCGATGCTCGCTGCCATTATAGGACGGGAACAGCGGCACGATATCGGCACGACATACTTTCATCAAACGCCCCAGAGCGGGCAGCGTGGCCTTATAGGTGGCGAAGAAATCCACGAATTCGCTGTGCTCCGCGCCGTGATCCTGGTCAGGCAGATAATAACCCCAGTAGCCCTGACGTACCGAGCTGATAAACGGCTTGATACCGTCGTTGCGCGCGTGCATACGGCCACCGAAACGGCGGCGAACGGCGTTCCACAGGTAGTCGGTCAGCGGATTCTTCTGGTTGTGGAACATGGCGGCCATCTGACGACCTTCCGCCGCCAGCAGCATGGCCGGAATATCGACCGCCCAGCCGTGCGGCACCAGAAAGATGATGTTTCTTCCCTGCGCCTGCAGGTCATCGATAATCTGGCGGTCGTGCCATTTCACACGACTCAGCAGTTTTTGGGGATTGCCGCGACAGGCCAGTTCGGCCATCATCACCATCGACTGAGGTGCGGCGGCAAACATATCGTCAATGATCTCTTCCCGTCGCGCTTCCGGGAGTTCGGGCATGCAGTAGAACAGATTAATCTGCGCACGACGTCTGGCTCCCTTGGCAAATTTGCCCGCCAGTCGACCCAGGCCGCCGAGTATCGGGTCACGTACCGATGCAGGTACATAGGCCATCGCCGCCATGACGCCAACGCCCAGCCATACGCCCCAGTAGCGAGGATGGTAGAAGGCTTTCTGAAATTGCGGAATAAACTCGACGTTCGATTTTTTATCTGATGACATGCGTTAACTCATAACTTTTTTAGAGTAATTATAAAACCAATGTTTCAATGATAAGTGCAGTGAATTATTTTGCAATCAATGTTCTTCACAACCAAAGTTTTCGCCCGCAATGAAGCAGGCGATAACAATCAGTCACATAGCAACGCTACACGGCAAAACTAGATTTTCAGCTGCGGCATGACCTCACGAACGGTAGCCAGATAATCTTTAAGATCCTTGCCGCTCAGCCCTTCGGAGCGCGGCAGTTTGGCGGTCAGCGGATTTACGGCAATATTGTTGATCCACACTTCAAAGTGCAGATGCGGACCCGTGGAACGCCCGGTATTGCCAGACATCGCGATGCGATCTCCGCGCTTGATCTTCTGGCCCGGTTTGACCAGCGCCTTGCGCAGGTGCATGTAGCGCGTCATGTACTGACGGCCGTGGCGCACGGCGACATAGTTGCCCGCCGCCCCGCCGTTTTTCACCACGACCACTTCACCATCACCCACGGCCAGCACCGGCGTATTCACCGGCACGGCAAAGTCTACGCCACGGTGTGGCGCAATGCGGCCCGTGACGGGATTAAGACGACGTGGATTGAAGTTGGAGGAGACGCGATACTGCTTGAGGGTCGGGAAACGCAGGAAACCGCGCGCCAGTCCGCTACCGGAGCGGTCATAGAATTTGCCGTCTTCGGCACGGATGGCGTAATAGTCTTTACCGCCGCTGCGCATGTGTACGCCGCTGAGCTCGCTCTGCTGACTCTTGCCGTCGAGCATTTCGCGCGACATGACCACAGAGAACTGGTCGCCTTTACGCAGCTTCTTGAAGTCCATCTGCCACTGTAATGCCTTGACGACGGCACTGATTTCGGCGCTGGACAGGCCTGCATCGCGGGCGCTGCTGACAAAACTGCCGTCGAGCGTGCCCTTGAGGATTTGATCCTGCCATTCGCCTTTGAGCGTTTCGGTGGAGGCTTTGAAACCGTTGCCGCTACGGTCATAGGTGACCGTTTCGCGCCGCGATTTTTCCCAGGTGACGCGCTGGAGTTCGCCGTCATCATTGACGGTCCAGGAGAGCTGCTGGCCAATCTTGAGATTGCGCAGGTCGCTGTTTTGCGCGGCCAGCGCGGAGATGTCCGACATATCGATGCCGTACTGATTCAAGATGCTGCTCAAGGTATCGCCGGTCGACACCACATATTCGTGTACGCCCTTTTCGTTCTCGGTTTTATCATCGAGTTCGTCCTGGGGTAAATCCGCGGCGGGCGGGGTGTCTTCGTCTATGGGTTCACTGGCTTCCGGCAGCAGGGATCGCACCTGCTGGGCATCGAGAATAATTTGTTTGGCGATGGGTTTTGGCTGATAGCCGTCTTGATCCGTTTGATAGACAAAGGGTTTCCAGACGGCTACGGCGAGTGTAACAACAGTGAGGGACCCCAGCATGACGCGATGAGGTCGAGGAAGGTTGTTAAACGCCAGAGCAATGGATCGAGCGAGTAGCTGCACGTGTTACGGTCCTTATGGCTTACTTCAGGCAGCTCACGTACTGCGAGGTCAGATGTGACAGGAAGTTCACATAGCTGTCCCTGGTCAGTGCGATGCCGCTCCCGAGAGGATCCAATGTGCCCATACGCACTGTTGTTCCCTGGGCAACGGCATTGATTACGGCCGGCCTGAACTGTGGCTCGGCAAAAACGCATTCCGCTTTCTGCAAAACCAGCTGTGTTCGAATTTGATGTAGTCGCTGTGCTCCAGGTTGGATTTCGGGATTGACGGTGAAGTGGCCCAATGGCGACAACCCGTAATGTTTCTCAAAATAGCCGTAGGCGTCATGAAAAACGAAATATCCCTTCCCCTGAACAGGTTGCAGCATCTTACCAAGCTTTGTGTCAGTTTTTGTCAATTCTTCCTCAAACTGACGCAAGTTGGCGTCTAATTGGTCTTTCTTTTGCGGCATTAGTTCCAATAATTTTCCGTGAATCGCGATTGCGGCCAATTTTGCAATCTCGGGCGATAACCACAGGTGCATATTGTACTGACCGTGATGATGTTTATCGGCGCTTTCATGGGCAGGCTCGTCATCGTCGTCACCCGTCTGCAGCAAGGGCTGCACGCCAGGCAGCGACGAGAGGTCAACCACGCGATTTGGCGGCAGTTGCGCTACGGATTTGGTCATGAAGGCTTCCATATCCGGCCCCACCCAAATCAGCAGATCGGCGCTGCGCATACGCTGTAAATCGGAGGGACGCAGCGCATAATCATGCGGCGACGCGCCATCGGGCAACAGCACGTCGGTTGGCGTGACGTTATCGGCAATGGCGGCAGCGATGAAACCCAAAGGGCGCACCGAGGCCAGCACCGCCGCCTGCGCGCTGGACATCAGGCTGGAGGTAAGGAGTGTCGCCGCAGTCAAACCGCGCAGCAACGTCGTTTTGTTCACATTCATAAAAGGCTTACGCATTTTTTTCATTCTCAAGCCTGTGCTCAGACTACCGATAAAGGATTTAACCAAAACAAAGTTTTTAGACCGCTTTCATGGTTATTTTGGCAAAAACGCAATATTATAACATCCGATTTGTTCTGCAAGACGTAACTGACATGTCCACTCTCGCTACACTGAAAAATATTTCTGTCACCTACGGCGATCGCCGCGTGCTTTCCGATGTCTCGCTTTCGTTGCAGACCGGTAAAATTCTTACACTACTGGGGCCGAACGGTGCCGGAAAATCCACGCTCGTGCGGGTCGTGCTCGGACTGGTTGCGCCCGGCAGCGGGTCACGGTCGACTATTCCCGGCCTCAAAATTGGTTATGTGCCCCAGAAACTGCATCTCGATACCACGCTGCCGCTGACTGTAGCACGCTTTATGCGTCTCAAACCCGGTGTGAAAAATGATGACATTCTGCCCGCCTTGAAACGTGTACAGGCAGCGCACCTGATAGATCAACCGATGCAGAAACTTTCCGGCGGGGAAAACCAGCGTGTGCTGCTGGCGCGCGCCTTGCTTAACGCGCCCCAGTTGCTGGTGCTTGATGAACCCACTCAGGGCGTTGACGTCAACGGTCAGGTCGCGCTTTACGATCTGATTGACAAACTGCGCTGCGAACTCGGCTGCGCGGTGATGATGGTTTCCCACGATTTACATCTGGTGATGGCGAAAACCGACGAGGTGCTGTGTCTCAATCAGCACATCTGCTGCTCCGGCTCACCGGAAGTGGTTTCGACGCACCCGGAATTCATTGCCATGTTTGGCAATCGCGGGGCGGAACAGCTGGCGATTTATCGTCACCACCATAACCACCGTCATGATTTACAGGGAAGAATCGTTTTGCGTAATACCGGAGGTCGTGACGCATGATTGAATTGTTGTTGCCCGGCTGGCTGGCGGGCATTTTACTGGCGGGTGCGGCGGGTCCGCTGGGGTCATTCGTGGTCTGGCGGCGCATGTCCTATTTCGGCGACACCCTCGCCCACGCGTCGCTGCTTGGCGTGGCTTTTGGCCTGCTGCTTAACGTCAATCCGTTTTATGCCGTCATCGCCGTGACACTCATTCTGGCGCTGCTGCTGGTGGTTCTGGAACGCAAGCCGCATCTTGCCGTCGATACCTTGCTCGGCATTATGGCGCACAGTGCGCTGTCGCTCGGTCTCGTGGTCGTCAGTTTGATGTCGGGGGTGCGGGTCGACCTTATGGCCTATCTGTTTGGCGATCTGCTGTCGGTAACGCTTGGCGATATCTGGATGATTGGCACTGGGGTTGCGCTTGTTATCGGCGTGCTGTGCTGGCAATGGCGCAATTTGCTGTCGATGACCATCAGCCCGGAACTGGCGCACGTCGATGGCGTCAACCTGCAGCGTTCTCGCGTTATCCTGATGTTAGTGACGGCACTGACTATTGGTATGGCGATGAAATTCGTTGGCGCACTGATAATCACTTCGCTGCTGATTATCCCTGCCGCCACCGCCCGTCGGTTCGCCAAAACGCCGGAACAGATGGCCTCGATTGCCGTCTTGCTCGGCATGATAGCCGTGACCGGCGGCCTTGCGCTCTCGGCTCTTTACGACACTCCCGCAGGCCCGTCGGTAGTGCTCTGCGCGGCCACGCTGTTTGTATTCAGCCTCTTTAAAAAGCAAATTGCCTAGTTCGGGTCTTTAATGGACCCTTTGCTGTAAAGACCGGGCTTGACGGTTTTAGATAGACGCCTCTAAAAACCCGCAGCCCGGTCTCGCCCGATTCGACCCTACTCGGTTTTATCCAGCCCAAAGTGCCGATACGCATGGTTTGTCGCCATTCTTCCACGCGGCGTGCGCTGAATGAATCCCTGCTGAATCAGGAAGGGTTCAATCACGTCTTCAATGGTTTCGCGCTCTTCGCCGATGGCCGCCGCCAGATTATCGAGCCCGACCGGCCCACCGGTGAATTTCTCGATAATTGCCAGCAACAGCTTGCGGTCCATGTAGTCAAAACCTTCGGCGTCGACATCGAGCATGTCCAGCGCGCCATTGGCGACCTCGCCGCTAATGGTGCCATCCCCTTTGACCTCGGCGAAGTCACGCACGCGGCGCAGCAGGCGGTTGGCGATACGTGGCGTGCCACGCGAGCGGCGGGCGATTTGATGCGCGCCCTCTTCCGACAGCTCAAGCCCGAGGCAGGACGCGCTGCGGCCGACAATGTGCTGCAGGTCGGCAACCTGATAGAACTCCAGACGCTGCACAATACCAAAACGGTCGCGCAAGGGAGAGGTGAGTGACCCTGCGCGGGTCGTGGCACCAACCAGCGTAAAGGGCGGCAGGTCGAGCTTGATGGAACGTGCAGCCGGACCTTCGCCGATCATGATATCCAGCTGATAGTCTTCCATCGCCGGATACAGCACTTCTTCGACCACCGGCGAGAGACGGTGAATTTCATCGATAAACAGTACGTCGTGCGGTTCGAGATTGGTCAGCATTGCCGCCAGATCCCCTGCCTTTTCAAGCACCGGACCCGACGTAGTACGCAGATTCACGCCCATTTCGTTGGCAACGATGTTCGCGAGCGTGGTTTTACCCAGACCGGGAGGGCCAAAAATCAGCAGGTGATCCAGCGCGTCGCCGCGCTGCTTTGCCGCCTGAATGAAGATCTCCATCTGCGAACGCACGTGAGGCTGACCGACATATTCGGACAGCAATTTCGGGCGGATCGCTCTGTCGATTACTTCTTCTTCGCTTATTACGCCAGCAGAAATAAGACGGTCAGCTTCTATCATCTGTTACCTCACAGAGCCGCGCGAAGCGCTTCTCTAATCAATGTTTCGCACTCTGCGCCCGGTTTGGCAACCTTGCTTATCATGCGGCTCGCCTCTGGCGGTTTGTATCCAAGCGAGATAAGCGCCGCTACGGCCTCGCCCTCTGCATCGGACTCTTTGGCTTTGGACGCCGACGCCGGCAGCGAAATGTCGGTAGGATTGTTGAACAGATCGCCGTTAAGCCCTTTGAAGCGGTCCTTCATCTCGACCACCAGACGTTCTGCCGTTTTCTTGCCGACACCCGGCAGTTTGACAAGCGTGGTGACTTCTTCTTTCTCGACGGCGGAAACAAACTGCTGCGCGGACATGCCTGACAAGATAGCCAGCGCCAGCTTGGGCCCGACGCCGTTGACCTTGATAAGCTCACGAAACAGCGCGCGCTCCTGCTTGTCATTGAAACCGTACAGCAACTGCGCGTCTTCGCGAACAATAAACTGTGTAAACACCACGGCTTCCTGACCCAGTTCCGGCAGTTCATAGAAACAGGTCATCGGCATATGCACTTCATAACCTACACCGTTGGTTTCCAGCAGCACCAGCGGGGGCTGTTTTTCGAGAATAACGCCTCTGAGACGACCTATCACATTTACCTTCCTTTGCGGATTAACCCCGCGAGGCATGCCGGCGAGGTCTCTGAAATTTTATCGTTTATATCATAAAAAAGAGCTGGATAGATATCCAGCCTTAATTAACGCATCCGCCCACGTGCCAACTGGAGCTTGTCCGTGCTCAGGCGGATGGCATTCTGGCTCACATGACAGTGGGTAATGGCTATCGCCAGGGCGTCGGCGGCATCGGCCTGCGGGTTGGCGGGCAGTTTCAAAAGAGAGCGCACCATGTGCTGCACCTGGCTTTTTTCTGCAGCACCGGTACCGACCACCGTCTGCTTTACCTGCCGCGCCGCGTACTCGAACACCGGTAAGTCCTGATTGACCGCCGCCACAATCGCTGCGCCGCGCGCCTGTCCGAGCTTTAATGCCGAGTCGGGGTTCTTGGCCATAAACACCGATTCTATGGCAAAGAAATCGGGATGAAACTGGGTAATAATTTCGCTCACGCCCGCGTAAATAAGCTTGAGACGCCCGGGCATGTCATCTACTACCGTGCGAATACAGCCACTGCCGAGATAGGTAAGCTGTCGACCCTGCTGACGGATAATGCCATAGCCGGTGATGCGTGAACCGGGGTCGATCCCCAGAATAATAGCCATAGCGTAATTGCACCTTTTCTTTGTCGGGCCGTCTTTGTCAGACTGAAGCGTTGCGGGTAATGCCGGCAAGTTTGTCCTGATTTGAACCAAAAGACAAACCGGACTGAGGGAGTCCGTAAAGCCAGCCGAAGAACGCGAGCCTGTCGCGCCTCCGGCTGAGAGGAGAATTACAGCGTTTCTGCAATCTCGTCGGAGATTTCACCGTTGTGGTAAACCTCCTGCACATCGTCACAATCTTCCAGCATGTCGATAAGACGCAGCAGTTTCGGCGCAGTCTCGGCATCCATATCGGCCTTGGTCGACGGGATCATGGTCACTTCGGCCTGATCGGCCTTGAAACCGGCGGCTTCCAGCGCATCTTTCACATCGCCCAGGCTTTCCCATGCGGTGTAAACGTCGATTGCGCCGTCATCGAAGGTCTGCACGTCGTCGGCACCCGCTTCCAGCGCCGCTTCCATGATGACGTCTTCATCCTGACCCGGGGCAAAGGAGATAACGCCGGTTTTGGTGAACAGGTAAGCCACGGAACCGTCGGTGCCGAGATTGCCACCGGTCTTGGTGAAGGCATGACGCACTTCGGCAACGGTACGGTTGCGGTTGTCGCTCAGGCATTCGACCATCACGGCCGTGCCGCCCGGACCGTAACCTTCATAGATGATGGTTTCCATGTTGGTATCATCATCCCCACCCACGCCACGTGCAATCGCACGGTTCAGGGTGTCACGGGTCATGTTGTTGCTCAGTGCCTTGTCGATAGCTGCGCGCAGGCGCGGGTTGGCACCCGGATCGCCACCGCCCAGTTTCGCCGCCGTGACCAGCTCGCGAATAATCTTGGTGAAAATTTTACCGCGTTTAGAGTCTTGTGCTGCTTTGCGGTGTTTGGTGTTGGCCCACTTACTGTGACCTGCCATAAAAGATCTCCATAAGCCTTACTCAGGCTGAACTCATATTTAGATAATCAACGGTCTGACCTTGAGCTGCAAAGGCTCCGATGCCGACCTAATAAAGAACAAACTCTTCTATTGCCTGCTGATTGCTCGGTGACTTGGTGAACGCGGCAGCGGCCGGTTTGTCCAGCCAGCGATACGCCAGATGTTCAGTCAGGATAATCTCTCGCTCCTCCGGCAGCGCCAGGCAGAACCAGTGCTCTTTGTTCCACGAGACGCCGGGGGCATAGCGATAGCGCAGGTGCGCAAACAGTTCAAACTCGACGCAGCGTAGGCAGTCCTGCAAATGCAGCTGTTCGCCGGCAATATCGATACCAACTTCTTCCATGACTTCACGCTGCGCGGTTTGCGCGGGTGACTCACCGTCTTCCAGACTGCCGGTAACAGACTGCCAGAAGTCGGTGTCGTCACGTCGCTGGAGCATCAGCACCCTGCCGCTGTTTCTGGCATAGATGACAACCAGTACCGACTCGGGACGCTTATAGCTCATTACTCGTTCTCTGAATTGATATCTGACGCCGCTTTCCTGGCCGTCACGCTGATACCCAACTCGACAAGCGAAGCCGGATTGGCGAAGCTTGGGGCTTCGGTCATCAGGCAGGCGGCGGCGGTCGTTTTCGGGAACGCGATAACGTCACGGATGTTATCGGTGCCGGTCAACAGCATCACCAGACGGTCAAGGCCGAACGCCAGACCCGCATGCGGTGGTGCGCCAAATTTTAGAGCGTCGAGCAGGAAGCCGAACTTCTCGCGCTGCTCGTGTTCGGTAATGCCCAGAATGCTGAACACGGCCTGCTGCATCTCACCGCGGTGGATACGCACGGAACCGCCGCCCACTTCATAACCGTTGATAACCATGTCATAGGCATTGGCGATAGCGGAAGTCGGGTTGGCCGCCAGTTCCTGCGCGGTCATTTCTTTCGGCGCGGTGAACGGGTGGTGCATGGCGGACAGGCCGCCTTCGTCGGTGTCTTCGAACATCGGGAAGTCGACAACCCACAGCGGAGCCCAGGCTTTCTCGTCGGTGATTTTCAGATCGCGACCCAGCTTCAGACGCAGTGCGCCCATTGCATCGGTGACAATTTTGGCACTTGCCGCGCCGAAGAAGATCATGTCGCCGTCCTGCGCCTGCGTGCGCTCAATCAGCGCGCTCAGCAGTTCGCCATCAAGGAACTTCGCAACCGGACTTTGAATGCCTTCCAGACCCTTGGCCACTTCGTTGACCTTGATGTAAGCCAGACCCTTGGCGCCGTAAATCTCGATAAATTTGGCGTATTCGTCGATCTGCTTGCGGCTCAGTTGAGCGGCACCCGGCACGCGCAGGGCAGCCACGCGGCCTTTCGGGTCATTGGCAGGGTCGGCGAACACTTTGAAGTCGATGCTTTTGAACAGATCGGCAACGTCGACCAGCTCCATCGGGTTACGCAAGTCAGGCTTGTCGGAACCAAAACGGCGCATCGCGTCGGCAAAGGTCATGATAGGGAAGTCGCCCAGATCCACGCCTTTGATGTCAAGCCAGAGATCACGCGCCAGCTTCTCCATGATTTCACGCACTTGTTCGGCGGTCATGAATGAGGTTTCGACGTCAATCTGGGTGAATTCAGGCTGGCGGTCGGCGCGCAGGTCTTCGTCGCGGAAACATTTTACAATCTGATAATAGCGGTCAAAACCGGACATCATCAGCAGCTGCTTGAACAGCTGCGGCGACTGTGGCAGCGCATAGAACTTGCCTTTATGCACACGGCTCGGCACCAGATAGTCACGCGCGCCTTCCGGTGTGGCCTTGGTCAGCATTGGCGTTTCGATGTCGAGGAAGTCGTGGCTGTCCATGAAACGACGCACGAAGCTTGTAATGCGCGCGCGGGTTTTCAGGCGGTTGGCCATGTCAGGGCGACGCAGGTCCAGATAGCGGTATTTAAGACGCGCTTCTTCGGTATTGACCTGATTGGAGTCCAGCGGCAGCGGTTCGGAACGGTTGATGATGTTCAGCGAGCTGGCGAACACTTCCACTTCACCGGTCGCCATGTCTTTATTAAACTGGCTTTCAGGACGTGCACGGACGGTACCGGTCAACTGCACGCAAAACTCATTACGCAGTTCTGATGCCAATTCGTACGCAGCGCTTTGATCCGGATCGAAAAATACCTGCACGATGCCTTCACGGTCACGCAGATCGATGAAAATCAAACCACCCAGATCGCGACGGCGGTTAATCCAACCGCACAAAGTCACTTCCTGGCCAACGTTGGACGAATTCAGCTTGCCACAATATTCAGTACGCATAACGGTATCCCTTTGATCTCACTGCCTGTGAGTATCGGATTAATATGGGTCGAAAAAAGGCGGTCATTATAAAGGAATTTCGCGCACAGGATAAGTGCGAACATACCATTGATACGCCTGAAATTCGTCTGACGCCCTTCTCACACATAATTTAACAAATTTCTCGACTCCGGAGCCGACGGCTTGACATAAACTGCGTCGACACTCTTAGTGACCTAAGTAATTGCCATCGAAAGGACGCAGCGCAAGTACGAGGTTAAATTCTCATCCATTTGATAGGTCTATTACCATGTCTCTGAACAATACATCACTGAAAATTGATCCTGCAACGACTGCGCTGGTGCTTATCGATCTGCAAAAGGGCATCCTGCCGTTTGCCGGCGGCCCGCATACCGCGCAGCAGGTACTGGATAAAGCCTCCGAACTGAAATCCCGCTTCAACGCGCTGGGTGCGCCGGTGTTTATGGTCCGCGTGGGCTGGTCCGAAACCTTCGACGAGGCGCTGAAACAGCCGACCGATATCTCCATGGGTGGAGCCAGCCTGCCTGAAGACTGGTGGGAATTCCCTGCGCAACTTAACGTTACCGATAAAGATTTGCTGGTAATCAAACGTCAGTGGGGCGCGTTTTACGGCACCGACCTCGAGCTGCAACTGCGTCGTCGCGGCATCAAGACCATTGTGCTGGCCGGGATCTCGACCAACATCGGCGTCGAATCTACCGCTCGCAACGCCTGGGAACTGGGCTTTGAACTGGTAGTGGCCGAAGATGCATGCAGCGCGCACAACGCCGAACATCATGGTTCAAGCATCAACTTTATCTTCCCGCGCATTGGCCGTGTGCGTTCGACAGAAGAGGTGCTGGCAGCGATTGCCTAAACGATGTCGCCCTGCCTCGCATTCACGCCGCCTTCGGGCGGCGTTTTCGTTTAAAAAGGCTATACTTTTTAAAGAGCTATTAAGTATTTATTGATAAAATCGCAAAGACAGGAAACGGCGTCATGTATATCGGACTTCCCCAGTGGCATCACAGCGCATGGAACAGCATTGGCTTGCAGGATCTCGCTGATTACGCCCGCTATTTTAACTGCGTTGAAGGCAATACCACGTTTTACGCCCTGCCTAAACCCGAAATCGTGCAGCGCTGGCGCGACATGACGCACGACGACTTTCGTTTCTGCTTTAAATTTCCTTCGGCTATCAGCCACAAGGCCGCCCTGCTTGATTGCCAGCGAGAGGTCGACGCCTTTTACCAGTGCCTCGCGCCGTTGGAAAATCGGCTGGGTCAGCTGTGGCTTCAGCTCCCCGCCGCCTTTTCGCCAGAGGATTTGGACCGGCTGTGGCAGTTTCTGGATGGCCTGCCCAAAGGTTTCGATTATGGCGTGGAAGTCAGGCATCCGCTGTTCTTCGACAAAGGCGAGGAAGAGCGCGCGCTGAATCGCGGATTGCACGAGCGCGGCATCAATCGCACGCTGCTGGACAGCCGTCCGGTGCATCATGCCACTAGCAAGACCGCTGCCGTGCTGGATGCCCAGCGCAAAAAGCCGCAGGTTCCGGTGCACGCCATTGTCACCGCCGACAGGCCGATGGTGCGATTCATTGGCGGCGATGATTTGGCCGCCAATCAAAAATGGTTCGCTCAATGGATAGGCAAGCTTGTCGACTGGCAAAAACAGGGCCACGCGCCCTATCTGTTTATCCATTCGCCAGACTGTAGCGATGCGCCGCAGCAGGCACAGGCCCTGTGGCATACGCTGCGTACCCGCATGCCCGACCTGCCGCCCGAGCCTGACTGGCCGCAGCAAAACAGCCTTTTTTAAGGTCTGAATGCCCTGCCCCTGCCCGCGGGGCATTTTTTTGGGCCACCCTAAAGGGAATCTGCTAAACTCCGCCCCCATAATGGCAAATCCGCTGTATTTTGCTCCCCTATTTACTATTTTTGGTCTGATTCAGCACTATGACTAACCAGGATAAACTGTTTTCCGCCCCGATAGACAAACTCGGCGACTGGACGTTTGATGAACGCGTCGCCGAAGTTTTTCCCGATATGATCCAGCGCTCGATACCGGGCTATTCCAACATCATTTCGATGATTGGCATGCTGGCAGAGCGCTTCGTCAAACAAGACACTCAGGTCTATGATCTTGGCTGTTCGCTCGGCGCCGCAACGCTCTCCATGCGCCGCAACATCAAGGTGTCCGGTTGTGAAATCATCGCCGTCGACAACTCGCCTGCCATGGTCGAGCGCTGTCGTCGACATATCGACGCCTTCCGCGCCGATACTCCGGTGACCGTCATCGAGGCCGATATTCTGGATGTCGAGCTGAAAAACGCCTCTATGGTCGTGCTGAACTTTACGCTGCAATTCCTGCAACCCGCCGACCGTCAGCGTTTGCTGAATCAGGTTTATCAGGGAATGCGTCCGGGTGCGGCGCTGGTGTTGTCCGAGAAATTCAGTTTCAACGATCCCGACGTGGGTGAACTGCTGTTCAGCATGCATCATGATTTCAAACGCGCCAACGGTTACAGCGAACTGGAAATCAGCCAGAAACGCAGCATGCTCGAAAACGTCATGCTGACCGATTCGGTGGAAACTCATAAGGCACGGCTGCATCAGGCCGGTTTCGAACATGCGGAAGTCTGGTTCCAGTGCTTCAACTTTGGTTCATTGATTGCCCTCAAAGCGGGAGACGCGGCGTGATTGAATTTGGTGATTTTTATCGTGCGATTGCCAAAGGGCCGCTGAGTCCGTGGTTGAATACCCTGCCTTCACAATTGACCGCGTGGCAGAAAGAGTCGCTGCACGGCAAGTTCAAGATGTGGTTCAACGCCGTTGACCGTCTACCGCTGCTGCAACCCGAAAAGCTGGATCTGCTGCACGGCGTGACCGCCAACATGCTGTCGCCGCTGCCAAAAGGTCAGCGTGAAGGCATGGAAAATCTGCTGCGTAATCTGATGCCGTGGCGTAAAGGGCCTTTCTCGCTGTACGACATCGAGATTGAAACGGAGTGGCGTTCGGACTGGAAATGGGACCGCGTGCTGCCGCATATTGCCTCGCTCGCAGGCCGCACTATTCTTGATGTCGGCTGCGGCAGCGGTTATCACATGTGGCGCATGATTGGCGCAGGCGCGCATTTTGCCGTGGGTATCGACCCGATGCAGCTGTTCCTGTGTCAGTTTGAAGCCGTGCGCAAACTGCTTGGCGGCGATCAGCGTGCACATCTTCTGCCGCTGGGTATCGAGCAGCTTCCCGAATTGAACGCATTCGATACCGTATTTTCAATGGGCGTGCTCTATCATCGCCGTTCGCCGCTAGATCACCTGCTGCAACTGAAAAACCAGCTGGTCAGCGGCGGTGAACTGGTGCTGGAGACGATTGTTATCGAAGGCGACAGCCAGCAGGTTCTGGTCCCGGGCGATCGTTATGCGCAGATGAACAACATCTACTTTATTCCGTCGGCCGAGGCGCTCAGGGGATGGTTGATCAAATGCGGCTTCGTCAATGTGCGTATTGCCGATGTGAGCCTGACCACCACCGATGAACAGCACCGCACCTCGTGGATGACCAGCGAATCGCTGGCAGAATTCCTTGACCCGCAGGACAGCAGCAAAACCGTTGAAGGGTATCCTGCGCCGCGCCGCGCATTGCTTATTGCCAACAAGCCTTGATTGCCAATAATTGCTGACCTTTATTCGCTCCCTATTAATAACCTGGGGAGCGAGTTATTACGAGTGTGCGTCTGTTTTCTCGAACTATTAACCCGTGGCGCGAGATGTTATTCCATACAAATTAACGGTTACATTTTCTTCATTGCCTGAAAATGAACAAACGATTAAGGTACGCGCGGTTTAAAATTTGATCTGCAAACAAACGTGTTTTTTTATTTATAGCGCCCCCAAATTTTAAAACGAATCGGTTATTCGAAACGCCTTTTCAATTAATGCGCATAAAGACAAAAGCACGTTTTTTTGCATCATATTCGTTACAACAAATCGTATAAATCTTAATAATAACCATCGTAATAATCTGATTTTCAGGACGCTGACAAAGAATGGCGCAAAATCGGCTAATATGTCCACACCAGAGAAAGATGATTGACGTCGTGCAGTTCAGTAATGAAGCATTAAGCGTTAACTCTAACAATAAAAACCCATTCATTAGACCAGGGTGAATAATGAAAAAGCTTAACTTGGTGATTTTGTCACTAATTTTTATATCCGGCGGAATATTCGCACAAACCACACCGGTTGATAACGCCTGTAAAGGTAACGGTGAAAACAATTCTTCGAATGTCATTACCTGTTATCGGCAAGAGCTGGCCGCCCAGCCTCTTAAATACTGGTTTATGAGCAACCAGGTTTATGGTGACGTCGAGGTCAACCGCTATCAGATGATCTCGCAATCCTGGTCTCCTGCCGGACTGGTTTCTCCGTCCCAGTGGCTCGAGAATGTGGATATCGCCATCCCTAAAAACCCTAAATCGACGCGGGCGTTAATCGCCGTTGATATCAGTGACCAGATCCTGCTGGAAGTAGCACGCGCAACGCAGACTATCGTTATTTCACTGCACACTATTCCAACCCGTGATCTGGTTTACCAGAATGACGGTAAACCTCGTGAAGAAGATGACAGTATTGCTCGTACCTGGCGCTTATATATGGATGAACCGGTACAGCGTCAGCAATTACCTTTGCATGTTCCAATGGCGGCTACAATATCGCAAACCATCCGTCTTTCTAAGAAAGAGCTTAGAAAGTATGACATCAATAAATTTATTGTTACAGGTGCATCCAAACGCGGATGGGCGTCGTGGTTATCGGGTATTTCAGATCCCTCCGTCGAAGCCATTGTGCCTTTCGTCATTGACGTATTGGACACCAAGCAGGTGATGCAAAATATATATCGCTCCTACGGCGGTAATTGGCCTGTTGCCTTTACCCCTTATTATGATCAGGGTATTGATAAAACGGTGAAGTCGGCCGATTTCGATCAGCTGATGAAAATCGAAGACCCGCTGCAATATATGAATACGCCGCTGCAATCCAGACTGGAAATTCCAAAATATATTGTTAATGCCAGCGGCGATGATTTCTTTGTGCCGGATAATACCCGTTACTACTTTGACAAATTACCGGGCGTTAAATCGCTGCGTATCGCGCCAAATACCGGCCATATCGGGATTATCGACTTTACCCAGCAGTCGCTTATCTCCTTTATCAACCGTATTCAGGCCAACAAGCCACTACCTCAGGTTCAGGTTGCGCCTTATCCTCAGCTTGATAACGGCAATCTGGACGTGAAGTTCTCGGAGAAACCGGCCAAGGTTGTACGCTGGACGGCAACCAATCCGGCGGCACGCGATTTCCGCTTTGCCTGCGGCGTTAAATATATTCCGACCGAGGTGACGGTTTCATCTGCCAACAGCGTGGCCGTTCCGCTGGATTATCATGGACCGGGTTGGCAGGCCACCTTTGTTGAAGCAACCTTCAACGACGGCTACGTCGCGACCTCACAGGTGTATATCACGCCGGATGCCAAATATCCGACCACCGCTCCGCCTGCGCCCGAGGGCAATCCGGCGTGCAGCACCCTGCCGGGTCGGGGTTTATAGGATCTGTCTGATAAGCCGTGTGTTTTCGTGCAAGGGCGAGCAAAGCTGTTTTTCTCTGCTAGTCTTAAGAAACTATCAACAAGGAGAGCGCATATGTTTAACCAAGCACAAGACAAAGTGAAAGAAGTTGCGGGTACTGCACAAGAAGCTTTTGGTGATGCCACTAATTCACCAGAGCATTCTGCCAAAGGCGCTGCAAAAAAATATGCATCTCAAGCAAGCTATGCCGCTAAAGATGCTGTTGCCACCGTGGGCGATCAGGTTAAAGAAAATCCGTATGCAGGCGTTGCCGTAGCCGGTGCCGTAGGTATCCTGATTGGTTATTTGATTGGCAGAAAGTAAAGCCCGATTGAAATAACGATCGGCAGCCCCTCGTCGACGCTCATTCTCAGCGAATGACCTTCACGACTTGAAGTACGAGCCATCGGCGAAAGCCGGTGGCTTTTTTTATGGCTGTCTCAGGGCAAAACGTCTAACCCTGTCCTATCCCCATGAAATCAAGGAGAACTTTATGAAAGCGATTACCCTGCGTGCACCCGGTGGTCTGGACAATCTGCACCTGGTCGACCTTGCCGATCCGGGTCAGCCCGGCCAAGGCGAAATACGGGTCGCGATACACGCCACCTCGCTGAATTTTCATGACTTACTCGTGGCCGACGGCTCGATTCCGACCGCCGATCAACGGATTATGATGGCCGACGGCGCGGGCGTTGTCGAAGCCGTGGGTGAAGGCGTAACCGAATTCAACGTCGGCGACGCCGTTGTCTCGACGTTCTTCCCACACTGGGCGGATGGACTGCCCTTCGACAGCGTCGGTGATTTCAAAAAGACGCCAGGCGACGGCGCACACGGGTTTGCCGCACAATACGTCGTACGTCCGGCCTCACACTTCACGCTAGCCCCCGAAGGCTGGAGTCATGCCGAAGCCGCAACCATTACCACTTCCGGACTGACCGCATGGCGCGCGCTGGTCGGCGATGCCCATCTCAAGGCCGGTGATACCGTTCTGACTCTGGGTACGGGCGGGGTGTCCATCACGGCGCTTCAGATTGCCAAGAGCATGGGCGCGCAAGTGATTATCACCTCGTCATCCGATGAAAAGCTGGCACAGGCGAAAGCGCTGGGAGCCGATCACGGCATTAATTACCGCACGCAGCCCGATTGGGGCGACGCCGTCTTGCAACTGACCGGCGGCAAGGGCGTAGATGTGGTTATCGAACTCGGCGGACCGGGCACGCTGGCGCAGTCCATCAAGGCGGTACGCATTGGCGGCCATATCGCACTGATTGGTGTCCTGACCGGCAGCGAAGGGGTTGTCCCTACCGCCGCGCTGATGGCCAAACAGGCGCGGATACAGGGCCTGATTGTCGGTAGCCGCAGGCAGCAGCAGGATTTTGTGCGCGCGTTGAATCAGACCGGTATACGTCCCGTTATCAGTGACACTTACTCGGCGCTCGGCGAACTGCCCGAGGCTTTCCGCCACCAGCAAAGCGGCGCGCATTTCGGCAAGATTACCGTAACCTGGTAACCCGTGAAAAAAAGGCGGCCCGCCCTGTCCCGTCGCCGTCAAGGTGGCGGGAACAAAGCGGGATTTTAGGGTGAATTGTCTACTTATTGTTCAATAAGTCTTAAGCGCCGCGCAGCCCCCACTGGCGACAAGACCACCCAACTTATCCCCTAAGTTGTCCACAGATAACTTGGATAAGCCTCGGCGTTTTTTTTGCCACTTCTCGCGTCCTGTCGCTAAGCCGATGAAAGCGGACACATCCCGATGAAACGTACATTTCATCCGCGTGCCAGCCTATCTGGGGCGAGATGCCTCGATACTGCACGTAGATACGCCGTCTCCTTGTCTCGATTCATTAGCCAAATTTGTCGAACCCTGCGAGCTTGCCCTTGCCTGTGGATATCGTGCAGCGTTCTGCGGCCATAAAAAAACCGGCCTCGAAGAGAAGCCGGTTTTAGCGTCAACGTTCAGGAAGAACTATTGCGTAACAAGAATCAGCGGTTTTCCGTCGGCCAACGCCTGCAAACTGAGGGTCGCCTCCACCTCATAGCTTTTTCCGTCGAGCAGATTGCGATAACGGCGATGGGCGAGATTGTCCGGCAATGGCACTTGCGTCTGCCCCCACTCTGCGGTGTTCGCCTGCGCGGAATCCTCGACAAACGCCAGTCGCGGCAGGATAACCAGCAGGGCATGGTCGTTTTCCGTTCTGGCAAAGGCGATGACGTGGTTTTCGCGCTGCCCTTTGGCCGTTAACGGCAGATAGTTCCCGTATCGAAATAGCGTCGGCTTCTCCAGACGTAAATGCAGCACCCTGGCAATCACATTCTGTTTCAGCACGCCAGATACGGCATGTTGCGGCAGGAAGGATACGGCGGGGGCGGTTTCCTCCAGCGTCTGTTCAAGTTCGGTGAAATCCGGTTCCCGGCGGTTATCCGGGTCCACCAGACTGAAGTTCAACCCTTCGCTACCCTGATAGATATCGGGTACGCCCGGCGCCGTCAGCTTGATAACCGTCTGAGTCAGACTGTTCACCAGACCCGCGTGAATAAAGGGCTGTAACGATGCCGTGAAATCCTCGAGGAATGTCTGATTCTCGGGTGACAGCAGATGACGGGTATAGTCGAACATCGCATCTTCGAAGGTGTCGTTGGTATCGGCCCAATCGGTGCGCAGTTTTGCCTCGCGCAGCGCCTTTTCCACAAACGCCAGAAAGCGCGTTTCCAGTTCCTTTAGCCCCTGCGTGTCCTGCGGCTGCAAGGTGGTCGGCCAGACACCGGCCAGCGCCTGATAGATCATCCACTCTCCGGCGGGCTTTGGCGCAGGACCGTCATCGAGCATCGTGACCTGATCGTGGTTCATTTCACACCAGCGTGCAATGCACTGCGCCCACTTCTGCGGGGCTTCGGTCAGGGTGTAGAGCCTGGCGCGCGCGTCTTCGCCACGTTTGGTGTCGTGGGTCGAGGTGGTCGACAGCGCATCTGGCTGATGTTCCAGCCGTGTCTGCATCTCTTCATGGAACCGCGCCAGCGAGAACGCACGCGGCAACGGTTCTGCCCCGACTTCATTCAAGGCAAGCTCCATGTTCTGCCGGAAAAATAGCGTATCTTCGACCGATTTTGCCATTAGCGGGCCTGTTAATTGCTGGAAACGCGTACGGAAAGTGGCAACGTCGGCGGCAGAGGCGTTGTCACAGACGTCCCCTATCATAATGGCGAGAATAAAGTTCAGTGCCTTGAGATCGGGCGCGTGCTCGCTGTCTTTAACGGCCGTCGCGACCTCATGCAGCAGCGCTTCGCTCTCGGAGGGCAGCGCCTCATGCGTGCCATAGGTTCGATAAACAGGGAACGCTACCAGAAGTTCGCGCAGCGCCGCGCGGACGGCGGCTTCCTCGAGTATCTTGTGGTCCTTTGCCGCGATATCCATGGCTATCGACAGCAAGCGGGTAAACTCCCCCTCAAAGTTGCGATTAACCATCAACAGCTTCGCGGCGCGCAGTTCGGCTTCCATATCGACCCGTTTGCCGACCACCTCATGATAGGCCTTTCGCAACGTGCCAAGCTGACTGCCGTCGACCAGCGCATCCGACAGCGCTGCAATGAACTCATACCCGGTCGTGCCTGAAATCGGCCAGTCGCCCGGTAGCTGTTCGCCTTCGCCCAGAATTTTTTCGACCGTGATATAGCAATCTTCACCCGCCTCCCGGCGCAGCTGCTCGAGATACCCTTTGGGATCGGCAAGCCCGTCGACGTGATCGACACGCAGTCCGTCGACCGCGCCGGCATGCACGAGTTCGAGGATCAGTCGATGGGTATCCTCGAACACGGTTTTGTCTTCGACTCTGACACCCGCCAATCCCGTGATTTCAAAGAATCGCCGATAGGACAGGTCGCGCGGGGCCTCTCGCCACGACATCAAGCGCCACGGCTGGCGCTGGTGCAACTCGGCGATATCGGCCTTGTCACGCGCGTTCAACACCTCGTCTTCGCGCCCCTGCCAACTTTCGGCGACCAGCGGGTAGTAGTTTTCAAAATAGGCGAAAGCGGGTTTACCGGTTTCTGGATGTGCCTCGACCGCAATCTCTCCGGCTTCCAGTGCCGCTTCGAAGGTGTCGCCGAGGAACGGCAAGGTGAGTGGGCGCGACCAGTCGATGTCGAAATGCCGCGCATAGGCGCTGTTTTCGCCCTTTTCAATCACGTCGCGCCACCAGCGGTTTTCAAGCGAAGCGGCCATGTGATTCGGCACGATATCCAGAATCAGTCCCAGCCCTGCGCTTTTCAGCGCCTTGACCATGCGGTCGAAGCCTTCCCGCCCACCCAGCGAAGGCTCGATTTCGTTGGCATCCGTCACGTCATAACCATGTGTGGATTCGGCGGTCGCCGTAAAAATCGGCGAGGCATAGAGGTGACTGATCCCCAGCCTTTTTAAATAGGGCACCAGACTGGCGGCGCGATCGAATGTCATGCCGTTGCGAAACTGAATGCGGTACGTTGCGGTTGGAATATTCATTTTGCATCTCTCGGAGCAAGGCGGACGATAACGGAATTTTGCGGCAACGCCTGAGTCGCGTTCGGGGACGCGAAAATTACCTCACCCGGCAGATCGGGAAGGGCCTGCGGTTCATCGTTGATATTGAGCGCCATCGACAGCGTACCCTGCGGGAAGGTCCAACTGACCGCAAAGAAGCCTTCGGCGGTGTCCACGATATGGCCGCTGTTGCCGCCCGCGTCTGCCAACAGGGGTACGATGTGTTGATGACGCAGCGCCAGCAGCGTTTTGGTCAGCGCCAGCCAGCGCTTGCCGGCTTCGCTTTCTGGCTTGTTCCAGTCGAGTTTTGACATCGTGAAGGTGGTTTCGGCGTTGGGATCCGGCACGCTTTCGCCGTCATACCCCGAGTGGCCCTCGAACTCTTTGGCGCGGCCGTCGCGCACCGCCTTGGCAAGTGAACCGTGGAAATCGGTGAAAAACAGGAATGGATGGGTTTCGCCATACTCTTCGCCCATAAACAGCAGCGGAATATGTGGCGAAAGCAGCAGCGTGGCGAGCAGCGCCTGTGTGCGTTCCACACCGGCCAGCGAGACAAGCCTTTCCCCGTGAGCACGATTCCCGACCTGGTCATGGTTCTGAATAAAGTCCACAAAGGCCACCGGCGGCTGGCCGCGACTCCCTACACCGCGTTTCTCGCCCGACTGGGGCGACACTTCGCCCTGATAAGCAAAACCTTCGGCCAGCACGCGAGCAATCAGCTTTTCGGGCTGTCTGGCAAAATCCTGATAATAGGCATGCGTTTCGCCCGTGGCGAACACGTGTACGGCGTTATGGAAATCATCGTTCCATTCCCCGGTAAACAGCGGTGTCGAGCCATCCTCTTCGCGTGGATGCAGGAAGATGACATTACGGCTGTCTTCGGTGGTCAAATGCAGCGGTCTGGAGGTTATTTCGGCACGAATTCGCTCCGCGATTTCAATAAGCGCATGCTTTTCGGAAACATCTTCAATCTGGTCGATGGCATCAAACCTCAATCCATCAAGGTTGAACTCCTTGAGCCAGTAAAGGGGCGCTTCAATGATGTAGCGCCGCGCCGCATCGACATCATAGGCAATGCCCGCCCCCCAGGGCGTTAGCCGCGCCTCGTGGAAGAAATCCGGCGACAGCAGCGGCAGGTAGTTACCTTCGGGACCAAAGTGGTTGAGCACGATGTCCAGCACCACGGAAAGCCCCAGCCCGTGTGCCGCATCGATAAAGGCCTTGAAATCATCCGGCGTGCCATAGGCGGAATGCGGCGCGTAAAGCAGCACCCCGTCATAGCCCCAGCCACGTTGACCGCCGAACTGGGAAACCGGCAGCACTTCCAGCATGGTAACGCCAAGGTCGGCCAGATAAGGCAGCTTCTCAATCGCGGAACGGAATGTGCCTTCGGGCGTAAAAGTGCCGAAATGCATTTCATACACCACCGTTTCTCGCCACGGACGTCCTCGCCACTGCGGATGCTGCCACTGATAGCTTTGCGGGTCGCAGACTTGTGAAGGCCCGTCGACGCCAGCGGTCTGGGCGCGCGAGGCCGGATCCGGCACTACCGTGCCATCGGCCAGCACATAGTTGTACTCTGCGCCGGGCAACACCTGCGGCACACGCAGTTCGAACCAGCCGTCGCCGCTGGCCTGCATTGCCCGGTCTTCGCCGCCAATCCGCAGCGCGACCGTTTCCTGCCCTGTCGCCCACACACGAAAGCGCACCGCGCCATCGTCAAGATATTCCGCACCCCAGCTTTTCAGAAATGATCTGGATTCCATTCAATTGCCTCGATTTGGTCAAAGTAAGCAAAAGACGACATCACGCGGTACTGGTTCCAGCCGCAGGCAGTCTATGAAAATCAAGCATAGTTCATGATTTTGAGGTTAAAGTAGAAGTCGCACGGTTGCGGGTGGAAAAGGGGTATTCTGAAAAGCGGCGTCTGTCGAAGAATTTCACGACAATAGGCAAGTATCCATTAAAAATTTGACCGACAATAGCGGATTGGCATCTGGCACCGAAAAGTTAATGATAATTATTTTCAAGCGGGCCTGCTGACGTTACTATGTCGCAACATATTGATATATGAGAACAACTAGAGATGTCATTGGATTTCAGTTTTACGACGAGAACCCAGATGAATCGCATAGTGTATTTAGTTGACGATGACATTGCCGTCACCGGCGCACTCGGCAACCTGCTCGCTTCGGTAGGTTATAGCGTCATGCCCTTTTCTTCTTCCGAGGCCTTTCTTGCCCACGCCTTCGCCCCCGTGCCAAGCTGTCTGATTCTGGACATCAATATGCCCGATGCCGACGGATTCGACGTGGTTCAGACGCTCAATGCCCGTGGTCATTCTATTCCCACCATTTTCCTCACCGGTTTTGGCACGATTCCCGCCACGGTAAAAGCGATGAAAACCGGTGCGCACGAGTTTTTCACCAAGCCCGTCGATCCCGATTGCATCTTGCAGGCCGTCGATGAAGCCCTGAAAATCTCCGAGCAAAACCAGCACGTCTTTCTTGAAAAAATGGAGATGACGGCCCGCTATCAAACGTTGACGCCACGGGAAAGCGAGGTCATGAATCTGGCGATCGGCGGCCTTTTGAATAAACAGATCGCCGCAGAGTTGGGGATTAGCGAAATCACCGCCAAAGTGCATAAACGGCGTGTGATGGAGAAAATGCATGCCCGTTCGCTTTCCGATCTGGTCAGAACGGCAGAAAGGCTGAACATCGTCTGCGGTCGTCAGCGCTAGTTAAAGGTTGCAGAGAGGTCGGCACGCCTGCCCTCTCTGCAACGTTGCCGCTTACGGACCTAACGGCTCGGTCGGCAAGATAAACCAGAATCGACAGCCTCTTTCAGGCCGGTTTTCGGCACTGAGTTCACCCAGATGCTTCTTGATAATCCCCTGACTAATCGCAAGCCCCATGCCCATGCCGTCTTTTTTGGTGGTATAGAAGGAGTCGAAGATATGCTTTTCGACCTCGGGCGTCAGACCGGTGCCGGTATCCAGCACCTCGAAACGGATGCTTTCCGGCGTAGGATTAAACGAACACAGCGTCAGTTTGCGAATGCCGCTTTCCGACGCCGACATGGCATCGATAGCGTTGACCACCAGATTCAGCAGCACCTGCTGAAGCTGAACGCGGTCACAGAACACCTCCGCGTTGTCCGCCCTGAGAACCAGTTCCAGAGAAATGCTTCGTCTTTCCAGCTCGATGCGCGACAACATTAAAATATCTCGCGCGATGAAATGCAGATTGGCCGGGGCAAAGACGGAATCATGATTACGCGTCAGGCTTTGCAAGCCACGAATAATTTCCCCCGCGCGTTTACCCTCGCTGATGATTTCATTGAGGCTGTGGCTGGCATTTTCCAGATGCATCGGTTCCCGCTTCAACCATCTCAGGCTTGCCCCGGCATTGGCGACAATCGACATCAGCGGCTGGTTAATCTCGTGGGCAATCGATGCCGTGAGTTGCCCCACCGTGGTCGCCCGCGACACCCGCGCGAGATCCGCCTGGGCAATGCGCGCGGCATCTTCGGCCTGACGTTGCAGCGTAATGTCGGAAATGGTGCCGAAATACTCTTTCAGTTCAGGCCAGTTGCTGGCCGGATCGCCGATACCCTTGATATAGCGGCACGCGCCAGCCTGCGTGATAACGCGGAAATCGGCCTGCATACTGACGCCCTTGTGCACACTTTCGTAAATCAGCTCGTGAATGCAGTGATAATCGTCGGGATGCACGCGGTTGAGGAAATCGGCCATCGACAGGCTTTTCTGGTCTTCCGGCAGCCCCAGAATACGGCCATATTCGTCCGAAACATACATCATGTCGTGCTCAATTTCCCAGCGCCAGGTGCCGGTATGACTGATTTTTTCCCCCAACATCAGCGAGGTCTGGCTGGATCGCAGCTGTTTCTCGATACGTCGGCGATGAATGTTTTCCTCGAGCAACTCGGCATACAGCCGCGCGGTTTCAAGCGAAACGGCCGCCTGCGCGCTCAAGGTCTTGACAATATGGGAATGTTCTACGGTAAACACATCGGGCATCAGCCGATTTTCGAGATACAGCACCCCCACCATATTGGCCTGCTTGAACATCGGCACACACATTACGGCCGCGCCGGACGCCACCAGATAGGCGTCCTGACTGAAGGGGCTGAACTCCTCCGGCTTGCCCGTACGAATTTCCTGCCCCGTGCGGATTACGGCTGACAACACGGAAAGCGGCAAATCGGTGGCGGCAGGTTTCTCGCGCACAATCCTGACGTTGATGCCATCTGCCGTCGCTTCGGCGCGGGCCTCGATTTCCGGAATATTGCCATCGAGCACGCGAATCAGCATGCAGCGCTGAGCGCCGGAACGTTCCAGCAGCATGCGCATCAGGATATGGATCAAACGGTCGAGATTGATCTCTTCCGTCAATGCACGCACGGCGGTGACAACACTTTCCAGATCCCGAATCGCCTCGCCCTGCATAAAGGAGACGGTTTTGAAGGCATTGCCGGGCGCAGGCGCGACGAGCTGGGGGTTATCGTGCTCCAGCTGGCGCACTTTTGCCCCCGCGCCGAGACTGTCCCAGCCGCCAATCGCGCCCCGGTAATAGGCATCGGAGGCAACATGCATGGTAAATGCTTCGGCGCACTGCCCCGCCAGTTCGTGTGCCAGCGCGTTGATGTGAATAAAATTGGCGGCGCGAGACAGACTGATGGCGGATTCATACAGCGTCA
>Ga0308159_1001138_pt1 | contig 43023 bp, 35 predicted proteins | sample PhyCR1_FD_201040 | JGI IMG/M metagenome (GOLD analysis project Ga0308159, IMG submission 201040) | Phyllosphere microbial communities from UC Gill Tract Community Farm, Albany, California, United States - DLSLC.R1 | ecosystem: Host-associated > Plants > Phyllosphere > Unclassified | place: USA... | reverse complement strand
CAAGCTGGTGAAGTTGATGCCAGGCGATTCACTGCAGTTCAACGCCACTGCCCTGCACGGTATTGATGCGATCGAGGAAGGTCCGGTGAGCTATCTGTCGGTTGTCTTCACAATGCGGGAGTAGCGAAGCAAGACCCTGAGTGTTGGCGCCGACGTCGGTTTGAGCAGGTGTGCCGGAAATCAGTGACCAGCTCACGTACCAAGAGTTTTGAAGGTTTCTGCGGGTTGCAGAAGCGCGCCCCATGGTCAGCGAGAGCTGGCAGAGCTGGTCAAATAGTCGCTGGCAGCAACACAGCAATGGCTTGGGGAGGGGCATGCCAATGCCTCCATCGATGCCGACTGCGCCACGCCCTGCATCAGCAGCCCCAGCATCGCCAGTTGGGCCACCAACGCCGGCCGCTGAGCCGAGCGCAGGTTCTCCAGCACCGCGCCCAGCAGCGCCGCACCTCGGTCGAGTCCGGCCTGCTTCAGGTGTAGCACCTGTGCCTCGGCACGCGACAGCGCATTGCCGCCCTGATGCCGAAGGCCCTGGCGCAGCCACAACGCCAGCAGCGCGAGCGTGTCGTTCGCGAGCGCGTTCAGCGCGGGCGCCTCGTCGACTTCGCTGTGCAGGCCCAGCGGCTGCGGCGCCACCGTCTCGACCTGCAGCACCACGGCGCGTTGTGCGGTCAGGAGGCTCAGCGGCTGCATGACCGCCACGCCGCCTTGCAGGTGCACCGTGCCCGCCACGGCGCGCAGTGCGCCATGGTCGCCGGCGAGGGTGCGGGCCAGCGCATCGACCGCGCCCGGCGCCACCGCGCGGTGCGGCAGTGCCAGATGCAGCTGTTCTTCGGCGGGCACCGCTGCGGGTTTGCCTGCCTCGTCCACCAGCGCCTGTGCCTGCGCCAGCGCCGCATGCAGCACCTGCGCAGCCGCATCCCAGTGGCACGACACCACCTCCATGCGATCGAAGGCCACCACGTGCAGCTGCCCCGAGGCCCCGGCGGACGCACCGCTCGCCGCCTGCCTGGGCCGGACGAAATCGGGCGGCGCCTCGCGCAGGTGCGCCACCAGCGCGGCCACGCTGCCTTGCCGCAGCGGCGCGACGAGGTCGTTCCACGACGTGGGCGAGAGCGGCAGCACGCCCGTCTGCCGCGCGCCGGCGGTGATGTCGACCAGCCCGTTGGCGCACCGCGTCGCGGTCTTGGTGATGACCTGGCCGCTCGCGAGCTGCCGCAGCGGAAAGCCTGCCACGCGCCGGTTCATCAGCGCCTGCGCCGCGCCGCCGGCCGCCGCGTCGGCTGCCCGCGTCCACTGGCGCTCCAGCACCGTCACGCTCTGCGTGTCGGGGTCGGCAAAGAGAATGCTCGCGCCTTCCGCCGTGTCGTCGGACCAGAGCTCGGCGCCGAGCGACACCAGCCGCAGGTGGTCGAGCGCCACTTCGCCCTTCACGCCGACGCCGAGGATCTGGCTCGCCAGCAAGGCGGGCCGCGAGGTGCCCGGCTGTTCCGCATGCGCCGCCGCCTGCAGCCGCGCCCACAGCTCGGCCAGCACGCGCACCAGGCGCAGCGGCTCGAAGCGGCTGCTGCGTGCCTGCTGTGCCTGCAGCAGTTGCCACAGCTCGTCGAGCGCGTCGTCGACCCAGTTCCAGCCCAGCGCGCGGGCCTGTTCGCGCACGGCCTCGAAGCGCGCGGCCAGCGCCATCAGCGGCTGGCCCGAGCCGTCGAGCCAGAGCGAGAGCAACAGTGCGTCGATATGGGCGCGCAGCGTGCGCGCAGCGTCGCTCTGCATCAGCGGCTGCTGTGCCCCGTCCGTTGCGTCCGCATCCGCCGAAGCGGGCGGGCGGACTTCGACCATCGCTTCCGCGGCGCCCGGCGGCAGCGCGCCGGCCTGGCGGAACGCCCACACCGCGACCACCACATGCGCGCAGCCGCTGCCCTGCTTGCAGTCGCAGCGCGCATGCACGAGCGAGCTGCGCGAGAAGAAGCGCACGCTGCACATCGGCAGCCGCGCCACCGGCGGCGCGCTCGCGCTGCGCCACGCCTGCACGCCGACCACCGGCCGCGCGGCGGCGAGCTTGTTCGCCTGTTCGAGCACGGACGGCGCAAAGCTCGCGGCCAGCGCGGCGTCGTCGAACTGCGCGGGGTTCCAGGCGCCGTCGGACTCGGCGGGCGTATCGTCCGTGGCCGCAGGTGCCTCCGCTTTCGAAGACGTCGCCAGCGCCTGGTACGCCAGCACCAGCATCACGCGGTGCCTGCACATGCCGCTGGCCGGGCAACTGCACTGCGCATCGCGCAGAGTGCGCCCCGGCGGCAGGCTGGTGCGCACGCCGTCGTCGAAATGCGCCTGCACCACGCCGTCCGCACCGGCCTCCAGCCGCGGCAGCAGGCCGGCGGCCACGTCCTTCTGCGCGCGCTTCACGAAGCCCGCGTTGGCCAGTGCCGTGAGCGCCTCGGGCGTCAGCTCCAGCAGGTCGGTGCGCCATGCGATGTCGCTGCTCATCCCTGCACCTTCTCTGCGAGCCAGCCGGCCAGTTGCCCTGGCGTCATCGCGCCGATCTGCGCGCCTTCGCGCACCAGCCGCGCGGCCATCTCGCGGTCGTAGTTGGGTTCGGCCGTTGCATCGAGCGCGGCCAGGCCCAGCACCTTGGCGCCGGACTCCACCAGGGCCTTCACGCGCCGCACCAGCTCGTGGGGGCCGCCGCCTTCGTAGAAGTCGCTCACCAGCACCACGATGCTGCGGGCCGGATTGGCGACGAGCGACTGCGCATAGCCCACCGCCTTCGCGATGTCGGTGCCGCCGCCCAGCTGCACCTTCATGAGCAGCTCGACCGGGTCGGACACGTCGGCCGTCAGGTCGACCACCGCCGTGTCGAAGGCCACAAGCCGCGTGCGCATGCCGGGCAGCTGCCACAGGCAGGCGGCCATCACCGCGCTGTGGATCACCGAGTCCACCATCGAGCCGCTCTGGTCGATCAGCAGGATGATGTCCCACGGCTCGGCATGCCGCTTCGTGCGGCTGATGAACACCGGCCGCTCCACGTAGAGCTTGCGGCGCTCGGGGTCGTAGCGGTGCAGGTTGGCCGCCAGCGTCTGCTTGAAGTCGAAGTTGCGCGCCACCTTCATGCGCGAGCGGCGGCGCCGGTCGCGGCTGCCGCTGAAGGCCTGGCGCACTTCGGTGGCGAGCTTCTCAATGATGCGGCGCACCACCTCGGCCACCAGCTTGCGCGCGGCGGCCAGCACCTCGGGGTTCATCAGGTGCTTGGTGTGCAGCACGGCGCGCAGCAGCGACTCCGACGGCTCGATGCGCTCCAGCACCTCGAGGTTGGTCACCACCTCGTCGATGCCGTAGCGCTCCACCGCGTCCTGCTCCAGCCGCTCGATCACTTCCTTCGGAAAGAGCGTGTGGATGGTGTTGATCCAGTCCGGCGTGCTGAGCGCCGAGGGGCCCAGGCCGGCGCTGCGTTCGCCGCGGCTCGCGCGGTCGCTGTCGCGGCCGTAGAGCCAGTCGAGCGCGGCGTCGGCCGCTTTCGCTTCGGCGCTCAGGCCGCCGCAGGCCGACTCGGCGGGGTCGCCCAGCAGCAGGCGCCAGCGTTGCAGCGGATCGGGAATGTCCAGGCTCATGGGTGAAACGTTCCTTGCGTATCGTCGAGCGTCACGCCCCAGGCGGCGAGGCGCGCGAGCACGGCGTCTTCCACGCGGCGCGCCTCGGCCAGTTGCGCGGGCGCGGCCTCGCCGGCGCGGTGGGCCGTGAGCGTGCGGCGCGACAGGTGCGCGGCGTCGTGCAGCGCCAGCACCTGGTCGGCCAGCAGTCCGCGCTCCTGCGGCGGCAGCCAGGCGAAGGCGGCGCGCAGGCTGGGCATCGCGCGCACGAAGTCGGCGTTGTCCAGTGCCTGCACGGTGCGGTCCATGCCGGCGATGAAGGCGGGCTCGGACGCCAGCGTCTCGCGCGCCAGCGCCAGCAGGCCGGTGAGCGCATCGCCGAGCACCGGGGCGGGCAGCGAGTGCAGCAGCAGCATCGCCTCGGCCACGCCGTCTTCATGCGCCTGTGCATGCGGCAAGCGACCGGCTAGGCTCAGCGTGGCACCCAGCGCCGCGCCGCGGCTCAACGGCGCGGCGCCGGCGTCGGCGGCCTTGCGCTGCCACACGGCGAGCGCGCGGGCGGGCTCCACGTCGAGCAGCGAGGGCGCGCGCATGTCTTGGGCGCCGTGGGCGTGGTCCTGCGCATGGGCCAGCACGTCGGCCACGATCTGGCGAAGCGCCAGGTGGCCTTCCAGGTGCGGCTGCATGTCGGCCGGCGCCACGGCGGCGGGCGGCTCCAGCAGCCACAGCGCGCGGTCGAAGCCCGCACCGATCACCACGCGCAGCACCGGCGCGTCGGCCATGCCCAGCGTCTGGCCGTGGCGCAGCAGCGTGTGCAGCACCGACAGGGCGGGCCCCAGCGCCTCGAAGCGCGCTTCGTTGGCAATGGCGCCCTGCAGCTCGCGCAGCAACGCATCGCTGAGCGCCGACAGGCCCGCCCATGCGGCCTGGTTGAGGCCGTCGGCCAGCGGGGCGATCTGGCCTTGTGCCTGCCGCAGGTCGTCTTCCAGCCGGGCGCGCGCGGCGTCGTTCAGGCTCGCGCCCCAGGCGCCGGCCTCGATCAGCGCGGCCTGCTGTTCCAGCGGTTCGCCGAGCGACCAGAGTTCGGTGCGCTCGCCCGACATCGCGAGCTTCGGCCCCTGCGTGCGCCGCACGCCAGGCAGCCGCAGGATCGACAGCCGGTGCAGCACGCGGCTCTTCGCACGGTCGGCCTCGCCCAGCAAATCGAGCTTGAGCTGCCCGCGCAGCACGATGCCGTGCGCCGCCAGCTCGGCCTGCACCGCGGCCACCAGCGGCGGCTGCGGCGTGCCCGGCGCGAGGCGCCCGACGGTGTCGCCGGCCAGCACGTCCATGGCCTGCACCAGCACGGGATCGGTGCCGGGGCGCATGGCGCCGCGGTAGGTCCAGGGCAACGGGGCGTCGAGCGCGTCTTTCACCAGTGCGCCGGCCAGCGCGTCGAGCCAGTCGGAACGCAGCGGCTTCTCGTGCCCGCGCAGCCGCGCGAGCCCTTGCGCGCGCAGGTGCACGGCCATCAGGTCGGCGGTGGAGGCAGCGAGCTTCTTCTCGCGCAGGCGCTGCATCACGTGCTGCAGCGCGCGGTGCGCCGCGCCTTCGGGGCCCAGCTCCCACACCCACTGGTAGTAGGCCGGGGAGGGCATGCCCGAGGCATAGCCGGCGAAGGCGTCCAGGCGCTTGAAGGTGTAGGGCACGAGGTAGGAGCCGAAGCGCAGCGGGGCCTGCGCATCGCGCGTGCCGGCGTCGTCTTCGTCTTCGTCTTCGTCTTCGTCTTCGTCTTCGTCTTCGTCTTCGTCTTCGTCTTCGTCTTCTTCGTCTTCTTCGTCTGGCTCGGTGGATTCGTGCGAGGGTTCAGGCGTGGCGGGCAGGTCGGCGGGCATGCCCGGCCACAGCCGCGCGAGCGCGGGCGCGTGGTAGCCGCCGCACACGACCAGCGCCTGCGCGCGGCCGGGCTCGGCCGGCTGCGCCATCGCCCAGGCGATCCATCGCGCCATCATCTGTTCGCGCGCCTGGTTGCCCTGCGAGCCGGCGTCGTCGCCGCGCAGATGATCGAAGTAGGTGCCAAGGCGCTGCGCCAGTTCGGCCGCATCGCAGCCGTCCTCGAACAGGTGGTCCCACAGCGCGTCGCGGCCCTGCACGGAAAGTTTCTCGGTCAGCGCGCGCTCGTAGGCTTCGGCGCGTTCCTCGTGCGCATGGTCGGCCACGTCGGCATAGCGGTTCTCCATGTGCGAGAAGGCGCCGTGCCACGCGGGCAGGTCGATGAAGCGCACGGCCGCGCCCACCTCTCGCGCCACCATCAGCGCCTGCCATTCGGGCGAATGCTCGGCAAAGGGCGACCACGAGCCGTGGTGCCGGTCGTCGCCCGACAGGTAGCTGTAGATCGCCACCGGCAAGCGGTGCGGCAGGTACAGCTCGTCGAGCCGCTCGTTGAAATCGGCCGGGCCTTCGATCAGCACGAACGCCGGGCGCAGCGTGCGGATGCGCTTGGCCACCAGCCGCGCGCAGGCCGGGCTGTGATGGCGCACGCCGACGATGTGGGGCTGTGTCATCGTTGCGGCATCAGGGCAGGCGGTGGCGCGCTTCGTAGTACGCGCGCCAGTGGGCCCCGTTGCGCTTGGCCGCCTTCTGCTCGAAGTAGCGCCGCAGCTTGGCGCGGTCGTCCGCGTTGTCCTTCACCACCGTGCCGGCGATGCAGTCGACCAGGTCGGCCGGCGAGCCTTCGCGCTGTTCGAGGAACCAGGCGCGCACGCCCACTGCATGCGCCACGTTCACGGCTTCGGCGGTCGACATCACGGCGGTGAGCTTGTCCATCGCGCCGTCGTTGCCCCCGTTGCCGTTGCCTTTCTCCGCCTTGCCCGGCGCGCCGCGCAGGTCGCGGAAGGTCGACACCAGCAGTTCCAGCACCGGCGCGGGCACGGTCTTCGGAATGCCGCTCTGCGCGAGCAGCCGTGCGGACGATTCCTGCACCAGCGCCAGTTCGCGGTCGAAGTCCAGGATGGGGAACACCGTCTCGAAGTCGAAGCGCCGCTTCAGCGCCGCGCTCATCTCGTTCACGCCGCGGTCGCGCGTGTTCGCGGTGGCGATGATGTTGAAGCCCTCGCGCGCATAGAGCATGCCGTGCTCGCCCGCGAGCTCGGGCACGGCCATCACGCGGTCCGACAGCATGCCCAGCAGGCAGTCCTGCACCTCCAGCGGCGCACGCGTGATTTCCTCGAAGCGCACCACCTGGCCGCGCTGCATGCCCAGGTACAGCGGCGCGGGCACCATGGCGCGCGGACTCGGGCCTTCGTTGATGAGCAGCGCGTAGTTCCAGCCGTACTTGATCTGGTCTTCGGTGATCGACGCGCCGCCCTGGATGGTGAGCGTCGAGATGCCCGAGATGGCCGTGGCCAGCAGCTCCGACAGCATCGACTTCGCCGTGCCAGGCTCGCCCACCAGCATCAGCCCGCGGCCGGTGGCCAGCGTGACCAGCATGCGCTCGATGCTGGCCACGGGCGCGACGATCTTCGGCGCGATGCCGAGCGCAGCGTCGCCCAGGATGAACGAGCGCGCGGCTTTCAGGCCCAGTGCCCAGCCGGGCGGGCGCGGGTCGGTGTCCTGCGCCTGAAGGCGCGCGAGCTGATCGGCGTAGAGGATTTCCGCCGGCGGGCGTTGCAGCGCGGCGGCACCGCCGGGCTGTGTGTCGGTCGGCTTGCGTGATGTGGCCATGGGTCGGGATCTGTGTGGATGTCGAATCGGATGATGGCGCCGGACCGTGCGGTGGCACGCGACCGGCGAGAACATAGCAGAGAGCTCCTTGCGCGGCGCCTTTGCCGGTCCTCAGCGCGCGCCCAGCGCGTCGATGTCGCGCACCGCCTCGCTGAAGACGATCGGGTCGAGTTCGCCGATGGGGTGCCCGTAGTGCAGCTGGCCCAGCGTCTGGTCTTCGCCGGCACCCGCGTTGTGCAGGCCGGGCCCGAAACGCAGCGCAAGCGTGCGGCCGCCGGGCAGCGCGCGCCAGGCGTGGTTGTATGCGCCGCCTCCGTCGCGACCGCGCAGCCAGCCGCGCGACTCCAGTGCCCACAGCGGACCGGGCCGCGCGATGCGCCCCGACCAGCGCGCGAGCGCGGTCTGCGTGCGCTCTTCGCCGTGCGGCGCATGCACGGCGCGATGCAGCTGGTCGAAGGGCTGGATCAGCTCGTAGTCGGAGAATTGCTGCGAGAAGGCTGCGATCTGCGCGGCGCTCAGTTGCATCGGATGGGCGACGACGATGCGCGCGGCATCGTTGTTGCTGCCGTCGTCCAGGGGCAGCGGCGCTTCGCCGGCATCCACCCATTCGCCCTCCGCGTTCACGCGGAAGGCCGCGTGCAGCAACGGCACCCCGCGCGCGTCGCGGCCATCGCCCGCCAGGCCCCAGACCAGCCGCTCAGCCAAGTGGCGCATCAGCGGATGCTCGGCGATGAAGCGGCGGAAGTCGGCGACAGGCCAGCTGCGGCCGGTGCCCATCGCGCGCTCGAGTCGCAGCGGCTGCTGGGCCGCGACGGTGGCGGCGTCCTGCTTGAGCGCCTTGAAGCGTGCTACGGCCGCCGCGGCGAGCTCGGCATCGTCGCTGGCACGCGGTCGCGGCGCCGTGGCCACCCGCGCGCCGGGCCGGCCTTCGACCGACTCGCGCACGAAGGGCACCAGCGACTCGTCGAAGCCGACGTGGAATTGGCGGGGACCGAAGTCCAGCAGCAGGCTGCCGCGCTCGTCCAGGCCGAGGTCGGGCGCGAGCCGGTCTTCCAGTTCGTCGCCGCGCAGGCCGCGTTCGGCGGCGGCCTGCGCGAGCTTCTCGACGGCGGTATGCCGCACTGCGGCGATGCGGTTCTTGCGCGCGATCGCGTCGAGCTGCATCAGCGCGACGTCGCTGCCCAGGCGCGCGAGCGTTTCGAGCACCCAGCCGATACGCGTGGCAGTGCCGCCGGAGCCCGGCGCGCTCCAGCGCCGCACCAGGGCACCAAGCCGGCGTGCCGTGTCGTCGGTGCCGACCAGACCGAGCGCGCGCAGCGCCCAGTTGCCGGGCGCGCCGGCGCCGGCCGCCTCCCACGACTCGCAGACGTCCCAGGCGAAGTCCGCGAGGCTCTGGGGATCGCAGGCGGCACGCACGGCGTCCAGTCCGGCATAACCCTGCGGCGAATCGGGGGCGAAGCCCAGCATCAGCCCCAGTGGATGCAGCGCCTCGTCGGGCAGCGTCAGGCCGTCTTCGCGCAGCCTCGGCTTGCGCCAGCCGGCGGGCTGCCAGAAGGCCGGCAGCTTGCTGCGCGCGTGGATGCGCGAGGGAAAGTCCTGCAGGGGATCTTCGGCCAGCAGGGCCTCGACGGCCGCCGGCACGGCCGTGTCGGCGTGGCGGCGTGCGACTGTGCGCGCGGCCTCGGCCTGTCCTCGCGCCGCCAGGATGCGCAGCGCGGCGCGGGCCTGCTGGCGCGCTTCGCCGGGCGTGCCCAGCGCGGCCGGCAGCAGGCCGGCGACGGCGTGTTGCGCAAAGCGCGAGAGCCATCGCAGGGCATCCGCGCGCCGCGTCGGCCGGCGCGCGATGGCCTGTGCCATGAAAGGCGCGATCCGTGGCGCGCCGATGAAGCGCGCCACGAAGTGCTCGTCGCCGTCGTTGGCCAGCGCCTGCAGGAGGCCCGGCAGGGCGTGCGGGCCGAAGCGCGCGACAAAGCCTCCGGTGCGCGGCTCGGGCTTGCCGCTGCCGACGGCGTTCCAGAAGGCCAGCCCGGTGGCGGGCGGCAGGAACCATGCGGCCGCCACCGCCACGTAATCGCCGTACTGGCGCCTGTCGGGTGCCGTTGCGTCGTGAGCCTGCTGCCAGTCGGCGATGAAGCGCTGCAGATCCTGCGGCGGGCGGGTGTGCAGTGCGGCGACCTCGTCCGGCGTCCAGCCGTGCAGTCGCTCGCAGACGGCTTGCTCGGCCTCCATCGGCTTGTCCAGGGTGTAGGGGCGGTCCCGCGCGACCCAGTGTTCGCGGATCTCGTCGCCCCAGTCTTCCTCGGGCGGTACGTCCAGCATGGGCAGGCCTTCAAGCACCAGCGTTTGTTCGTCGGCAGGCCGTTGCATCCAGGGCGGCGCGGCCAGCACCGCGGGCCAGCGATCGCGCTCGGCGAACGCCGTGGGCGACGAGTCGGCCTGATCGACGACCGCGCCGATCAGCCGCCGCACGGCGGGCGAGAGCGGCGGCAGTAGCGCGGACAGCCGCTCGCCGAGCGAGCCCGCCAGGGTCTTGAGCAGCGGCGTGAGGCGCGCGGCGCCGGCCTTGGGCAGGCCGCCGTCCTCGAGCACCCGCGCCAGCGCGAGAAAGCCGCGCTCCGGGCGCTCGCCCACGGCCCAGCCCAGTGCCTTGATGCAGGAGGCGTCGGCGGCGGCCAGGCGGGCCAGCGCTTCGGCGGCCTCGGACGTGTCGAAGGCGGCCAGCGCCCAGGCCACGGCGGCGTTCTGATGGCGCGATCCGAGGTCCAGCAGTATCGGCAGCAGCGCATCGCCGTGCGCGCGCAGCAGCACTGCCAGCAACGCGGGCCGGTCGAGCAGCAGCTCGCCATTGCCCGCCACCTCGGCCAGCGGACGGCCCGCCGCCCAGGGCAGCCAGGGGCCGCGGCGCTCCAGTTGTCCGGGCGTGCCGTTGTCGAGCAGTTCCTGCGCCAAGGCACTCATCCCGGGCAGCACGATGGCGAAACGGGCGCGCGCCATGAGCGGCAGTTGCGGCGCCAGTTCGCGCATCCGGCCGATGCACGCGGCGCGCGTGTCCGCGTCCGCGAGCACCCAGTGGCCGCGCAGCTGCCACAGCGGGCTTTGCGGCTGGCCCCAGAACGCGTGGTCATCGTCGTCCAGGGGAAGGTCCTGCCGCAGCGCGCTGACGCCGCCGCGTTCGCTGCGCCAGCGCGCCGCATGCAGCAGCGCGTCGAAGGCCGCGCCCACGCCGTGCTGCAGTGCCAGCCAGTGCACCAGCGCGTCGCCGAGGTCGTCGTGCCCGCTGTAGGCCTGCTGGCGGCTGCGCGCGAGCATCAGGCCCAGGAGCCGCGTGTCGGCCGCATCCATCGCGCCTTCGAGCCAGGCCCGCGTGGCGGGTCGCCGCAGGCTCAGGGGCTCGGGCAGCAGCGCGCTGACCCAGTATTCGCCGCCCTTGTCGAGCACCCGCTTGCGCAGTGCGGGCAGCGCCGTGGGCCGGGGCGGCAGCCTGGCGCCGGGTTCGCCGGGCGGCAGGGCATTCTGGAGTTCGGGGGGGAGCGCCGGCGCGCCGCTCATGCCCTCAAGCCTTCCATGTCGCGGATCAGTTCACTCGCGGAAATCGGGTCGAGCTGGTTCAGCGTTTCCGCATCCTGCATGTCGCCCCAGCCCGAAGGCTTGCCGACCTGCACCTGGCCCAGCGTCTGCTCGGGATACTCGTCGACCATGCCGACGATGATGCCGGGGTCCAGGCTGAGCTCGATGACGCGGTTGGTGCCCAGTGGCTTGCTGAAGTACCAGATGCAGCCCGCGTCCTGCGCCTGGCCGCGGCGCCAGCCCTTGTTGGCCAACCCCAGCACGCGGCCCGTGGGCACCTTCACCTCCTTCCAGCGTTCGAGCTTCAGGCTCTTCTTCTCTTCGTCGGTCAGCGTGTAGACGTCGCGTCCGATCTGCGCGAAGGGCTGCAGCAGCTCGTAGTCGGCGAACACCTGGCCGAACGCCGCGGCATCGGCGGCCGGCAGGTCCAGCGCATGCGTCACGCCGATGCTGATGTTCGCGCCGTGGCCTGGTTCTGGCAGCTCGAACGGGTCGTCCTCCGCAGTGGTGTAGCTGCCGTCCTCCGCCACGCGGAAGCACGCCTGCAGCGTGCCGCCGTAGCTGCTGCCCTCGGCCGCGCCTTCCACCGCATACACGCCCCAGATCAGCCGCTGCACGATGTGGCGCACCAGCGGATGCTCGACCAAGAACATGCGAAACACCTCGGGCGTCCAGCGCCGGCGCGCGCACATTGCCACTTCCAGGCGCAGCAGCTGCTGGCTGGCGATGGTGCGCGCGTCTTTCTTTAGCAGCTTGAAGCGCTCGACGGCCTCCTTGCTCAGCTCGGCGTCGTCGGTCTTCTTGGGCTTGGGCAGGTCGGGCAGGCGGGCACCGTCCACGCCGTCCGTGCTCTCGCGCACATAGGGCTTGAGCGTTTCGTCGAAGCCCACCTTGAACGCGCGCGGGCCGAAGTCCAGCCGCATCGTGCCCTGCTCGTCCAGGCCGAGGTCGGGCGCGAGCCGGTCTTCGAGCTCTTCGGTGCTCAGGCCGCGCGCTTCGGCAATGGCGTCGATTTTTTCGCGCGCCTTGTCCTGCAGGCCCTTGAACTTGACCTTCTGCGCAATGCCGTTGAGCAGCATCAGCGCGACGTCGCTGCCGATGGTGGCCAGCACGTCCAGCCCGGTGACGGCGCGCGCATGCGCCGCCTCTCCGGGCCACGCGCGTATGAAGGGCGTGAGCTTGCGCGCGGTGTCGTCGTTGCCGAACTGGCCCAGCATGGTGAGGGCCCAGCCTTCCTTGCTCGGGCCGCCGGCCTCGAGCCAGGCGGTGAAGGCGTCCCAGGCGAACTCGGCCAGCGAGCCGGCGTCGCAGGCTTCCCTGACCACGGCGATGCCGCCGTAGATTTCCTCGTTGGTCGGAAAGGTCAGCATCTGGCCGAAATTGTCGAGCACGTCGTCGGGCAGGGCCTTGCCGTTTTTCAGCGTCGGCCGGCGCCAGCTGCGCGGCTGCCAGAACTCGGGCAGCTTGGCGCGCTTGGTGGGAAAGCGGTCGAGCGGGCTTTCGTCGAGCACGGCGCGCAGCGCTTCGACCACCTCGGGCTTGCCGTAGCGGCCGGCTACGTCGAGCAGCAGCGCCTCGTGGCCGTTGGCCTGCAGCAGGCGCAGCGCGGAGCCCGCGCAGTCGCGCGCCTCGCCGGCCTTGCCGAGCGCGGGCGCAATCAGGCCGCAGGCGGTGTGCTCGGGGTACTTCAGCAGCCAGACGCGGCCTTCGGCGCGCAGCGTCTTCAGCTTGGCGAAGGCACGTGCAGCCGGCATGGCGAGTTCGGCCGCGCCGTAGTTCTGCGCATACGAGAGGTTCTCGGTCGGCTTGGTGCGCACCATGGCCACCAGCCCCGGCAGCACGGCCAGCCCGTGGGTGGCCAGCATCACGCCGATGTCGTCGCTTTCCGATTCGCCGGCAATCGCGTTCCAGAACGGCACGCCCACCGCGGCCGGAAGCACCGCCGCCACGAACGAGTCGAAACGGAACCAGTAGTAACGACCCTCCTTGCGTTCCCCGAGCATGGCGCGCCAGTGCGCGATCAGCGCGGCGGTGTCGCCGGCCTTGATGGCGGCTTCTGCGGCCTTGCCGAGCGGCCCGTGCTCTTTCTTGTCCTTGCGGTCGAAGCCCAGCTGGTCGAGCAGCACTGCAATGTCTTTCCTGGCCAGGTCCTGGCGGCTCTTTTGCCAGGAGGCCAGGCGCAGCGCGCTCTCGCGCAGGCCTTCGCCCCATTGCTCGACCGGGGCCAGCGCCAGCGGTTCGAGCACCAGCGCCGCGGCAGTCTTCTTCTGCGTCTTGGCCAGCCACGGCGGCGCGGCCAGCACGCCGGGCAGCTCGCTCGCATCGGCCACCTCGTTGGGGCCGGCGAGCAGCGCCAGTTGTTGGTCGATGACAGTCTGCGCGCCCGCGTCGAGCCAGGGCCGCAACGCGGGCAGGGCCGCGCCGTGCGCGCGCAGCAGCCGGGTGAGGCTGGGCTTGACGAGGTTGGCGTCCTTGCCGCCTGCCGCGACCAGCCGCGACAGCGCGGGAATGGCCGCCAACGGCCAGCGGTCGACGGCCAGCGCCAGGCGTGCCAGCGCGCCCTTCGACGTGCTCGCCACGCGGGCCAGCGCCTGCACCGCGTCGGGCGTGCCGATGCAGGCGAGCGCGTCGCCCGCGTCGTCGGTGGCCGCGCCGCGCTCCAGCACGGGCACGGCGTCGACACCGCGCTCCTGCACCAGCGTGCTGGTCATAGGGCCGTTGCCCCAGAAGCCGCTCGAATAGCTCAGCCGCACCTTCGCGGCCAGCGCGACGGCGTCGGGGTCGGTGGCCGTCAGCTGCAGCCAGTGCATCGTCTCGGGCACGGGCTTCGCGGCCGCGAGCGCATGCACCAGCGCGTTGGAAATTTCGGGCGCATCGGGCAGCAGCATCGCCAGCGCCGGCTGGCGGCTCGGGTACACGCGGGGCAGGCCGGCCTCGATGCGGTCGCGGCAGTCCTGCCAGACCTCGGGGGCAGCCAGTGCCAGGTGCGCGCGGAAGGCTTGCCCGCCGTCGTCCAAGGGGCCGTAGTAGGCGCTGCCCATTTGCTTGGAGACGCTGGCGCTGAAGCTGTACTGGTGCTTCTTCGCCGCCCGGTCGTAGTCGGACTGCACCTCGATCTGCTGCGCGGCCAGCAGGATGTCGACCGCGCCCGGCAGGCTGTACTGCGCCGCCAGGTAGGGCACCAGCTCCGCGCCTATCTGGCTATTGCCGTGGTTGCCGCTGCTCAGCGCAAGCGCCAGCAGCACGGTGTCGGCCTCGGCATCAGCCGCGGGAATGGACTGCGTGCTGCGATCGATCATGCGCTGCGTGGCGTCGCGCAGCGCCGCGTCGGTGCCGGTCATGTTCACGTGGATGTCGAGCTTGCGGCGCACCGGCAGCCAGGCCGCACCCACGCTCACCGGCGGCTCGAACGGCTTGGGCGGGAAACGGCGCGAGGGGAAGGCTTCGCGCAGCATGTCGGGGGACAGCCGGATGGGCGTGCCGGCGGCAAGCCAGGGCGGTGTCTCGGCGTTGATGGCGAGTTCAGAGGCCGGTGCGGACGAAGCCGCGACCTGCGTGGTCGAGGCCGAGGTGCCCAGTTCCTTCGCGATGGCCTGCGCGTCTTTGGGCGGCGAGCAGCTGGTGCCCCAGCCCTCCAGCAGGCCCACGGACTGCAGCCGCTTGAAGGCGAGCGCGGCGCCTTGTTCGCTTACGCCGTGCTGGCGCTTGAGGCTGGCGGGCGACAGCGTGTCCTTGCGGGTGAGCGTGCCGTTTTCGATCTGGGCGCGCACCGCTTCGAACGCGCGGTCGGCCTGGCTGTCGATGCCTTCGGCGGGCGCGTCCGCCGCTGCGGTATGGCTTGCAGGCGCGGCCTTCGCTGCCGATGCGGCCGTGGCCATTTCCGGCGCTGCCTCGGCCTTCACTTTCGTCTCGGCCTTCGCCTCGGTCTTGCCGATGGCCGCATCCGCCGCCACGCCCACTTCGCTGTAGCCCTTGCCCGACTTCTCGGCTGCCAGCTTGGTCATCGCGGTGGCGGCCTTGGCGGCGTCGGCGAACGACTTGGTCTGGCTCTGGCCCGCGGTGCCGATGCGGCCCCAGCGGATGTTGAGGTCGGTGTCCGACTGCTCCACTTCCCAGAATTTGCTGGCGGTTCCTTCGATCAGTTCAAAACGGCGCATGGAAAAACGTCCTCCTGTGAATGCATGGCGCGCCCGCGCGCGGTGCTGGATGTGGGGCGAATGAATGAGACGGCCCTGGCAAGCTGCGCCCGTCAACCACGCGAAGGCGGTGCCGTCGGTGGCGCTGAAAAAACAGGCCGTACGAAAGCATGGAATCTCATGCCTGAATCATGCACTGTCAAGGGTCACCGAATTTTCCCCTTTGGGGTAATTCAAATTTCCCCACCCGGTTGAGATCCGTCGTCGTCATGTGGCCTGAGCAACCCGGCCTTGAGCTTTTCCTTGAGGCGGTAGGAATTGCCCCTGATGTTCAGCGTGACCGCGTGATGCAGCAGGCGGTCCAGGATGGCGGTGGCGATCACGCGATCGCCGAAGACCTCACCCCAGGCACCGAAGCTCTGGTTGCTGGTTAGGACCATCGGTCCGCGCTCGTAGCGCCGGCTGATCAGTTGGAAGAACAGGTTTGCGCCGACGCGGTCGATTGGCAACTAACCGATCTCGTCGATGATCAAGAGGCGCGGTGCGGTGAACACCTTGAGCTTCTCGTCGAGCCGGCCTTCGGCGTGCGCCTTGCTCAGTGCCGCGATCAGATTCGCCGCGCTGATGAACAGCACCCGGTAACCGGCTTCGATCGCCTTCAGGCCGAGACTCACCGCCAGGTGCGTCTTGCCCACGCCCGGTGGGCCGAGGACGATGACGTTGTCGCCGTGCTCGATGAAGTGGCAGCTCGCGAGCTGCAGCACCTGCTTCCTGTCGATCGACGGCTGGTAGCCGAAGTCGAAGCTCTCAAGCGGCTTGATGAACGGGAAGCGCGCCATGGCCGTTCGCATCGCAATGTTCTTCGTCGCCTTGGCCGCCACCTCTTCGCCGAGCACCTGCTCGAGGAACTCCGCGTAGGGCATCTCCTGGGCCGCGGCATGCTGCAGCATTGCCTCCAGACGTTCGCCGCTCTTGAGCAGCCGGAGCTTGCGGAAGTACTCGCCCAGGCGTTCGATCTGCGCAGGCGTCGTTATCGCCCCGGCGGCGGCACTTCCTTCCTTGCCCATCGTCTTGCTCATGCTGCCTCCGCTGGTTGACCGATGAACAACTGGTCGTAGACGGCCAGATCACGCACTTCGACCTCAATGCCGGCGTCGACATCGTGCGTCGGACTCGCCAGCCCGGATGGCGCGGCGTAGCGCTGCCTCGCGTTGCGCGCGGCAGCGCCTGGCCCATGCTCGTGTCGCACACTCAAGCGCGCCCTACCGGCGAGCACGGGGTGCTCGGCGACGACACGCCCTCGATACCGCATCACCCATGCACCGCCTTCGCGAACCACCTGCACCGTCTTGCCGATCAGCCCGAACGGCACCGAGTAGCGGTTGCCTTCCAGGGAGACGAGCCAGTCGTCGGCGACCACGCGCTCGCGAACCATGGCTTGCAGGAAGCTGCCCTGGCTGGCGACCGGAACCAGCGCAGTGGCCTCTTCGGCAGAGCGATCGATCGGGCGCTGGTGCGTCGTGCCGTGAATGCGCTGGTCAGCGACCTCGACTTGCCAAGTGGCCAGTTGGGCGTTGAAGTCTTCCAGGTCGCGGAAGCTGCGCCCGGGAGCAAAGTTGCGCTTCACATACTTCACACCCGACTCGACCTTGCCCTTGGTCTGTGCCCGGTACGGCTGGCAAAGCCGTGGCGTGAAGCCCCAGTGGCGAGCGAATGCGTCGAACGTGGTGTTGAGCTTCGGGGTACGCTTGCCGGCATCGTCCACTGCCGAGCCGATGACGACAGTACGCATGCGGTCGCACAACAGCGTCTCGCAGCGTCCGCCGAAGTGAGTGAAGGCGTTCTCGTGCGCGGCCAGCAGGTCGGGCAGCTCCTGATGAAGAATGCGCGCTGAGTAGTGAACCTGAGGCGCTCGCACCGCGAGCCATTGCATATGCACGTCGAGCTTCGTGGCTGCGTTCGCCTCGCGTCGGTAGGGCTTCTAGGACGACTGTCGAAGACAGCTTCGCACCGTCTTGCGGTCAAGCTCGAGATCGCGGGCAATGCCCGCAACGCTCTGGCCGGCAGCATGCCTGTCATGGATTCCCTGCCACTGTCGTTGACCGATCACGCTGTGCTCCAGGTCGAGATGAGATTCGACCACGGTAGCGGCGGCGGCCGCGCTGCACAGGGCCCGCGGGCCCTGTGCAGCGCAACCTGTATCGTTTTGCTTCATACGATCTTCCTCTGCCATCACTCACTCCTTGGTGTTGATGGGTGGGGAAAATTCGATTACCAGTGGGTCAGTTTTACATCGGCGCTAACACCCATGAAGCGATTCATCGAAGGCGAGTCCCGTGAGCAAGTCACCTTGCTGCCCGAGTGCCTTGACGACTATATCGGCCAGGACAACCTGGTGCGCGTCGTCGACGCCTTCGTTGAAGAGCTGGACCTGCGCTCACTGGGCTTCCAAGGTGCAGACCCTGCAGCCACCGGCCGGCCAGCGTACCACCCGAGTGTCCTGCTCAAGCTCTACATCTACGGATACCTCAATCGCATCCAGTCCAGCCGACGCCTGGAGCGCGAAGCGCAACGCAACGTCGAGCTCATGTGGCTCGCTCGAGACGTCGTCAGAGCTCTGCAAACGCGATGCTTCGGCATACTGGATGCTCCGCTGGAGTTTCCACGCAGCCTCGGCCGCATTCTGCCGGAGAGCCGCCCGGTCAAACAAGGCCGGGCGGGTTGCAGCTTCAGGCGTCGGTCTGCTCAGCCAGTTCCAGCGCGTCCTCGACTTCGATGCCCAAGTACTGCACCGTGCTTTCGAGTTTGCTGTGCCCAAGCAGGAGCTGCACAGCGCGCAGGTTCTTCGTGCGCCGATAAATCAACGAGGCCTTCGTCCTGCGCATTGAATGCGTTCCATACGTCGAGCTGTCGAGGCCGATTTCCTCGACCCAGCTGTCTACGATGCGGGCGTACTGCCGGGTTCCGAGATGGGGCGACTCGTGGACTCGACTCGGGAATAGGAAGTCCCCGGCCTTCAAATTTGCAGTGGCAATCCATGCCTCAACAGCTTGGCGTGTGGGGCTCGTCATCTCAAACTGGACGGGCTGCCCGGTCTTTTGCTGCATCACTTTGGTGCGGGCGGCTACGCGCTCGCTGTTAGATACATCGCGCACCCGAAGTCGGACAAGGTCGCAGGCCCTGAGTTTGCTGTCGATACCCAGGTTGAATAGCGCGAGGTCGCGAACTCGACCTTGGAGTTGGAGACGGACCCTGATTGCCCAAATTTCCTTCAGCTTGAACGGCGTCTTCTGTCCTACAAGCCTTCCCTTGTTCCAAGGCTCGCGATAGCAGGTCGAAGTTGCTTCCATGATGAGCTCCTAAGTTGATGGGAGCTCAAGTTTGCGCCGACGGTCGGTTCGCTGTACGGGCCCTGACTGGCTGTTCGACTTCATCCAAACTGGTCGTTGGTATGGACGGTTGCGAACGATTCAGTCAAGCAAATCGAGGCAACGAAGGTCATCCACCGCGTGTTGAATTCGAGTCAGCTGCGGCCACCAGACGTAGGCTGACATATTCCTGGCAAAACGCGCGATGGGCGTGCGCATATGCAGAAGCACCGCGAGCCGATAGTCGTCTTGAAGCGCCTCACGTGAATAGTCCTTCACTCCAGAAGCCACGAGCCCGAATGATAGCGGTCCAGGAGGGGCAGTTCAAAGCGCCGGCGCACCCCCCGGTCCCATTGCACAGCCATCATGTATGCGAGGTCCCAGACGCCCACTCCCAGATGCCAACCATCCCAATCAATGAGCTTCGGCGTGTCAGCGACGCCGTCTCGCGGCAGCATCCAGTTCCAAACGTGAGCATCCCCGTGAATGAGAGTTCTTCCCCGGAGCCGTTCGGCCTGTTTGATGAGTCCCGGATAGCCAAGCAGAAACCGTCCGTAGGCACTTCGTGTGCAGTCGTCCAGCGCATCACCTGCCTGAGTGAGCAAGCGCTCGCACGCTGCTTCGAGCCATTCTGACGACTGAAGCCGTTCCCAGAGGGTCTGGCCTGCGTCATGCCAGTCGTGGTTCCATCCTGCAGCGTGGAGCTTTGCCAACGCTTCCACGATGTCCGCACTTCGGCTGAACGTCGGTGGCAATGGCGCACTGCTGGGGCGCTCGTGCGAGCCTGAGAGGTCCTCCATGAGCAGCCACGTGCGTCCTGTGGATTCGTCCACTCCACCGCCATAAAACGCAGGAACGACGGCACAGTTCAGGCGTCTGGAGAGGTTTTCGTAGAACGGCAGCTCGGGCTGCCCAAATCCGACGTGCGACACTTTCAACACGGCGGCAGTCGGCGCTTCGCTCTTGCCGCTCCATGTCAGCGTGACGCCGACCAAGTCGGAGAGATAGCCGGGAGCGTCGATGTCCCTGGGTGTTGCCGACAGTAGCCGCGCATCCGTCAGGTTCAAGCGCCGTGAAACGTGCTCCGCCAAAAACGCTGGCGCAAGCAGCCTCTCCAAAATCAAACTATCCAATGTGATTCCTCAATTTCTCGACTAGTGCGAAGGTATGCTCATGGCCAGCAGCCGAAGCATGCTTGTAATGCAGCTCAGCGCGCCAACGATTTCTTCATGTAGACCAAGTAGAAGCCAGGCGCATAGTCGTCGACGCGCGCGTACTCCTCGTAGCCATGCTTCTGGTAGAACGTCGGCGCCTGCCACTCGAAGGTGTCGAGCTTGGCACTCGTCGCGCCCAACTCGATGGCCTGCCGCTCAGCCTCGGCCAGCAGGCGGCTGCCCAGGCCGGAGCCGCGGACGTCGGCTTCGACAAACAGTACTTCGATGTTGAGCCAATAGAGAAACACAAAGCTTCGCAGGCCGCCGAGCAATCTGCCGTTAACGTCCCTGGCGGTGAGCCGTATGTACTTCGCCTCGGGATATTCGCCGACGAAGCCATAGTTGTAGTGGCGCAGCTTGCGCCCAAGCTCGCCGGAGCGGAGCTCTTCGGGCGTGGCGGCGGTGATGGTGATGTTTTCCATTTGGGAGAGGGATAACGGAGCCGCGCATTGAAGGTCCGGTCCTGGCCTATGACTCGCGGCGAGCGAGGCCAAGGAACACGCCAAGGCCGACCATCGTCCCGCCAGAGACCCGCGTGAGCCATCGTGCCCGTGCGGCACGCGCCGGCCCCGAATCAAGCAGCCTGTGAGCTGCGAATACAGCGACCACATCCACAGCGGTATTCAGAGCCACGCAAATACTTCCAAGCATGATCAGCTGGGGGACCAGCGGCTCAGACGGTGATGCGAACTGCGGAAGGAAGGCGAGGAAGAACAGCGCGGTCTTCACGTTCAGTACCTCGACGACGATTCCTTCCAGCAAGGCTCGGCGCACGCCCTTAGAAGCCCCTGCCTCGATAGGCGCAGCGTTACTTTTGCGCATCAGGATGCGAATGCCGAGGTAGATCAGGTAAGCAGCACCGATGTACTTGACCGCGTTGAAGGCCATCGCTGACTGCGCGACCAACACCGACAGCCCGAGCGCGCCAGCTAACACGTGGCCCATGCCTCCGATGCCTGTACCAATGCAGGAAGCCAACCCTTCACGCCGACCGCTTGAGACTGTCCGAGCAACCACGTAGGCGATGCCCGGGCCGGGCGTGATTGCAAGAATGAATGCAGCAAAAAAGAAGGTGACGAACGACATTTTCTAACGTAGATCCTATATGGCTGCGAATCGTGGTGGATGTCCGCTCCTGGCCGAGGTCGTGTGAAAACATCGGCACTTTAAAGCGCCGCGGAAGATCGACCTCTCAGATTGGCGCAGGCGGCGTTTTCACACAGGTGCGCCGGGAGACCGGCAAGGAGTAGGTGGTGCAAGTCCACTGCGATGAAGGAGTAGCGAACCACATCGGCCCCGAGCCGTGCGCGTGCATTCGTGAGGATGCACGTGAAGCGTCGGTACCTGTCGTTCAGCGGCAGCGCCAAGCTCAACATCGTCATCCGCACCATCGTGTGCGCGAACGATGGCGTTTCCATCGGCTCCGGCGGCGCGATCGTTGCATTGTCGGACCCCGACGAGGAGGTGAACGAGATCGTGCTGAAGGCGCGGGCGCAGTGGGATGCGCTTCGCGCCGCCGGCGCTCCGCTCGGTAAGCTGGCCGAAGGCAGGAAGCCAGATGCACAAGCCTGACGTTTCGGCGATTTCGGCGAACTACCGAGGCATGGCACTGATGAGCGCGGCCATGGCCTGCTACGTGGTCAACGACACATTCGTGAAGTTGAGTACGCATTCCTTCCCAGCAGGTCAGGTGTTGGCTTTGCGTGGGATGGGTGCGACCCTGATCATCTGCGCGATCGCGCTGCGCTCGGTCCGACGCGAGGATTGGGCGGTCGTGTGGCGCCCGATCTTGGCGCTGCGCTGCGGTTTGGAGATCACGACGGCCACGTTCTCGGTGGCTGCGCTGTCGCTCGCTCCGCTGGGCGTGGTGACCGCCGTCACGATGATGGCGCCCCTCATGGTCGGCGTCAGCGTGGTGGCCATGGGATGGGAGCCGTTGCACGGCCGGCGAATCGCCGCGCTGCTGGCCGGATTCGCGGGCGTGCTGCTCGTGGTCGGTCCTGCCGCAGGCGGCGAAGTGGGGTGGGGCGCCGCACTCTCCATGTTGTGCGCCGCGTCGCTTGCGGCCAGGGACCTTGTGACACGCCGCCTGCCGCAGGACATTTCTTCGGCAGCCATGGCGTTGCTCACCACCGCCTCGGTGATGTGGGCCGGCTTTGCTATCGGCCTCACGGAGGACTGGCGTCCGTTGAGTGGCCTCGAAGTGGGACTGCTCCTTGCCGCTGCCGTGTTCACAGCGCTCGGAAACTATGCGCTGATCGCAGCCTGCCGAGGGGTGATCTGTCCGTGGTGACGCCGTTCCGGTACACGAACATTCTGTGGGCGCTCCTGCTGGGCTACCTTGTGTGGGATGAAGTGCCGGGCGCGCTCGCCATCGCGGGCATCGGCCTCATCGCAGCCAGTGGTATCGCATCGATGCGTGCTGGGCGCAGATGAGGCGCCGTATCTCTGGACGTCTACCTCCTGAAATGTCGACACGCGGCGTGGGTCCTCCGCACGGCCCGGCCATCGCCCTGCGCTGTCGCTAAATCAAGCTACCAACCTTGGTAGTTTTGTGAACCCAAGTCGTCGGCTGGAATGACTCCATCGTTTTTCGGGAGGACTCCCGCATGGAAATCATCGTGGGTGTTAGAGGCAATGAACGCATCCTCGTGCCGCTCGGCCAGAGTTGGGACAGCTTCTTTCTGGGTGGCCCTGCCGCCAGCGACGACTTCATGCCTGAGCGCGCTAGTCAGCACCAGCCCGAGCGTGAGGCGCTTTGATGCTGCGTTACCTGCTGGACACCCATATCGTTATCTACGTCTTGAAGCGACGTCCCATCGAGGTGTTATCGATCTTCAACTCGAATGCCAGTCGCATGGCGATTTCCTCCATCACCCGGGCCGAACTTCTGCACGGTGCAGAAAAAAGCAACGGCGTCGGTGAGAACCTTGCCGCCATCGAGGACTTCTGCAGCCGCCTCGACATACTGGCCTATGGCGCCAAGGCCGCGCAGCAATATGGCGCTATTCGCGCAGCCCTGGAGAAACAAGGTCAGCCCATCGGCGCGAATGAGCTGCACATCGCCGGTCACGCTCGCAGTGAAGGCCTGGTGCTGGTGACGAACAACGTGTCGGAGTTCGCGCGGGTACCTGCGCTAGAAGCGGAGAATTGGGTCAACGCCAGCCGGTGAATATCTGCGCGCCAATGCCCCGGCGCGTTGGCGAGAGCGGTGGCCGTGGATGGCGGCAAGCTGAACCGGAGGCCGGACTCTTGCAGTGCCTCCAAACCCCCATGTCACAACGCCTGTTTACCAGCGATCTGACAGTCACAAACAAGTCGCGACGCCGCTGCTGGTCTTGTCGGGTCTTTGTCGCTGTCCATAGCCGCCCCTGCACCTTGGCGATGTCGGCTCGGTGGTCGAGCGCGTTGGTCGCGGCCGTGGTCCGCAGCGAATGAGCGCCGATCTTGAAGTCAGCCGCCCGAGTAGGTCTGCACAATCTTGTAAATGCCGTTGGCCTTGATGGACGTCGAGTCACCCGCAGCACGGCCGCGGAGAAGCGAACGAAACAGCGGGCCGGCAGTCTCACCGTCGCCGACAGCCTCAAGGTAGTCGACGCAGGATCGCGCGCAAGAGCGTGGTTCATTAACCGCTTACAACCCTTCTTGGTCAAGTGCACCAGGAAGCCGCCGCTGTGGCTGGGGTCGGGTAAGCGCTCGACGAACCCGGCAGCTACCAGGCGGCCCACTTTCTTGGTGATCGCGCCCGAGGTGACCAGCAGCGCTCGAAACAGATCTGCGGGGCGGCGCACATGCGGTGGTATTGCTTCAGATCTGACGCGCCAATCACGTTCAGAACTTTGCCGATGAGAGATTTTTGGCGTGAACGATCATAGGGAAAACCCCAGTCATCACCACCTTCACAACAAAAGTAAATCATGATTTACTTATGCTTTTGTTGGATGTGAAGCATTGTTCTCTAGTGAAAATGTTTGATGAAAGCATTTTTTTACTGGTAAATACCGATTCATCTAAAGTGGATGAGTTGACGACCGGTAGCGAGACCTCCGCAGACACGACGAAAAAGCGACAAGGTCCTGCCCGAGGGCCCGCTGAAGACGAAGAGACAACATCCACCGCTTCTGGAGTATTCAATGCAAAACAGCTTCGTCAACACCTGTGCAGGTCATCCGGCGGTAACTCGCGCTGCCGTGCCGGTTTTTGACCCTGCGACGCTCGAGGTTGTTGCTGACGTGCCGCAGTCCACGCCGGAGCAGTTGAACGAAACCGTGCTGGCTGCGCGCGCCGTCCTGAGTTCGGCGTGGACCCAGGATGCAGCGCTGAGACGAGAAGCGATCGGCAAGTGTGCAGACCAGCTGCTGAGCAATGAAGAAGAGTTGGGCGAACTGCTGAGCCGAGAGCAAGGCAAGCCGCTGTTGGCCGCGCGCGGCGAGATACAGACAGGCGCTCGATTGCTTCGTTACTTTTCAACTCTGATCGAAACCGACAAGGTCATTCGGCAGAACGAGAGCGGATCGATTCGTGCGATACGCGCGCCCATCGGCGCCGTCGGTCTCATCGTGCCGTGGAATTTCCCAGTGACTATCCTGATGATGAAGTTGGGCCCGGCGTTGTGGGCTGGCAACTCGGTGGTGGTCAAACCAGCGCCCAGCACCCCCCTGACGACCTTGCGCATCGCGCGGTTGTTGGCCGAGGTGCTTCCGCCGGGAGCGCTCAACACCGTCACCGGGGAAGGGGACATCGGGCAAGCGCTGGTTAGCCATAAAGGCCTTGGAAAAATCTCCTTTACTGGATCGAGCCCAACTGGCAGACGCGTCATGGCGACGGCTGCTGAGTCGTTGAAGCGCCTGACCCTCGAATTGGGGGGCAACGACGCAGCGATCGTCTTGCAAGACGCGGATCCGTCAGCGATCGCAACTCGCCTTTTCGCCAGCGCCTTCGGCAACGCCGGCCAACTGTGCTGTGCGATCAAGCGCCTGTATGTCCATCGCCGGATTCATGACGAGGTCGTTGAACGCATGACTGCTATCGCCGCCGGTTGGCGCGTCGGTCGCGGCCTGTTGCCGGACACGCAAATGGGCCCGCTGCATACGGCGACCCAGCGAGACCACGTTCGCAACCTTCTGGCTGACGCTAAGGAAAGAGGCGGTCGCATCCACACTGGGGGAGAGGCACTTGAAGGATGGCCGGGTCACTTTCTGCGTCCAGCAATCGTCAGCGGTCTCACGGACGACGCTCGCCTGGTTGCCGAAGAGCAGTTCGGCCCTGCGCTGCCCATCCTTGCCTTCGACGACGTCGAGGAAGCGGTTGCGCGGGCTAATGCGTCGCCGTATGGCCTCGGTGGCTCTGTCTGGTCGGGCGATTCGGGTGCTGCCGCCGAAGTGGCTTCGCGCTTGGAGGCCGTCAACCTGTATGTTAATCAGCATGCGGTACCGCCTGACCCGGAAGTTCCTTTTGGAGGGACCAAGGCCAGCGGGTTCGGCTATGAACTTGGCGAGTGGGGTGCAGACGACTTCAGTGTGCGCAAAGTTCTCAATGTTTCGGGCGGTGCACTGACATGAGGACGATGCGCGCGGCCATTCAGTTCAGGCCGGAGTCACCGTTGGAAGTCGTTGATGGTGTCGAGATAGACGATCCAGCCCGCGGCGAAGTGCTGGTTCGCGTGAGCCATTGCGGCGTTTGCCAGTCCGATCTGGGCATCGCGGCGGGAAAGCTCCCCTATCCGTTCCCCGTCATCCTCGGGCACGAGGCTGCCGGTTGCATCGCAGCTATTGGCGAAGGCGTGGACGACTTAAAGATCGGGGATCGGGTGGTGCTTTCAATGAAGGCGCCTTGTGGAGCCTGTTCCAGTTGTCTGTCTGGCCAGCCTGTGATGTGCGACCGATCGGGCGGGCCGCTCAATCCGAAGGATCTGGCTGCGGCGCTTCCGCGAGTACGGTTGCGGGGAGAGCCGATTACGCGTGGCCTGCGTCTTGGTGCTTTCGCCGAATACGTCTTGGCCGAACGGAGCGGCGTGGTCGCGGTGCCCGATCAATTACCTCTGTCAGAGGCCTGCCTCGTCGGTTGCGCCGTGCAAACCGGACTGGGATCGGTGCTCAACATTGCACAGGTCAGAGGCGGAGACATTGCGGCGGTCATCGGCACCGGTGCCGTCGGCCTGTCGCTGATCGGAGCTCTTCGAGTCGCGGGGGCGCGCGAGATCGTCGGGATTGAGGTCCACGCCCGACGTCGCGAAAGCGCGATTGCGTTTGGTGCAGACCGCGTTCTCGATCCGACCGCCTCCGATTTCGAGTCGATTGTTGCAGCGCTGGTTTTCCGAGGCGGATTCGATCACGTCTTCGACGTTGTTGGTAGCGCTCAGACCTTGGCCTACGCCGGCAAGCTTGTCCGCAAAGGGGGCGCCATCACACTCGTTGGCGTCTCCCCCGTCGGTTTGCCACTTGCCATTCCAGCCCTGGACATCGTCATGCGCCAGCTAACGGTGCGAGGGTCCTTCCTGGGCAACAGCCATCCGCAACGTGACTTGCCTCGCTATATGGACTTGTGTTGCGGCGGTCGTCTCGATCTCAGCGCTTTGGTCACGCGTCTTCGCCCCTTGGAAGAAATCAACGAGGCGTTCGAAGACCTGCGCCAAGGCTTGGGCATTCGAACCGTGCTGACGCTCTGAGGCGCGCTGTAGATTTACTTGAAGCCTAAAACAAACCCGAGAGACTGACATGACAAGAAGCAATCCATCCCGCCGATCCGTGATCGCCATCCTGCTATCCGCGGCCGCGCTTCCCGCACTGGGGCAATCCGATGACGCCTCGACGATTGAATGGGTGGTGGGGTTTCCGCCGGGCGGTGGTGCCGACTCGAGTTCGCGATTTCTTGCCGATCTCATGTCCAAGCACCTCGGCCGCCCCATCATCGTGACGAACAAGCCTGGCGCTAGCACGCAGATCGCTGCGGATTACGTAGCAGCGGCCAGGGGCGGCAACATGATTTTCACTGCCGACTTCTCCACGCTGGCTACGAACGCCAGCCTTTTCCCGAAACTTCGCTACTCCCCGGAGCGAGATTTCATCGTACTCGGCATGCAAGCCCGCACCCCGATGGTTCTTGTCGGAGCACTGGACATTCCGGCAAGCAACTTCAAGGAGCTTCTAGCTTGGACAAACAAAAGCCCTCAGGATGTGCCTTACGCGTCCGCAGGCCCTGCCACACCGCATCACCTGGCTGCTGAGTTGTTGAAAGCTCAATCGGGTTTGAAGTTGACCCATGTGCCTTACAGAGGTGCAGCGCCGGCAATCCTGGACGTCGTCGCAGGGCAAATTCCCCTCGGCATGGCGGATCTCGCAACTGCGCAACAGTACATCCGCACCGGAAAAGTCAAGGCGTTCGGCATCTCAAGCGCAAAGCGCTCTCCCAACGTTCCCGACGTTCCCACGTTCATCGAGCAGGGGCTCCCCGATTACGAGACTTATGCATGGCAGGCCGTCGTGGTGCCTTCAAAGACGCCTCCGGCTCAAGTCAGTCGCCTTCGCGAAGCCCTGGTTGCAGTGCTCGACAGCCCAGCCGCCAAAGAGCGGTACGACACGCTTGGATTCGAACGCATGTTAGGCAGTGGCGAGGAGGTTGCATCGTTCATCACGCGCGAGCAAAAACGCTGGGCGCAGGTCATCAAGACTAACAACATCAAGATCGATTGACGCGACCCAGCGCACAAGGAGAAAACCATGAACGACAGGTCTGTCAACGCAACAGTTGCGGTTCAAATACCCAACTTTGAGGCGATGCTCGATCCATATCCCGAATACGCGGCGCTGGCCGCTGCCGGTCCGGTACGCGTTCTGAAGAGTCACGTTGGCGTCGAGTATTACGGAATCTTCGATTCGGACCTCGCTCGTCAGGCTTTGCGCGATCAGCGCATTTCGAAGTCGGCCGACGCAATGCACAGGGCCTTGGACCGACAGGGCCTTGAGGCCGCCAGCGCCGGGTTCCCGATTTCTTCGGTGAAGGGCAGCAATTTGCTCAACACCGACCCGCCACAGCACACGCGCCTGCGTCAACTCGTCAACCTGTCTTTCTCACCACGTCGCATCGAGCTGCTGCGAGACCAGGTCGAGCGCCTTGTTGCGGAGGTAATCGACAACCTGCGTGGCAAGGAACAGGTCGATCTCGTCTCCGGGTTCACCTACCCCATCGGGCTGACGATGATCTGCAACGTCCTTGGCGTACCCAGTGCCGACCGTGGAGAGTTCCGCCACCTCGCCACTCAATCCATGACGCCCGGTTCGTCGAATCAAGCCGAGTGCAAGGCCAAGTTGCTGCACTACCTTGCCGGGCTGGTGGCTGCAAAGCGCGATTCCATCGACCCTGACGTGGCACCGGACGAGCAACCGGACGTGCTATCTGCCATGTGTGCCTCTCGGCTTGCCTCCGACGTGCTGACGGACGAAGAGCTGGTTAGCATGTCCTTCCTGCTGCTCATTGCTGGGCACGAGACCACAGTCGGCCTGATCGGAAACGCGCTCATCCTGCTGGACGGGCACATCGAGCAACGTCAGAAGTTGATCGCTGATGGCAGTTTGCTGCAACAGGCGGTGGAAGAGGTCTTGCGCTTCGACGGACCGGTTCATCAAACCACAATGCGCGCGACCCTAGAAGACGTCGAGCTTGGCGGCACGGTGATTCCTGCAGGCAACTTTGTGCGGGTCTTTCTCGCGCATTGCAACCGCGACCCGAAGGCTTACAAGGACCCCAATCATTTCGACATCACCCGCAAGCCGGTGCCCAATCTGGCTTTTGGTCATGGCCCGCACTTTTGCCTGGGTTCGTTTCTCGCCAAGCTTGAGGCGCAGATTGCAATTCGTAGTCTTTTGAATGCATTTCCGAAGTATCGGCTGGTCGGAGGCCATGACGCAATCGAGTGGGCAGGCACTGTGGTTCGGGCTGCGGCGAAGATCTCGGCGTCTCTTTCGGGCCGCATGCCCTGACATCCCGACATCGCGAAAGCTGTCGTTCATGGTCGCTCATTAGAGCAAAGGAATTTCACGTGCAAGCATTTATCTACGACGCCGTCCGTACCCCACGGGCGCGCGGCAAAGCCAACGGATCGCTTCATACGCTCTCGCCACTTGAACTGGCCAGCACGGTGCTGCGCGCACTGCCCGAACGCAGTGGCTTCGATCCGGCGCTGGTGGACGAAGTGATCATGGGCTGTGTCGAGGCTGTAGGCGACCAGGGCGCCAACCTTGCCCGTTCCGCCGTGCTGGCTGCGGGCTATGGCGAAACGGTGCCAGGCTTCATGGTGGCCCGTTTCTGTGGCTCGGCACTCGATGCGGTCAACGCCGCTGCAGCGAAAGTAATGAGCGGCCAAGCCGATTGTGTCGTCGCTGGGGGGGTGGAAATGAATTCCCTCGTGCCGATGCTTTTTGGCACAGGTGGCCCTTCGGTTTCGGACGTCTTCTTCAACGACCGGGTGCTGCAGACGCCGCAGGGGGTGGCTGCAGACTTGATCGCCACCTTGGAAGGCTTCAAGCGAAGCGACGTCGATGCATTCGCCGCAGCGTCCCATCAGCGTGCGGCTGAAGCGCAGCGCGAAGGCTGGTTTCAGGGGGCCCTTGTCCCGGTTCGAGATTCCAACGGCACGCTTTGCCTGGCGCAGGACGAGCTGGTGCGGCCGGAAACAACCGTGGAGTCGCTCGCCAAGCTGAAGGCATCGTTCCTGATCAGCGGCGAAAAGATGGGCTTCGACGCGACGGTGCGTTATCGCTATCCGCAGATTGACCGCATCGACCACATCCACCATGCTGGCAATTCTTCCGCAATTTCCGACGGCGCTTCGGCCGTCGTGATCGGCAGCGAGAAGGCGGGTGCCCGCCTTGGCAGGTCGCCGCGTGCCCGTATCGTTGCGACCGCAAGTGCCGCTGCCGACCCTTGCATCATGCTCACCGCCCCCACGCCCGCTACCGAAAAGGCTCTGGCGCGCGCAGGTTTGAGCATCAAGGACATCGACCTGTTCGAGGTCAACGAAGCATTTGCTTCCGTGGTGCTTAAGTTCATGAAAGATCTCGGCGTGCCCCACGACAAGGTCAACGTAGCCGGCGGTGCCATAGCACTCGGTCACCCCGTAGGCGCCACGGGCGGCATGTTGATAGGCACCGTTGTCGACGAACTCGAGCGCCGCGGCTTGCGTCGTGGTCTTGTGACGATGTGCACGGGCCTCGGTATGGCCGTGGCCACCATCGTCGAACTGGTTTAAGGAGCATCGAGATGATCGATTACGAGAAAGACGCCGACGGCGTTGCCCACATCACCTGGAACAACCCGGACAGCCCTGTCAACGTGAAGAGCGCCGCCGCGATCACAGCCTTTGCGGCGGCGGTCGACAAGGCGATTGCCGATGAGGCCGTCAAGGGCGTGCTGGTGCGCTCGGCCAAGCGCGATTTCGTGGCCGGTGGCGACCTGCTGGAACTCTACGCCGCGCGCACCATCGAGGAAGCAAACGCAAAGGTCGACGCCATAGGTTCTTGTCTGCGCCGCATGGAGCGCTCGGGCAAGCCGTTTGTTGCCGTGCTCAACGGCTCGGCGCTCGGCGGTGGGCTGGAGTTGGCAATGGCCTGCCACCGGCGCGTGGCCGCCGATGACCCGCGCCTGAAGCTAGGCCAGCCCGAAGTCACCTTGGGCCTGATCCCCGGCGCTGGCGGTACACAGAGGCTTCCACGGCTGATTGGTATCGCGCCGGCAGCCAAACTCCTGTTAGAGGGCAAGCCGATCGGCGTACAGGAGGCCCTCGAGCTCAAGCTAATCGACGAAATTGTTCCGTTGGACAAGCTGGTGGAGGTCGCGCGCGCCTGGGTGCTTTCTGGGCCCGATGCACGGCAGCCTTGGGACCGGAAGGAATTCGAGTATCCAGACTTCGAGCCACAGTCGCTCAAAGGCCGCGCGTTTTTCTTCAATGCTTGGCCGCAGCTTCGCCGTAAGACGCCCCCCGGCGACTACGCGCCAGGCGCGCTCCTGCACGTGTTGGGTCAGGGTCTCGAGCGCGACATCGACGCCGGGCTGGCGATCGAGAAGCGGTACTTCGCTCAGGCTGTTATTTCCCCGTCGTCCAGAAACCGCATTCGAACCCAGTTCATTGCCGGAAACGCCGCCCGTAAACAAAAGCGCAGGGATCTGGCGACGCCCCCATTTGAGCCGCGTCGAGTCGGGGTGATCGGCGCCGGTCTCATGGGTGGCGGCATCGCCCTGGTCTGCGCGCGCGCCGGCTTGCAAACGGTGTTGCTCGATCGGGACCACGAGACAGCAACGCGCGGTCGCGACCGTATCGCCAAGACGCTCGAAGGCTCTGTCGAACGCAAGTTGTTGACCGCACAGGAACGCGAATCCATTCTGGCGCGGATCGAAGCCGGTGCAGATGACGGCTTGCTGAAGGGCTGCGAAGTCGTTGTCGAAGCGGTGATCGAGGTTGCAGAGGCGAAGACCGACGTGTTCGCGCGCGTCATTGCCGCGGCCGGCCCCGATGTACTGCTCGCGACGAACACGTCCACACTTTCGATCACGAGCCTGGCCAAGGGCCTCGCTCAACCACAGAACCTCATCGGACTGCACTTTTTTGCGCCGGTTGACCGGATGGCGCTCGTGGAAGTGATCATGGGTCGCGACACGTCTGCTGCGACCATGAGCCGCGCGCTCGACCTGCTCAAGCTGCTGCGAAAGACGGCAGTGGTCGTGAACGACGGGCCGGGCTTCTATACGTCGCGAGTCGTTGCGGCGTACACCCGTGAAGCGCTGCACATGTTGAACGAGGGCATCTCGCCCGCAATCGTCGACAACGCGGCAGTCATCGCCGGATTCCCAATCGGGCCTCTGACCATGGGAGATCTGACGTCCTACGATCTGCTCACAGACATCCTGGGCAGCCTCGCGCGTGAAGGTAGGGGCACGGCGTCGGACTCGGAAGGTGCACTCACGGCTGCCAAGCGCCTGGTCGCTGCCGGACGTGTCGGCCGCAAGGGCGCGGGTGGCGTGTACGACTACTCCCCTGACGGCAAGGTGATCTGGGAGGGTCTGTCCACGCTGTTTCCGCTGGCGGCCATCCAGCCGGCGGCCAGCGAGGTTGCAAAACGGTTGCTGCATATCCAGTCGTTGGAGACAGTGCATACGATCGACGAAGGCGTCGCCAGTGACCCGTTGGAGCTCGACGCGGCCGCGGTGCTGGGCTGGAGCTACCCAAGCTGGCGCGGTGGGGTTCTGGGTCATATCGACGACGTCGGGCCGGCGCAGTTCTTAGAGGAGTGCGAGACCCTGGCTGCGCGCTATGGGAAGAGATTCGAGGTACCGGCGTCACTGCGCGAGCGGGCGAAATCGGGATCGAAGTTTCACGCAAGCGGAGAGACAGTGTGAGCTCCCTGACCATGGACAACGCAGACGAGGTTCTGCGCGAGGTGATGCCCGGTTGCGTGCGTTCATTGTCGATCACCGTCGACAAGGTGGGGGAGAACGCAGCAAGCCTGAAGATGCCGTCGAGCGAGGCCGCCTGCCGCGAAGGCGGCATTTTTTCCGGCCAGGCGATTGCCGCGCTCGCTGATTCGGCGATGTGTTTTGCCTTGTGGTGCGATGGCCGCGGCAGGCGGCCGGTCGCCACGGTTGATCTTCACGTGACATACATGCGCGGCCTTGGCAACGAGAGTTTGGTTGCTCATGCGGAGGTGGTTCGTTCCGGCCGCACCCTGAGCTTTGCCAAGGTGCAGATCGTCGGGGCCGAGTCGGGCCAGTTGGCCGCAACCGCAATCGGAACGTTCGCATGGCCGGCTTGAGCGGTCGAGTACTTCAAGTTGGAGAAAAGGTATGACACGCGCAAACAAGCCCAAGGTCCTCATTGCAGGCGGCGGCATCGGCGGGCTGACAGCCGCACTGTCGCTGCTGAAGCGAGGCTTCCCTGTCCAGGTCTACGAACAGGCCAGACAGCTGGGCGAAGTCGGTGCCGGCTTGCAGCTGAGCGCCAACACGAATCGAGTGCTGTTCGCGCTTGGCCTACGCACTGCGTTGGAGGCTGTCGTTTCACGCCCAGGCGGCAAACAACTGCGTCTGTGGGATAGCGGTGAAAGCTGGGACTATTTCGATCTGGGAACAGTCTCTGAACAGAAGTTCGGTGCGCCGTATTTCACCATCTACCGGCCGGATCTCATGAACATCCTGGCCTCGGCAGTCGAGGCTGCCAGCCCAGGAGCGATCAAGTTGGGCATGAGGATCAAGACCGTCAAGCAGGCCGGCGATGGCGCCCTACTGGAATTCGAAGACGGAACATCCGCCTCCGGTGACCTCGTCGTGGGCGCCGATGGCGTGCACTCGGTCGTACGCAATCAACTCTTCGGCGATGGCGAGCCGGTGTATTCCGGGAACATGGCTTGGCGCGGCGTGATGAAAATGGACCAGCTGCCCGCAAGCCTGAAGCAGTCCGCGAGCGTGCTTTGGGTGGGGCCGGGGGCACACATCGTGACCTACCCGATACGCCGGAACGAGCTGCTCAACTTCGTCGGCGTCGTTGAGAAGGCCGAGTGGACATCGGAGTCCTGGTCGCAGCAAGGCACGCACGAAGAACTGCACGAGGACTTTGCCAAGTGGCATTCCCACGTGCACGCCCTCATCGACCAGATCGAAATCCCCTTCAAGTGGTCTTTGCGTGGGCGCAAACCGCTGCAGCGTTGGAGCACGGGGCGCATCACCTTGCTGGGCGATGCCTGCCATCCGACCCTGCCATTCTTGGCACAAGGTGCCGCGATGTCCATCGAAGACGGGTACGTGCTGGCGCGAGCCCTCGACGAAGAGCCGGAGATCAGCGCCGCACTACAGGCTTATGACGGGGCGCGAATCGAACGTGCGAACAAGATCGTGAGCAAGGCCGAGGAGAACGGCAAGAGGTTCCACAACGACGAGATGCTTGATCCCACCAGGGCTCGCGCATTCGTCAATCGAGAGTGGAGCGAAGACAACGTCAGCCAGCGCTACGACTGGTTGTATTCGTATGACGCCGAGCGCATTGCGCTCTGATTTCCCTGGAACAACATCATGCAGAGCCTTGTTGTCGAACTGGATGCCTTCGCTCGCGCCGATGGTGCTCGGCTGCACTCCGTGCAGGGTGAACGTACCTTCACCTACTCCGAATTCGTGTCGGCGACGCACAAGGTCGCGCACGGGCTGCTTCGCGAAGGCTTGCAGCCGGGCAAGGCGATCGCGGTGTGGTCGCGCAATGACGTCCGCATGCTGCAAGCAATCTACGGGGCGCTGCGTTGCAAGATGCTTTTCGTTCCGCTGAATGCCCGCAACAGCGTTGCCGAGAATCTGATCTTGCTGCGCCGCTTCGGTTGCAAGGCTTTGTTCGTCCAGGCCGGTCTGATCGGGCGAGACCTGCTTGCAAGCGAAGTGCCAGAACTGCGCTGCGTGGTGCCATTCGACGCCCAGGCGGATTGCGGGCCCGCGTTCGACGTATGGCGCAACCTTTCGAATGCCGAGCGATTTCCCGACCAGTTCATGAGCGGCAGCGACGGGGCGGCCATCTTCCCGACCAGCGGAACCACTGGCGAGCCCAAGGGCGTGCAGCACAGCCACCTTGGCATGGCGACCATGGCAAGCGGCTACCGTGAGCTGCTCAAGACGACGTCAGGCGGCAAGCATCTGGTCGTAGGCCCCATCACGCACGTTGCGGGGGGCGTTGTTTACGCGACGACTGGAATGGGTTGCACCCAGACGCTGCTCGATTCAACACAACCTGGCGACATTCTCGATGCCATAGAACGCGAGTCGGCTACGTTGCTGTTCGTACCGCCGACGCTCGTTTACGGAATGCTCGATGAGCAGTTGTGTCATCCGCGAAAGCTGTCCTCGCTGCAGGTGCTGATGTACGCGGGCTCGGCCATGTCGCCAGCCCGTTTGCAGCAAGCGATGCAGGTCTTCGGCCCAATTCTGATGAACGTGTACTCCCAGTCTGAGCTGATCTACCCGGTCACCTCCTTGACGCGAGAGGACCATGAGCGGATCGCGGGGGGCGACGAGCACCTGCTCGCCAGCGCCGGCCGGGCCACTGCTCAGGGCGAGGTGTCGATCATGGACGACGAGGGCCAACAGCTTGCACAGGGCGAGGTCGGCGAGATCGTGACACGCTCGCTCGGCGGCATGCAGTGCTTCATCGGAGACCCGGCAGCGACGGACGCGATACGTGCTCACGGCTGGCACCACACAGGCGACATCGGGCGGCTTGACGAGGAAGGCTTCTTGTTCATCGTCGACCGCAAGAAGGACATGATCATCTCCGGCGGGTTCAACGTGTACTCGGCCGAAGTGGAAGCGGCGTTGTTTGAGCACCCGGCCGTGCTGGAGGCTGCCGTCGTGGGCGTACCGGACCCCAAATGGGGCGAAGCGGTTTGCGCCGTGGTGGTGGTAAGACCGGGCCAGTGCCTCGAGCCGGAGGCATTGCGCTCTTTCTGTCGAGAAAAGCTGGGTGGCGTGAAGGCGCCTAAGCAGGTCATCTTGCGTGATTCACTTCCGCGCAACTCGGCCGGCAAGATTCTGAAGCGCAAGTTGCGCGACAGCCTTGGAGAGCCCTCCGCGTGAGCGCGAACGTCCGGTCTCAGCCATCGATGGTCACGGCACCGTTACGGATTGCGCGCGGAGATAGTGGGTGCTTCCATGTCTATGCTGTGGACGGGAATTCTTATTTTTTGGCGTACGCATCGTAGACGCTGTTGCTGTGTTTCCTCTGAACGATTTGACGTCCTCGGCCGAATTCAGTTCGGCGCTCCATATCGGCGACGCCAGCGATCCACTAGCACAACGCCGATTCGCTCTATGCGGCCTTGACTTTTTGCCCATGCCAGCAATCTTTGAACCTCACCGGCGAAATGACGGTCAGCCAAACCCGGCCAAGCGCGCGCTGCCGCAAAAAAACGTTTAGCGTATCGAGCTGCCAGCTGCAGCTTCTAATTTGTATTGGAGTCCCTATGAAAGCAACGGCCAGATTGCAGGTGCGCGTGCAGCGCAAAAGCGATGAAGCGATCGACATCTGCTCGTTGGAGCTCGTAAGTGCGGATGGCGGAAATTTGCCTGCTTTTTCTGCGGGGTCGCACATCGACGTAGAGTTGCCTGGCAACATCACTCGACAGTACTCCTTGTGCAACGAATCTGATGACCTTCACCGGTACGTGATTGGCGTTTTGAAAGATCAGAACAGTCGGGGCGGCTCGCGCGCCATTCACGAGAAGGTGTCAGAAGGCGACATTCTCACGATCAGCCCGCCCAAGAACCACTTTGCGTTGGCACCTGCGGCCGATCACTCCATCCTGTTCGCTGGCGGCATCGGCATCACGCCGATTTTGTGCATGGCCGAACGACTGGCTGCTATTGGCGAGTCTTTTGAATTGCACTACTGCACGCGCTCACGCGATCGAACCGCATTTTTGAAGCGCATCGACGGCTCCGGCTTTGCGAAGAAAGTCGTTTTCCACTTCGATGAAGGACCAGACCAGCAGAAGCTGAAGCTTGAATCGACCCTGGCAAGTCCAACCGCCGGCGTCCAGTTGTATGTCTGTGGTCCTCAAGGTTTTATGAATGCCGTACTGAGCAGGGCGCGCGAGTATGCATGGCCTGAGGATCAACTGCATTGCGAATTCTTCGGTGCTGAGTCGGTGAAGTCGGAGTCGGACGGCAGCTTCGAGGTGCAGCTCGCGAGTTCGGGCCGCATCGTGCTTGTCTCCAAGGAGCAGACGGTAGCTCACGCGCTCGAGGAAGCCGGGATTTCCGTTCTGATGTCATGCGAGCAAGGAGTGTGTGGCACCTGCCTGACTCGCGTCTTGGAAGGAGAGCCAGATCACAGAGACATGTTCCTGACGGAGGAAGAACACGCTAAGAACGATCAGTTTCTACCGTGTTGCTCACGCTCTAAGTCTCCCCGGCTTGTCCTTGACCTTTAAATGCTTGCACACGGCAGATCCGGTTTAGGACAAGCCGGAACAATCGCGCGAGGCGTCCGCGCGTTTCCTGGCTACTGCTTGAGAAGCAGCCCGAGACGGCGCTGCACATCCCCAACGGCGAGTCGCCGCACATGGCAATTGGCGAGCGCAGCAACCAGCTTCCGGTCGCAGCCAAGGTCCCGTCCCCGAACGTCGCGTCTGTCGACGTGCCTTGGTTCCGATGCGGCCGTAAAACCATCACTCCTCGTTGAGCTTTCACTGTCGCGGCCAAAGCGTCCGAGCGACGATTTCCTTCATGACCTCAGAGCTGCCGCCGGCAATGCGTTCCACTCGTGCATCCGCAAAGGCACGGGAGATGGCGTACTCGCTCATGTATCCCCAGCCGCCGTGCAACTGAAGACAGGCGTCGACGGTTCGCCCCAGGGTCTCGGTCACCCAGAGCTTTGCAGCGGCGGCCGTCGCGCTGTTCAATCGGCCTTGCAGATATTCCTCAAGGAGACGGTCCACCAAGGCACGCCCGGCGATCAAATCCGCCTTTACCGCACCCAGGACGAAACGGGTGTTTTGCATCTGGGACAAGGGCGCCCCGAAGATCTGTCGCTCGCCCACATACGCGACGGTGTCGCGCAGCACTGCCTCGGCGCGTGCCTGACATGTAACACAGATCGTCAAGCGTTCTCGGCTCAGTCCGTGCATCAGATACTTGAACCCTTGACCTTCTTCGCCCAGAAGACTGCTCTCGGAAAGGTCTACTTCGCTAAGAAAGAGTTCGGATGTGTCCTGGGCCAGATGACCGAGTTTCTCGAGATTGCGACCGCGCGTAACGCCGACGCTTTCAGCGTCGATCAGGAACAGCGAGATGGCGTCACTGCCGCTGACCTTCGCCGCGACAATGAACAGATCGGCCAGTTGACCGTTGGAGATGAAGACCTTCTGTCCAGAGAGACGGTAACCGCCTGCGACCTTTGTCGCCGAGCAGCGCATGGCGTGAAGGTCGCTGCCCGCGGTGGGTTCCGTCATGGCGATACCTGCAATGGCCTCGCCCACCACCAATCGCGGCAGCCACTCGCGCTTCTGCGCATCGCTGCCAAAATTGACCAGGTAGGGCACAGCCATCTCAGAATGGACAGCAAAGCCAGGTCCGGGGGCATGCGCGCTGGCCAACTCCTCCAGCACGATCGCGCTGTAAAGGAAGTCCCCGCCGGCACCGCCCCATTCGTCGGATACCGTCGGACACAGCAGACCCAACGCACCCGCCTTCAGCCATAGTTCTCTTGGCACCTGGTGCGCTGCTTCCCATTCGCGGTGAAAGGGCACGATCTCTTTTGCGACGAAGCGTCGGACTTGCTCCCGGAACTGCTCGTGCTCCTCCGTGAAGAGGGTTCTTGGAGGAGTGATCAATGCGCTCATCTGTCACTCCCGCGCGAAAGATGCTGGTCGCGCAAAACGTTTTTCTGAACTTTGCCGACGGCGGACAGCGGCAACGGTGTGTAGCGAAGGTCGTAGCTTCTTGGAACCTTGTATCCCGCGATCAAGCCTCGGATGTGCCGGTCCAGGGAAGCCTGCTCGACCACCTGTTCCTCCTGCATCACGACAACGGCATGAACGCGTTCGCCCCAGTGGTCGTCTGGCAAGCCGATCACTGCGCATGCGGCCACGCCTGGGTGCGTGGCCAGCGCGCTCTCCACCTCTGCGCAGTAGATGTTTTCCCCGCCTGAGATGACCATGTCCTTCAGGCGGTCGACGACGTAGAAGAATCCGTCTTCATCCATTCTTCCGCCGTCACCAGAACGCAGCCAACCACCCTGAAGCGTTTCCGCGGTTCGCTCCGGGTCCTTCCAGTAACCGCGCATGACTGCCGGCCCGCGCATTTGTATCTCGCCCACGCCGCCAGACGGCAGAGACTGGTCTCCACCAACATCAGCGATTCGGACCTCGAAGCCAACGATGGGTTGGCCAGCCGCCAGGATCCGTTGTGGCTTCGCCGTCAATGAGTGACAGTCATCGGGAAGCATCACGCAGGCCCCGCAGCATTCGGTCATGCCGTAGAACTGCTGGATCCGCGCATTCGGGAATGCAGCAAGGAGGCGCTCCAGCAGTGGTTGGGAAATCGGTGCGGCCCCATAGGAGATAGGCCGGATCTGCGCTAGCAGACTGTTGTCGCGCTCGGCCGCATCGAGCACCATCGACAGCATGGTGGGAACGAGCTGGAGGTGTGTCACGCCATCGGTTCGCAGTCGTTCAAAGAAAACGCTTGTGGAGAACTGCGCGATGAAGCTGTGGGCCCCGGCGCCGAGTGTCGTGCCGAGCCCGATGCCGAAGTCGGCGAGGTGGAAGAGCGGAGCCGCATGGAGATATACGGTTCGTTCGTCATGGCGCAGATCCCGCTGCATGTTCATTGCGGCGAATGCGAAGTTCTCATGCGTGAGTTCCACACCCTTGGGACGACCGGTTGTCCCTCCGGTATAGAAGATGCCGGCAAGCTCATCGAGTGCACGACAAGCATCAGCAGCGGGGGGCGACAGCAGCATCCGTTCATACGTTGGGTCATCCATGACAGCAACGCGAAGCCCCGCAAGGCTTGCTTCGGCCCGGGCATGGTCAGAGGCACTCCGAAAGTGCTCGTCGCTCAGCAGCAAGGAGGCGTCCGAATGCCTGAGAATGAAGCGGATCTCGTCCCAGGCCAGTCGCGTGTTCAACGGCACCACGACGCCTCCCGTCCACCACACAGACAGCAGGAGCTCGAAGTATCTGGGCGAGTTGAGCGCCAGTGTCGCCACATGGGATCCGGATCGCACGCCCATCTCCTGCAGCGCGCCTGCTAGACGCGCGATGCGATCGACGGTCTGAGACCATGTGCGCCGCTCGCCTCCACTCGCGATGGCGAGCCCTTGCGGGCACACCAGGGCTGCGCGTCGAAGCGCAGAAGTCATCATCATTTCGCCGCTCCCTCTTCGTCTGATCGCGTCATTCGAGTCGGATGCCTGCAGCTCGAATCATTCGGCCAGCGTTTTCGCTGTCGCGTGCGACAAGCGCCTGGAACTCAGCGATGCTCATCTGCCCTGGCTCTTGCCCGAACTCATTGAATTTCGCGACGAGCTCTGGCGAGCGCACCGCGGCCTGGATGTCAGCGCCTAGCTTTTGGATGATGGCGGTAGGCACACCCTTGGGCGCGAAGACGCCGATCCACGCGGGCGTCTCAAAGCCCTTGACGTTCAGTTCCGCCATGGTCGGCACGTCGGGCAGGAATCGGTAACGTTTGTCGCCCGTCACGGCCAGCGGGATCAGTTTTCCCGTCGCAATGTGTTGTTTGGCCGTGCCGAGGTTGGTGAGGGCGAGCGAGACCTCGCCGGACAGGACAGCCTGGACTGCTGGGGCCGCACCCTTGTAAAGGGCATGAATCAACTCGACACCTGCAGCCTTGTTGATCTCGGTCAGGACCAGGTGCGAGTTCGATCCAATACCGTAGGACCCGAACGCGAACTTGCCGGGTTTCTTCTTCGCTTCAGCAAACAGTTCGGGCAGGGTGCGCACGCCCGAGGCTGGGTTGGTCACCAAGACCAGCTGTTCCACAGTGATGGCGGCGACAGGGACAAGGTCGACGCTGGGATTGAAAGGCACCTTCTGCATTAGGAAGGGAAGCTGCGTCGTGAGTGAAATCGTTGCCAGAAAGGTCGTCCCGTCACGCGGCGCATTCAGCACTGTCTCGGTGGCGATGATGGTGTTGGCACCAGGCTTGTTGTCCACCACGGCAGCAACCCCGCCCCAGGCAGTGCGCAAACGCTCGGACATGAGGCGCGTAGCCATGTCTGCCCCGCCACCAGCGGCGAAGGGAACCACGAAACGAATCGGGCTTTTCGGCCATGCAGATTCCTGGCTGACGGCGATTCCAGGACCCAGAAGGGCGCCCAAGCCGACGCCGAGGGCAGAACGTGAAAGGTTTCGTCTGCTGATGTTCACGATGTCTCCTTGTAGGTATGTGGATGCAACTCTGCGCTCACGCTGAGAGAAGCGCGTCGATCTCTTGCGGATTGAGGCCAACTTCTTCGAGGACCGCTCGTCCGTCTTGGCCAGGCGCAACGGAGTGCCGTCGCATCTGGCCCGGCGTGCGAGAAAACCGCGGCGCGACGCCGGGCTGCACAACCCCATCTAGCTCGGTAAACGTTCGGCGTTGCGCGTTGTGCGGATGGCTGGGCGCCTCGGCCATAGAAAGAACGGGAGTGACGCAGGCGTCGCTGTCACAAAAGACGCGCTCCCAGTCAGCGCGCGTCTTCTGCCGGAACCGTGATTTGATCAACTCACGATGCTTGGCCCAGGTCGCTGGGTTCATGCGCTCGCCGAAGTCACGCTCATCCAAGCCAAGACGCTGAATGAATTCTTTGAAAAACAGCGGTTCGATAGGGCCGACCGCCATATGGCCTCCGTCGAGCGTTTCGTGGGTTCCATAGAAGGGAGCGCCGCCATCGAGGAGGTTGGTCCCGCGGCGCTCTTGCCAAAGACCTGCATTGCGCAGCCCGTGGATTGCAGTCATGAGGCTGGCAACCGCATCGGTCATCGCGACATCAATGACCTGGCCATGTCCCGAAGTTCGCGCCTCGAGCAATCCACAGACCAGCCCGAAGGCGAGGTACATGGCTCCGCCGCCGTAGTCAGCCAGCAGGTTGAGCGGCGCAATCGGATCCCCGTCACGAGGCCCGATGGCGTGCAGTGCGGCGGCGAGAGCCAGATAGTTGATGTCATGGCCCGCACGGAGCGCCAACGGGCCTGTTTGCCCCCATCCAGTGACCCTTCCATAGACCAAGCGCGGATTGGCTGAAAGACAGGGCTCGGGCCCGAGCTCCAAACGCTCCATGACGCCCGGTCGGAACCCCTCGATCAGACCGTGAGCTGTCGCGACGATCCGCAGGGTCGCATTGCGCGCAGCCGGTTGTCGCAGGTCCAACGCAACGGACCGCCGGTTGCGATGCAAAATACTGAATGCATCTTCAGCTTTGTCGATGTCGGAAGGCGCCGCAGGGCGTTCAATACGGATCACCTCTGCACCCATGTCTCCTAGCAACATGCCACATAAGGGTGCCGGCCCCTTGCCTGCAAACTCAATGATCCTGTAGCCGTGCAGTGGTCCAACGCTGTCCATGCGTTGATTACACGCCTTTAGAGCTTGAAAGTAAATTGTGATTCAGTTATGGAAAACCCCAGGCCAGGCGCTTGATGCGCAACCGCACTTACCGATAATGATGGATCTGACGCTTCATTTACATGTCAAATGGCAACCGACGTAATTTCCGCGCCCCGCAAGCGCAGCACCACCAAAGGCGACGCCACGCGGGAGTCCATCAAACAGGCTGCCAAGCGCGCCATCGCTATCGACGGCTTCGCGGCCGTGAAAATCGCGGACATCATGGCTCAGGCGGAACGTTCGCCCGGCGCCTTCTACCTGTACTTCAAGAGCAAAGAGCTCCTGCTTCAGGAGTTGCTTGACGAGTTTCGTCAGCGCCTCAAAGAAGAGGTCAATCGGCCGGCGACGCCAGCTGAAGGTGCGTTGGAGAATGTTTCCGCTCGCTTGCGAGCGTTCTGGAAGATTTATCGTGACGATTGGCCGATAGCCACCGCAGCCTTTCAGATGGCAATGGTTGATCAACAGTTCGCGCGCGCCTGGCGTAGCGTGCGCCAGCAGGGCATTCGGGGGCTCTCGACAATGATCGCGCAGGCTCAGAGAGAGGGCTACAGCCCAGATGTAGATACAGAGCTCGCTGCGTCGGCGCTTTGCTCCATGTTGGAGTACACCTGCTACAACTGGACTGCCAAGGGCGGCGACTTCCCCGACCGCTTTATCGATGACGAAACTGCGTTAAAGGTGCTAACTCAACTTTTCGTACACGCCGTGGGCTGGCAGTCCATCAGTAAGGCTTCTTACGACGCCGCCAAGGTCGCTCTTGCGGCTCAATGAGTCCATCCTTCGTGCGCCGCACTCGTTGCGTGTGCTGGCTTGATGGAGAAGCACAACCTGATCATGCCGCAGGGCACTGTTCGATATTACGACCGCGTGAAAAGCACGGTCGCAAGTTCCGATGAGTTCTCACGTCTCTACATGGTCCCGGGCATGGGTCATTGCAGCGGGGGCTCTGGCCCAAATCAATTTGGTCAGGGATCGAGCGGCATCGTCCCAGCAACGCCGGATCGAGATGTGTTCCGTGCGCTCATGGCATGGTCTGAGAAGGGCGTCGCACCAGATGCGATCGTCGCGTCTGAGGTTCAGGCAGGAGTAACAACGCGGACGCGGCCGCTTTGCCCGTACCCTAAGGTTGCCCGTTATAGGGGGCCTGGTAGTTCGGACGACCCATCGAACTTCACTTGCGTAGCTCCTTAGCACTCGGTAACGGGATGCGCACCGCCGTGAACTGGCCCCTTGAATGACAGGACACGGTCTATCGCTTATCTTTGAAGATAGGAGTAGGACTGTGAGTACGACTAGGAATACGGATACCGTCGAGGTGATCATG
>Ga0308159_1001137_pt1 | contig 43063 bp, 41 predicted proteins | sample PhyCR1_FD_201040 | JGI IMG/M metagenome (GOLD analysis project Ga0308159, IMG submission 201040) | Phyllosphere microbial communities from UC Gill Tract Community Farm, Albany, California, United States - DLSLC.R1 | ecosystem: Host-associated > Plants > Phyllosphere > Unclassified | place: USA... | reverse complement strand
GCAGTGAAACGATGCATCGCCGATGGTAGTGTGGGGTTTCCCCATGTGAGAGTAGGTCATCGTCAAGATTAAATTCCGAAACCCCATCTGCGAAAGCAGATGGGGTTTTGTTTTTGCGCCCGGAAAACTCTGACTCGTTGCAGATCAATGGATTAGGTTAGGCAGGTCTCTATGTGCCATTCACCTTTACGTGAGCAAGCTAGCCCCTACTCATACCCTGTAGCAGTCCGGCTTGCCGGCGGTAGCGAACTGGATGTCACCGCCGGTAAGCCCGGCCGCTAGAAAGAGGGTGCCGGCGAACCGTTGGTGCCATGTCCAATGCACGCGGCACAACGCCCACAAAAAAGCCCCGCATCACAGCGGGGCTTTTAGTTGACGCTCACTTCAACTTATTCAGTTGCTTGCTCTGCAACCTCAACAGTCTTGGCTGCAACGACCTCGTCACGACGGCGAATGTACTTCCAGTCCGCCTCATCGATATAGATTCCCGCAGGGCCGCTACCGCCTTCCAGGTCGATCGCGACGTGTGCCGACACTTGCGGCTTCACGCTCGCCAGAATCGGTACAAAGCCCAACTGCAGGCTCGTCTCAAGCAATGCTGCTTGGTTTCGTTCGTCGATGTCTGCAGCTTCATCGAGGTAATAAGGCAGACGGACGCGACCGGCTTGTTCGCGATCCATCAAGTGCAGCAACAAGTACATGTTGGTCAGCGCCTTGATAGTCATGGTCGTGCCATTGGATGCCGCGCCATCGATGTCGGTGTGGATCACCGGCTGGCTGTTGACCTTGGTGATTTCGAATGCCAGTTCGAAGAGGTCTTTCAGACCCAGCTGGTTGTGGTTCGCAGCCACCAGGCGCGCCAGATATTCCTTGGCTTCTTCGTTCTTGTTGTCCTGCTCTGCGCCCTGGCTGAGGTCGAATACTGACAGCGTCTCGCCCTCTTCGTACTGACCAGCGCTGTGGATGATCTGGTCAATGTGCTTGAGCGCTTCCTTGTTCGGCGCGAGCACAATGCGGAAACTTTCCAGGTTGGAAACCTGACGACGGTTGATCTCGCGGTTGAACAGAGCCAACTGATGTTCAAGACTGTCGTAATCGCTGCGGATGTTGCGCAAGGTTCGCGCGATATCGGTCACTGCCGCACGACGGGCCTTGCCCAAGGTCAGCGCTTCATCAGTGCGGTGCGCATACGCGTTGATCAGCAGTTGCAGACGGCGCTCCATATCGTCTTCGCTGTCGAACTTGGCCACGCCTTTCAGGCGCACCTGTGCATACAGCGCTTCGATCTGACCATCGCAGCGCAGCAGGCCCTGCCAGCTGTCCTGGTAGTCATTGAGCAGGGGTAGCAGGTTGTCCAGCGAGTCATCCACTGGCTCCATGAACGGTGTACCGAAAGGCAGATCTGCTGGCAGCAGTTGGCGGCGACGGAGGGCGTCATCCAGCGTTCGCTGTTTGGACTCCAGATCGCCGATCTGACGACCCACAAGTTGCAGCTTGGCCGACAGTTGCTGAACGCGTTCGGTAAAGGCATCGCTGGAACGCTTGAGCTCGTCCTGAGCCGCTTCCATCTGCGCCAGTTGCTCCAGCTTCTCGCCTTCTTCGGCACTCAGCGTTTGAGTGCGACGGAAATCCTCCAGGGCCTTCTGCGCATCCAACACCTGCTGATACAGCGCTTCGGTCTGGGTCTTGCTCGCCGCACGGTCAGCCGCAACTGCTTGCTGGGTTTTCAACTGCTTGAGTTCTTTTTCAAGACGTTCCTTCTGATCACGCAATGCCGCACGGTCTGCCAAAGCCTGCAAGGCCGGTGGTTCGATGTGCGACAGGTTGATCGAGAGGCCCGGGACTTCGAAGCGCTCGCCTTTGAAGCCGTCAAGTATGGCTTCCAGGGATTTGACCCAAGCGTCGCCGTCATCCAGCGCGATGCCTTGCTCACCGAGCGGCAGGCTGAACAGCGCGCTGTTGAACAGACGCATCAGCCGCTCGACATCCGGTTGCGAGAACTCTTCACGCAGACGCGCATAGCTGTTGTTGTCGGCGTGATCGAGTTGTTGTTTCACCGACTTCAGGCGTTTTTCCAGATCGCGCAGACGCTCGTCCAGATCTTCGGCGCTGAACTGACGAGATTGAGCCAGCGCACCGGCCAATTCGTCGTGAGCATCCTTCGCCGCGAGCAGTTGCTGTTCGAGGATCTTTACGTTGTCGACCAAGGCAAAGCGGTTTTTCAGCACTGCCAACTCACCAATCCAGCGCTGGATATTGCTGATCTCACGCTCCAGACGCATCAGCTCCTGAGTGCCGCCGCGTTGGTCGTTCTGCAGGGCATCCTGTTCGCCGCGATAGTGCTCGGCCTGAATGACCAGTTCTTCTTTGCGTGCGTTGGAATAGTCCTGCCAAGTGCCAAGCAACGAGTCGAGCAACGGCGACAGGCGATGCAGCTTGCCGCGCAGGATGTCGCGTTGCTTGACGCCGTTGGCCAAAGCCTCGACCAGCGGGCCGGCGAGAACCAGTGCGTTGTAGTCCTGTTCCATACGACGGACGTCACGGAAGGCTTCTTCGCACGCGGCGATGTAATCGACACTGCCGGAACGCAGGCTGTGCTCAAAGGCATCGAGGAATAACTGCTTGAGTTTTGCGGCAGTAATCTCCCGCATGTGCAGCAGGTTGATGAACAGCGCGCGGAAGGTTTTCAGGCTTTGTTCGCTGGTCGAGCGCAGCGGGATCAGCGTCAGGTCCAGAGGGATCGAAGTGTGACCGCCGACCAGCAATCGACGCAGTTCGTCAGGCTTGAGCTCGTAGGCTTTCAGGCCCTGACTCTCAAGATTGGTGAAGAGCTCTTTCTGACGCAGGCAGGTGTCGTTCTTCTGGTAGTGCGCCAGGTCCAGTTTGCCGGCATAGGCAAAGAACTGGTGACCGAAGCCGCCGCCGGGGCCGCGACCGACCACGCCGATGACGTGCGGGCCGTGGGGCAGGGCGACTTCGACCAGAATGTAACTGGTGTCGGATGCAAAATAGAAACGGCGGGACTGATCAAGGCTGTACTTGCCGAAACTCATGTCCGACATGCGCGCGAGAATCGGGAATTGCAGGGCGTTGATCGACGCACTCTTACCCAGGTTGTTCGCGCCATAGACAGACAGCGGGTGTTCCAGCGGAAACAAACCGAGGCTGTAGCCGGCTGTGTTCAGCAGGGCGAATCGGCGGATGCCGTAGCGTTCCTGGCTCATGCGTCAAGCTCCTGTTCTTCGGCGATTGCGCGGGCCAGGGCCTGCTCTTCAGTTTCCGGTGTTTCGTCAAACTCGGCCAGATCCAGTGGGTCATCGGTCTGCAGGAGTTTTTCGTCGCTGTCATCGTCGATCAGCACGGGCGTCGGCAACGGCAGGTCGCTGTGCAGGCTGGCCGCCAGGTCTCGGTCCTGCTGAACCGACAGGCAAACATCGAGGAAGCGGTGCATTGGCGGCAGGAAGCGATAGATACCGACTTCTTCAGCAGCGAACCCGAGCTGAGTCATGCGGCGCATGATCTTTTCTTCCAGCTCTTCCTGAGTCTGCACTTCGGCCTGAAGGAACAGGTCGCGGTACTTTTCCAGCAATGACGGCAATTCGTCACGGCCCAGGCTGCCGCCGTCGAGTACGGCTACCGGATCGCGGCCCTGATCGGCCAGATGCTCTACGAGGATGAAGGTGAACAGTGCCAGGCGCTGGGCGGTCTTGTTGACCTGCGCAGCAGCAAGATCCGGCACGAAGTAATAGAAGCCACGGGTATCGCAGACCAGCTCAAACCCCAACGCCTTGAACAGCGTGCGGTACTGGTCCTGAGCGTTGGACAACTGGGCGTACAGCTCCGGGTCGCGGCGGCTGATGTGATAGCCCTTGAACAGTTCGCGGAAGATGGGCGCGAGCTGGGACATTTCGGATAGATCAAGATGCATGGGCGGTGCCCTCGGAATTCTCTGGGTTTGCGTCTTTGCTCGAGAGCAGGGCGAAGGAGCGAAGGCTGACGCGGTGCTCCTGGGTAAGGTATTCGCGGCGGTCCAGGCGCTCGCGCTTGAAGCGTTTTTCCCGGGACAGACGAGAGAACCAGTACAACAATTCGTCGGTTGCGCCGGTTGGCTCCTGTTCCAACAACCAGACCATCAGGTCCGGCATCGGCAGAGCCTCTTCGCAGCGCTCGACCATTTCCTTGACCGTGCGCGGGGCTCTTGGCGGTTCGCCCTTGCGGGTGAGACTTGCCTTGGGGAATCGCGCCGGTTTTGGTTCGAATCGGGCCAGCGCGTAGACATACGCCTCGACCTGGTTGGCACTGCCAAGAAATGTGCTTTGTGGGCGGGTAAACATAGGCATCGCAGCTTGCGGGACTGCATCGATACCTTTGCGCCGGATCGCCGACAGCGCGAGCGCGGCGCCACGTGTCACGGCGTTGTGGCGACGGGCCTCTTCACGCAGTGGCAACAACAATTCGCGGGCATGACGCAGAGTCAGCTGGGCGCTGGTCTGCATTTCGAGGATGCGCGCGTGGGTGCGCAGCAGCATGTCATCGTCGACCAGATGCCCAAGGCGCTGCTGGTCGGTGAGCATGCGCAGCAGTACGTTCTCGACCTTGCGCACGCCTTGTTCGAAGGCGCCGTCAGCGTTCACCAGTTGAATCATGGGCTCGACGTATTCGTCCCAGGTCGCCAGCACTTCTGCATAGCGCTGACGCAGCGGAATCTGCCGGTCGCTGGTTTTGGCGCGCTCGGCAACCGACACCAGCGCCTGTTCGTCATTGGCGAGCTTTTTCAGCACATCGCGAACCCGCATATCGAGCAGGCGCAGTTGACGCGCGAGGTCATTGGCATCGCGGGCTTCGAACGCCTCCTGGATGTAACCGGCGAGCCGCTCCAGGTGGCGCAGATAAGCTTCGATTTCCAGACACAGGCCCAGGCGGTGTTCGCGGCGCAGGTATGACAGGAAGTCATGGATCTGTGCGTTCAACTCGAAACGGTTCGGGCTTTTCGCCACGGGAACCAGAATGTCGAGACGAATCCACACATCCAGCAGGTTGGTGATGTCCTGCGGGGTGCTTTCCAGTTGCTGGGCGGCCAGTTGCACACGCAGTTCGCTCAGGCTCAGGGTGCCTTGGTCGAAATGCTCGCACAGTGGCTCAAGAAGCGCCCAGTGCTCGGCAAGGGCGCGCAGGACGCGCTTAGGTTCGATCATCGGATGGCCGCTGGTTGGCAAATAAAAGCGGCAATTGTACTGCATCGCAGGCGTTGGTTTTCACCCTCAGTCGATCAACTGCGGCGTGATTCGTCGAAGGTCTGTAGAATCCCCTTCCTGACTTTATCCACAGGTGGCTGTCCCTTGCTCAATGAGCCTCGCCGCCGCGCTTATCTGACCGCCATGCAGGTGGTCAGTTGGCTGCCGCGTACCGATCTGCCCTTTGCCGCGCCCTCGCGTCCGGAGCTGCTTGCTCCGTTGCCGGTGTTCGAGGACGAAGTCGCAGACTCCGCAGAGTCGACCGCACCGGCCCAAGCGGGTCACGCGGCGACACCTGCGAGTTCGGCGCCAGTTACGCGCACCGTCGAACGGCCGAAGATTGAAGTGCCACGGCCATCGCCTGCCGCCAAACCGGTTGTAAAGCCACTTAAGGACGAAGAAGCTGAACCTGCGGTTGCGAAGGCCCCCGTCGTTCCGCCTCCACGCTTTGCCCTGCAATTGCTGAGGGCTGGAAGTTGCCTGCTGCTAGTGGAGTTGGCTACCGGCGAGCCATTCCAGAGCCGCGATCCTTCTTATCTGCTGCTCAAGGACATGTTGCGCGCCGCCGGTTTGCCGGACAGCCCGCAGATCATCGGCGAGCCTGTGCGCTGGCCGTTGCTGGTTCGCGGGCAGATGGATCAGGGGCCGGAAGCGGCGCGGGATTTCGTACAGGGTTTTCTTTACGCCCGTACCGAGGAAGAGCCTTGCACCTGTCTGTGGCTGATCGGACTTCCCGCGATACGTTTTGCCGGTGAAGTGGATGCACAATCCTACAATCTTGAATTCCAGGTCGAAGGCCTGGGATCGGCCTGGGCGCTGCCGGGTCTGGAACTGTTGATGGACGAGCCTCAGCGCAAGGCCGATGTTTGGCGGGCCATGCGTAAGTTGATGGCACGTTGGAAGAGCGTAAATGAGTGATGCCGTAACGTTTCGCCGCATGACCGAAGCCGACCTGGACGCGGTATTGAAGATTGAATACGCAGCGTTCAGCCATCCGTGGACCCGCGGCATTTTTCTCGATGGTCTGAAGTCTTACGAAATCTGGTTGATGTTCGAAGGCAACCAGCAGGTCGGTCATGGCGTCATCAACGTCATCATCGATGAAGCTCATCTGCTCAACATAACCGTCAAACCGGAAAGTCAGGGACGTGGTCTTGGCCTGTTGCTTCTGGACCAACTGATGAAGCGCGCCTACGAACTCAACGGGCGCGAATGTTTTCTGGAGCTGCGTGCCAGTAACCAGTCGGCCTACCGTCTGTATGAGCGCTATGGCTTCAACGAAGTAGGCCGACGTCGTGACTATTATCCGGCAGTCGGTGGCCGCGAGGATGCCCTGGTGATGGCGTGTACGTTGGTGGAATAACGCCGGATCAGACGCCCGGCTTGCCATCCAGCGGATCGAGAATCGCCATTTCCTCTTCGTCCAGACCACCGCCAGCGCCGATTTCATCCTCATCGACGATACTCAGATCGAAATCGGCCGGGCCGCCTTCGCCGCGTTCGCGCGGTGAACGGGCACCATCTTCATCGATCAGATTTTCAGGGCTCATGTCATCGTCCGTGGGGTTGTGATCGTCGGTCGACGCTCCGGTCATCCCGGCTTCGCGGACGCGCTCGTCGGGAATGTAGGTTTCCAGCTCGTCCTCGGGGATCATGTCACCGATACGACCACTGGGTTCGTTATTGTCATTGAAATTGAGCTCTTCCATCGAGCCCATGCGGTCTTCATTGTCGTCGATCGGTTCGGGCTGCGTAGCGCCGTAAGGCCGGCGTGAATCGTTCATGGCAAATCCTCATTGTGTGCGGTCTTAATTGGGTGGACCGAGCGCTGCGATGAAGATTCACTCCGGTTCTTGATCGGTAGTCGCAAACGGGCGTGACCTGAAGCGCCGAGCCCCAGTCATAGCTGAGCATCATTTCCGAGGCATCAACGCATGAACGAACTACAAGACTTGATCGACAACAACGAACGTTGGGCTGCCGCAATCAAGGAAGAAGACCCCGAGTTCTTTGCCAAGCTGGCTCGCCAGCAGACGCCCGAATTCCTCTGGATCGGTTGTTCGGACGCTCGTGTCCCCGCCAATGAGATCGTCGGCATGCTGCCCGGCGATTTGTTCGTCCACCGCAACGTGGCCAACGTCGTGCTGCACACCGACCTGAACTGTCTGTCGGTGATTCAGTACGCGGTCGATGTACTCAAGGTCAAACACATTCTGGTCACTGGCCACTACGGCTGTGGCGGCGTTCGCGCGTCTATGCAGGATCGTCAGTTCGGCCTGATCGATGGCTGGCTGCGCACCATTCGCGACCTGTATTACGAGAACCGCGAGCTGCTCGGCAAGCTGCCGACCGAGGAAGAGCGCGTCGACCGTCTTTGCGAACTGAACGTGATTCAGCAGGTGGCCAACGTCGGCCATACCAGCATTGTGCAGAACGCCTGGCACCGTGGACAGAAGCTGTCGATCCACGGCTGCATCTACGGCATCAAGGACGGTCGCTGGAAGAGCCTGAACACGACGATCAGTGGTTTCGAGCAGTTGCCGCCGCAATATCGGTTGCGTCCGCTGGGCGAATGATCGGGGAAGCGCGCAATCCAGACGCGAAACCGGTCGGGCTGTAGCAGCGCGCCGACCGGCCAGCGTTTGGGTTGCATCACCTCCAGCACAGGCTAAAGCTAGGCTGTCGGGGCTACAGCACGAATCTTTGCACCATCGTGTTCAGATCCGTCGCCAGCATCGCCAGCGCATTACTGGCCACGGTGGTCTGCTGGGCACCCGAAGCCGATTGAGTCGACAGATCGCGAATGCTGCTCAGGTTGCGATCGACCTCATTGGCGACCGCGGCCTGCTGCTCGGCAGCGCTGGCGATGAGTACGTTGCGGTCGCTGATGGTCGAGGTCGAGCTGATGATGACCGTCAGTGCCTGACTGGTAGCCGCCGCCTGCTCCAGTGTCTGGCTGGCCTGCGATGCCGTCACCCGCAGGGTCTGGGCCGTTTCCTGCGTGCTCTTCTGCACGTCGTTGATCAGGCTTTCGATTTCTGTGGTCGAGGCGCTGGTGCGTTGCGCGAGCGAGCGGACTTCATCTGCCACGACCGCAAAACCGCGACCGGCTTCGCCTGCGCGGGCAGCCTCGATGGCGGCGTTCAGCGCCAGCAGGTTGGTCTGATTGGCGATGGCGCGGATGACTTCGAGAATCTTGCTGATGCTCAACGTGCGCTCAGCCAAGCCATCCGCCTGATGGGATGAGTCGAGGACGTTATCGGTCAGCTCTTTGATCGAATCGATGGTCCCGGTCAGGCGCAAACGGCCTTCGGCAGCGGCTTCGTTGGAGGCCTTCGATTCACTCGACGTGTTGCTGGCATTGTCAGCCACTTCCACAGCAGCCTGGCTCATCTGATTGACGGCTACCGCGGCCTGTTCGATTTCATCGTTCTGCATCTGCAGATTCTTCGCACTGGCTTCGGCGATGGCGCCCATTTCGTGCACCGACTGGCTCAACTGGCTAGCTGCTGCGTAAATCTGATCGATGGTGCCATGCAAATTACCGCGCATCTGGCCGAGCATTTTCAGCAATTGTGCGGTTTCGTCCTTGCCTTCCGGGATTGGCTGCGGACTCAAATCACCCTTGGCGATGGTGCTGGCGATCAGCAGCGATTGGCGTAATGGACGAATGATGCTCAGGCTTAACCGCCACGCCAGCAGCAGAGTCAGGACCAGTGCCACGACGATCGCGCTGACGGCAATGATGCGCGTCTGCTGGAATCGCTTGCCGGCGCCAACCACTGCCGCTGCGGCACTTTGCTTGTTCAGTTCACGCAGCAACTGCACCTGCATGTCCATCAGGTCGCCCTGCATGCTCAACGTGGTATTGAGCAGCATCCGTGCGTCATCGAGTTTGCGCTGCTCGATCAGCGCGATTTCGTCATGCAGCCCCGGCATGAACGCGGTGTAAGCGTCCTGCAAGGCTTTGATGGAGTCGCGCTCGGTGCTGTCGGTGGAGTGCGCGAGGTAATCGCTGAAGCCTTTTTCGACTTCGTTCTTCAATTGCTCGACATTGATCTTGCTGGTGACCACTGCGCCTGGGTCATCTGCGTTGGCGATCAGACGAGCGCTTTCGCCACGCAGTTTGATCAAGTCGATGGCAATGGCGTCGGCCATGGCGATGCTCGGCAAGGCCCCGCTTTCCACCGCTTCGCCCTGATCGCGGATGCTCTGCATCTGAAGCAGACAAAACACCCCCAGCGCCATCAGCAACGAGGCGGTCACTCCGAAGCACAACACCAGACGCTGCGTAATCCTGAACCGCCGCAAAAAAGCAGGCTTTGAAGAAGGACGGACGAAAGCACGGATTAACCTTTTCACAACAACCAATCCCATCGACGAATTCACCGGAGACTTGGTTATAGAGATGTTCCGTGATGTCTTTGTGACATCGGAGGAGGAATGTTTCAGATTTGTTTTGATTTGACGGCAAACCGATGAACGGTCGTTCTCTAGGCAAGCAGAGGCTCTGGATCAGTTGTTTCAGCTAAATCTGTGGGACTTGTCGCTTGGCCAATCAGCTACCGATCTCGTCCATGAACTCCTGCAAAAAACGCTGCGCGCGTTCGTGCCGCAGCTTTGCCATCTGTCTGCCTGTTGGCGTTTGAAAACCATCTGCCAAGGTGAAGATCTTGGTGGTGAAGTGATCGACGGCGAAGCGTTTATCGTCCAGCTCGCGATGTTGAGCCTGGGGATCATAGGCGTCGTAGAGCTGGCTGCCCATACGGCCGGACACGTAGAACAGCCGGGCGACGCCGACCATGCCGATGGCATCGAGGCGGTCTGCGTCCTGGAGAATTTTTGCTTCCATGGAGAGCGGCGTGATGTTCGCTGAGTAACTGTGAGATTCGATGGCGTGGGCTACGGCTTGCGTGCGTTCTTCGTCCCAGCCCATTTCTGCCAGCAGCTCGGTGGCCTTCGCAGCCGCCAGGCGCGAGGCGCTGGAGCGAAAAGGTGAGTTTTTTTCCACGGCCACGCAGTCGTGAAGCAGGGTCGCCGCCAACAGCAACTGATGGTCGCCGCCTTCCTTGTCGCGAATCGCGCAGACATTGCTCCAGACCCGGTGCAAGTGGGAAACATCGTGGGAACCATCGACCTTCTCGGCCACGGTGTGGGGGATCAGCTTGTCGGCGAGGTCCTGAAAGGGCGCGAAGGAGAGGGCGTTCATTGATGGTCCTTTCAATGCGGGCTGGCGATTGGGCTCAGGATACAGAGATTGACCTGCCAGACCGCCCCTGGTTCGTCAGGGCTGCGCGCGCATGATCGCGAAGTTGTTCCATGACTGAGTCACCGGCATCAACTCCAGGCTGTTGATGTTGATGTGAGCGGGGGCATTCATGATCCAGAAGATGGTCTCGGCAATGTCTGCGGGCTGAATCGGATTCGCGCCAGCGTATACCGCGTCGTACTTGTTCTGGTCGCCCGCGAAGCGCACCAGCGAAAACTCGCTTTCACACAGGCCGGGTTCAATGTTTGAAACCCGCACGCCGGTGCCTTGCAGGTCGCAACGCAAGTTCAGCGAGAACTGCCGCACGAACGCTTTGGTAGCCCCATAAACGTGACTACCGGGATACGGCCAGTTACCGGCGATGGAGCCCAGGTTGACGATACTGGCGCCGGTGCCATGAGCGATCAGGCGCGGCAGCAGGAGGCGAGTGGTATAGACGAGCCCTTTGACGTTGGTGTCGATCATGGCGTCCCAATCGTCCAGATCGCATTCCTGTGCCGGGCTTGTCCCTAGGGCCAGACCTGCGTTGTTGATCAGGCCACGTAAGCGGCTGAACTCTTGCGGGAGCGACTCTACCGCAGCGCGCACAGCCTGACGATCGCGAACATCGAGCACCAGAGTCAGTACGCTGGTGTGTGCGGACAGCTCGTCGGCGAGGGCTTGCAGCCTGTCTTCGCGCCGGCCGGTCAGCACCAGGGACCAGCCGGCAGCGGCGAAGCGACGTGCGCAGGCTTCACCGAAGCCTGAGGTGGCGCCGGTGATAAACAATGTTGATGTCATCAGGGTTTCCTTGGTGTCAGGACCATGCACGGCCCAGCAGGCCAAAGCCTGCCAGCGCCAGCAACAGCCATTGAGTGAAACGCGCAGCGTGGTCGGCACTAACGCGCACGAACAGCTGCTGGCCAGCCCAGAGGCCGGCCAATAAAGCCGGAATCAGATAGAGCACATGCTCGGCGGTTTTATCAGGGATCGCATTCGCAAGGCTCAGACCAGCCAGCGCTGCCAGATCCACGACGAAGAAAAACAGAATCAGCGTGGCGCGCAACGCGACAGCTTTCAGCCCGCTGTGGCTAAGCCAGGCGACGACCAGAGGGCCGCCGATGGAGAATGCTGCAATCAGAGCGCCGCTGCATCCTCCGATTATCCAACCACCCAATTGGCCTTTGCCCATCGGCAGCGTGATGCGTGCCAAGCCGAGCAACGCCAGTAGACCCACAAGTACATAGACACCGACGTTCAACCAGTCGCTATCAAGGCCGGTCAACAGCCAGATGCCACAGGGCACGCCTAACGCTGCCGCGATCAACAATCGTCTGAGCTGCGGGTAGTCGGTGTGAGGCAATGCGCCGCGAAGCAGCATCAGACTGGATGCCACTTCAAGGCACAGAACGATCGGCACCGCCTCGTTCAGCGGCCCCAGCATTGCGAGGCCGACCACCGCAATGGCTGCGAAACCAAAACCGGTCAAGCCGCGGATCACGGCGGCGATCAGCACACAAATTACGGTCAGGATGAAGTTCAGTTCAGGACTCAAGGCAGGTCTTCCCCCACAGAATTCGGCCACTCTAATAAGAACGCTGCGAAGGGCTTTAGATCCAGACAGGTGATTGATTGGTGCCAGTTTATTCGCCGGTTCGCTGTATGAGCGCCACGCAGCGAGATCCTTCGCTGGCTCCATCGAAAGCCTCATCTGGATCTAAGCCTGAGGGCGTGCCGTGGATAGGCTGACCACCATTGGCCCTCACCGTGTACGCCTTCAGGAGTTAACCTCATGGCAACGAACCTCGATCATCAATGGATGCCTTTTACCGATAACCGCGAGTTCCAGCGTGCACCGCAGATGTTCGTGCGGGCTGAAGGTCTGCGTTACTGGACCGAGGACGGCCGCGAGTTGCTGGACGGAAGTTCAGGCCTGTTTTGCAGTGCCGCCGGGCATGGTCGTCCGGAAATTGCCGAAGCGGTGGCGAAGCAGTTGATGACGCTGGATTTCACCCCGCATTTTCAGCGGGCTTCGCCGCTCTCATTCGAGCTGGCCGAGCGCTTGAGCGAGTTGCTGCCCGAGGGACTGAACAAGCTGTTCTTCACCAATTCAGGGTCCGAGTCAGTGGACAGTGCAATGAAGATGGCTCTGGCCTATCACCGTGCACGTGGGGAAGGGCAGCGCACGCGATTCGTATCCCGTGAGTGGGCCTATCATGGCGTCAATTTCGGTGGTGTGGCGTTGTCAGGGATGATGCGCAATCGTCAGGCTTTCGCGGCAGGCGGTCTTCCACACGTCAGCCACATGCGTCACACCTGGCAGGAAGAACAGCGTTATCAGCTGGGTGAGCCAAACGGCAGTATCGATCTGGCGAGCGACTTGGAACGCATCATCGCGACCCATGGCGCAGATAGCATTGCGGCCTGTTTCGTCGAGCCGATTGCCGGGTCTATCGGCGTCTACGTGCCGCCTGTGGGCTACCTCAAACGCCTGCGTGAGATATGCGACAAGCACGGCATTGTGCTGGTGTTCGACGAAGTCATCACCGGGCTGGGGCGCACGGGTAAACCATTTGCAGCGCAAAGCTTCGATGTCAAACCGGACATCATCACCATGGCCAAGGCGCTGACCAACGGGGCAATTCCCATGGGCGCGGTGGCAGTGGATCAGGCGATTTTCGACACAGTGGTCGGTGCCAGCAAAGGCAATGGTCCAGAGTTTTTCCACGGTTACACCTATTCGGGGCATCCGGTGGCGTGCGCCGCAGCGTTGGCCTCCCTGGACATCTACCGTCGCGAAGACTTGTTCGCCAAAGGCGCGCAGCTGTCGCCGTATTTCCTCGAATGCCTGAGCGGTTTGCGCGGTTTGCCTCAGGTCAGCGATTTGCGCGGTTATGGCATGCTTAGTGGTATTCAGCTCACACCGGGCCAGGCACCGGGCGCCAAGGGTGGGCTGGTGCAGAGGGCGCTGTATGACGCTGGTCTGCATGTGAAGACCACCGGTGACGCGATTATCTTCGCCCCGGCCCTGGTGGCTGCGCGTCAGGACGTCGATTCGATGATGGATATCCTCAAGGATGTGCTTGGGCGAGATCAGCTCTGACTCGCCACGACTCTCAGTCGAGCTAATTCCCTGTAGCAGTCCTGCTCGCCGGCGGTAGCGACCTCGATTACGCCACCGCCGGCAAGCCGTGCTGCTACCAAGGCTGATGTGATCATAGAGCTTCCCCCTGTTTTGCGGCTTGCCGCATCTCCTCCCACGCCTGTGCCAGTGCAACGATCCCCGGTTCAATCAGTTCCTGTGCAATGGCTCCAAAGCCCAGCCGGAAGTGATATTGCGGTCGTTCAGTTCCCAGAAAATGGATGTCCCCAGGCTCGATCAGCACTCCACGCCTGGCTACCAGCCTCTGGAGCACCCACGCGTCAATCTCCGGAGGGCAGGTGACCCACAAGGACGACCCTCCCGCCATCCCGCTCACGCGCACATCAGGCAGGTGTTGGGCGAGCGCGCGGCTGATCAGCTTCCACTTGCATGCCAGGCGATCACGCAGGCGCCGCGCATGGGCGTCGTAGTGGCCCATCGACAAGAACAGCGCCAGGGTGCGCTGGTTGTTCGAGGGCGGGTGGCGATAGATGTAGCGACGCAATGCCCGCAGTTCGTGAATCAACTCCGGGTCGGCAGCGATGAACCCCAGGCGGACGCCGGGCAGCAGCGTCTTGGTCAGGCTTCCGAGATAGATCACTCGGCCACTGTCATCGAAGCTTTTCAGCGCGGGATGGTTGCTGCCCAGATAGTTCTGTTCGCTCTCGTAGTCGTCCTCGATCACCAGAAAGTCCTGCTCGCGAGCGCGGGCCAGCAGTTCGAGACGACGATACAGCGGCATAGTCACGCCTGTAGGTGATTGATGACTGGGTGTGCAGAACAGCATTTCGCAGCCCTCCAGCTGCTGATCCACGACCAGTCCCTGGCTGTCCAGACGCAACGGTTTCAGCTCGCATCCGGTCAGGGTAAAGATGTTCCGGGCATCGACGTAACCGGGCTCCTCAAGACCCATGACAAGTCCGGGATGCCCTAATAATTGCGCAAGCATATACAGCGAATTCTGCGTGCCGATCGTCACCAGAATTTCCTCGGGCGCAGCCTTGATTCCACGCTTTGGCAAAACCCGTTGGATGATCTGCTCCACCAGCAGTGGATCGTCCAGCGTCACCTGATCATCGACCCAGCGGCGCATGTGGGCACCGGTCGATGCGATGCGCGCGCAATCACGCCAGCGTGCAGCGGTCTGTTCATCAGCCTCGATCTGCCCGTAGATAAAAGGATAACGGTACTCGCGCCAATTGCGTGGCTTGACAATGGCGCGCATCTGCGCCGATTCGGTCTGCAGGCGACGCTCCCAGTCGGGGGCATGGTCGGGGCGTTCGAACAGTTTCTGGCTGGAAGGCCGCAGGCTGACATTGAGCTGCTGGCGCAGGAATTTCTCGTTGATGAAATAACCGCGTCTGTCCGATGGGGTCAGGTAACCGTCCTGAACCAACTGTTCATAGACCAGCACCACCGTGTTACGCGACACCTTCAACAACTCGCTCAATTTGCGAGAAGACGGCATGGCCTCGTTCGGTGGAATGGCCCCATCGAGAATCGCGTTGAGCAGACGCTCGCGCAATTGCTCCTGCAATCCCCGACCTGTTTCGAACGGATGAAGATAACGCTCCAACATGGTACCGACTCCCCGGCAGCCGCACCCTTATGGCGCGGTCTCAGTGCTGTAGGCCGCGTGGCACAAGGGCTGTAAAAAGCGCTGGCACCACAGGCTGTAGCAACTGGATCTAAAGCAAGCTTCGGACCGGCACTAAGATCGCATGGACTTCAAAAAACGCCTCCCACTCTGGAGTTCCACCATGCTCAAGCCTTTGCACAAATGGATTCGCCGCTCTGTCCTGTTGCCGCTCACAGCGTTGACGCTGGGGCTTGCGGCGACCGCCCACGCTGAAACCGTGACCATCGGCGTACAGAGCATGTTCGCGCCTTGGAAAAACGCCATCGCTCAAAAGGAATTCGAGAAGGCGACAGGCTGGGATATCAAATGGCGCAGCTTTGACAGTGGCGGTGATGTCATGACGGCCATGGCCTCTGGTGATGTGCAGATCGGCGTTGCCGGCAGCAGCCCGATTGCAGCGGCGGTCAGCCGGGGTGTGGAGGCGCAGCTGTTCTGGATTCTCGACAATATCGCCAGCGCCGAAGCGCTGGTGGTGCGCAACGGTAGCGGCATCGTCGCGCCACAGGATCTGGCGGGTAAAACCCTTGCTGTGCCGTTCGTATCCACAACGCATTTCCATGCCCTGTTCGCCCTTGAGCAGTTTGGCCTGACCGGTAAGGTCAAAGTCATCAACCTGAATCCTTCGGACATTCCTGCGGCGTGGGAGCGCGGCGACATCGACGCTGCGTTTATCTGGGACCCGGCGTTGGGCCGCCTCAAACAAAGCGGTCACGTGCTGCTGACATCCGGTGAGTTGACCAACTGGGGCAAGGCCACCTTCGACGGCATCGTGGTCGACAAGAAATTTGCAGCGGGCAACGCCGACGGCATGAAGGCGTTCACCAAGGTTCTGCAAACCAGCACGGACGATTACGTGAAGGCACCGGACACCTGGACCGCCAGCTCGCCGCAGGTCATCAACGTCGCCAAACAATCCGGTGCCAAGCCGGATGAAGTACCCCCTGTACTGGCGCTGTACCAGTTCCCTCTGGCAGCCGAGCAGGCCAGCAACAAATGGCTTGGCGCAGGTAAGGATGGCGGCGCTGCCAAGGCGCTCGCGGCGACGGCCGTGTTCCTCAAGGACCAGAAGAAAGTCCCGGCCGTGCTGCCCGACTACAGCGTGGCCATCAACCCGAGCTTCGTTCAGGCGGCCGAATAAAGCGGCGCGAACCGTGCATCGTTCCGCGTAATCGAAGGGACGATGCTCACCCCACACAGGACTCTCAAAAGGAAAGCGCCATGGCCCTGAGCCTCAAGATTCATGACGTTTCGGTGCTTTATCCGGGACAGCAGAAAGGTCAGCAGGTCAGCGCGCTGTCCGGGGTCAACCTGGACATCGCCGCCGGTGATTTCGTTGTCGCACTTGGGGCTTCAGGATGCGGCAAAACCACACTCCTCAATCTCATGGCCGGGTTCATCCAGCCGAGCAGTGGAGTGATCACTCTTGGAGATTTTCAGGGGCAGGTCCCTCAGGAGGTCAGCCGTGGCGCCGAATTGCGTGATCAAGTCACAGGGCCCGGAGCCGAGCGTGGCGTGGTGTTCCAGAAGCACGCGCTGCTGCCGTGGCTCAACGTGCTCGACAACGTTGCTTTTGGCCTCAAGCTTCGCGGCATCCCGAAAGCCGAGCGCGAGCAGCGGGCGATGCATTTTCTTGAGCTGACCGGGCTGGCGGACTTTCGTGGACACGCGATCTATCAGCTGTCCGGGGGTATGCAGCAGCGTGTAGGTATAGCCCGCGCGCTGACAAACGATCCGCAGATGCTATTGCTCGACGAGCCTTTGGGCGCGCTCGATGCGTTGACCCGCGAGCGCCTTCAGGAGTTGATCCTCGGCATCTGGCAAAGCACACGCAAGATGATGTTCTTCATTACCCACGATGTCGAAGAAGCGCTGTTCATGGCCACCCGGCTGATCATCATGTCGCCACGCCCTGGCCGTATCACTCACGAATTTTCCGTCGACTTCGGCAAGCGTTTTCTCGCATGTCGCGACGCGCGCGCGGTCAAGTCCAGCCCGGATTTCATTGCGCTGCGCGAACAGATCCTGAGCATCATTCACGGTGATGAGGAGGCCGCATGAGCCTGTTCGACGAGAAGCAGCGCCGCGCCGTCATGCGCACATTCAACGAACTGCGTCGGGCCGCGCCAGCGAAACCCGGCGAGCAATACGGCGCGCCTGGCAATGGTTCCAGCGTGACGCTGAGCCTTGTGACCATCGTTGCCCTGTTCGCGCTCTGGTACGCCGCCACTAACGGCGGCTGGGTCAAGCCGCTGTTCCTGCCCTCACCTCAAGCGGTGTGGATGCAACTGGTAGATGTATCGCAGGAGGGGTTCGCCGACCAGACCCTGCTCGCGCATATCGGCTGGAGCGCATTGCGGGTGTTCGGAGCGTTTTTGCTGGCTGTGCTGACGGCCATCCCGGTGGGCATCATGATGGGCGTCAACCGTGTGGCTCGGGGCATATTCGACCCGCTGGTGGAGTTTTATCGTCCATTGCCGCCGTTGGCGTATTTGCCGTTGGTGGTGATCTGGATGGGCATTGGAGAAGGCTCGAAAATCCTGCTGATCTACCTCGCGATGTTCGCTCCGCTGGCGCTGAGTGCGCGGGCTGGCGTGAAGTCCGTTGCCATCGAACAGATTCATGCTGCGTACTCGATGGGGGCAAGTCGTGGGCAGGTGCTGCGCCACGTGATCATGCCCGCGGCGTTGCCAGAAGTGCTGACGGGTATGCGCATCGCCATCGGTTTCGGCTGGACGACATTGGTCGCCGCTGAGATGGTCGCTGCCACCGCGGGCCTGGGTTTCATGGTCCTGACCGCGTCCAAATTCATGGCTACCGACGTCGTGATCATGGGCATTCTGGTGATCGGTGCCATGGCCTTGCTGTTCGACCTGGGGATGCGCTGGCTGGAACGCAAGCTGGTACCGTGGAAAGGCAAAGTGTGAGGGGCCTGTCTAGCCGTTCGTCTTGCGGATGGGCTGCACTCCTGTAGCAGCCCGGCTTGCCGGCGGCAGCCGTCTCTGAGTCGACTCGACGGTACGGCCATCACGGCCGCAACGGCAGCGCAGTCTTGTAACGCACCTGCTTGAGCGAAAGGCTGGACCTGATCTTCTCCACTTCCGGCATCGGCGACAGGCGCTCGATGATGAAATGCTCGAGTGCCTGCATGTCGGCCATCACCACGCGTAGCAGGTAATCGGCGTCGCCGGTCATCAGGTAGCACTCCATCACTTCCTCGCATTCGCATACGCGGCGCTCGAAATTCTGCAGCGCTTCGCGGCTCTGTTCTTTCAGGCTGATGGAAATGAAAACGTTAAGTCGCAGCCCTAGATGCTCCGGAGCCAGCAACGCAACGTACTCACGTATACAGCCGGAGGTTTCCAGCGCCTTGACTCTCGCCAGGCACGGCGAGGGCGACAGATGAACGCGTTTAGCCAATTCGACGTTGGACAGGCTGCTGTCGCGTTGAAGTTCTCGAAGGATTTTCAGGTCAATGCTGTCGAAGTTCATCGTGCTTCAATTTGCCATTTTTAGGGTTTTTTATGCTGTAGATCGATCCTTGTGTCGTGCAGATCGGTCATTAAAACTGCACAGCGAAGCATAGACTTTTCCTTAATTAACCGGAGGTGTCTATGAGCCATTTCGATTCCATTATTCCCGCAGCCTTTGCCGCGCGAAGCCATCACGATCTGTTGGAAATGACTGAGTGGCAGGAAGCGCTAATGTCGCTGGTGGACAACGCCGGTGCCGAGCGTGCGCAAGAGATTCTCGACATGCTGGCGAGCATTGCCCGCAATCCGAAGATCGGCTGGCAACCGGCTTATGGCACGCCGTACATCAACACTGTTTCGGTGGAACAACAGCCTTCGTTTCCGGGCGATCTGGCCATCGAAGAGCGCTTGGCTTCTCTGATGCGCTGGAACGCCCTGGCCATGGTGGTGCGGGCCAATCAGGCCTATGGCGAGCTGGGCGGACACATCGCCAGTTACGCCAGCGCGGCAGATCTGTTCGAGGTCGGCTTCAATCATTTCTTTCGCGCCAAGGGCGATGACCATGGCGGTGATCTGGTGTTCTATCAGCCGCATTCGGCACCGGGGATTTATGCGCGGGCGTTTCTTGAAGGGCGCCTCAGTGAAAATGACCTGGCGCACTATCGTCAGGAAATCGGAGCGGTGAAGGCTGGTGCTCGTGGGCTCTCAAGTTATCCACACCCTTGGCTGATGTCGGACTTCTGGCAGTTTCCTACGGGCTCCATGGGTATTGGGCCGATCAGCTCGATCTACCAGGCGCGCTTCATGCGTTATCTGCAGCATCGGGGTTTGCAGGACACCTCGACGCGGCATGTGTGGGGCGTATTCGGTGACGGCGAGATGGACGAGCCGGAGAGCATGTCGGCGCTCACTCTCGCGGCGCGTGAGGGGCTCGACAACCTGACTTGGGTCGTCAACTGCAACCTGCAGCGTCTCGATGGCCCGGTGCGGGGCAACGGGCGGATCATCGATGAGCTGGAAGCGCTGTTTGGCGGAGCGGGCTGGAATGTTATCAAACTGGTCTGGGGTTCCGACTGGGACGCGTTGTTCGCCCGCGATCATGATGGTTCTCTGGTGCGGGCGCTGTCACAAACCGTGGACGGGCAGTTTCAGACGTTCGCCGCAAAGGACGGTCATTACAATCGCGAGCATTTTTTCGGCCAGAACGAGGCACTGAGCAAACTGGCCGAGGGCCTGACGGACGAGCAGATTGATCGCTTGAAGCGGGGAGGTCATGACCTGGTGAAAATCTTCGCCGCTTACAACGCTGCGACCCGGCACAAAGGGCGGCCGACGGTGGTTCTGGCGCAGACCAAGAAGGGCTTCGGCATGGGCGAAGCCGGTCAGGGCAAGATGACGACGCACCAACAGAAGAAGCTTGACCGCGAGGCGCTGATCAACTTCCGTGATCGCTTCAATTTGCCGCTCACCGACGAGCAGGCAGAAAATCTGAGCTTCCTCAAACCCGATACCCGCAGCGCCGAAATGCGCTACCTGCATCAGCGGCGTCAGGCATTGGGCGGCTCGATGCCGAGCCGCAGCGCTGTGGCGCAGCCAATCCCGGTGCCGGTCCGTGAGAGTTACGCCAGTTTTGCCATTCAGGCTGATGGCAAGGAAATGTCGACGACCATGGCCTTCGTGCGCATGCTTGGCAACCTGCTCAAGGACAAGCAACTTGGCCCGCGGGTCGTACCCATCGTCGCCGACGAAGCGCGCACCTTTGGTATGGCCAATCTGTTCAAGCAGATCGGGATCTACTCCAGTGTCGGCCAGCGATACGAGCCGGAAGACATCGGGTCAATCCTCAGCTATCGGGAGGCCACCAATGGCCAGATTCTGGAGGAGGGCATCAGCGAGGCCGGTGCGATCAGTTCCTGGGTAGCAGCTGCCACCAGCTACTCCGCACACAGTCTGCGCATGCTGCCGTTTTACATCTATTACTCGATGTTCGGTTTTCAACGCGTCGGCGATCTGATCTGGGCGGCAGCCGATCAGCGTGCCCGTGGTTTCCTGCTCGGAGCAACGGCCGGTCGTACGACCCTGGGTGGCGAGGGATTGCAGCATCAAGACGGCTCGAGCCACTTGATGGCGTCCACGGTGCCGAACTGCCGGGCCTACGATCCGGCGTTTGCCGGCGAGTTCGCAGTGATCCTCGACCACGGCATGCGGCAGATGCTGGAACTCGATGTCGACGAGTTCTATTACGTCACCCTGATGAACGAAAACTACGCTCAGCCTTCGCTGCCGCAGGGCGTCGAATCATCGATCATTCGCGGCCTGTATCGTTTCGGCGGGCAGTCGGTTGAAGGGGCGAAAGGCAAGGTGCGGCTGATGGGGTCGGGTGCGATCCTGCGCGAAGTGATCGCCGCTGCTGAATTGCTGGCGCGGGACTGGCAGATCGAGAGCGAGATCTGGAGCGTGACCAGTTTCACCGAGCTTGAAAGGGAGGCCCGTGAGGTCGAGCGCTGGAATCGTCTCCATCCGCAGCAAGGCAAACGCGTCAGCCATCTTGATGAGTGCCTGCCAAAAGGCGCGCCGGTGGTCGCTGCATCGGACTATGTGCGAGCGGTGCCGCAACTCATTGCCTCATACGTGAAGGCTAGTTACACGGTTTTGGGTACGGACGGGTTTGGTCGCAGCGACACCCGCGCGCAGCTGCGCAGCTTCTTTGAAGTGGACCGGTATCACATCGTGCTGGCGGCGGTGACGGCATTGATGGAGCAGGGCGAGTTGGCAGCGGAGGTCGCAGCTCGGGTGATCGATCACTACGAGATTGACGTGAGCCGCGAAGCTTCTTGGCATCAATGAGATCTGTAGCAGCCCGGCTTGTCGGCGGTTGCGCCCGTGAAATCGCTACTGCCGGCAAGCCGGACTGCTACAGGGCATGGGTTGCCTCGATAGGCAATTATTGCCCCTTCATCGCCGCCGTCATCTTGTCCACATTGTAGCGAAACATCTTCACGTAAGTGGCTGCCGGGCCATTGGCAGGTGACAGCGCTTCCACGTACAACTCACCCCCAGGATGCGCGCCGCTGGCCTTGGCGATCTGCTGTACCAGACGCGGGTCGCTGGAGTTCTCGAAGAAGTAGGCGCTGACACGCTCTTGCTTAATCTGAGTGATCAGCTTCCCGACATCTGCTGCCGACGCTTCGGTTTCCGTAGAGAAACCTAGAGGCGACAGGAAGGTCACGCCATAGGCATCACCGAAGTAGCCAAAGGCATCGTGGGACGTCAGTACCTTGCGCTGTGCAGCCGGAATGGCGTTGATCTTCGCACGTGCGTAGGCGTCCATTTCCTGCAACTGTGCGATGTACTTGTCACCGTTGGCTTTGTAATCGGCCGCGTTGTCCGGGTCTGCTTTCTGCAGGGCCTTGACGATGTTTCTGACGTAGACGATGCCGTTTACAGCGCTGTTCCAGGCGTGTGGATCGGTGATCTTCTCGCCGTCCTCTTCCATGCTGCGGGTCATGATCCCGTTGGATAGCACCACTGGTTCGCCTTTGTAGCCCGATGCAGTAATCAACCGATCGAGCCAGCCTTCAAGGTGCAGGCCACTGACGAAGACCACGTCGGCTTTCTTCAGCGCCTGAGCGTCGTTGGGCGTTGGCTCATAGACGTGCGGGTCGCCGTTGGGGCCGATCAGTGAGGTCACGTGAACGTGATCGCCACCCACGTTATGCACCATGTCGGCGATGACGGTGAACGATGCAACGGTTTCCAGGGTTTTTGCCTGGGCGAAGTTGGCCAGGCCCGACAACGCCAGTGCGGCGGTCAGAAGCGTCAAACGTTTCATGTGAATTCCTTGCGGTAAGAGAACGATCAGCCGGACAGGTGAACCCTCGGGAACAGACGGCGTAGAAAACCGCTGCGTCCAAAGAACAGTGAGAACAGGTAAAACGCGCTGGCGGTCAGAACGATTGCCGGGCCTGACGCGACGCTGGCGTGGTAGGAAACGATCAGACCGATGAAGCCTGAAAGCGCGGCGACCACTGTGGAGATCACCATCATCCCGGTCAGAGAACTCGACCAGAAACGTGCGACGGTGGCGGGTAGCATCATCATGCCGACCGCCATCAAGGTGCCAAGGGCCTGGAAGCCGGCGACCAGATTGAGCACGACCAGCAACAGAAACAGTACGTGATACAACGACCCGCGCCCGCCGACCGCACGCAGAAAACCGGGGTCGAAACATTCCAGAATCAATGGTCGGTAGATCAGCGCGAGCAGAATCAGGGTGAACGAGGCAATGGCGCCCACCATGAAAATCGCCTGATCGTCGATGGCCAGGATGGTGCCGAACAGCACGTGCAACAGGTCGACGTTGGAGCCGTGCAGCGACACGATCAAGACGCCCGCCGCCAGCGACGTCAGGTAAAAACTGGCGAAACTCGCATCTTCGCGCAGGGTGGTGAAACGGCTGACCAGACCCGACAGCAGGGCCACCGCGAGCCCGGCAATCAAGCCACCAAACCCCATCGCGGGCAGCGACAGCCCCGCGAACAGAAACCCCACCGCAGCACCTGGCAGAACGGCGTGGCTCATGGCGTCACCGACCAGACTCATGCGACGCAACATCAGCAACACGCCGACGGGGCCTGAGCCAATCCCCAGCGCGAGACACGCTACCAACGCGCGGCGCATGAAACCGAAATCGACGAAGGGCTGAATCAACAGGCTATAGAGCGTCACAGCGCATTCTCCTCGTCGATTGCACAAGGCTGCGCATCCGCGCTCCAATGCTCGGCCATGTTCTTGGCGCGACGCAGGTTGTCAGGGTGAAGGATGTCGGCGGTATTGCCCCAGGCGATAGTTTCCCGCGCCAGCAACAAGGTGCTGGGGAAGTGCTGACGTACCTGATCGATGTCGTGCAACACGGCGATCACCGTCCGCCCCTGACCGTGCCAGGTGCTGATCAACTTGAGCAGATCACGAGTAGTGCGGGCGTCGATGGCGGTGAAGGGCTCGTCCAACAGAATGACCGATGCGTCCTGCAACAACAGCCTGGCGAACAGGACCCGCTGAAATTGCCCCGACGACAGCGAGCTGATGCTGCGCTGTTCGAAGCCTTCAAGACCGACGGCCAGCAACGCTTCCTTCGCCTGTTCGGCGTGCTTGCGCGTGGCCCCACGAAAGGCGCCAAGGCTGCGCCATGCGCCCATCATTACCGTGTCGGCCACACTCAATGGAAAGCTGCGGTCAATCTCCGCGGCCTGGGGCAGATAGCCGATATGCCGCGTCGCCAGACTGCCGCGGTCAACGCGCCCGACGGCAGGTTTCAAGGTGCCGGCGATGGCCTTGATCAAGGTCGACTTGCCCGCGCCATTGGGGCCGACAATCGCCGTCAGGCTGCCAGCAGCGAAACGCCCGCTGACGTGATGCACCGCCGGGCGGCGTTCATAGGTGACGGTGAGGTCGTGAAGATCGATTGCCGCGCTCATGGGATGGCCACCGCCCATGCGATGCCGATCCACAACAGCGCGAGCAAGGCCAGAGAGACCAGCACCCGCTTGCCTGCGGATTGAGCGAGGGCGGAAGTCGCAATATTCGGGGAAAGGCGAGAGGCGGGTTTCACGAAAAGAATGCCTGAAATGTTTTGTTATAGTATTACATCACTATTTTCGCGGGAGTGGGAAGAGGTATTTCGCAGCGATTCAGGAACCCGACAGTTTGCCCGGGTCATTGGGATGGAGTTTTCCTGCTGCGACAAACCCTGTAATTTCCGATCACGCTCCTTTTCTCGTTTCAGGATCATTTCCGATGACCGTCTCCCACCGCCGTGCCGTTCCCCTCGCCAAATGCTATCGACTGCTCAACCACGGGCCGACCGTGCTAGTCAGCGCCGCTCACAATGGCCAGCGCAACATAATGGCGGCAGCGTGGGCGATGCCCCTGGATTTTCAGCCGCCGAAAGTCACGGTCGTGCTCGATAAGTCGGTCTGGACGCGGCAGTTGCTGGAAGGCTCGGGTACGTTCGTGATCAACGTGCCGACGCTCAGCCAGGTGGACATTGTCGAAACCGTCGGCTCGACGTCCGGTCTGGAAATCTCTCAGGAGCAGGACATCGACAAATTCAAGGCCTACGGTCTGCAGACCTTCGCGGGCGACATCGTCGAAGCGCCGCTTCTGGAAGGCTGTGCCGCGTGGCTCGAGTGCCGCCTGATGCCCGAACCACACAACCAGAATCAGTACGATCTGTTCATCGGTGAAGTCGTCGCAGCCTGGGCGGATGAGCGCGTGTTCTCCGATGGCCACTGGCATTTCGATGGACACGACGAGCTACGTACGCTGCATCATGTGGCAGGCGGGCATTTTCTGGTGATTGGAGATGAGGTTGTGGGGAAGGTTATTGAGCGTTGATCCTTACCGAACTGCCCGAGCCGTTCATACCGTGGGCTTCAGCGTCTCTCGTAGATACCCCAGGACAAGGCCACCGAATGCGCTACTGAACAGCATGTTATCCATGGATTGCAGCTCATTCTCTGTCAGCCAACGCATGGTCTGTCCGAGTATCTCAGGCGGTCCTGCCATATGCCAGAAACGCACGATCACGAGTGCCGCTAGCAGGATTGCGCCAAAGCGGAGCGCTTGAATGGTAAGAGAATGAACCTCTTTCTTTACCTTGATGGTTGGATCTTCAAGGACGCGTTCTTCTCTGTGTGCCTTTTTCGATGACTCCGCAATAGAGTCATTGGCCGAGACAATCGCTTGCAGGTTGTCGTTGAGATCAGCCATTGAGTTTGCTGGCTTCTATTTTTTCTTTGTAGTGTTGATCTATCCATTCGTTGGGAATGATTGCTCCCTGATACCGGGCTCCACCGGACAGTCGCCAGGTGCGATCCCAAGGGGTATCAGGCTGGTGAGTCAACGCTGAGAGTTTCAAGCCGTCATCCTTGCCATGGATACTCCAGACTTTTTCGAGCAGCTCCATCGTCCTTGGATGAGGAACAGGGTTTTTCTCGTCGCCGGCAATTCCATACCCGGCAATGCTGCAGTCGATCGGGTGACCACGATGGTGCTTTATCCGGCGGTAGAGCTCGGGGATGACGGGGCCGTATTTCCAGGCCTGGACCGCATCACTGATGAGGTTTTGAGAGAAGTAACCGCGATGCCAGCCGTGCGCGATATAGACCATTTTGATCAGCTTCATAGGCGTGACTTCCACGCCTTTCTCGAAGGACTTGTGGATAAAGTAATTGGCGACTGCCTCGCTGCTGAGCATCAGTCTTCTCCTGTAATGTTCTGGATGCAATTCGCCGGGACGTGCCCCACTGATTGCGTGACGTAGTGTACGGAGAGCCGTGGGATACATCTGTAGCAAGCAGCCCATACTCTCGTAGGACGTTGCTGCAATATGTCGCAGCGAAGTTGAATGGCATCGGATAAATTTGGGTTCGCGCTACGCCGACCGCCTCCAAGGATTCCCGCATGAACTCAGACGATCTCGCACTCTTCGCCCAAGTCGCCAAAAGCGGCAGCATTTCCCGGGCCGCCATGGAGCTTGGCGCGGATCAGTCCACGGTCAGTCGGCGGGTGGGACTTCTGGAGGCCGAGCTTGGCGTGCGGTTGTTTCATCGCAGTGGGCGTGGGGTGACGCTGACCGAGCGCGGGCAGCAGTTGCTGGGGTTCGCCAATACCATGAACGACACGCTGGTCGAGGCGGAGCGGGCGATGCGTGACAGTGCCGAGCAAGGGCCAGCCAAACTGTGCATCGCGGCGCAGCCGACGATTGCGCGCATTCTGTTCGGCAGTCTGGGGCATGCGTTGAAGGCGCGTTATCCATTGACTCAAGTGCACTTCGTCGAGGGGCTTGCGGCGGACATTCTGAATCGGTTGAGCGATGGCGCGGTGGACATTGCGATTCTGTATTTGCCCGAACATCCCGGCGCGTTGCAGTTCGATCCGTTGCTCAGCGAAGGCGTGCAATTGATTACTCCGGCGAATTATCCGCTCAAGGGCGATGCGATTGCCGTGCGCGATCTGGGTGACATTCCGCTGATCCTGCCCAGCACTCACCACGGGTTACGAATGATGGTCGAGTCGCTGGCAAACCGTTACGGGTTCTCGGCGAACATTGCGCTGGAATGCGATGGCTCGATTTCCATCACCAAGCGCCTGGTCCTGGAAAACTGCGGTTGTACGGTGTTGCCGGCAGCAGCAGTGGTCGAGGAGGTGAAAGCCGGTCGGTTGAAAAGTTATCGGCTGGAAGACCCGGAAATACGTCGCACGGTGGCGATCGTCTGGCCTAAAAACCGCGTCACCGCCGACGGTCTGTGGGCGGTGACGCAGATCATTCGCCAACGTGCTGCCGACATGGTCGAGCAGGGTACGTGGCCGGGAGCGACGCTGATCTCGGCGCCGGTCAGTCCTTGACCAGTTCCCCGTTCAGCAGGCGCCAGGTTTTCAGCGGATTGCTCTGCTGAAGCGATGGCGGCAGAAGAGAATCCGGAACGTTCTGATAGCAGACAGGACGCAGGAACCGATCAATCGCGGTGGCGCCGACCGAGGTGCTGCGGCTGTCCGAGGTTGCCGGGAACGGGCCACCGTGAACCATCGAATAGCTCACCTCGACACCGGTGGGGAAGTCGTTGAACAGAATCCGGCCGGCCTTGCGCTCCAACGTAGGCAACAACGCCTGAGCGATCGCCTTGTCGCCTTCTTCGAAATGCAGCGTTACCGTCAACTGGCCATCGAATTTCGACGCCACTTTTTGCAGATCGGCCGTGTCCTTGCAGACGATCAGCAGCGCGCTCGGCCCGAAGTTTTCGTCTTCCAGCGCCGGGTTGGCGAGGAAGGTCGCCGAATCGGTGCGGAAGAACGCTGGCTTTGCCTGGAACGAACCTTCTGCCTCACGCCCTTCAGCGACCAGCGTCACCCCCGAAGCCTTGTGCAGGTTGTTCAGACCATTGCAGTAGGCGCCATGAATATTCGGCGTCAGCATCGTGGTCGGCGATTTGTCAGCCAACGCCTTGGCCGCTGCCGAAACGAAGGTTTCCAGCGCATCGCTTTCCAGCGCCAGCAATAGGCCCGGGTTAGTGCAGAACTGGCCCGCGCCCAATACCAGCGACTCGACGAACCCCTTGGCGATGCTTTCTGCGCGTGCAGACAAAGCCGCAGGCAGCAGGAACACCGGATTGATGCTGCTCATCTCGGCATAGACCGGAATGGGTACCGGGCGAGCTTGAGCGGCAGCGACCAACGCGAGACCACCACGACGGGAGCCGGTAAAGCCCACAGCCTGCACCCGCGGATGACTGACCAGCGCCTGACCGACGGAAATATCCTTGTCGATCAGCAGCGAAAACACGCCCTCCGGCATGCCGGTGTCACGTGCGGCTTTCTGGATCACTCGACCAACCAGCTCGCTGGTACCCAGATGCGCCGGGTGCGCCTTGACGATTACCGGGCAGCCCGCAGCGAGCGCCGAAGCGGTGTCGCCGCCTGCGACCGAGAAGGCCAATGGGAAGTTGCTGGCGCCGAACACCGCGACTGGCCCCAGACCGATGCGTCGCAAGCGCAGATCTGCCCGAGGCAGCGGCTGGCGGTCCGGCATTGCGGTATCCACTACCGCACCGTGCCAACGCCCGTCACGCAGCAGGCTGGCGAACAGCTTGAGCTGATTGACGGTGCGCATCCGTTCGCCTTCCAGCCGCGGTTTCGGCAAGCCGCTTTCAAGGTGAACGCGTTCGGTCAGCACGTCACCCAGATCCAACAGCCCTTGGGCGATGGCGTCGAGGAAGGTCGCGCGTTGTTCGTCGCTCAACTGCCGGTAGCTGTCGAACGACGCTTCGGCCAGCTCGCACGCGGCGTTGACGTCGTCCGGCGTGCTGGCGCCGAAGGCTGGCGTGAGCTGCTCCCCTGTCGCTGCGGCGAGGGCAAAAACCTCGCCTCCCTGACCGCGTATCGCACGTTGACCGATGATCGTTTCACCAAGAATCTGCATTGCTCAACACCTCTTAATCAAGACGAGCCTGGGGTGTGATCTGCCGTGGGTCGACACGCAACTCGATCAGCGCGGCGACGCCGGCCTTCTGCGCGCGCTGGAAAGCGGCCGGGAAATCTTCGCTGCGTTCGACCCGCTCGGCATGGGCACCGAAGGATTTGGCGAGGGCGATGAAGTCCGGGTTGGCCAGCTCGGTGGCCGACACACGCCCGGGGTATTCACGCTCCTGATGCATGCGAATGGTCGCAAGCATGCCGTTGTTCACCACAATGACCACTATCGGCGCGTTGTATTGCATTGCCGTGGCCAGCTCCTGAGGGTACATCATGAAACAGCCGTCGCCAGCAAAGCAGATCACGGTTTGTTGCGGATCGTGCAATTTGGCCGCAATTGACGCCGGTAAACCGTAGCCCATGGCGCCGTTGGTCGGGGCCAATTCGGTCGCAGGCTTGCGATAGCGATAGAAGCGGTGGACCCAGACCGTGTAGTTACCGGCGCCGTTGGTGATGACGGCATTGTCCGGCAGCACTTCGTTGAGGTGTGCGACGACCGATCCCATGTCCACACCAGCGAGTTGCGGATGCGGCAATGGCGGGGTCGAGTGCTCCAGATAGTCCGCGCGGGCAGCGTCGGTCCAGCTTTTCCAGGCGCTACTGGCGACCGGCTCAAGTGCAGCGACGGCGTGGGCAAAACTGCTGAGCGACGACAGAATCGGCAGCGTCGACTGATAGACGCGATTCAGCTCCTGAGGATCAGGATGCACATGAATCATCGGCTGTGCCGGCGATGGGCTTTCGATCAATGTGTAGCCTTGGGAAACCGTTTCGCTCAGCCGCGAGCCGATAACCAGCAGCAGATCGCTGCTCTTTACCCGTTCCAGCAATTTCGGCGAGGTGCCGAGACCCAACTGACCGACGTAATGCGGATCGCGATTGTCGAACAGATCCTGACGGCGGAATGAGGCGGCAACCGGCAGATGATTGGCATGAACGAAACGCTGCAAGGCTTTGGTCGAATCGGTGTCCCAGCCAGTGCCGCCGACGATGACCAGCGGTTGTTTCGCAGTGGCCAGCAGTTCGCGCATTTCTTCCAGTGCAACCGAATCCGGTGCGGCCCGAGTGATGCGTACTGGCTGTGCGTCCGCCACGTCCGCCGAACCGAACAGCACTTCTTCAGGCAGCGCAATCACTACCGGTCCAGGCCGACCCGACATGGCGATACTGAACGCCTTGCTGACGATTTCCGGGATGCGCTCGATGCTGTCGATTTCGGTCGCCCACTTCGCCAGGCCACCGAACATTTGCGTGTAGTCGACTTCCTGAAACGCTTCGCGCCCCTTGAAGCTGCTTTCGATCTGGCCAACGAACAGGATCATCGGCGTCGAATCCTGCTTGGCGGTGTGTACGCCATTGCTGGCGTGGGTCGCGCCGGGACCTCGGGTCACGAAACAGATGCCAGGGCGGCCGGTCAGCTTGCCGTAGGCATCGGCCATGTTCGAGGCGGCGCCTTCGTGGCGGGTGACGATGGTGCGGATGGACGTGGCATCGTGCAGCGCATCGAGGACTGGCAGATAGCTTTCGCCCGGTACGCAGTAAATAGTGTCGACTGCGTTACGGATCAGAGCTTCGACGAGAATCTGGCCGCCATTACGCGGTTGCTTGGAATCAGACATGGATTTCGAGTTCCTTGTTACGGGTTTCCGGCAAAACGAGAGCGACGAGGAAGACCAGCACGTATGAGCACGCGGCCCACACGCCGATAGACGCTGCCAGACCGAATGAGGCGCTGGTCAGGCCTACACCGGCAGGCACCAAAGCGCCAATGCCACGACCAAAATTGTAGGAAAAGCCACCAGCAGTGCCGCGAATCTGCGCCGGGAACAGCTCGGTAAAACAGGCGCCCATTCCCGACACGATGCCGGACTGAAACAGCCCCAGCGGAAAGCCCAGCAACAGCAGGCTCCACATCGGCAGGTGCAATTGGGTGTAGACCAGAACGGTAACGGTTGCGCCGGCCGCCGACAGAGCGAAGGTCTTGCGGCGGCCCAGGAAGTCCGAGAGATACGCCATGCCGACATAGCCGCAGAACGAGCCGAAGATGTTCACCGACAGGTACAGCGTGGTCATGCTGATAGTCAGGCCCTGGGTTTCCCGAAGGTAGGTCACCAGCCACGTCAGAATCGTGTAGTTACCGCCCAGCGCACCTGCAGCCATCAACGAGGCCATGGCGGTCAGTGGAAACACCTTGGGCGAGAAGATCAGCGCGAAGTTGGTCCACAGCGATGTCGTTTCCCGGTATTGGGCGGCGGCCTCGAACGCTTCGGATTCGGCAATGTTGCGGCGCATCCACAGCACCAGAAAGCCTGGCAGCAGGCCGATCAGAAACAGTACTCGCCAGGCGGTGTGATCCGGTAGCAGATTGAACGTCACCCAATACGCCAGCGCCGCCAATGCATAACCCACTGGCCAACCCGCCTGAACCGAACCGACAGCTCGGCCGCGGATGCGCTTGTCGACCACTTCACCGATCAACACTGCCCCAGCCGCCCATTCGCCGCCGAAACCCAAGCCCTGCAGGCTGCGAGTCAGAAGAAGTTGATGAAAGGAATCGGTGAAAGCGGAGAGGCCGGTGAACAACGAGAACCACAGAATCGCCAGCTTCAGAACCTTGACCCGACCGATGCGATCAGCCAGCAGGCCGGCGATCACGCCGCCGATGGCCGAGGCGATCAGCGCCGACGTACTGATTACGCCCGCTTCGGCCTTGGTCATGCCCCAGACAGCGAGCAAGGTCGGGATCACGAATGCGAACAGCTGAACATCCATCGCATCCAGCGCCCACCCCATGAAACACGCCCAGAATGTTTTCTTCTGGCTGGGCGCCATAGTGCCGTACCACGACTGCATAGAAACTCCATCGCGCTGCTGCGCTGTTGTTATTGGAATCTGGATAGATGCCCGCGATTGGCGGCACCGTGATGGCGAGTATGTGAGAGCGGCGGGGCAGGGCGAATAGCGTGGGCTGCATAGCTGGTATGCGAGAGGTGGGGAAAGTGACACTTAATGGGAGGGGTGATTGTGGATTCGCCATAAAAAGACCAAAATAGCGACCTGTTTTGAGGGTTCATATATGCAAAATGTTTTGGCCGATATAGCTGTCAGCGTTTCCGAATTGAAGAAGAATCCCTCGGCGGTTCTTCGGGGTGCGCATGGTTTGCCTGTTGCCGTGCTCAATCACAACAAGGTCATGGGCTACATGGTGCCGACCGAGGTCTTCGAGGCCATGATGGAAAGGCTGGACGATCTTGATCTGGCGGAGTTGATCAAGTCTCGACAACATGAGGTGCCGTTGTCGGTAAGTCTTGATGACCTTTAAGCTTGAATTTCTGCCATCTGCTCTCAAGGAATGGGAGAAGTTGGGTTCCACACTACGTGAACAACTCAAGAAAAAACTGATCGCTCGCCTGGAGTTGCCCAGGGTGTCTGCCGACGCGCTCTATGGGATGCCCGATCACTACAAGATCAAATTGCGCAGCGCCGGGTATCGGCTGGTATATCGGGTTGAAGATGGGCGAGTTGTGGTGACTGTCGTCGCTGTTGGCAAACGGGAGCGCGGCGACGTCTACGAGGCGGCGAAGAAACGCTGAGAGCTCCGGCCAGGCAGCCGTAGCTCTCAGCGGATCGGTATTTCGAGTGCTTACTGCTGAACCGCGCTATACCCTTCAAACGCAACCTGCTGCTGGATCGCGCTGACGATATTCTTGCGCGTGGCAGGTTGTTCGTTGCCGTCTTTGTCGACAAACACTTCGCTCTGCAGCTCGGCGTCATCGCCTTCACCGATGAACGAGAAGCCGAGGAACTCGAAGGCTTCACGGTCAGCGTTGGCTTTGGAGCGCGGGGTGCGCAGGGGCAGGGTAACGCTGGCGCCGTCCTTGCTGATCACGAACACTTCGGCTTCTTTCTTCGCTCGTGCGGCCTTGCTCTTGCCGCCGCCCGGATTGCTAACCGCCTGATGGGTCTGGTTCAGAACCTTGAGCGCGAGGCTGTAGACCAATTCCTGAAAACTTGGGTCGTCCTTGTAGCTGGACAGAATCCGGCTGATCGGAAATTTGCTGCTCAGGTCTTCCAGCGCGGCCATATCGGCGGCTTCGGCGTCCTTGAGCTGTTTGAGCTGGCCCATCAATTCGTAGGCCTGGTCGTCGTCGAAACGGTCATGTGCCTGACGGATAGCGGTGCGAAGCTCACGAATCTGATCGCTTTCCTTGGCACTCTGGAAGGCATCAAGGACCATTTCGCTGATGGTTTTCGCCTGCGGCACGTGCTGTGAAAGATTGATCGCGTCTTCGTAAGCCTGCTTGGCGCAGAGGGCAGGCACTGCTACGTCGGTATGAGAATCAGACATTGAACATCCATTGCTTCATTAACTGGGTTGCTTCATTAACTGGGTTTAATGGCGAAACGCTCGGAGGCGTTCCGCCAAGAGGGTAAATTATTTACCGCCCAATGCACCACCCGCCGCGCCGCCAAGGCCGGCACCGATGGTCGAGCCACTTGAGCCGCCCAGCTTGTTACCGATGACCGAACCGGCCGCGCCGCCCAGACCGCCGCCGACGGCTGCGCGAGTCTTGTGGCCTTTCTTCGCAGTTACCGCACTGCCAGCGGCACCCGCCAGACCAGCGCCCACGGCGGCACCGTTACTGCCGCCCATCTTCTGACCGATGACATTTCCCAGCGCGCCACCCAAACCGCCGCCAAGTGCATTGGCTGTCGTGTCTGCCATCGCGCCTTGGGTAATCAGAAGACCTAAAACCAGTGCAGGGAGAGTGAAACGCATGAACTTGACCTCTAAAAGTAGGGACAGTGTGATGATCGGGTGACTGGGCAATCTGCAATCGGCAGGCCTTAGTCATCCCGTAACAAACAGCCAGAAACAACAAAGCCCGCACGAGGCGGGCTTTGTTGAGGTACTTGGTGGCTACACAGGGACTTGAACCCCGGACCCCAGCATTATGAATGCTATGCTCTAACCAACTGAGCTATGTAGCCAAGTGGCGCGCATTATTCGCTTAGAACGGAGATGTGTCAAGCGTCTCTTTAAAAAATTTGTGCGTGTGATCAATCGGTTAGAGATTTAATTCTGATTGCCCCCGCAAAACCTGCGGCCTCGTCACTTGGGTGACAGTTTCGCCGTGCGCCGCTGGGTGTTTTTGCCCCACTTTCGAGCACGCCTCGTGCACCTTCTTCGTTCGTGTGCCCATTTAGATGGCTTCGTGCTATCGGTCCGTTTCTTGCTTCCTCCTGCCCCTATGAACCACTCCCAAGCGGGGTGGACGCGTAATCAGATAACCGCAAATGACGTTTCCGACACAGGGGACGGGCGGTTGTCGTTTTCGAAACAAAGACATGGCATTTTGCCTGTAAGAATGTGAGGCAACATCTGTCGTGGTCACGAGCCGCGACGGCGGGTTGTCCGTGAGGAGTGGTCGGAGATGCAAAGTCTGTTGTCGCCAGGAATCCGTCTGCTTGGACGCTTTGGGTTTGCACGCAAGTTTCAGGTGCTTTTCTTTCTGTTTATCCTTCCATTGGCGGGTAGCCTTTGGATGATCGGGCAGGACTATCGCAGCAAACTCGCTGTGATCTCGGGTGAACAATCAGGAGTTGGCCAGTTGCTGGCGCTTGATGCGCTGGACGCCCAGTTGACCGCGCAACGTAACCGCGCCGCTCGCTGGAAAGCCGCCGATATTCTTCACGACCCGACTCCCGCGGCAAAGGCGGCGATGTCTGCTCTGGATGCTGCCAACCCGACGTTGGTACAAACCCTCGCCAGCTTGGGTGATGAGCTCAAGGCGCGCAACGTCACTGCCGATACTGTGACCCGCTACCAGGCATTGCAGGCCGCGGTCAAAGGCATGGATTCCGAATCCCTGCGCACCGTCGGTTGGTGGCCGGACGGCTACGATCGCTTCACCTCGGCGCTGACCGCACTACAGGCCCTGCGCGAGCAGATCGCCATGGACAATGGTTTGATTCTCGATCCGTGGCTGGAAACCTATCTGTTGATGCAAGTCGCCACCCAGCAGGCTCCGGACCTGATCGAGCGTATCGGGCGCATGGCCAGTGTGGGGCAGTCTTCGGTGGCGTCGGGTCAGTTCACCCTGCAGAGCCGATTGCAGATGCGCGATCTGCGCAGTCGCATCGGCGATGCCCGCGATCAACTGGCCAAGGCCGTTGGGTCCCTTCAAGCCAAGGCCTATCCCGGTATGGAAAGCTGGACGCGCCAGTACAACGACAGTCTTCAGCGTCTGGACAGCGAACTGAAAGTGTTGGATGACGGGGTATTCGGTGGCTCGATCAAACTGGACACCACCGCCTTCGAGCGCAGCGTCGACGGCATGCTCGAGTCCCTCGCCGCGCTGCGTAATCAGTCGCTGACATCGCTGAACAGCCGCCTGGATTACTACCACGACCGCGCCATCAAGCAGTTCATCCCTGTCGCGGCCACCTTCAGCATTCTGGCGCTGGCCGCGCTGTACTTGTTCATGTGTCTGCAAGCCTCGATCCGGCGCAGTGCGAAGGGCATCACGACCCTGGCCGAGTCTCTGCGCGACGGCAACCTGTGTGTTGAAGTCGCCGTGGAAGGGCGTGACGAACTGGCGGCGATCAGCACGGCGCTCAACGTGGCAGTGGTGCAGTTGCGCACAAGCCTGCTCGGCGTCAATCATGAAACCCAACAGCTTGGCTCCGCTGTTCTGACGCTGAACTCGCAGTCAGGCAGCACGCTGAACGAGGTCGAGGATCAGCAACAGCAGATCAGCCAGATCGCTGCCGCTGCGACGCAATTGGCAGCGACTTCGCTGGGTGTCGCCAAGAGCTGCGAAGAAGCTTCGGGCAGCGCGCAGCACACTCGACGGATCGCCGAAGACAGCAGCCGGGATAGCCAGCGCACCACGGCCAGCATTCAGCAGCTCAATCAGAAGCTGACCGATACCGCCAACGCGCTGGGCAAGGTCAGCGAGCAGGGGCAACAGATTCAATCGGTGGTGGACACCATTCGTGGGATTGCCGAGCAGACCAACCTGCTGGCGCTCAACGCGGCCATCGAAGCGGCGCGCGCAGGCGAGCAGGGGCGGGGTTTTGCGGTGGTGGCCGATGAGGTCCGCAGCCTTTCGCAACGCACTCAGGCTTCAACCGCGCAGATCGCCGGAACGGTGGACAGTTTGCGTTCGACAGTCAGCCAGGCGGTGAGCCTGATGGAAGCGGCCTGTGGCCAGGCCGTCAGCGATGCGCAATCGGTAACGGGCCTGGGTGAGCGTCTGGGCGAGATCGCCAGTGCGGTGCAGATCGTGACGAATACCTTGGCGCAGATCGCCACGGCAGTGGAAGAACAGGCTGCCACTGCAGATGAAGTCAGCGGGAACATCCAGCAGGTCGATCAGGCCGCCGGGCGACTGCTCGATGGCGCGCGTGCGGTGAATCATGCGGCTGACACACTGAGTAGAGGTAGCCGAGCGTTGAGCGACAACACCTCGCGGTTCCAATTGAGCTAGGGGACGGTGCCCGAGTCTTGTAGGGTCCGGCTTGCCGGCGGTAGCGTTTGTTGCGAAACGCTGCGACCGCTACAGATGTGATGGGGTGAGATGAGCGGAAAGACAAAAAACCTTGACGAAGCGTGGGCTTCGTCGTTTTTATCGCAGTCTGATCCACTCACTCCCAAGGCTCATCCCATGACCGACAGCAGTGCCGCTGGTGCGGCGGTCTATTCACCCTTGACCCTGGCCGTGTACGACGCCTGGGTTCTGGGGATCTCCAACCGATACGCGTGGCGTTGTCCGACCAGAGAAGTCCTGTTGCCATTCTTTCGCGCCAACGTGCGCCCTCGTCATCTGGATATCGGCGTGGGCACCGGCTATTACCCGGCCAAGGCGCAGTTGTCCTCACAGACTCATATCACCTTGCTCGACCTGAACCCCAGCAGTCTCGAAGCCGCCAAACGTCGCATCGGCAGGCCCGGGACTCGTACTCTGCAACACGACGTGATGCAGCCGATCCCCGGCGAGGAGCGTTTCGATTCGATTTCCCTGTTCTACCTGCTGCACTGTCTGTCAGGCCCGCTGGACGCCAAGGCGGCGATCTTTGGCAACCTCAAACACAACCTGCAACCGGGCGGCGTACTGTTCGGCGCGACGATTCTGGGCGATGAGGCGCAGCACAACGGGTTCGGCCGCAAGCTGATGCAGGTGTACAACAAGAAGGGAATTTTCGGAAACCTTGGCGATACGCAGGTCGGTTTCGAAGCGCATCTACGTGAGCATTTCCGCGATGTGACGCTCAAGCGAGAAGGGTGCGTACTGCTTTTTCGTGCGGCTCAGCCGATCGTTTGAGGCGTCTGGGATTGTCAGCGGTGTTCATCGCGAGCACCGCTGACCCCGTTCAAAACCGCTCTTACTTCTGCGGGTTGACGGAAGTCTGTCCGAACAGAATCTTCTTGCCTTCCTCAGTCACCGTTGCGCGATTCTGCGACACTTCCTCGCCTTTGGCGTAGGCGCGGACAGTCGCAGGGCGAGCCTGAATCGCGTAGAACCAGCGCTTCAGATTGGGGAAGTCGTCCAGGTTCTGCTGCTGACGCTGCCAAGGTACGACCCACGGGTAGGCGGCCATGTCGGCAATCGACAGATGTTCTCCGGCGATGAAGGTGCGGCCATCCAGTCGACGGTTCAACACGCCATACAGGCGATTGGTCTCGTTGACGTAGCGATTGATCGCGTAGGGAATTTTCTCTGGGGCGTAGACGCCGAAGTGATGATTCTGGCCAGCCATCGGGCCCAGTCCGCCCATCTGCCACATCAGCCACTCGGTGACGGTTTTCTTGCCTCGGACATCGGTGGGCAGGAACTGGCCGGTCTTTTCCGCCAGATACAGCAGAATCGCCCCTGACTCGAACACCGTAATCGGCTCGCCACGATCAGCCGGTGCGGTGTCGATGATCGCCGGCATGCGATTGTTGGGCGAAAAGGCGAGGAATTCGGGTTTGAACTGGTCCCCGGCGCTGATATCCACTGGGTGAATGCGGTATTCCAGGCCTGCTTCTTCAAGGAACAGAGTGATCTTGTGGCCATTGGGTGTGGGCCAGTAATACAGTTCGATCATCGCTGTGACTCCACATCGAGAGGGTGAACGGGGGAAGTAGGGTGTGTGCCTGAACCTGCATCGAGCAAGGCGAGTGCCGGGCGGATGACGCTTTCCAGCAGCGCCCGTTGCGGCCGCGCCCGTGCGAGCACGCGAACGCCCAGCAACACCCCCAGCAGCAGGCGGGAGAGATCCTCCGCTGGCTGTGCGGGGGAAATGGTGCCGTCGTTCTGACCGGCTTCCACGCAACGTCGAAAGAAGTTCTCGGCACGGGTCAGGAAGTCATCGACGATTTTATGCGCATCGGCGTCATGGGGCGCGGCTTCCAGCGCCGAGTTCACCATCATGCAGCCTCGATGCTCTGGATCGCTCATCGAGCGGTCGATGATCTCCGCGAAAAACACTTCGATCGCCTGACGCGGTGTCATCGTGCTTTCCAGCCGAGTGACACGTTCGCCGAAGCTGCTTTCCAGATAGTGCGCCAGTGCCTTGCGATACAGCGCGCGTTTGTCTCCAAATGCGTTGTAGAGGCTGGCGCCGGTGATGCCCATGCAGTCGATCAGATCGCGCATCGACGTCGCTTCGAAACCTTTCGCCCAAAAGCACTGGATAGCGGAATCCAGCACGATCGCTTCGTCGAATTCTCGAGGTCTTGCCATTTTCATTTTCCTTTCGACGCACACGCGGACGTTGCGTCCTGCTCAACAGTTCGCCTAATCTAGATCAACTGTTCTAAAACGCAAAGTCGTTTTTCCGAATGGCTTGAGTTTCAGGATTCCGATCGCGACGCACACCCACAAGAGGCGAATGCCATGATCCGTTTTTACTTCCACCCCACACCCAATCCGGCCAAGGTCGCTCTGTTTCTGGAAGAGTCGGGCCTTGAGTACGAACTGGTGCCGGTCGACACCAGCAAGGGCGAGCAGCATTCCCCTGAGTTCCGCGCAATAAACCCCAACGGTAAAGTGCCAGCGATCATTGACACCGAAGGGTCGGGTGGCAAGGAAGTGCGGGTGTTCGATTCCAGCGCGATCCTGCTGTATTTGGGCGAGAAAACCGGCCAGTTCATGGGCGCAGCAGAAGACAAGCCAGAACTGCTGTCATGGCTGTTTTTCATTGCCTCTGGCCTTGGGCCGTTCTCTGGTCAGGCCGTGCATTTCCAGTACGCCGCGCCAGAGGGCAACGACTACGCCATCAATCGTTATCGTCGGGAAATCGAGCGTCACTACGAAGTGCTCGATATTCACCTGGCGGGGCGCGATTACATTGTGGGCAATGAATACACCCTCGCCGATATCTCGACCTGGGGCTGGCTGATCCGCGCGCCTCGCGTGATGAAAGGTTCCGAAGATGCGCTGGCAGAGTATCCAAATCTCAAGCGCTGGTTCGAACGCGTCGATGCCCGCCCGGCAGCCGCACGGGCAAAAGATGCAGGCAAGGATCACGCGTTCAAGAAAGACATGGACGAGCAGGCGAAGCGCGCGCTTTTCCCGTCGAACTATCCGAAGGCGGGCTGATCGGCTGGAAAAACCACGCGCAACAAAAAGCCCCCGAGTGGGGGCTTTTTGGGAGGGGTATCTGGAATACCAGACGCGCGCTCTGATCAGACGTTGAAGCGGAAGTGCAGGACGTCACCGTCCTTGACGATGTAGTCCTTGCCTTCCAGGCGCCATTTGCCTGCTTCCTTCGCTCCGGCTTCGCCCTTGTACTGGATGAAGTCGTTGTAAGCGACGCACTCGGCGCGGATGAAGCCTTTTTCGAAGTCGGTGTGGATCACGCCAGCGGCTTGTGGTGCGGTAGCACCGACGCGGACGGTCCAGGCGCGGACTTCTTCGACACCGGCAGTGAAGTAGGTCTGCAGGTGCAGCATTTCATAGCCGGCGCGGATCACGCGGTTCAGGCCAGGTTCTTCGAGGCCCAGAGCTTCGAGGAACATGTCCTTTTCTTCGCCGTCATCGAGTTCGGCGATTTCGGCTTCGATCTTGTTGCAGACCGGGACCAGCATTGCGCCTTCTTCTTCGGCGATGGCACGGACTACGTCCAGGTGCGGGTTATTCTCGAAGCCATCTTCGGCGACGTTGGCGATGTACATCACAGGCTTGGTGGTCAGCAGATGGAAGCCCTTGATCACCGCTTTCTCATCGGCGCCCATGTTCTTCATCAGGCTGCGTGCTGGCTTGCCCTCGGTGAAGTGGGCGATGAGTTTTTCCAGCAGGCCTTTCTGGACCACCGCGTCCTTGTCGCCGCCCTTGGCATTGCGCGCGACTTTCTGCAGTTGTTTTTCGCAGCTGTCGAGGTCGGCGAAGATCAGTTCCAGGTCGATGATCTCGATGTCGCGTTTCGGGTCGACGCTGTTGGAGACGTGAATCACGTTCTCGTCTTCGAAGCAGCGGACCACGTGGGCAATGGCATCGGTTTCACGGATGTTGGCCAGGAACTTGTTGCCCAGGCCTTCACCCTTGGACGCGCCGGCTACCAGGCCTGCGATGTCGACGAACTCCATCGTGGTCGGCAGGATGCGTTTCGGGTTGACGATGTCGGCCAGCGCCTGCAGGCGTGGATCGGGCATGGCCACGATGCCGCTGTTCGGCTCGATGGTGCAGAAGGGAAAGTTTTCCGCCGCAATACCGGATTTGGTCAGGGCGTTGAACAGGGTGGACTTGCCGACGTTGGGCAGGCCGACGATGCCGCAGTTGAATCCCATGGTGTTTCCCCTCGAGTGATGTCAGGCCTTCTGGCTGTGCAGGTTTTTCATCGCGCGGTTCCATTCACCGGCGAGGATATCCGGCAGCACGCCGAGGGCAAAATCGATGCTGGCATCGAGTTTTTCCTGTTCGGCGCGTGGCGCACGACCCAGGACGAAATTTGAAACCATACTGGCGACGCCCGGGTGGCCAATGCCAAGCCGCAGGCGGTGGAACGTGTTCTGGTTACCCAGCTGCGCAATGATGTCGCGCAACCCGTTATGTCCGCCGTGGCCGCCGCCCTGTTTGAGCTTGGCGACGCCAGGTGGCAGATCCAGTTCGTCATGCGCCACCAGGATTTCTTCGGGCGTGATGCGGAAGAAGCCGGCAAGAGCTGCTACGGACTGGCCGCTACGGTTCATGTAGGTGGTGGGGATCAGCAGACGAACGTCTTGGCCCTGATGACTGAATTTAGCCGTCAGGCCGAAATATTTGCGGTCAGCGGTCAGGTTGACGCGCTGTGCGCTGGCAATACGCTCAGCGAAAAGAGCCCCTGCGTTATGCCGGGTCTGTTCGTATTCGGGGCCGGGGTTTCCCAGGCCGACGATCAGTTTGATGGCGGTCACGTCAGGGGCTCTTCCTTGGGTCGAGGGTGATGACGCAGCGCGTCATCACTTGTTCAACCGGCGTGCGAGTAATGATTACTCGGCAGCGCCTTCTTCAGCTTCAGGGGCAACGCGTGGAGCGTGAACGTTGGCAACTGCTTTGTCATCACCGTGAGCCAGAGCTACGAACTCAACGCCTTTAGGGGCTTTGAGGTCCGACAGGTGGATGATGGTGCCGATTTCGGCGTTAGCCAGATCGACTTCGATGAACTCAGGCAGGTCTTTCGGCAGGCAGGAAACTTCGACTTCCGAAGTCACGTGCGAGATCTCGCCGCCTTTCTTGACCGGTGCTTCTTCGTTGATGAAGTGCACAGGAACGATAGCGGTCAGCTTCTGGCCAGCAACAACACGGATGAAGTCGGCGTGCATGATGAACTGCTTGGCAGGGTGACGCTGCATCGCTTTAACGATCACGTTTTGCTTGGCGCCATCAACGCTCAGTTCGATAACGTGGCTGTAGGCAGCTTCGTTTTCGAACAGTTTGGCCATTTCTTTGGCCTGGATGGTGATCGAGATTGCTTCTTTGCCGCCACCGTAAACCACGGCAGGGACTTGGGCGGCGAGACGACGCAGGCGGCGGCTCGCACCTTTCCCCAGGTCAGTACGCGCTTGGGCGTTCAGAGTAAAGTCAGTCATTTTGTATCTCCAAAATAGCCATCACCGAGTGGCGTTTGCGACCAGCGTCAACACGGTATGGGCAAAAAAGCCCCGCCCCAACGTGAGTGTTGGGGCGGGGCGCTTTTCGTCAACGGATGATTCGAAAGGGCAGGGCCCTTATCGGAACATCGCGCTGATCGATTCTTCGTTGCTGATGCGACGCATCGCTTCAGCGACTACCGGTGCGATATCCAGTTGGCGGATACGGTCACAGGCTTGTGCTGCAGCGGACAACGGGATGGTGTTGGTCACCACCAGTTCGTCCAGCACGGAATTTTCAATGTTCTCGATCGCGCGACCCGACAGCACAGGGTGTGTGCAGTAGGCAAAGACCTTGGCTGCGCCATGTTCTTTCAGGGCTTTGGCCGCGTGGCACAGAGTGCCAGCGGTATCGACCATGTCGTCGACGAGAATACAGGTACGACCTTCGACGTCACCGATGATGTGCATCACTTCGGAGTGATTGGCTTTCTCACGGCGCTTGTCGATGATCCCGAGATCCACACCCAGGGATTTGGCAACGGCACGTGCACGCACGACGCCACCGATATCCGGGGAAACGATCATCAGGTTTTCGAAGCGTTGGTCTTCGATGTCATCCACCAAAACCGGGGAGCCGTAGATGTTATCTACTGGAATATCGAAGAAGCCTTGAATCTGGTCAGCGTGAAGGTCAACGGTCAGCACCCGGTCGATACCGACGACGGTGAGCATGTCCGCAACCACTTTAGCGCTGATAGCCACGCGAGCGGAACGCGGACGGCGATCCTGGCGGGCATAACCAAAGTAAGGAATAACAGCAGTGATACGAGTAGCCGAGGAACGGCGGAAGGCATCAGCCATCACGACGAGTTCCATCAGGTTATCGTTGGTCGGAGCGCAGGTCGGCTGAATAATGAAGACGTCTTTACCGCGAACGTTTTCATTGATCTCAGCGGTAATCTCGCCGTCGGAAAACTTGCCGACAGAAATGTCACCGAGAGGGATATGCAGCTGACGTACGACACGCCGAGCCAGATCGGGGTTGGCGTTCCCCGTAAAGACCATCATCTTGGACACGCGCAGTACCTGGAGGCTTAGGGTATGCCTGGATGACTATAGGAAAATGGCAGGGGCGGCTGGATTCGAACCAACGCATGGCAGGATCAAAACCTGCTGCCTTACCGCTTGGCGACGCCCCTGTATCTGTTGCACGAGTGCCTGGCACTCGGTTCCTTTTA
>Ga0308159_1001136_pt1 | contig 43080 bp, 56 predicted proteins | sample PhyCR1_FD_201040 | JGI IMG/M metagenome (GOLD analysis project Ga0308159, IMG submission 201040) | Phyllosphere microbial communities from UC Gill Tract Community Farm, Albany, California, United States - DLSLC.R1 | ecosystem: Host-associated > Plants > Phyllosphere > Unclassified | place: USA... | reverse complement strand
TAGCATCTCTGCTCTTCATCCGGAAAAGGCGAACCCCAGACACAATCGCCATCCTCGATCCAGTTGCGCAACTGGACATGGATTTCGGAACCATCATCCGTCCGATAATCGAAAACCATGGGCGGGACCAAATCGGGGGAAGGCCTTTGCTTGGGCCATTCGAGCAAATCCATGACCACCCTCGCGGCCGCCTTGGCCACCCGCCCCAATCCCGCATAGCGAGCTCCTCCCATATTACATCGCGCCAGACAAATATGGAGGCATTCCGATTATACCACTGAATAAATAAGAGAATTTCTGGGCTTACTTCCCATGGCTCAACTATATCGCCAGTTGTTTTATTAGTAAATATTTTGACGACAGACTTATTGATCGAGAACTATATGAGCCAATCTAAGTTCATCAAGATATTGGACAATTCAGAATGGAGGATCGAGATTGGAGCGTGGCGACTTCCATCTTTTCACGAATCCCAGTTTTGAGAGGATGCACGCTCCGATCGCGGGCGGTCGCATGGGCATCCAATACGCTCTCGCTTGCCCAATAACTATGCGCTGGAATGGGCATTATCGCACATGGCGGGACCCGATTTCCGGCGTCCACAACGCCACGAGCCTTTGGGGCGCGTTCGATACTGTCGGGATAAAGGACGCCCGGCGTCAGGGTTGCGTGCCAATCCGGTAAGCCAGGACCGGAGACATCGGAGGCCTGGCCATCCGCGTCATTCTGAAGAAGGAAATACACCGGGTGGTAGCGAAGGAACGCGACCATCTGAGCAGACTGTCCAGAACCCTTAAGGTTTGAGGCCACGGGCCGCGATACGCGGCCCGCCCCTTCCCCACCGATGGATACGAGGCCCGCCTAGCGGCCGCCTCGATCAGCGATCCCGGCACGCGGGACCGCCCTCATTCTGCACAAGCGCGCGGCGTCGTGGGAGCGATTCAGCCGGCGCTTTCGTGCATCCTGATTACTTCGGTTCGGGGAAGCCGAAATGTCGTTCGCCTCTGCACGGGCAACCAGTACGCTTATCAATGGCCTGACGGCCAAACTCACGGGGAAGAAGCCGGGTAGCGATCCCGTCCATCGCCACTCGATCGACGAGAATCATCCGGACGCGAAACCATGGGAGCATAACCGCTTTGCCTCGTCGGCCGAGCGGATCGCGACCGTCGAGACATTGCTGGATACGGCGCAGGAGCTGTCCCAGATCCACTACAAGCAGTTTCCCCGAAAGGCGCTGTTCGCGCTGAAGGCGCGTCACGCCGCGCTCGTCGAGGAAGACGCGCGCCTGAAGGATGCATCCCCCGCCGATCGGCCGGTCGGCCGCATGGCGGCTGTCCGCCAGGAGTTGACGGCAGTCACGGCCGAACTGGAACGTGCACGGCTCCGGCTGCGGCCGTTCGACGTGTCGGTGCTTCGCGCGATCCTGTCGTTCCTGTGCGCCAAGACCGGCCAGCTTTTCCCGTCAGGCGAGGAAATCGCCGCTCGCGCCGCCTGTTGCGTCAAAGGGGTCTGGCGGTCACTGGAACGGCTGATGGCCCATGGGTTCATCGATCGCGTCCGCCGCAGCAAGCGGAAGCCGGATAGCGACGGCCAGTTTGGACCGCAGCGCGAACAGACCTCCCACGCCTATTTCATGAACCACCGCAAGACGATGGCGCGGCGCGTCTGGGAACGCTTTCTCCAGCTCCGTGGGCGGCGATGGAAACGGCTGGGCAAAAAGACACCGCCCCCCACGAATGACACTCCAGCGGCCCCCACGGGCTTCCTGTCCCCTAATTCCGCCCTAGGTGAAGCCGTCCGCAGCTTCGGCCAGTCGGTCGCAAACGCGAGTCCCTGAATGTCCTTGTATCAGGACCTAAAGAGCTAAGTGGATAAGGAGTCGCTATCGCGACACGTTGATTAGGCAGCAGTTTAAGCGGAACCCGGTAGCCTGCTGGTCCCCCAGCCTCCGCAACCGGACCACCCCACGCACCCGACAGCCAAGATCCGGCTGACGGGACGGGCGGCGTGCGCCGCCCAGGGCTATCGAGGGGGGGACCGCAGGAACCGTGCCAGCGTCATTCGGGCCGATCGCCCGTGGAAGCGTCGCCCGCGATCATCTCGGCCCAGCGGTCGAACAACCACCGCCGCCGGGTCATGTGCTGCGATCGGTTGTACGCAGCCTCGACCTTTCCCGCCTGGACGTGGGCCAGGGCGCGATCGATGGCGAGGCGGTCCTCCGGATACGACTCGTTCAGCGCCGTCGCGAAGGTCGCGCGCCACCCATGCGGCACATGGCGCCCCTCGTAACCGCAGCGGTTGTACAACGCGCCGATCGCCCCCTCCCCGATCGGCCGACCGGCGCGATGAAAGATCAGATCCGCGCCGCCGCCGATCGCCCGCATCTCGCGCAGCACCGACACCGCCGCCGCCGACAGCGGGACAAGGTGGTCATTCTCCGCATCGAGCTTCTTGGCGGCCGCCATCTTCATCCGCGCGGCCGGAACGCGCCACAGCGCGGCCGGGGCGGCTGCGTCGGTCGACCAGTCGACGCCTTCGACCTCGTCCCACCGCGCGCCGCGCACCGCCGCCAGACGAACCGCGGTCAACGCCAGGAATCGCGACGCCAGTCGGATCGCTGGCGCGACCCGCGCGCGATCGGCGGCATCGAGGAGCGCGCGGGCTTCGCCCAGGTCGACCAGCGCGGGCTGGCGCTGGACCGGGCCGCCGGTCGCCAGCTCGCCCACCAGCCCCGCCGCCGGGTTGGCTTCGACGATGCTCCGGGCAAGCGCGAATCGGAACATCGCCGAGAGGCGCTGCGCGATCCGCCGCGCCGTCTGCGCCGCGCCGATCCCGTCGAGCAGGCGCAGCAGCTGGCGGGCCGTGATCGCGGCCGCCAGCTCGTCGCCGATCGCCGGGAAGACATGGCGCTCGAGGCTGGCCAGGACGTCGGCCGCATGGACGGTCACCCAGCGGTCGCGGCGATCGGCATGCCACTCCCGCGCGAGCTGCTCGATCGTGATCGAGGACCGTTCGCGGTCCTGGGCCAGCTTGGCGGCCACGGCCTTGGGCGGCGTCCCCCGGTTGACCAGGGCGCGCGCCAGGCTGGCGGCCTCGCGCGCCTGGTCCAGCGTCGTGTTGGGCCACTGACCGAGCGAGATGACCGCCTCGCGCCGATCGGCGCGGATACGCACGCGCCAGGCCCGCAGGCCGGACGGGGCGACGAAAAGGTGAAGGCCCGACGTGTCCCAGATCTTATAGGCGCGGGGCTTCACCCGCACGCGCTGGAGCGCTGCGTTGCTGAGCATATATGGGGTCCTCAAGGGAGGCTGGGATGGAAGATGGAATTGGCGCGGCGCTGGAGACAGCGTTTCGCATAAGCGTCAGTCACAGCCGCCGGTCGGGCCGGACTTCACGGACGATCGAGCGGGCCAATCCTGGTGACGTGATCGTGGTTCGGTCGATGCCCGAGCAGCGCCGCATGAGGCAGCTGCTCGCAAAGGCAGGCAAAGCGGACGTGCGGGTCCTAGCCTTCGAGCCGAACAGCCTGGAGCGGCATTGGCACCGCCTGCGAAATGCCGCGGTTCACTTCGACCACAGTTGGGTCGAAGCATTGTACGAATGGCGGTTGGCGGGGGTGCACCGCGAGCTGGCCGAGCTGGGCAAGCTGGCAATTCCTACCCGAAAGCATGAAGCCGACATCCGCTATGCGGACCTGTACGGCGCGATCACTTTTCTTTCCGGTGAGCGGCCGATAAGGTTCGATCCATAAACCACCGGAGCGTTGGAGCCGGGACAGGTCCTGGTCAGCTCGCGAAGCCCCAGGCTTGGTCGTTATAGGGCGACCTCACCGGCTCCACTTACTGCGGTAACGAAGCCTTCATCCCCTTGGGTGAAGCTGCCGGGCAAGGTCTGCCCGCGATCGAGGCGGAGGAAGTATCCGCCCCGATTTTCACGAATCGGCGGATTTCCGCGCTTTTCGCATGAAGGTCGGCGAGAGAAATTCCCCCGCCATACCCCCCGTCACGCAGCCGCGCGTCGCCGGATACCGGCTTGGCGCACGATCACCGTCGCCGATCCGGCCGCGAATGCGACGGCGCGGATAGACGCGATCAGGTATGGATAGCCGCCGGTCGATGCGGGCAGCACCACCGGGCGCGTGCGAAGCGTGAGCAGCGCGGCGTCGTTCACTCCCTGGTCCGTGGTGGCCGAGGGTCCGCCCATGTCGATCGAACCGAAACTCGTGCCACCTGAACCCGCCGTCGAACCGTTCAGCTCCATATGGATGGTCGCCAGCGATGCCGCGCCGCCCAGGACCTCGACCAGCGCGAAGCCTTCGACCTCGTCACCGGGCCGCAGGTTCGCGTGATAGGCCCCGGCGCTGGTCCCGGCCAGCGTCTGCGACAGCGTATAGGCTCCGGCCGCATTATAGGTGATCGCGGCTTGCAGGCCGTTGCCGACGCCGTCCGAATTGGCGACGCTCGACAGGGTGGCCGAACCGACGTTCGCCCCCATGGCCGCCGTCCAATTTGCCGGGACGTCGCCGGACATGCCATTCCCGGCGGTCCCGCCGGTGCCGGTCATGAACAGGTGGTTGGCCAGCAACTGGCGGCGGCCATTGGCGGGGACGTCGAGCACGCCACGCGACAGAACCGAACGCGGTGCAACCAACCGCTCCAGCAGCGTGGCGAGGCTCTTTGCATGCCAGAAAGCACCGCGCCCGTTCAGGTGCACCCCGTCATAGCTATACCCGGCCTTAAAGGTCGGCGTCGCCGCCCCAGGCTGCATCACGACCGGATAAGCGTCGTGAACCAACACACCGGGCGTCCGCTCGCCATAGTCGGCGATCATCGCGCGCAGGTTGTTCAGCGCGGCCAGTTTTTCGGAGGACGTGAGGGTGGAGCCGCCCACCTCATTTTCGATAATGATCGCCATCCCGGCACGCAGCGCGGTGTCGGCGATCTGCTTCAGGTCGCGCATCGCAACGGCCGCGACCGTGTCGATCGTCACCGTTTCGCCCGTCACCGCGTGGTTATAGGTGTAGGTGGGCGATCCGCTCGCCACCTGACCGATATTGTTGATGCCGCCCTGGACATAGAGCAGCCCGGCGCCGGTCGCGATCGCGGCGGGCAGGCGCGCCAGCATCTGGTCGGTGCGATCGCCGCTGACACCGAAGGTGTCGCCGATCGTGATGCGGTGGCCGAGCAGCGAGTTCGCCACGTTGACCGGCGATCGGCAGCAGCGGTTCCGCCGCGACGGATCGAGATAGATGATCGCCACCCGGCTGTCGCCAAGGGCGGTCATCGACTTGGCGAGGCGGCGATCCGGCTGGATCGCGAGCCGCGCGAGCGTGGAAAGGCCGACGCCGATGCCTCCGGAGGGATAACCCATCGATCAAGCCTCCGCGATCAGAGCGCTGGCGGTCGTGCCGGTCGCCCGGACAAACTGCGCGCGGACCGCCAGATAGCTGGCGTCCGGAAGGTTGCGATACGTCACGTCCTCGGTGCCATCGATGCCGCGCAGGACGACGTCACCGCCGATGCCGACATAGATGCCCTTGGGCACGACCGACAGCTCGGCCGTGTCGCTGGGGACAACGGCATAGGGCGCGCGGGACGGCGCGTCGGGGGCGTCGCTGAAATTCTGGTACTTGTCCAAACCAATCACTCCTTGTTGGTGATGATGAGTTCGCGGACCCGCTTCCCGCCCTGCGCGCCGACCGTGTAGGTCGTCTCGACGTCCTCGATCGCGAAGCGCGAGAAGACCGCGCGCGCGCCGTCGGTGGCGTTGATGGACAGGATGAAGCGGCCGCGAAGGGTGGCGAGCTGGTCGGCCAGGCGCTCGAAATCGGCGCGCTCGAACACGCCGGGTCCGTAATCGTCCTCGCAGTCCCAGTAAGGCGGATCGAGATAGAAGAGGGCGCGCGGGTCGTCGTAGCGCGCGATGACGTCCGCATAGCCCAGCCGCTCGATCGTCACGCCAGCCAGGCGCGCCGTCAGGCGGTCGAGATTGGGGAGCACCTTGCGCGGATCGAACCGGCTGGAATTGACCTTGTCGACGCCAAAGCACCGGGTGCGGATCTTCCCCCCGAACGTCAGGCGCTGGAGGTACAGGAACCGCGCGGCGCGCTCGATATCGGTCAGCGTGGTCGGATCCACGCGGCGCAGCCGGTCGAACTCCTCCCGGCCCGACAGCATGCTGCGCAGCTCGGCCGCCAGCGCGGCGGGGTGGCGTTGCGTGATCCGGAAGAAATTGACCACGTCGCCGGAAATGTCGTTGATGACCTCGACCGGCGCGGGTCGCGCGCGGCGCAGGAAGATCCCGCCCATGCCCACGAAGGGCTCGATATAGCTGCGATGCGGGGTCGCATCGATCAGGGCGGTCAGTCGCTTGGCGAGGTTACGCTTCCCGCCCAGGTACGGCGCGGGGGTCTGGATAATCGAAATGAGGGTGGTCCTGTCGCGAAGAACACGTCGGCTACGCGCGCGAAGGTGTGCCGCCCGGCGGCTGCCGGGCGGATCGTCCGGCGCTCTGTCGCCGGGAAATTTGGACGTTCACGCTTGAAGCTGCCATCGTGGGGCGCCTCCGGGCGTCACGCAAACAAAAAGTCGCTAGCAGCGAACAAGTGTTGACATTCTTCACCGATCTGCCTAGAAAGGCGGCGGCACTCGGGAAAAAGGCAACATTCCACTTAAACTCTGGGTGAGCAGTCACCTGCGGGACCAACCTCGGTAGGTCCTCATTCTTGTAGGCTCTTGTTGAGGGACCCCCCGGGGGACCGACGACACGACCGATAAGGCGCGCCCGTGTGGAGCGGGCGCGAAGGGTTAGGGGGGTGCTTCTTCTCTAGTTGTTTCTCTTGCGGTGGAGCTGGCCGGAGATTGGGATGGTCTCAGTCAGAAGGCGAGCATGCAGGAGAATGAACCATGGGTACTACACCCTTACCGAAGGCCGAGAAGAAGCGTGCGGAAGACAGCAGAGGCAAGCATCCAATCAGGGATGCTTTGCTAAAGCCGAAGACCTGGAAGTCTATGCTATTAATCTTTAGAGCAATCTATGGAATGATACGCATAGGCGCGAAGATCCTGGAAATGTTTACGTAAGTCCCCCTTAATTCCTTCCAACTCACAGTTGGAGAATTTTATGTTTGATAGAGCGCTAAAAACACTTAGGCAATACCATAGGCTGTCGCAGTCCGATCTAGCCGAACAGCTTGGTATATCTCGATCTTATCTCAACGAAATTGAGAGAAACAAGAAAGAGCCAAGCCTGGATATTCTAACACGATATTCGATCCGGTTTGACATACCCTTGTCATCACTGATGCTTTTTGCAGAGCAATCGCAAAACCCAACACTCGACAAAGCCAGACTATATGTGGCGGACAAAGTTCTTAAAATGCTCGAGTGGATAGCAGAAGACGATAACGATGCCGAAAAAACGCCCCTCGAACGCTCAGTTCATACCTATTGATCGCTGCCACTTGTTTGGCATCACATCACCACATGCGCTCGCGAAGCGTTTAGGATGGAACTTGAACAAGCTCAAAAAACTTGCTGCGAATGGCGGGTATCGTGTCTACCCCCACAAGCAGACGGGGCGCATGATTCAAGAACCAGGTGCTGCACTGCAAAGCCTTCATCGCCAAATTCATCGTTATCTAGCTCGGGTCCAAGCTCCCGACTATCTCCATTCTGCTGTCAAAGGGCGATCTTACGTATCGAACGCAAAAGCCCATATTGGCAATGGCCCTCTCTTCAAAATCGACATTTCAAAATTTTACCAATCGGTTCCACAATACAAGGTGATGCATTTTTTTAGAGATACGCTTAATTGCTCACCAGATGTTTCAGGCCTCCTTGCCAAACTGATTTGCTTTAATGGGGCGCTGGCCACGGGAAGCGCCGCCAGCCCTATAATTTCATACTACACGTACAAAAAACTTTTCGACGATTTGAAAAGTCTGGCGGATACGCATTCTCTTGTTATGACATGCTATGTCGATGATATTACAATGTCAGGAACTTCCGCCAATAGATTAGTACTGCATGAAGCCAGAACACTAATTTTCAGAGCTGGACTCCGAGCACATAAGGACCACCACTTTCAAAAGAATGATGCAAAGATTGTGACGGGAATTCTAGTGGGAAATAATAGCATTGGCCTCCCATTTTCCCGATGGAAGAAAATTCACATTTCGGAACGTGATATTCGACGCTGCTCAGATCAAACGACGCAGCTTGAGCTATATCCCACTCTTGTTTCTCGGCTTTACGAAGCGGCACAAATTGATGGCCGCTGCCGCATCAAAGCAAAATATCAGCATTCGAAATGGCAAAATTTGCAGAGGGAAGTAGCAAAAACGTCAGCGCAAAAATTTTCATCACTTGCACTTGCCGCTTAAAAAACGAGATATTGATGCCGCTTAAAGTGCACAATTAAACGATATCTCGAAAACGTGCTGAATTTGTATAGCGCCACCTAGTTGCCCACCAAAACGTTGATTTTGGTGGGGCGGTCTCGGCCTATCGCCTCGCCCGGCCGCGTACCGGGCGGTTAGCCGCGCGATAGCACAGAGACCGCGCCCTGCTTATTTCCCGAACGGGTCTTTCATTCAGCAGGCCACCCGGCGAAGCCGGTCAACCTGTGCTTTCCGCGCGCGGGCCACTCCCTTCGGCTAAGTCCGGAGCAGCAGGCCGCCCTTGCAGCCCGCGCGGGCGATCGTCAACCGCCCGTGACCAGGCGATAGTCGGCCGTGGCCCGCTCGGCATCGCGCAGCGCGTCCTCGCGCACCGCCGGAGTGGTCGCGCTGCGCGCCACGAACAGCGCCTGCTCGACGATCTCCGCCATCGCCCGGACCAGCGCGGCACGCTCGGGCGGGAGGAAGGCCAGGAACGGCGCGGCGAATGCCCGCGCCTGGTCGAAGTCGGCACTGGCCGCCGCCAGCCGGGCCGAGGCGGACGGGCCCGACCGCATCGTCGCGCAGCCCGCGAACGGCAGCAGCATCGATGCGAGCAGGATGATCCGGAACCAGATCGCGCGCTTAAACCGCCGCATATTCGGTCTTCGCGTCGAAGCACGGACACGCCTTCAGCCATTCGTTCGGCTCGATCCGGCCATTGCCGTCACGGTCGGGGGAGAAGTCGCGGTGGCCCTGAATGACGGCCGAGCGGTGCACGCTCTTCAGCTCGCGCAGCAGATCGAGCAGCGCGGCCTTCTGCGCTGCGGTCCGCGTGTCGGCCGGGGAGCCATTGGCGGCCAGCCCGCCGACATAGACGACGCCGATCGAGCGGGCGTTGAACCCCTGCACATGCGCGCCGGGCTGCGCTTTCGGGCGGCCGATCCCGATCGTACCGTCGAGGGCGACGACGAAGTGATAGCCGATGTCCGACCATCCCTTCTCCCGGTGCCAGGCCCGGATTTCCTCGACAGTGACGGCGCGACCGGCGGGGGTCGCGGTGCAGTGGACCGCGATATGGTCGATCTCGCGGACGATCGGCGCGCGCGCGGCTGCGCGCCACGGGGCAAGTGGCGTGTTGGTCATCTCTCGATCTTTCAGGAACAGGCCGGGACAATCCGGCGGGAGGGTCAGGCGGCGGGCGTCTCGGTCGCGCCGATCTCGTCGGCGACGCGCTTGAAAAAGCGGTCGCGGGCCAGGCGGACCAGGCGATCCGAACAGACGGCCGCCAGCGAGCCGACCAGGACGCGATAGTCGGTGCCGACCGTCACCCCGACGATGCGGGCCGCGCCGTCGCTGATCGCGATGGCGAGAAGGCCGAGCATCCCGAGCAGCAGCACGTCGGCCAGCACGCCGCGCCAGGTCAGCTTGCGCCCCTCGGTCAGCGCCAGGCCGTACTTGGCGGCGGTCCCGATCGCGAGGCCCGCGATCGTCGGCCCGTACTTCGCACCGGCAAAGCCTGCGATGGAAGAAACCGGCTCCGTCACATGCGCGGCCCGTCGAGGCGGTACGCATGGTCGTCGGGCAGCGCAAAGGGGCGCAGCGTCGACCAGATGCAATAGCCGAGCAGCGCCGCATGTTCGGCAGGCGACGGGTCGGTGACGATCATCAGCTCGACGATCCGGCACGGCTGGGTGCCATAGCTGGCATCCGGCCAGCCGCCGATCGTCAGCGCGTTGGCGGGCGCGTCGCTGTCGAACGAATAGCCCTTCGCCCCCGCCGACCCGCCGTCATAGGACACCTGCGCCAGCCCGTCCGGCGCGAACGAGGCGACCGCCGTGAACTGGCGGCCGACCGTCACGCCGTCGACGCGCGCGTTATTTCTGTCCGGCGCGCCGATATGGCCGCCCGCGACCAGCATCGTCTTGGCCGGGTCCAGCTCGTCGTTCACGAAGCCGAGACAGACCTGCGGCCGACGTCCGGTCGGGATCTGGGGCGGCTCGATCGTCACCATCGATCGGACCGCCAGCACCTTACCCGAAAGCGCACCGTCGTGACGCTCGCCAGCAAGATAGACATAGGTGGTCTGGCCGTCGCGGCGCGGGAAATTCTCGCACCGGAGCATCGGCCCGGCCAGCGACGAAGGCGCGACCGGGAAACGGACCGCCGGGCCGGTGCCGACCTGGTTGCCGTTGACGTCGCGATACTGCCAGCCGGTCGGCTCATAGACGGGCTGCGGGCCGTTATAGGCGCTGATGTGGTTGGCAACCAGGTTGCCGACCAGGCTGTGCCAGGCGGACACATTGCCGTTGCCGTCACGGGTCAGGGTCGAGGGCGCGCGCGCCGACCACCAGCCGACCAGCTTGGAGCCGAGCCGGGTGTCGGGCTCCCAGGGCGGGCGATACAGCTCGGTATCGGACGCGACGATGGGGCCGCCCGCCTTGAACAAGATGAACGGGACGGGCGCTGCGGGGGCTGCGGTCATGGGGTGATCCTCAATAGGAGGTGATGCGGCGATTGAGCGCCAAGCTCCGGATCGCGATGCGGACGGTCCCGGCCGCGCAGGCGCGGATGCGGGCGGAGATGGCGAGCCAGCTGGTCCCCTCGGCCGCCAGCAGCGTGGCCGGGCGGCCGCGCAGGGTCAGGAGCGCGGGTTGATGAAGGCCCGGCGCATCGGCGATCAGCCCGTCGCCATCCGCGAAATTGCGTTGCGCCTCGGTCGACTGACTGCGGCGGACGACGTTGCTGCCGACCACCGAAATCAGGCCGAGCGCGGTCGTCGCCTCGAGCAGCTCGGCCACCAGCGACGCCTGCACGATGTCGCCACCGAACCACTTATTCAGCGCGACGTCCTGGGTCAGATAGACCTCGTCCCCCGCCGCGCTGAAGGTGATCGACAGAATCAGGTTGTTGCCCACGCCCTCCGGATCGGCGCGGCTGGATAGGACGACGGTCGCCCCCGACGACGCGCGGACCGTCCAGCTGCCCGGCACGTCGCCGCCGACGTCACCCGATCGCAGCCCGCCCGAGGTGGAAACGAAGAGCGGATTTTCGAGCAGCTGGCGGCGGCCATAGGCGGGCAACTGAATCGCGGCGCGCGCGGCGGTCGGCCGGGGAAGGATCAGCTGGGCAAAGAGCCTTGCCAGGATGCGACCATGAACGAAGCTCCCGCGCGGGGCCTCGTGCGTGCCGTCATAGGAATAGCCCGCCCGAAAGGTCGTGCCACCGGCGGCCGGGTTCATCATCTCCCCGCGCACGTCGCAGAGATAGATGTCGCGCGCGCCCTCGGCCCAATCGATCAGCTGCGCGTTCAGCTCCTCGATCTGCGCCCATTGCGGGGCGGTCAGCGAGTTGGCACCGACCTCCAGCTCGACGACCGCGATCATGCCCGCCGCCACCGCCTTTTCGGCCATGGCGCGGATATTCTGGAACGCGATCGTGCCGCTCGTCTCGGCGGTCGGGTAATTCTGCGCGATGTCGTTGACGCCGCACATCAGATACAGCGTGCCCGCGCCGGTCGCGATCGCGGCGTCGATCCGCTTGGCGATCTCGTCCGTGCGCTGGCCGGAAATGCCGAAGTCAGGCAGCACGGTCAGCCGCCCGCCGATCAGCGCGTTGGCGCAGTTGAGGCCCGACGCGGCACCGTAGCGCAGCTGGGTCGCACCGGGCAGGCCGTCGAGCGTGACCGCGTCCACCCGGCTGTCGCCCAGGCCGATGACGACATGGCGACGGCCGCTACGGTCGAACAGCGGGGTGACGATCCCCTTTACCCGCCGGTTCACGCGCTCCTCGGACTTCGCCAGATCTGCAAAGGACACCAGGCGAAGCGCCCCGCCATTGGTCCCGACGACGCCGATCCCCGCCTGCCAGTCGCCGGTCGCGGCGCGGATCTCCTCGGTCGCGGCGCGGGTGGCCGAATCGATATCCGCCGCGACCTTGCGGGCTGCCCGCTTCATGTCGCCCGCCGTCGCCAGCCGGAGGATCTGGCCATTCGTCCCCACCAGCCCCGCCCCCGACAGCCAGTCGGGGACCAGGTCGCGGACCTCGGCCTTGGCCTGCTCGCGCGAGGCGTCGACCTGGGCGGTGGTGCGCCGCTTGGCGTCCGCCATGTCGGAGGCCGTCGCCAGGCGCAGCTCGACGCCGTTGGTCCCCAGCACCGATGCGCCCGGCCGCCAGTCGAAAAGCAGCGTTCGCATCGAGTTGCGGATCGGTTCATTCGCGTCGTACCAGGTCTGCAAATCGGCGCGCAGCCGATATTCGAGCCCGACGTCGCGGACATAGACCGGCATCCCCTCGACCCGGCGATCGGCGGGGATCGCGGCCAGATCCGAATAGGTCGCGACCGAGTTGCCATAGCCCGCATTCACCGCGGCGGCTTCCGCCCGGATGGCCGCCCGTTCGGCCCGATCGGTCATGCCAGCGCCATCGATGCGCAGCTCGGTCACATTCACCCCGGCGATCGTCAGGGTCGAGCCCTGCGTCGGCAGGCCGGTCGGATTGGGCGGATAGGGCGGCAGGCGCTTGAGCGGCGCCGCGTCGGAGCCGAACGCATGCGGCAGCACGATCATCCGACCGACCAGCCGCGTCTCGCCACCGATGCGCAGCGCGTAATGGAAGATCGCCGGTGCGCCGATCTCGCCCTGATAAGGCAGCGCCTGACGCGGAGCCTTGCTCAAGCGAATGCGCAGATCGCTGACCGGCTGGCCGTCGACGATCGTGACCGACATGACGATCAGGCCGTCGGATGCGGAGGGGGCGGCCTTGGTCAGCGAAATCAGCGGCGGGCCGGGCGCGTCTTCCTGCGCGCGGGCCTGCAAGTCGACACCGACCGAGGCCAGATTCACACCGACGACGCGCAGCGGATAGTCGTACACCTCGTCGTTGCGCCAGATCGACAGATCGAGGCGAGCGGTCGTGGCCATGCTTATGGTTCCTGGTAAACGCCGCCCTCGCGGGGGGCCTTTTTGTAGGTGCGAGGATAGGACCCGCCGCCATATCCGGCCGGTGGGGACTCCGGCTGCGGATAGGTGCCATCGCTGGCCTGGGTCAGCTGACTGCCGAGCAGCACGTGCCGGGCATCCGCCACGGTCGTCAGGGTCGGGACCGGCACCGCATAATAGCCGGTGTCCTGGTCGTTGTAGAAAACCTGATAGAGCGTGGCGGGCTGGAGGTTGGTGATCGTCCTGCCGGCGAAAGAACGAACCTCGCCCGTATCGAGGACGGCATCGAACGGGCCGACCGTGATCGTGTTGGCGGTGCTGGACAGCGTCCACGCGGACCGCTCGACCACGGTCCGCGCGCCGCGCTCGGCCGCCTTGTCGGCCGCCTCGCCCACGACGCCGATCGCCTGGATCAGCGGGTCTTTCAGCGGGTCGTACCGGATGACCGCCGCCGCGACGACCGGCGGGCTGTCGTCCTTGTCCCAGGCATAGGTCGCGGCCGTCTCCAGCCGCAGCCGCATGTTGCACTGATTGTTCCTGCCCGGCTCCTGCTCGATGACGCGGAACAGCGCGCGGTCGAAGCCGAGCGGCCCGAAGGTGAACGGGACCAGGCTGCCGACCGGCCACGCCCACGCGCGGATATCGAACGGGGCGGAGAAGATCCGCTCGTTATGCTTGCGCGCCAGGGCCTGCTTGGCGATGCGCTGGGCATGGCTGGCGCTCTCGACCCAGCCCAGGTCGAGCTTCAGCACCCGGTCGATGCCGAACGACGACGGCAACCGGACCTCGGGATAGTCGATCAGCTGATACAGCGAGTTGGTCGACGTATCGACATATTGGCCGCGAACCACGGTCGGCGTCTCTTCCAACGCCGGGTCGGGGTCCCACTCGAACGGGCCGACCACGTCCTGGGTGAACAGGCCGGGATCGGTCGCGGCCGAGGCCAGGTCGTTGTGCGCGATCGACAGGCCGAGCTGGCCGTTGATCTCGATGATGCGGCCGTTACAGGCCGCCAGCATGGCGTCGAGCGTGCGGCTGGGGTCCTCCCCCTCCGAAATCACGCCGCCGCCATAGTAACGCGGCTCCAGCCCGCCGGTCGAACGGTTGGCCATCTCCGCCGCCAGATTCGCGCAAAAGGCGAAGCTGGCCATGTGCAGGCGCTTGGGCGGGATGCCCATGCCGACCGCGAGCCGCTTTTCGCCGGTGGCCGGGTTGGTGATCCGCCACCCCATCATGACGCGCAGGATCTGAAGCGGAAGGTTGCTGCCGATCTCCTCCCCGCCGGAGGCAAAGCGCCAGGTCGACTGGTCGTCCGCGCGCATCTCGGTACGGCGCGGGTCGTACACCATGCCGCCACGCCCGACGATCGTCATGCGGCTGGGCGGGCCGGACGAAAACGGGCTCTCCGCCTTCTTGCCGTTGCCCGTGACCTTGAATCGAAGGTGCAGATAGGCGCAGCCGGTCAGCCGGTGCGCGCTGTTCCACTTTCCGCTGGCAAAGGTCGTCGCATTCGCGGGCGTCCCCTCGAGGACGATCGCCTCGACCGTGAAATAGCCGCTATACTTGCTCTGGACGCCGCTGCCCGTCGACCAGGCCAGTTCGTCGTTCAGCCAGATCTCGTCGACGCCCTCGATCTTGTGGCTGGCGACGCAGACGATCCAGTCGCAATAATCCTGGTTCGTGCCCGACCATTCTTCATACCGGACGTCGGTCGCCAGCGCGGTCGAGCCCAGGACGGTGGTCCGGAAAGCGCGCGGGTCGATCGTCGCATAGAGCCGGTCGGTCTGGGACTTCGGCACCTGCGGCGCCTTGGTCAGCGCCGCCGCCGCCATCGACAGCCCGCCCGCCACCGTGAACATGGTCGCGGCCGAAACGCCCGCGACACCGAAGCTCAAGGCGGTCGCGATGCTCAATCCCGCCGCCACGCCGACGCCGGTGACGACCAACGCGGCCGCGCCGACGACCAGCGCGGCGGTCTTCAACGCCTTCGCCATCAGTAGGGCACCCGCCACGCGGCGGTTTCCAGCGCCGGATCGCGATCGAGGCGGATCAGCCCCTCATGCTCGCCCTCCGCCCCGACCGCGACCAGGTGCAGCCCGAGGCAAATCGCCAGCAGGCCCGACGTCATCACGATGTCGCCGCGATGCGCGAGCAGCGGGCCGACCCGCTCGAACTTGGCATCCATGGTCGCCGCCAGCGATCCCGCGCCGATCCGGGTGAGCGCGCGGGCCGCGCCGAGCGCCGTCGAATAGCGCCCCCGAAACTCGGCCATCGGATCGTCGCCGGTCATCGCCAGCACGGCTCCGGCCGCGAACAGGCAGCAGTCGTGACCGCCCCACTCGAACGCGCGCAGCCGGATGCTTTCGAGATACGCGGCCAGCCGCGTATCCCAGTCGGGATGACGATGCATGGTCGCTCCTTCAGCGTCGGCGGTTGGCGCCGTTGGCGATGGCGATCGACAGCTCGGCCGAGCGGTCGCCCGGATCGTAGAGCTGCTGGTCGAGATAGGTCCGGTTGGACGCCTGGCCGAAATAGGCCAGATACGATTCGAGGTTGAGCACGATCGTCTGCGACCGCTGGTCGCCAACAACTTTCGGCACGCTCATATAGCCGGTGTAATAGGCCCATACGCCGATCAGCTGCGCGGTGTCGGGATCGAGCATGCCTTTCCACAGACGCGCGTCGCGGCCCTGCCAATTCGCCTTGTTGCCGATCGTATTGAGGGTGTCGCTATCGACCCCCATCAACCCGCGCAGGGTCAGGGACACGCCGTCGCTCCCGCCCTCCTTGGCCTTCACCACTGACACGCCGACCACCTTCGAGTCGACCGCCTGGAAGGTGAAGCCGTCCAGATCGGCGTCGCCGGTGCCGGAAAAGGTGACGTCATACGGCCCATCGGTCACGCGGACCGGACCGTCCGCCAGGTCGAGAAAGCAGAACGTCACCGGGCGGCGGACCCGCGCGTCCAGCGCGTTGCGCGTGGCGAGGTTCGGACGCGAGGCCATTAGAACGCCTCCTCGCACTTGAAGCCGATGTCGTATTTCCGGCCCGGCGATACCGTCCAGCCGGTCGTGTCATCGGCCATCGCCATGACGCCGTAAGGCCGGACCGCCTCGATCGGCGCGGCGTCGGGGACGCGGGCCTCGATCTCCGGCACGATCGCGATGACGCCGCGCCCGTCGCTACCGAAGATGAACGCGGCCGTAACCTGGTAAAGCCGCTCCCGCACGGTGACGAAGTCGCCCGCCTGGAGGTAGGAGCCACCGACGAACCCGCGCACGCGCAGGGTCGTCCCGGTCTGGTTCGCACCGTCGACCACCGGCGCGGTGCCGGCGCCGACCAGCACGCCCTCCTGCGCCGCCTCGCCCGCGTTCAGCCGGAAGGCGTTGACCCGGCCGCGCAGCAGCGCGAACGCCGCCCGCCACGGCCGGATCGCCTGCTCGCCCTGCATGGTCGGATATTCGACCTCGGCCGACCAGCGGGCGGCTTCGGGCAGGATCGTGACGCGGCGATACGACACGAACTCGCCCTCGACCGACTGCGACGGCTGGCGCAGCGACCATTTGATTTTCGCCGCGATCGGCGCGGGCGGAAGGTCGACGATCATCCGAAGCCTCCCGGCAGCGACGGCCGCCGCATCTCGCGCATCGTCCGGGCGGTCGCACCGGCCATGATCGGCTCGGCCGCTTCGGACACGGTCTGCACCGCGGTTTCCTGGACCTTGGCGATCAGCAAGTCGGAGGCGTCGACCTTCACCCGCGTATCGACCATCAGCCGGTCACGCGCGCCCGCGCGAAGCCGCGCCATGTTGGGGCGGGGTTCGCGCAGGCGGGGCATGGACGGGGTGGACAGGCCGGGCGAGCCGCCATCCGCAAACTTGCGCAAGCGGCCGGAATTGATCGCCGCCAGCTCGGGCAGCCACTCGGCCGTCGCCGCCGCGTTGACGATGAACTCACGGTTGGAGACACGGATCGCGCCCTTGCCGCCCGCCAGGAGCGCCAGGATCGAGTCCGACCGGCCGCCGCCAGGTCCCCGGATCAACCCGCCCGGCGAACCGCCATCAGCAAAGCCGGGCGCGTCGATCGGTCGGCCGCCATCCGCAAAGCCGAAGAACCCGCCGCCGATCGAGGCGACGATCGCTTTCTGGATCGCCAGCCGCGCCAGGTCGGCGATGACGCTGCCGATCACATCGGCCGCCGCGCCCTTCAACCCCAGCAGATCCGTCACCGCCTGGGCGGTGGCCCGCGATCCGGCCTCCTCCATCTTGGCGAAGCCTTGCACCGCAACGCTTTGCAGGCTGTTCTTCACGTCCTGCGTGGCGGCCTTCACGCGCAGGCGATACTGGTCGATAGGCCCGACCGCCTGACGGTCGAACTGCTTGTCCTCGGCCTTTTCCTGCTCGGGCAGGCGCTTCAGGCCATCCTTGGCGCGCTGTACCGCCTCCGGATCATCCGAGGTGGCGGCGATCCGTTCCAGCGCCTTGCGGCGCTGCTGCTGCTCCAGATCGAGGATCTCGCGCGCGATCCGCTGGCGATCGGCCTCGGTGACGGCCATGCTTTCCTGAATGCGCAGGATGTCGATGCGGGCGGACGCATCTTCGTTCGCCACGTCGAACTGGCGGTCGAGCACGCGGCGGGCGCGTTCGGTGTCGATATTGGCAAGGCGCTGCTGGCGCGTCGCCTCGTTGACCGCATGGAGCTGGAGCGCCTGCCCGACCGTCAGATCGCCGGTCTTCAGCCGGTTGGCGATGCGCGCGCGGGCGGTGTCCGCCTCCGCGTTGATCTCGTCGCGCAGCAGGCCGTCGCGCTGCTCCTCGGTCACCGCGCTGCGGCTGGTCGCCTCGATCAGCCGTTTGCGCAACGACAGATAGTCGTTGTTGAACGTGTTCTCGTCGACCAGGACCGCCTTCTGCGCCGCCAGCTCACGCTTGCGCATCGTCTCGGCCGAAGGGCCGCGCGGACCGGCACGGCCCCACTCGACATGATAGACCCGCTGGCCCGGCTCGTTGAGGATCTTGCGCAGCCGGACGCCCGCATCCTCGAACGCCTTGCGGATCGACGCGACGGAAATCCCGGGCCCGTAAGCAATGTCGAGCGCCTGCCCGCGTTCGTGCGCGCTGGTGCCGGGCCGCGCCACCGGCCCGTTATGGCGACCGGCCTGCGCATCGGCGAAAAGCTGGGCCTGCCGCTCATGGCTGCGAAGGCCACTCGTCACCCGACCACCGATCGAGGCGACGATCTCCTTTGCGCCGTTCAGATCGATCTCGCGGCCGAACTGGCGGTTGGCGTTGCCGGGATGGCGCGCGGCGTTCACCCGTGCCTGCGCCGTCTCAATGGCCTTTTTCTTCTGCTCTTCCAGCTCCTGAAGGCGGCGCTTCGACTCCGCGCCGATCTGTTTGCCGAGCTTCGCCTGTTCGCGCTGCTCGTCCTTCAGGGTCTTGATTCTGTCGTCATACAGCTTGGTGACGGCGCGCACCGGGTCGATTGCGGTCTGCGCCTGCTCGGCCGCCAGATCCACCCGCGTGCGATTGAGGTTCTCTTGCGCCTTCTGGACCTCCGCGTCCGCCGCCTTCAACTGATCCTGCAATTGCACGACCCGCGCGGCCTCCGCCGCCTGGACGGTGGCCACCGTCGAGGTGCCGCCGCCCGTGGCTGTGAAGCCGTCGCGTGCAGCGACAGCATCCGCCAGACGGGCCGCAGTCTTCTTGCGGATGTCCAGCGCCTCCTGGGCGTGCTGCTTGGCGGCGATATTCGCTCGCTCGGCCGACGTGCGCTCGGCTTCCGCCGCATCGTCGAGCGCCTTGGCCTGCTCGCGGATCGCCTGGGTCACGCCCTCCAGCGTGGTCTTGAACCGATCCTTCGCCTGCGCGGCGATGTCGGTTTCATGCGCGTCTTTCTGGAGCTTGGCGACGGCGTCTTCGACCTCGTCACCGAACAGGTGCAGGTTCTTCGTCAGCGCGCCGACCACCAGCATGCCGCCGGTGATGGCCAAACCCCACGGACCCAGCATGAAATTCGCGAATGTCCGCATCCGCGCGGCGGTCGATCCCGCCTCACCTTGCAGGAAGGTCAGCTGACCGGCCGCCTGGGCGCCCTGGATCGCGATGACCTGGAACACATTCGCGCCCATCGACAGCTGGGTAAAAGTGTCCTGCGCCTGGTAGGACAGCCCCTGCATCGCCATCCGGTTGCCCATCATCGCCGCCATGGCGCGGCGCTGCGCCTCGGTCAGCTGCTGGGTCGCGGCGCTGGCGCCGGGGATGGCGACGGCGTGCTGATAGAGCCGATCGCGCGCATATTGCTGGGCCGCGCCATATTCACGCAGCGTGATCGCGCCGCGTCGGAACAGGTCGTCGGCGCGGTCCATCTCCTGGTCGAACCGGACCTGCGCCAGATACATGGGGTCGAGCGCGCCACGCAGCTCGCGCACCGCCAGCGCCATTTCGCGCTCTTCCTGCGCGGTCGCGGCGGTCGCGAGGGCCAGCTGTCGCTCCCGCTCGGCCGCGCCGCCGACCTGGGCGGCATGAACCTGCAATGCGGTCCGCGCCAGATCCTGGGCTGCCTGATATTCGCGCAGGGTGATCGCGCCGGCCGCGTACAGCGACTCCGCGCGCAGCAACTCGTCGTCGAATCGCTTCTGCGCCGCGAACATCGGGTCCAGCTGGGCGCGCAGGACGTCTGCCTGCGTCGCCAGCTCGCGGGTCTGGCGCGCCGCCAGGGCCTCGGCCTGGGCGAGCCGTTCGGCCTCGGCCGCCGCCTCGGCCACGCGCTGGTGACGGCCGACGAAATGGTCGGCCGCCTCCGCGCTCTGCATCAGCTCGATCTGGACGCGCTCCAGCGCCCCGGCTTCGGACAGGAGCGCGGCCGCCTCGCGCTCCGCCTCGATCCGCGACGCCTCGGACGCCTGGATGAACAGGCGGCTGGCCTCGCTGGTGTCGCCGACCGCCGCCGCCGTCCGGCGGGCAGCGGCGGTGATCAGCTCGAACGATCGCGCGCGGTCCTGGGCGGCCGCGCCGCGCGCCTTCAACTCGTCGACGCCAAGATCGGCAGAGCCGTTGACGGTCGGCCCCTTCACCGATTGCGCGGCGATGCGCTGGACCTGGGAGAAACTGGCCTCGAACGACTTCTGCGCGCGCTTGGCGGCATCGTCGGCCAGATCCGCAAACGCCCCGAACTTCGATCCCATCCGGCCGATCGAACGGTCGACATTGTCGGCCATCCGATCGGCGCGGCGCTCGAAACGGTCCAGCGGTTGCTCTGCTTCGGTCAGGTGGCGGCGCAGCAACTCGGTTGCGGCGTCGACCTGAAGGAGCAGGCGCTCGGTGACGTCAGCCATAGACGTCCCCCCTTTCGATCATTGGTCGTCGGGTACGGCGTTGAAGTGCTCGTAGCCCTCGATCGCCGCCCAAAACTCGTGCGGGGTGGCGGCCATGAACTCATGCGGCCGCCACGACAGCGCGGCGGCCGCCAGCCCGATCAGCCGACGGCGGGGGCTTCTTCGATCGTCATCATCGCCGCCGGCTTCAGATTTCCCTCCGAATCATAACCGCCCGTGACGGCCATCGAGAGGAGGCCCGCCAGCGTCTTCTGCGCGACCAGGATGCCGCCAGCCGAGTCGAGGATCAGGCGCGCGATCCGCTTCGGATTGGTCGCGGCCGCGCCCTTGTTATCGGTCGCGCGGCCGAACTCGCGGATCAGGGCGCAGGCGATCTGCGCCACCTCGCCCAGCTTCAGCTTGGAGCCGAGCGCGGCATGGGCGATGTCCACCAGGCCGCGATCCATCGTCAGCTCGATCTCCTCGATCGCGGCATGGCTGGGACGCAGGCCGAGCGCCTGCCCGTCGAGGAACAGCGTGGCCTCGCCGCGCTCGGCGCTGGCGGGGCGGGTGGTTTCGTCGGTCATTTGGACTCCGAGGTCTTGGCAACCGGCTTGGGCGCGGTTGCGGGGAGCGCGGCGTAAAGCGCGCGCACGGCATCGATGGCGGCGGGGTCGCTGGCGATGCGGTTGGACAGGTCGACATGGTCGACGTCCTCGACCAGCAGCGGCGCCAGCGCGAAGGCGACGCGATCGGCACCGGCGACCAGCAACTGCTCGATCTCCCCGGCACCGCAGCCGGTGGTCGCGATCAGCCGCTGGTCCAGATCGGCCGGGGCGGACACCGCCAGCGCCAGCGTGGCACCGGCGATGACGATCGTCGGCGCGGTCATCAGGACAGCGCGTCGACGGTAGGCTGCGCGGCGGGCTGGAACGTCAGGCCCGCCTTGACCGAGTTACCCTGCTCGAAGTCGGTGTTGTCGAGCGCGGTGTACATCGAGCACTCGAAGACGACGTCGGCATTGGCGAACGGCTTCTTGCGGATCTGCATGACCTCCGCGGCGTTCGATTTGTCCAGCGTTTCGAGGCGGGTGTACCCATTCGAATCGGGCAAATCGGGCACGATGTCCTGTTTCAGCGAAATGGTGCGCAGGCCGGGCGTCTGGGTGTCGACGCCCTCCGTATCCTTGGTCGCGGACGAGCTGAAATTCTTCGAGCGGTTGATGGTCAGGTTGCCCTGACCGGCGGGCTGGTTGAACGTTGCGGCGTCGGCCGCGCGGACGAACAGACGGTAGTCGCTACCGAGCTTCTTACCCATGATGGTCTCCACAAATGAAAAGGGCCGCGCTGGGGAGGCGCGGCCCGGGGGGCGTTCGGAATGGCGGGCGGGTCAGGGGGCGATGGCGATCGCATCGAAGGCGGTGATGCCGGAATAACCCCCTCCCCCTTCGTCCAGCACCGCGTCGTCGTCCTTGAAGGCAAAGCCGACCGTCCAGCCGTCATGCTGAAAGGTCTGCCCATCGAGCGCGGTCTCGATCTGGTCCTGGAGCGCGAGGAGCGGCGCGCGCTCCTCCGCGATGACCAGCGAAATGATGCTGATCTCGACCCGCCGATCGGCGTCCGCGCCCTTCCCGCCCAGGCCGATGCTTTTCAGGTCGCCGATGATGACCAGATCCCCGGCCGCATTGGCGGGGGCATCCTGATAGACGGTGGCGCGGCTGATCGCGGCCGCCAGCGCCTGGAAGGCGACGGCCTCCACGATCGATTTCGCCTTGCTCATTCGCCCCCCGCGATCTTGCCGAGTGAGCGCGCGAAGATGCCGCGCATATTGGATTTCAGGGTCGCGCGAAGGTCCGGATAGCGGCCGGTGACGAACCGCTTCCCCTCCATGGCGGGCACCTTCATGCGATAGGTCGCCACGATGTCGGCGCGTTCCTTGCGGCCGCGCGCATCGGTGCGAAGCGTCGAATAGGTCGAGCCGTCACGGCGCGACAGCTGCACGCGGCGTCGGCGCTGGACGTCGACGACCTGCGCCTTGCGCCCCAGGTCCTGGATGCGGCCATAAAACAGCTTGGCGCGACCGGCGGGCGTCCCGATCAAGCCGACCTGAAGGCGCAGCGATCCGGGCAGCACCTTGGACGACAGGCCCGCTCGCAGCTTGCCGGTCAGATCGGGCGCGCGCGACCGGACCGCGCGCAGCATCTCGCGGCCGGTGACGTTCAACTCGACGATGATTTCGCCGCGCACCACGTCCGGCAGGCGGCGCAACAGGCGGCGGAAACGGCCGATGCCTTTGATCCGCTGGCGGGCCATCAGCTGGGCCGTCCGCTTTCACAGGACAGGACCAGGCCGTCACGCTCGTCGGTCGGTGCGACCGCGCGGACCAGCATGGCGACGTCACCGAAAACCAGCCGGTTGGCGATCGTCAGGCCCGGCCAGGGACGGATCGTCACGCGCCAGAGCTGCGACTGGCGTTCGACCAAGTGCTGCGTCGCAACCTCGCCGCGAAGCGCGATGACCTCGGCAGGCAGCTGGTCGACGACGGTGCGCCATTTTTCGCCACCGGCGGGCGCGCTCCGGCCGCCGCGCCCGTTGTCGATCAGGTTGGGCTCCTCGATCCGGACACGGTGGCGAAGGCGCGAGGCGGACAGCGCCATTATTCGCTTGCCCAGCTCTTCAGCGGATCGAGCAGCCAGGTTGCGCCCAGCGGGATCTCGACCGTTCCGGCACGGCCGTCGACGCTGACGCCCTCGGGCAGCGCGTACCAGGTGGCGACGATCAGGCTGATCGCCTGACACGCCATCGCCAGATCATCGCCGGTCAGCGTCGGCGCATCGCCCACGATCTTGCGGCCGGTCCGCATCTCGACGGCCCGGCGTGCGGCACTGATCAGCCGTGAAAGCCGGGCGTCGTCGGCCGTCACGCTGGCATGGATGCGCAGATCCTGCTTGATCGCCTCCAGCGTGACGGGCTCGACGATCATCAGGCGTTCAGACCCTGCGCATAGGCCACCGCCTTGGGATGGGTGTCGATATAGCCTTCACCCTCCAGCTGGGCGGCGCGATCGGCGGGGACGGAGATGACCGCATTGACCGCATGGCCCTCGAACTCGAGCGTCACGCGCGCGGCGACCGGCTCCGCCGCCTCGCCGGATTGCGTCTCGGTCTGCTTGGCGTTCGGGTCGGGATCGCCGTCGCCGCCCGAGCCGCCTTCATCGGTGCCCGAGGTGGTGTCGGTCTGGCCGCCGGTTTCGGTGGTGGTCGTGGTGGTCGTGGCGCCGGTGGCCGTACCGCCGGTCGGGGTGGGAGTGCGAGCCATATTCGCTCCTGTCGTTTCAGGGAAAGGGGGTCGGGCGGCCGGTCAGCCGCCCGAAGGCGATCAGCTCGCCGACTGCTGGAATGCCTTGTAGGGCTTGCCCGCGCTGATCTTCTTGGCGTCGCCGCGCGCCCAGGCGAGGAAACCGACCTGCCCGCGCGAGGTGTAGACGCTGTCGTCGAAGCGGAAGAGCGTGACCTCCATCACGTCGCGGATCAGGAAGCTCTTCAAATCGCCGAACAGGATCGACTTGGCGTTGGCGACCTGGGTCGGCATGTCCTGGTTGATCTGGTAGCGGTAGCGCAGGAACGTGTCGGGGTCCTTGGCCGACAGGCCCGGCAGCCAGAGCGGATGACCCTGGTTGTCCTTCAGCTTCTTCAGGTTGCGCAGCGTGGTGTCGTGGAACATCCAACCCACGCCATCGGCGGTCCGATAGGCCGGGTCGATCGAGTGCTCCAGATCCACCATGTCGTCATACTGGACGAAGTTGGTCTGGCCGGTCTGCGCGACCTTGCCCACCTCAGCCCCCGTCACGATGCCCTCCGGCTCACCGACGCCCGAGCCGACCGTGTATTTCTGATTCTGGATGCGGCCGATGCGCGTGGTGGCCGAACGGCGCACGAACGCCTCGACGTTCATGCCCGGCCCCTGATCCTGGAGCAGCTCGAACGGCAGGGTGAAGATCTTCGACGACCACTTGTAGGCGCCGATCGACACGGTGCCGAAATTCGGGTCGGAGCTGGTCGCGGCCTGGTTCTCCGGCACGATCTCGCCCATCTGGCCCGTCTCGTCGACGGTGGGCCAGGGCAGCGCCGCGCCCGAGCTGGTCTGAATGACGTCGGCCACCTGACGGATGCCACCGAACGCCTTCAGGGCCTCCAGCAGCTCGCCACCGAAGCCGGTCGGGACCAGGAAACCGCCAGCCGAGCCGGTCTGGGCCGAGGAGGCGTTCTGCGGCGTGCCGGTGCGCAGGACCTCGACGTCCTCGCGGGTCATCGCCGCGACGCCGTGGATCAGATAGTTGCGGAAGGCCGCGCTATAGCGCTGCTGGCGCTCGCGCGCCTCGGGCGACAGGTTGCGGATCTCGGCCGCGCCGCGACCCTCGATCTCGCCCTCATTCTCGGCCGCCGACAGCTCGCCGTCGATCTTGGCCTGCTTTTCCAGCCGGTCGATCTGCGAGTCGATGCCGTCGATCCGGGCATAGATCGCGTCGACCTGCGCCTCGATATCCTTCGACCATTTTTCGCCGGTGTTGGTGTCGAGAAGGTTGCGGGCCTGCTTTGCCAGATCGGCACGCTGGTCCCGGAGCGCCTTGATGTTCATCGGGGGGATTCCTCATAAAAAAAGCCCCGCCGGGTGAGGGCGGGGCTTCGGGTGCCGGAGGGGACCGGCGTGGGGGGTGCTTGGCCGTCAGGCGGCCATGCGGTCGTACAGCGCCAGGCGGGCCATCGCCCGGTCGCGGGCGCTGGTGTCCATCTCGCGGGGACGTTCGGTCAGGGCCTTCGGCACGTTGGCGAAGGCGGACAGGTTGAAGACGTTGGCCTGGGCTTTAGCCGCTGCCTTATCCGGTACAGTCGCCATCCGATCGACGAACCCGGCATCAATGGCCTCGGCTGCGTTGAACCAGGTTTCGGCCTCCAGCCACGCCTTGATCTCGTCCGCCGATCGGCCCGACTTTGCGACAAAGTCGCCAGTCATCACGTCATCGATTTTGCTGAGCAGCGTTGCCGTCGCGGTCAGGTCAGCCGCGTTGCCCATGGCGAAGGTCCATGCGCGGTGGATCATATAGAACCCACCCTCGGCAATCTCGGTGCTGTCGCACCCGAGGGTCAGGACCGCTGCGGCGGACGCCGCCAGTGCGTCGATCGAGGCGGTGAACTCGGCCGGGTGCTCGCGAATCGCGGTCATCATCGCGCGGGCCTCGAACACGTCGCCGCCGGGGGAGTTGATGCGCAAGCGCACCTTGGGGGTGGTGATCGCCGCCAGCTCGCGCGCGAAATCGGCCGCCGACACGCCCCAGAAAGCGTCGATCACGTCATAGACGTACAGCGTGGTCGTATCGGTGCCGGTCGCCTCCGCGCGCAGGCCGGAGCCCTTGCCGCGATTGTCTTGGGCAAGGTTAAGCAGCTTGCGCGTCATCTGCGGCATCGTCGTCGGGCTCCATCGGGGGGCCGCCATTGTGGCCGATCGGGGCCGGTGCTGGCGGGAAGTACACCTTGTCGGCGCTCGGGTCGGGCAGCGGGGGCAGATTCTTCATCCGCCGCACCTCGTTCTGCGACATCCAGCCGGGCAGTTGGTTGCCGCCCAGGGCGGCCTTGAAATAGTCGGACTGCGACTTGCTATCGCCGACCTGCATCGCCTCGACGTCGAAATCGATGAAGTAGCGAGACACCTTCGCGCCGATCACGGGGAACAGCTTGCGGGTCAGCTCCTTGGCGAAGCGGCGGACGTGCGGAACGCAGGTGTAGAGCTTGAAGCCGACCGTCATCTGCTCGATGCCGGTCCCCCAGGTGGTCGCGGCCGACGTCTCGCCGATCATGTGCGGCGGGGTGCCGAAGATCCGCGCGACGTCGACCACCGAATATTGCATCAGCTCGAGCAGCTGCGCGTCCTTGGCGCTGACCGACACGCGCTTCCACTCGCCGCCATTTTCGATCAGCAGCGGATTGTGGGAGTTGGCAACGCCTTGCGCGCGCTTGCGCAGGTACGCCTTGAAGTCTTTCCGCTGCTGCTCGGTGACGGTGGTGCCAGCGGGAAACTGGAAATAATCGTTGGTGAGCAGCCCGCGCTCGAACTGGCCGGAGGTATATTCACGGCTCGCCAGGTTGATGCCGATCGCCTGGGCATGGTGCGCGATCGCCGACAGGGCGCGGATGCCGTTGGTATCGCGGCCCGGCCCCCGGAAGTGGATCACATAGGAACCGTGATGCGTCTCCACCGACCCGTCGAGGTTGGTGAACTGATACCAGACGGTATTGCTCGACCGGAACGGCAGAACGCGCGCCGGGTGGTAATAGTCGATGCCGGTGATCGTGCCGTTGCGCGACTGGCGCATGAGGCCATAGCCATTGCCGCGCAGCAGCATCGCCATGGCCTGAAGCTCGATGAACTCCGGCCCGCTCATCTCCTCGTTCGGTTCGACCTGAAGGAAGCGGTTATAGGGATGCTCGGGGACGTAGCGCCGCCCGCCGCCCTCCAGATGTTCGTACACGCCCAGCGGCGCCGACATCATCGTGCCGCTGATCAGCGTCACGCACCGCCACACGGCCGAGGAGCGCATCGCGGTTTCCGGCGTCACCTCGACCCCGGCCGCGCGCTGGCCCCAGCCCATCCACTCGAACTGCGAGAAATCGCCCACGACCGCCGCCGTGCTGTCGACGGCGTTCTGCACCGCCGGGGCGGCGCGCGCGGTTTCCGCCGCAGCGGCACGATCGGACAGGCGATAGGACGAAATGCTCATGCGCTGTCGCCCTCCCCGTCCCCGTCGTCGTCATCGTCCAGATCGACGATGAAACTGCCGGTGTAGTTGTCCTTGCCCTCAAGCGGGGCGTTGTCGGCCGCGCCGACGCCCATGGCGTTGGTCACGATGCCGTCGATCCGGCCGCGCGACCGTTTCTTGTCGAAGGCGCGGTTTTTCTGCCCGTCCTCGGTGATCGCGGCATTGGCCGCGCAGCTATAGGTGACGGGGGAGCTGTCGATCACGATCGTGTCCTTCAGGATGCGATCCTCGAGCCGCTCGATCGAGCGGGGCATGCAATATTGCCGGTCCTCGAACATCACGCGGGTGCCCTGGGCATGGCGCACCATTTTCAGGCCCGACCCGGCGGGCTTGTCCGGCCCCTCGAACTTCCACGCGTCGAAGCCGATTTCCTCGCAGGCAGCCTCGAAATCGGCGAACTGCGCGGGGTCGAACACCAGCTCGACCACGTCGTGCTGCGCGCAGATCTCGGCCACGCGGGCCGCGACGAAGGTCTTGTCGATCGTGGCGCCGGGCACCGCGGTCAGATGGCCGTCCGCGACCCATTCCTCATAGGGCGCGTTGTCGCGCTTGGCGCGGTCGGGCAGGCCGTCGGCGGTCGTCCAATACCAGGTCTTGCACCAAAGGATGTTATCGCCGTCGCGCCACACCGCCGTCAGGGCGGTCAGGTCGTTCTTTTTCGACAGGTCGAGCGACAGCCAGCATTTGCAGCCGCGCAGGACCGCGAGGACCTCGTCGTCGATCGGCGCGAGGATCGCGGCCCATTTCTCCTCGTCGATCCAGAAGTCGGCCGCGCCGGTCGGGATGCCGAAATACAGCCGCTTGACCGAGCTGGCGGTCGATAGCCGGGTCTGGGCGGTCTGCACCTCCTCGCGGATGTTCGCGACGGGATAGGTGATGCCCAGGGCGGGAAGCGCCTTTATCCAGCACGCCTCGTTGGTGAACACGGTTTCGCGGTCGCGCTTGTCGACGCGGGCCACGAAGGCGAATTGGGTGTCGTCGCGCTTTTCGCCCTTGGCGATCAGCTGCGCCGTCTCCGAATAGGAGGTGCCGACGATCTGCGACGTGGCGGGGGTGTTGGTGCCCAGGACCATCATCGCGCTGCCCGCGACCTTGGTGATCGCGCGCCGCCAGATCTCGATCTGGGCGTCGGTGGTGAACTCGTGAATCTCGTCCGCCAGCACCAGGCGCGGACGCGGACCCGATTGCGCCGATCCACCAGCGAGCGGCAGGAAGAACGATTGCGAGCTGGGATGCTCGATCTTCCATGTGTTGTCGCCGTCGCCGCGCAGGACGACGTGACCCAGGCCCTCCAGCGTATCGCCATCATCGTAACCGGGCACCTGCGCCCGGCACATGGCGGTGCCGTCCTTGAACAGCACGTTGGCGGTCTGCTTGTTCGCCGCGATCGAATAGACCTGGGAACGCGGAAAGCCGCACCAGCCCATGACGTACAGGCCAAGGCCCGCCATCATCGGGGACTTGGCCTGCCCCTTCCCCGTCTCGACCCAGGCGGACCGGAAGCGCCACCGGCCGTCCGCGTTGACCCAGCCCATCAGCGAGCCGACGACGAACACCTGGTACGGCAGCAGGTGAAACGGCTTCCCCGCCGCCGGACCATCGGTGATGGTGAAGACCGAGGGGAAGAAATCCAGCGCGCGCTGCGCCAGCTCGGGCCGCCAGAAATAGCCCCGCTTGGCCGCGTCACGCAGGTCGCGCAGGTGGCGCTCGCAGGCGTAGCGGACCAGATCGCCCACGACGAAATCGCCGCGGACCGCCGCCTCGGCCCAGGCCGTGGTGGGATCGGTCGCCGCTCTGGCGCTAACCCTTCGGCCCAAGGAACTGGTCTGCACCGGCGGTGGTCCGCCGCTGCTTGGCTACCTTGCCGACCTTGCTGCGACGGCCGGGCGACAGACCGAGCTGCGCCTCGAGCCGCTCGGCCGTCGACTCCGCCTCGCGCATCGCCTTGTAGTAGATCGACAGGCGGTCGATCGCTTTCGTGTTCTCCGGATTGGCCTCGGTGACCAGGCCGCTGGCCGCGACCTCACGCGAGCAGCGGTCGTACACGATATAGGCCAGGACCAGGCGCTGAAGCGCATGGCCGTTCGACGACGACAGGATCTCGCGCGACGTCATCTCCTGGACGATGCGGCTCCAATGGCCGCGCGCTACGACCTGCTCGGAGGCATCGGGAAGCAAGGTCGTCCAGTCCGGCTGCGCGACGATCGACTCGTCGACGGGGGGCTCGGCTGGCGTGGCGCGCTTCGGTTTCCTCGCCATGGAGCCTCACTTTCCGCCCGAACTTTTTACTCTGAAAACGCTCGCGCAGCGCATGAAGGGAACCGCCGGTGTCCGGCCCACCCCCGCGTCAGACTTTTGACCCCCCGGGGGGTGTGGGCAGGCGGCGCGACGGAACAGCGGGACGATCCCTGATCCTGTTGCCGTTCCACGCATGGTCCGGACTGGTCGGCCGACCGTCCGATGCGATGCCTCGCGCGCCGATCGGCGCGGCGTGTCCAAACTGCTCCGCCGTCACCTCGAGGTGGCACGGGTCGCAGAGGTTGCGTGTGTTGTCGTCGACGTCGAGCCCGCCCAGCGCCAGCGGGTCGATATGATCGACGACCGTAGCCGCGACGGTGCGGCCTGCCTTCAGGCAGCGTTCGCATAGCCCGTTGGTACGCCGCAACCGGCGGAGCCGCTGGCGCTGGCCTGCCCCGCCGCGAAGCCGCTCCGCCTTGCAGAAGGGCAGGCTATGCGACCAGGTCGGTCAGCTTGCCGCGCATCCGACCGAACCGCGCGCCCTCGGCCTCGGCCGCCTCGGCCGCATCGATCAGGTGTTTGGCCTGCATGCGAAGGTCATCGGCCAGGCCGGTCTGCTTGGCCTCGGCAGCGGCCAGGCGCTCGGCCACCTTGGACAGAAACGACACGATGCCGTCGACCGTCCGGGTCGGCAGCAGCAGGGCAAGCAACAGCAGGATGTGATTCATAAGCACCTCGTTCATGAGCCGGTTTCGTCGCCACCCATGCCCGGCCCGATGGCGACGGGGGCAATGACGTCGATGAAGAAATCCTCGGTCTGCTTGGACCGGAAGCCCAGCGAGGCCAGCGACACGTCGGGCACATCGTCCCCGTCCAGCAGGCCCTGTTCGTCCAGCAGCTTGAGGATCGCGGGCTTGTCGAGCGAATGGCTGACCCGGATCGTCACGGACTCATAAGGCGAGCCGATCAGCACCTCGACCGCATCGCCGTCCTTGCCATGGTCATGGACGACCTTTGGCGGGCTGATGCGATAGCCGATGGTGCACCCGCCCAGCTCGACGGACTTGCGCTTGCCGCCGGTCAGCTCGTCGATCGATGCCGCCCACCACGGCTTCAGCTGCTTGGCAATGTCCTTCAGCTCGGCCGCGATCGGGACCAGCGCGGCGTCGGCCACGCCGTTGACCCGCGCCATCAGGGCGGCGCGGCGGGCGTTGATCGTGTCGGCCTGGGCGGACAGGACCGCATAGCGGGTCGCCAGCGCCGTGGCCTGCGCCACGGTCTGGGGTGCCCGCTGCGCCGGGGAGCGAAGCCGGGTCACAGCGACGCCGCCGGTCGGCTGGCCGCATAGCGGTCATAGTCGAGCGTGGCGGCACCGGAGCGGCTCGCATGCAACTCGGCATAGACCTGCGCCAGAAAGCGCCGCGTGACGGGAACGGAGTCGCGCGGCTCGCCAGCCGTCGCGACCTGATTCAACTGGGCAAGGTCGATACCACGGGTCATCGTCAGAACCACGCTTGGCGGCCGTCCTCGCTGACGTGCAGCGGGGCGGCGGTTGGGCGGGCCGCTGGCCCGCGAAAGGGTTTGACCAGGTCGGCCGCGATGCGGTGCGCCTCGGTCTCGAGAGCGTTGAACTCGGCCGTCGATCGCGCGCCGTGACGAACGCGGCGGATCAGCGCCTCGAGGCGATCGCGCGCGCTTTCCAGATCGTCGGCGGGATGGCGCCGCTGCGCGCCACGACGGGCGGCAGCGGCTGGCCCCGCGCAACCGGCGGATGTGCTTCGGTTCGACGGGGCCATGGGCGCATCTCCAAGACGCGAAAAAGCCCGCCTCCGGGGGATGGAGGCGGGCTTTGCAGTCAGGTCGCAATTCGCGCGGGGTCGTTTAGGCCCGAAAAGTGACCGCTTGGGCAGGGTAGATTTTGGATAGCGTCACAAAATTCCGGCGTGCGCCGCCGCCAGGGTCGCAGGATCGATCTCCCGCCGCGCCTCGGCCTGACAGCGCGGCCACAGGTCCAGCGCCTCGATCAACAGCCGCTTGGCCCGGCGATGCGCCATCCCGTGGCGATGCGCCGCAACGGTGAAGCCGATCCCCCCGACGATCATGTCCAGAACCGCCGCCGGATGCGCCAGCGCCGCGCGCCAGCGGTTATAGGCCACCTCGGACCGCACCGCCCCAAGCGCCTCATAGAACGTCCCGTCGCCGCGTGGCGAGCGGTCCACCCGCGCCTCGATGCTGGCGACCGCGACCGACACCTCCCCCACGACGCGGCGATGGGCCATCTCGATCGCCTCGGCCGCCGCCAGATGGTCCTTGTCGATCGCGCCCGAATTATAGAGGCGGGTTAGCGCGCCCTCGGTCCGCGTCGCCACATCGCGCAGCGTCTCCGGCGTCGCCTCGCGTCCAGTATAGCGGTTATCCGCCTTCAGCCGCTCGGCATGGGCGCGCACCGCCGCATTGCGCTTGGCCTTGCGCTCCTGCTTGTTCAGCCCGGCCGTGTCGACCGGCGGCATGACGCGCGGGCGTTTCAGCACCAGCCGGTTGACGCGATCGGCCTCCCGCGCGCGACTGGCTGCAATGAGCAGACGCGGATCTCGATAGGCGGTCATACCCGATCCCGCCGCCTGCCCGGCCGGATTGTTCGTCTGCGTCATTGCTACGTCACCCCGTTGTCATCCGGGGTCGTAATCAAGCACCGGCTTCATCGGGAGGGTAGGAAACGGGCCACGCACAACATCGTCGTCGACGACATAACCCGCCGCACGCAATTCGCGCACGGCCTCGGCAAGTTTGTCGGGAAGCGCAATGCCGCGCGCGCCAGGACGACGGACGATCGCCCCCTCCTCCGCCAGCACGCGCAATATCCACTTGATGTTGTTCCGGTCCGCCCCTGTCCCGGCGGCAATTTCGGAAATGGACGGCGATCCGCCCCACCGCCCAATGTACGAGCGAATGAAGGTCAGGACGAGCAGCTTCCGGCTGCCCATCTCCGGCAATAGGCGTAGCGGCCCGTCCACGATGCGCGTTGTTCTCCCCGCGACAGAACATAGGGAGAATCAAGCGTGTAGGAAAGGCGCGACCGGTTCGCTCCCTATCGGATCGTGCCAAAATAGTCTGTGTCCTACAGACGGGCGTTCTGTTTTCGTTCGGGCATGAACGAAATAGAGCAAATGGTCGCGGGCTATTTCCACCTGAGCCGATCGTTGCACCGAAAGAAGCGCCCCGCCACCCCAGGCGAAGACCGCATCATGCAGTCGGTCCTCAAGCTGAAGGAACAAGAGGATCGACGGGCGCTCCGCCAGGCGCGCCTCGAATGGGCCGAGGACCGCGACGATTGGGAACGCCAATGGCGCTAGGCCGCGATCGGCTCGCCCACCTTGATCTCATGCGCCCGCGCCCGCACCTGCGCCAGATCATAGGCGCTCTGCATCCGCAGCAGCGTCTCCGGATCGATGCCGAACACCTTGTGAAACCGGATCGCCATCTCCGGCGTCACGCCGCCATGTCCGTTCAGGACCGGGCTGAGCGACTGGCGCGTTACGCCCAGCCGCGCGGCCGCGTCGACGATCGTCAGCCCATGCGCGTCGATCAGCTCGGACCGAAGCCACGGGCCGGGATGGACGAACATGCTGTCGTGCAGCTTGATAGCCATCAGTGATAATCCTCCAAGTCGAGTTCGATGATCGCCCCGGCCTCGTCCAGCCGGAAGGTCATCCGCCAGTTGCGGGTGACGGTCAGCGACCATGTTCCCGCGCGATCGCCGGTCAGCTGGTGTGCGCCATAGTTCGGGGGAACCATCAGGGCGTCCACCGAGGTGGCGGCATGGAGGAAAGCGAGCATCCCGCGAAGCCGCTCGACCAGCTTTCCGTCGAGGCCCCGGCTGTTGCCGGTTTCAGCGAAGCGGCGGAGCGCCTTGTGCGAGATGGTTTCGATTTCCATGCACGCAAACTAGCGCCGCAACGCCCGACCGTCAAGCGTCGCTTGACGCTTGACGCTTGACGGTGAATTTTCCCAATGGCCGCGACTCCCAGCGTACGCTGATTTGTCGTGCCTATCTGGCGCAGAAGGCACCGGCAGAACTAGCGGCTTCTTCAAGCCTTTTTATAATATCGTAAAAGGTGGGTGCATCTGAATCTTGCGCAGCCCCATTTTTATCTCGCTCGTAGACCACCATGTATTCGTCAAGCGTACGATCTAGCTCCTTGACATATTGCCGTTCAGAGAAGTCCAGCGTTTGGGCCCGCTCAATAACTTCTTTGAAAAAAAGGTTAGCATGGACTGCATGGGGTTCAAACATTTCTAAAGCGCGCCCCCAATAACCGCTTACTTCATTATTTGCGGGAAAAAATGGGCGCAGCCCTGAAACATGGCGTCGCAGGCGATTAATTTCGTCAAGGATGGTTTTCTGCTCCTTGCGCCTCTTCTTTTTGTCGGTGCTGTCCGCCAGCCAAGCGGCACCAGCGACTGTCCCCGCCGCACCGACCATCGCACCCGCAAACGCAAAAACATCATCACTTTTGAAGCCGGTGTTATACAACATTGCCAATGCCGCCCCTGTGCCACCGGAAGTGAAAGCGACCAGAAGCCAGAACACTAGGGAATGCCCGCCAAATTCCATCTGTGGTTCATTGACCCGCAGGCTGCGCACCGCACCGGCCTGGAAAAATGGACTATCGCTGCCATCATTTGCCACGCTCGCAACTCCCCACGCGTCCGTTTACATCCCAATCTCTGCGATAGATGGCCTTCCGTGCCTGCAACTGTGCGCATGATAGGTCCACCCCACCGCCTTTTACGAACGCCAGCGTCCGGCCGTAGCGATCGCGCCCGACTCGCTCGATCGCAATCGGCGCGACCAGGGCGTCCTGAAGGCTGGCCTTCGAGGCGAACGGATCGCCAGCCACACACCGGCGACCGGTGCGGCAATGGCCGGCCATCTCGGGCGCATCGATCCCGATCAACCGGATGCGTTCTCGACCGCACCGGAGCGTATCACCATCGATCGCACGGCACAGGCCACGCGCCTCTCCAGCTTGCGGGGCCAGCATAGCTGCTGCCAGTCCGAGTATTATCGACAGTTTAGTGGCTGGCACGGGTAGCCGCAACGAAAAGGCCACCGACGATAGCTATGACAAATAAGATGATTATGCCCCAAGCATCAGAATTGGCCTGGGCATCATTGGCCTGGGCTTGTGCCTCTATAGCCTTGGCCGCCTTCACTGCGTTGCTTTCCGTCTGCAACGGCGGTGGCGCATAGTTAGGGTCCAATGCGCGAATGGCGGCAGTGGTGCGATCGATATGTGCCCGCAATGCCGCCTCCGATTCTGGAGACACGCCCTCATTGATTAAAGCAGAGGAAATCAAAATGATTTCGAGCTGTGCCGGTAGATAGTCCGGGCGCCATGGCAAACCCGCCTCCAGCGCCTCGATACCAGCGATCCCGACGGTGACGCACGTCGCCCAAGCATCACCGACGTCTCGATATTGCATCCAATGCGCCTGCGCGGTCCGGAACAACTCTCGAGTGGCTTTCGTCAGATCGGATATAGCCTCTGCCGCGATAGCGGCCCGATCGTTCTCGTCCGCCGAGCCGATGGCATGACCAAACGCCACGACCATTTCGCGAAGCCGAGGTTGCCGCAAACTGGACAGCCGCGCCACCGCCCTGCCCTTGCCCAGCCATGCCTCGGAAACAGTCGGATCAGTCTCCAACACCCGGTTGAAATAGCTGATCGCCTCCTCGTCGTTCCGCGCCTCGACGGCCGTTCGCGCCATCCCGAGCAGGTTCGGAACGGCACTTTGCCCCTGATTCATCCCAGTCCCCCAACTGTCTTAAACCGTTAACTGATCCGAGTTAGCGCGCCGCCCCCGACTCCCACCGGCCCTCTGACAAAAGGCCCCCGAAATCATTGAACGAGTATGTACTATCGACGCCCGCCTGCCTCTTGGCGTGCCCTGTTTGCCCCCTACGCTGCGCTACGATCGCGCAGCTTGTTCATGAGCGTCACGCGAACCTTCAGACGCTCCTTCAGGCGTCGCGCGACGGTATGGCAGAGGCGACGGCCGAGCGGATTGCGCGAGCGCGAGCGCTTTGGGAAGCTGCACTGATAATTCGTGAGCGAGTTCGTCCAAGGACATCCCCTCCGATGCCATCAGCAGCCCCGCGAACATCTGCTCCAGCGCGGGTTGGCTAGGAAATAGCACCTCGAACGTCATCGGCTGGAACCCAGGGTCCAGCGGTGGCGGGGGAGCATTTTCATCCGGATCGTCTGTATCGCCGGTCAGATAATCTGGCGACGTCTGCAAGACCCGAGCAATCTTGTGGAGATGCTTGGACCCCACCTTATTCCGGTGGATGAGGCTGTAAATGGTCGGCTGAGCCAAACCGACGCGTCTCGCCAGTTCGGCTTGGCTGAGATTCAGCGCCTCCATGCGCTCCTTGACCCGCCGCCCTACGACCATCGTGTAAGACTTATAGTTTTAGCTATTGCGCGACACCGCGCATTTGCATAGGAGGGCCAATAGAGAAAACTATTGACGAGTCGGGGTGATTCGATGCCGAACGACGATGCAGCAATGGCTGAAGCCTTATGTGAGGCAGTCCGTCGTCTCGGTTCGCAGGGCGCCATGGCTCGCCTGCTAGGAATCGCACAGCCCTCGGTCTGGGCTTGGATCCGCCGCAAAAAGCCGCTCCCGGCCCAGCACGTCCTTCTGGTCGAAGAGCGCACTGGGATCTCACGCTTCGATCTGCGACCGGACCTTTACCGACGCGATGAGACTGCGGCCGCGCCAGCCGCGCCGCCGTTGATCGAGCAGGTTCAACCGTGATGCGCCAAATCCATTCCGCTCTCGTCCGCCAGTCGGGTGGCGAGCGCCGGTCGTATCTGCCTGGGTTGGTAATTCGACCGGCGTCCTGTTTCGCATCGCGCTGTCATATCGACCGCGCCAATCGCTGTCCGTGGCCATCGGCCGCGCATTTGGTCACGCAGCTCCTCGGGCGACGGCCCGTCGGGGGCTGGCGGCGGGTCCGCTTATCCGAGGACACCCGCCGCCAGCCAATCTCCATCGTTTCCGCCCCGTTGGCCGAGTGGATCAGGCAGTCGTCTTCTAAACGACCAGGCAATCACGACTATGGCGACGTGGCCGCACGCAGGTTCGAATCCTGCACGGGGCACCACCTTCCATCGGCGGGCGCGGTATGACCGAGGCCACCCTGACACCTGACACCGCCGCCGCGATCGTCCGCCGCCTGACGGTCGGCCAGATCAGCACCATCATGGGGCTGACCGATCGGCCGTCGCTGCTCGGTTGTTCGGAGCCCTGCGCCCGCAACCTGATGCGCGGAGGCAAGACACGGCCGCCGCTGGTCGAGCGCGTGTGGAAAGAACGCGTGTCGCTTTACGCCCTGAACGCGGACGGCCTGCTGATCCGTGCCGCCCTGGACGCGGTCGCATGACGTATGCCCGCGACCCATTGTCGTTCGAGGCCGCGCTGGACGCGATCGTCGATCGGATCGGACAGGACCAGACGCTGCGCATCGTCGGCCGCGCGCGCCGCACGGTCGGCCACTGGTCGAATCCCGAATGCGAGGCGACCCCGCCGATCGCCACCGCGCTCGCGCTCGATAGCGCATGGCGCGCGTCCGGTGGCGCAGGCGCCCCGCTGCTCGACACCTATCGCCGCCGGTTCGAGGCCGCAGCGCCCATCGTCATGGGCCTCGACCTCGCCAGCCTGCCCGACCTCACCGTCCAGTGCATCCACGAGGGGGCAGAGGCGAAAGCCGCGCTCGTCATCGCGATGTTGCCGGGCGCGACCGAACTTCAGCGCCGCGAGGCGTCGCGGGAAGTAACCGAAAACATCGCGGTGCTGGAGGCGACCCTGCCCCACCTGATCGTCCAGCAGCCGCCATGACCGCCGCCGCCGACCGTACTCCCCACGACCGAACGACCCGAAGCCGCCCCCGCCGATCCGATGCGATCGGCGGAGCGGCAAACTGCTGCCCGGAGCCGCGACGACCGATGCACGTCAACATGGATGAACTGACCTTGGCGCTGGCCGAGCTGCGGATCGCCCGCGACCGGGTCTGCCGCCAGCTGCCCGAACACAATGTGCTCGATACGCCCGATCAGACCCGGATGCTGCCTGCGTTGCAGGACGTGTTCATGCGACTGTCGCGCGCCGCGTTCGACCTGCGCTCGATCTGCGAGGCGCAGATGCCCGTCGCTGCGACAATGGTGGTCGACATCATGGCGGAGCGCCGCCGGTGATGACGCTGACCCCCGGCGCATATCTCCGCGCCTGCCGCAGCGCTGCCGGGCTGTCGGTCGAGGATATCGCGGACAGGGTCGCGACCGAGCCCCGGCAAAGCGCGATCGTCCGCGCCGACTGGCTCAAGTCGGTTGAGGCGGACATCGCCCCGCTTTCGGTCGCGATGGTCGCGGTCCTGTCCGCGATCCTGCCGATCGACGCGGCGATCGTCGTCGAGCTGGAGCAGCATCGCCTCGGTATCGTCGACGCGACGACCCCGCTCTGCACGCTGTGCGGCACAACAGACCGCGCGAGGTGCGGCTATCCGGCCGGGACGCTCTGCATCTGGACCGGCCTACCGCCGCGCGCCGGAGAAGCCGCATGAACGACTATCTGTATCGCCGCCTCAAGGTCACGATGCGGACCGTCCATGTCATCGCGTTTTTCGCCGCCGGGATCGCAATGGCCTGCGTCCTGATGGGCTGGACCCGCACGGCGGTCGCCGCCGTCATCCTGATCCTGTTCGCGCACATCCTCTCCACCGAGGCCCTGCGCGCCTTCGTCGTCCTGCATTTCCGGGAGCCCCGCAAATGAAACCGATCGCGCGCGACATGCTGCACGACATGAACTGCCGCTGCGCCGACTGCCCGACCGAGCGCCAGGCCGCGGAGCATCTGTCGACCAACGATCTATGCCTGATCGGCATCGCCGGGTTCATCGTGGGCCTGATCTTGGTCGCCCTGCTCGACTGGATTACGGCCGGGCCCGGCGTCATTCCGGAGTTGGGGATATGACCGCCATCGAGAAGATCTTCGAAGAGGAGATGAAGCACTTTCCGGTTCTGATCACGAGAGCCGACGTGCTGGATCATTTCGCGGAGCGGATGAGCACACTCGCAAAAATGCTGACCATTGGGGACAGGTTGAGCAAGGATTCCGCGAAGTGGCAGCTTCACACGAGCATGGCCGCCGTTTGGAAGTCGAAAATTCCGGCGGCCGATCTGCAAATCAGCGCCGCTGAAAGCGCTGCGGAACTGCTTCGCCACCTTGCGCGCGAGGATCGCATCCTCGCGTGCCGCGCCGCCGCAGCGAGCAGCAAAAGGGAGCCCAGCCGTGGTTGATGAACTGTCCCCCCGCGCTTGCGGGATCGCCGAAAACTTGATGGACGACATCGATCTGGTTCTGAACGGCCATCTGCTGCCCGCGCAGATGATCCTATCCCCGGCCGAAGTCTCGCTTGTCATGGTGAAGGCGACGGCCGCCCTGTCGCGCGCAGCGTTGCTGTACTGCCTCCAGAACAAGGCCAGCGATACCACGCCGACCGCCATGTCCGACCTCTTCCAAACCTCCCTGGAAGGATGGCTGCAGGATGCGCGGGAACAGGCGATCGACAGGTTCAACCGCCTCTCCACCATCGGCGCGCAGGCTGGATAAATGGCCAACGCCCACACACGTGCAGAGCGCTGCTTCGCGGTCGCGCGCTCGACCAAATTCCCGGCGGAGCGTGCCGCTGCGATCGGTCGCGGCACGGCGATTGCCAATGCGGCGGGGATCAACCTCGATCGCTTCGATATTCCGGGCCGGGTCAACAGGAATCGCTCGGCCGATTTCCGCGCGACCAAGGCCGACTTTTCGACAGCCCGTCATGCGCCCGCCGATTATTCGGTCGAGGAAGTGAACCGCCTATTTCGCGAGCATCTGCACCGGATGGGCAACGCCTCCGCCCGGGATCGCAACGAGATGCGCGAAGCACTGGACCGCATGGGCGATGCTATCGGTGCCGCCGAGCAGGCGGCCGGGGCAGTCGAGGGCGAGACGGCCTATGACGCACGCCGCCGTAACTTCGACGCCGCCTGCGCCGCCGCGAAAGCCCGCGATGCCCGCACCGCAAGCGGGGCAGCGCGATGATGACCATCATGGCCCCCAGCGGCACCGTGGTTCACACCTTCAACGCGATCGAGGCCGCCTCGATCGCGCAATCGGCCGATACCATCGCCCGTCAGGCCCGGCGCGGCATCCGCGCTGGCGGGGACGGGCTGTCCCCCATCCGCGACCTGTTCGATCGCTATGGCCCCATGATCTATGATCCGGAGGCCATCGCCGCCGTCACCGGCGTCCATGTCGACCTCGTCCGCGCCATGGCCCGCCTGGGCTATCTGAACGTCTATGAAGGCTGGGTCGTGACGGTGAAGGCCGCATGACCGATCGCCTCAAGTGCCGCGTACCCGATTGCCGTCGCACCACACACGCAGGCCGCTACACGTCGTGGATCTGCGTCGCGCATAGCAGGCTGGTCGCCCCCAAGACGCGCCTCGCCTGGTTGCAGCTCCGTCGAATCGCTTCGCGATCGCCGAAGCTGGCGAACGGCCAATCCCGCTTCAACCGATTATGGCGGCGCCTCGAACGCGCCGCTGGCGTCGTTCCATCCATGCGGGGGCGATTATGACCCCGGCATTTGAAGCCCTCATCGACGCGATTGCAGGGCTGATGGTCGCAGAGGATGCTGCGCGCGCTAACAAGAATCGGAGTGAACCATGCCCCGCGCAGCGATCTACGCTCGCTTTTCAACCGACCGACAGTCCCCCTGCTCGGCCGAAGACCAGATCGCGCTCTGCACCGAGCGGGCTGCGCGCGAAGGCTGGGAAATCGCGGGCGTCTATACCGACATCGCGATCAGCGGCGCGACCAACCGTCGACCAGGGATGACCGCGCTGCTGTCGGACGCCGCCGCCGGGGCGTTCGACATCGTGCTGTCCGAAGCGATCGACCGCATCTCGCGCAACCAGGCCGATATCGCGACGATCTTCCAGCGACTGGAATTTGCCAACGTGGCGATCGAGACGCTGTCCGAGGGGCGCATCAACGAGATGCACATCGGCTTCAAGGGGACCATGTCGGCGGTCTTCCTGAAGGATCTAGCGGACAAGATCCGGCGCGGCCAGCGCGGCGCGGTATCGCGCGGCCGCGTGCCGGGCGGCCTCGCTTATGGCTATCGCGTGGTGCCGAAGATCAATGATCGCGGCGAGCTGGACCGCGGCCTGCGCGAAATCGACGAGGATCAGGCCGCCGTGATCCGCCGGATCTACCGCGCCTATCTGGCAGGAATGAGCCCCAAGGCGATCGCCCATGAGCTCAATCGCGACGGCATCCCCTCCCCCACCGGCGGAGAATGGCGCGGCTCGTCGATCGCCGGTCATCGCGCGCGCGGGCTCGGGGTGCTTCACAACCCGATCTATGTCGGCCGCTATCTGTACAACCGCGTCACCATGAAAAGGGACCCTGACTCGCGAAAGCGGATCTCGCGGGTCAATCCATCGGCCGAAAAGATCATGGTCGACATGCCGCACCTCCAGATCATCGACGAGGAAACGTGGCAGGCGGTGCAGGAACAGACGGAGCAGCGCGCGACGGGGCCGATGGGACAGCATCTGCGGCCGCGCCACCTGCTCTCGGGCCTGGTGACGTGCGGTGAGTGCGGCGGGTCGGTATCGATCGTTGGCGGCAAGCGGCTGGGCTGCATCCGACATCGCGAAGCGGGCACATGCGACGTGCGCAAGACGATCGATCGCGAGGAGCTCGAGGACCGCGTCCTTGCCGGTATCGTCAACCGGCTGCTGTCACCCGAATCGATCTCGCTGCTCGTAAAGCGCTATCACGACAAGGCGGCAGAATATGAGAAGCGCGATCGCGAATCGGTCGACGCCCTCGACAAACGGATCGGGGTGGCGGAGCGGGCCATCTCGCGCCTGGTCGCCGCGATTGCGGACGGCGCGGCCGACTTCACGGAGATTCGCGAAGCGCTGGCCGCCCGCAAGGCCGATCGCGATTCGCTGATCCGCCAACGCGACGAAATTTCCGCCGACAAGATCGTGGTGATGAATCCCAATCTGGTCGACGATTATCGGCGCCGGGTGAAGACCCTGTCGCGCGTGCTGCACGCCAGCGCTGGCATCGAGCATGCGGAAGTGAAGCAGCGCCTGCGCGATCTGATCGAGGGCGTGAAGATCACGCCCTCGAATACGGACTGGGATATTGAGGTTTTGTCGTCTCTGGGGTCGGCCGTCGCTCTTGCGACGTCACCCCAGCCCCCCCGAGGGGGTTCTGGAATGTCTGACCGGGTGGTAGCGAAGGAGGGACTTGAACCCCCGACACGCGGATTATGATTCCGCTGCTCTAACCAGCTGAGCTACTTCGCCATGCTAGGCGTTCCACCCGGTGGAGGCGCGCCTATAGACAGGCTATTTTCAGGCGTCAAGCGAACAAATGACGCGAAAGCATTTCCCAGGGGCCGCCGCGATACCACCACGCCCCCAACCCGATCACCTCCACCTCGCGCGGGCGGAAATCGCGCTCCATCTGCTGGAGGAGCAGCTTGGCGGTGGCGGGCGTCACCTTGTTCTGGATCGTCACATGCGCGCGCCAGCCGCCCGCGTCCTGCGGAGTCAGCATCCCGGCAAAGGCATCGACCAGTTCGCGCCGGATCGCGACGAGTCCGGGCGATTCGATCCGAATCGCCACGCCCCGGCCCAGCGACATCAGCCCGCCCGCCCGCGCCTGCGGCGCGCGTTGCCCGCGCGTCAGGCCGTTCAGCCGATGCTTCAGCTCCGCCTCGACCGAAGGCGGCAGATGGTGGAACAGCGTGCAATGCGCATCGAGCACGTTGCGCTCGGGCGGGAAATGCTGGCGGCGCAAGCCGTCGAACCAGCCCTGGTCGGCGCGCCCGAACAGCGCGGTGACGATAATCGGGGCTGGCTCGCCGCTCAAATCTCGACCTGACTGCCCAGCTCCACCACGCGGTTGGTGGGCAGGCGGAAGAATTCCATCGCGCTCTCGGCGTTGCGCAGCATCCAGGAGAAAAGCTTCTCACGCCACACCGACATGCCCGGCCGCTCGGCGGCGAGCAGCGTCTGGCGCGACAGGAAGAAGCTGGTGTCCATCATCTTGAACGCGCCGCCCGCCATCTCGACCCGCTTGAGCGCCGATGGGACGTCGGCCTCTTCCATGAAGCCGAAACGCAGCACCAGACGGTGGAAACCATGTCCCAGATCGTCCAGCTTGGCGCGCTCGCCCTCGGCCCAATAGGGCTGGCTCATGATCTTGACGGTCAGCAGGATGATCCGCTCGTGCAGCACCTTGTTGTGCTTGAGGTTGT
>Ga0308159_1001135_pt1 | contig 43126 bp, 27 predicted proteins | sample PhyCR1_FD_201040 | JGI IMG/M metagenome (GOLD analysis project Ga0308159, IMG submission 201040) | Phyllosphere microbial communities from UC Gill Tract Community Farm, Albany, California, United States - DLSLC.R1 | ecosystem: Host-associated > Plants > Phyllosphere > Unclassified | place: USA... | reverse complement strand
TTAAAGCTGAAGCTGTAGCAGAAGAAAGAAATGCTAAGAAAAAAGAAGCTAAAGCTGCTGTAACTGCTGTTAAAAAAGTTAAAGATTCTGTAGAGAAATCTACTTTAGGAGACTTAGACGTATTGGCTCAATTGAAATCGCAATTAGAAGGCGAAGAAAGCAAAGCTAAAAAAGGCTAGTTCTTTTTAACTGAATATATTAATCCCGATAGCGAAAGTTATCGGGATTTTTTTTGCCTGTTTTGCCACGAAAACACGGAGTGCACGGATTTCCTCCATGAATCGTCATCCGATAGCTATCGGATGCAAGGCTGGGATTGAGCGAGACAAAGCAATCTTTTTCGCTTTTCTTTTTTTCAGAGCGGAAATTTGCAACCTGAGCATATATTTTCTCAAATGCCTTACGTGGTGATAATAATTAGGAAACGAAAGCAGGCACCCATCGGTAACTCCTGCCCCGCTATTCGTTCAATCTTTTTGAAGCTTCTGTCATGCTGAGGCACGAAGCATCTCTCTCATCGGCTGCAGATGCTTCGTGCCTCAGCATGACAGCATATTCAGGGTTGCGGCAAACAAAGAAACGCCCAGCAGGTTAATGTAACAATGTAATTCGTCCTGCCCACCTTTTCCTTTCATCCGGTCATAATTCTTACTTTTGAAAAGCGTAACCTACCATTTTCAGCATGAGAAAAATTATCCTTTTGTTTTTAACGATTATTTCCATAAAACTTTCTGCACAGGAGGTTAATATTATTCCACAACCTGTAAGTGTTAAAATAGAAAAAGGTGCAGCAAAATTTATCATCGATAAAAACACCGAAATTATTGCCTCTGGTGATTTATCAAATTCAGCATTATTTCTACAAAATTATATCCAGCAATATTATAATCTAGACCTTCAAATCAGTCCTAATTCAACAAATGAGAAAAATATAATCAAACTGGAAATAATTAGTCGGATGATTAAAGACCTGAATGAATATGAGCTTACCAGCAACAATGAGCAGATAAAAGTTTATGCTTGTTCAGAAAATGGAATTTTTTATGGTATGCAAACGCTGATTCAGCTATTACCTTACTCACACAAAACGTTTCCCATAGAAATCCCCGCAGTGTCAATTATTGATTATCCCCGTTTCGATTACCGTGGAATGCACCTCGATGTAAGTCGGCATTTTTTCGATGTGGCTTTTGTAAAGCAATATATCGATTACCTGGCTTTGCATAAAATGAATTACTTCCACTGGCATTTAACCGATGATCATGGCTGGAGAATAGAGATCAAAAAATATCCCAAGCTTACTGAAATAGGTGCCTGGCGTAACGGCAGCATCATAGGCTTATGGCCAGGAAAAGGAAATGAAAACATTAAATATGAGGTATTGCCAGCCGAAGTAAAAATTACGCCAAAAAATGCTGAGATTAAAACTGATGGTATTCGTCATGGTGGGTTTTACACACAGGAACAAATTAGAGATGTGGTTGATTATGCTGCAAAACGCTATATCACCATCATTCCTGAAATTGAAATGCCGGCACATAGCATGGCATTGCTTGCAGCGTATCCGGAGTTGGGAACTGAACCCAATAAAAAATACGCTGTTGCCGAAACATGGGGAATGATGAATAAGTACAACAATGTTTTGCAGGCCTCAGATACAACTTTCAAATTCCTGGAAAATGTATTAACTGAAGTAATGGAATTATTTCCATCGCAGTATATCCATATCGGTGGCGACGAAGCGTCAAAAATCTGGTGGAAACAATCTCCGCTTTCACAACAGATTATGAAAGCGAATAATTTAAAAACCGAAAGCGAATTGCAAAGTTACTTCATCCGCAGGATGGAAAAGTTTATCAGCAGTAAAGGAAAAACGATTATTGGCTGGAATGAAATTATTCAGGGAGGCCTCGCACCAAATGCCGTGGTAATGAGCTGGCAGGGTGAAAAAGGTGGTATTGCTGCTGCTAAACAGAACCATAAAGCCATCATGACACCTGAAAATAAAATGTACTTTAACCATGGTCAATTTGCTAAAGAAGATAGCTTAACGGCGAGCACGCCATCATTACTGGCGGACGTTTACAATTACGAACCCATCCCTGCAGAATTAAATGCAGCGCAGGCAAAATTAATCTGGGGCGCGCAGGGTTGCCTGTGGAGCGAATACATTACCAACCCGGCCAAAGTTCAATATCAGCTTTTTCCAAGGTTAGATGCTCTGAGTGAAATTTTATGGAGCCCTAAAGAGAAACGAAACTATCCGGATTTTCGAAAACGGTTAAGAATTCAATTTAAAAGATACGATTTGATGGGAATTAACTATGCTAAAAAATATCTTGAAAATTAATGGACCTGGTGATGTGAAACCTTTAACTGATAGGCGCCCGGCGTAGTACCCATCATTTTTTTAAAAGTTCTGATGAAGTAATTCGCATCGCTAAAACCAAGTTCATAGCCTATAGAAGCAACTTTTGCACCCGGTTGACACAATAGAACTTTTGCTTTGTTCATCTTCTCTGCCAGGATGAAATCATTCGGACTAATACCTAACTCCCGCTTAAATAAGCGATAAAAAGTTGCTTTACTCATGCAGGCTTTCTCACTCAGGCTATTGATGCTAATCTTCTCGCTCAAATTTGATTTAATATAATTCAGCACAAAGGCTAGGGGATTTTGCGTCGTATTATAGGTTTCCTCCGCAATTGTTTTCAAATTTTGCGTTTGCATAATCCTAACCAGTAATTCTTTCAGTGTTAAATCTGCCAACACATCCTTTTCCAGCGATTTTTCAGAACAAATTCTAATCATTTTATTGATCAGAAAAGCAATTTCTTCATTGTTGTAAAAGTGATATTCATCGTAATTAAGCAACCACTTTTCATCGCTTCCCGCTTTCGGGAAAAATTCATTCAGGTAAGCGATCGTCTTTTTGATTTCATCCTGATCAATGGCTAAAGCAATACACTGAGTTGGGTTGTGATCGGTAGCCTCCGGGAAATCAATCTTCATGGTAACTAATGGAGGAACAATAACGGTTTGGCCGGGGAAATAATCGAACCCCTCTTTTTCAAACAAATGCATCACCTTCTTGCCCCGCAACATACTGGTGATCACAAAATCATTAAACGTCAGCGGAACTTTATAAGATTCTGTATAGGTCTCAAAAACACTCAATTCGCAATGCGATAAAGTGTAAGCGGTTCTGTTTTCTACGAGTGTTTGCAGGCTTTCGGTTTTACTTAAGCCAACCTGATTTAGTAAATGTGGCATAATGTTACGATTTGGTTAGCGAGAATTCGACTTACTCAAATATAATAGTATTTCAGGAAGGTTACATACCATGCAACGATAATGCTATACTTTGAGGCGATTATACTATCTCTCGCAATCGCTTTCCTTTAGGTTTGTATTAACCAAATCTTAATTCGCTAAAAATCATGATGAGCCTTTCGATTCAAACTGAATCTACACACATGCTTGTGGTGTTTTTTATCATTAAAAAATCAATAATAATATGGAAAATTTAATTGAGAAACCAGCATTCAAATCCCATTACGATAACTATATCGGCGGAAAATTCGTCGCACCCGTAAAAGGTGCCTACTTTGATAACATCTCGCCAATTGATGGCAAGGTTTTTACCAAAGCCGCACATTCTACAAAAGAAGATTTAGCACTCGCTGTAGATGCGGCGCATGAAGCTTTCAAAACCTGGAGCAAAACTTCATCAACTGAGCGGAGCATCATTCTAAATAAAATTGCCCAGCGTATGGAAGATAACCTGGAATATCTTGCTACTGTAGAAACGATTGATAATGGCAAGGCCGTTCGTGAAACGCTAGCGGCCGATTTGCCTTTAGGCATCGATCACTTCAGGTATTTCGCAGGAGTGATCCGGGCAGAAGAAGGCTCCCTTTCTGAGCTGGATTCGAATACCGTTTCTTTAATTGTTCATGAACCAATCGGCGTAGTGGCTCAAATTATCCCATGGAACTTTCCGCTGTTAATGGGAATCTGGAAACTTGCTCCAGCACTTGCTGCTGGTAATTGCGTGGTACTAAAACCGGCAGAAAGCACGCCGATTTCCATCATGGTTTTAATGGAGTTAATTGGCGATTTATTGCCTCCAGGGGTAATCAACGTGGTGAATGGTTTCGGAGCAGAACTCGGACGTGCATTGGTAACAAATCCAAAAGTATCAAAAGCTGCTTTTACCGGATCAACACCTACGGGAAGACTGGTGATGCAATATGCTACTGAAAATATTATTCCGGTTACATTGGAGTTAGGCGGAAAATCGCCGAATGTTTTCTTTAGTTCAGTGATGGATGAGGATGATGCTTTCTTAGATAAAGCCGTAGAAGGTGCGGTAATGTTTGCGCTGAATCAGGGTGAAATTTGTACCTGTCCGTCGCGTTTGTTAATCCAGGAAGACATTTACGAAAAATTCATTGCTAAAGTAATTGAAAGAACGGAGTCCATTAAAGTTGGTAGTCCGCTGGACAGAACGGTGATGATGGGTGCGCAGGCATCAAAAATCCAATTCGAAAAAATTGCACAATATATTAAACTGGGAAAAGAAGAAGGCGCTGAAGTATTAACTGGCGGCGAGGTGAACGAATTACCTGGTGAGCTTGGTGGTGGATATTATATTAAGCCGACCATTTTCAAAGGCCATAATAAAATGAGAATTTTCCAGGAAGAGATTTTTGGTCCGGTGCTGGCAGTAACCACTTTTAAAACGGTTGAAGAAGCGATTGAAATTGCGAATGACACCCTTTATGGTTTAGGTGCCGGTGTGTGGACGAGGGATGCTCATGAGCTTTACCAGGTTCCAAGGGCTATTCAGGCAGGTCGTGTCTGGGTAAACCAATATCACTCTTATCCTGCAGGTGCACCGTTTGGTGGTTATAAACAATCGGGTGTGGGAAGGGAAAATCATAAAATGATGCTGGGTCATTATCGCCAGACGAAAAACATGCTCATCTCGTATGATAAGAATAAATTAGGATTCTTTTAGTCAAATGAAAGAACGAATAGAAGGTTAACCCGTTGATTGATTGAGTGTGCCGCAGTTGAACTCATTTAACTGCGGTTTTTTCAAATCCTAAAGTATAATTTATGATCAGCAGAATTGATAGCACAGCAGTGGCGAATGAATTGATTACCGTTCTTAAGGAAAAACACGGAGCGCTCATGTTTTACCAGGCAGGAGGCTGCTGTGAAGGTACCCAACCACAGTGTTTTGAAAAAGGCGGCTACTATTTACGAATGCGGGATGTTTGCCTTGGCGAAGTAGAGGGCTGTGAATTTTGGGTAGACAGAGACCTCTTTGAATACTGGAAATTTTCGCACTTTACACTAGATGTACTGGACGGGTTTGGCGTTGGTGGATTTTCGCTGGAAACGCCCTTACAAAAAACCTTTAAGATCCATTATCGCCTTTTTACGGAAGAGGAACTGAAAGACCTGGTACCCGTTAAAACCGCAGAGTAAATACGATTTATTATTTTAAGGTCAGTTCGGAGCAATCCGGGCTAAATTTTCATTTTATAGCGATTGGTATTGAAAATAAATACAATCTTTGCATCATGAGAAAAGTTTTCGCAGTCATTTCTACGCTGATTACGCTGTTTATTTTAAAGGAGACGATTACCGTATTTTTTACTGATGAAGCAGATATTGTTAAACAACGCGGAATTTTTATCGTCATTTGGCTGAGCATCTTTATTCCTTTTAGTATTTTGAGTTTTTGGTTATGGGCGCCAAGAAATAAGAATAAAGACGCAGAATAGGTTTGCATTTGCTTATCGGGTTGGTATCCAACCGAATGAAACAAAAATTTAATTTACTTTTATCAGCTTCGCCATGCTAGCCCGTTAAAATTTCGGTTATTTTTACACAAACCGCTAGAAAAAGCAGGCCATGAATCAAGTTCAGGGTGACGAACTGCAGAAGTTTATCGACCAGACAATTGCTACTGTTCAAATAATTATCCCGCAGATTAAGGAAATTCCCGCAGAAGCAACCAGCAAAAATCTTTCGAAATCATGTTGATTTGCTGGCCAAGCCTTGTATCACGTTAAGTCATTTTCTTATTATTTGATGTCTTACCAACAGAAAAGACTTTGCATATAGGTCGGTGCCCACAACAACTGAAGAACAAAAAATTGATTTTTAACTGTTGCTACAGAACAATTTAGCATACAAACCATAAAACAATATCCTTCCAACTTTCCTACCTTAAAACATTTTTATATATTTGCCCAATCCTTCTTCAATGCAAAAGAAAACACTTCTTGACGGACAGAAAATTCAAATAACAATTAAGCGGCTCTGCCATCAATTAATTGAAAACCACGACGATTTCGCAAATACCGTTTTAATTGGCATTCAGCCGAGGGGAATCTTTTTGGCAGATCGAATTCAACAGGAACTTCAAGTCATCTTAAAGAATAAAAAAATCCTGAAAGGAAATCTCGACATTACCTTCTTTAGAGATGACTTCCGCCGGAAAGATGGCTTGGTAACCGCCAGCAGCAATTCTATCGATTTTATCATCGAAGGCAAAAAAGTAATCCTGATTGATGATGTACTCTGGACAGGCAGAACCATCCGTGCTGCACTTGATGCCTTATTAGCCTACGGCCGACCAGCAAAAGTAGAATTGCTGGTTTTAATCGACCGCAGGTTTAGCAGACATTTACCAATTGAGCCAGATTATATTGGCCACAAGGTGGATAGTTTAAACTCGCAGCAGGTAAAAGTAACCTGGGCCAGTGAAGGAGCAGAAGACAAAGTGATTTTATTATCCGAACCGCCCTTACCAAAATAAACATAAACGTTTTACAGAGGGTAATTTGGCATCGAAGCGCTATCTGACAGTTAATAACATTATAATACACAGATAAAACAACAATATAGAAATGGCAGCAGACAAATTATCAACCCGACATCTTTTAGGCATTAAAGATATTAACCGGAATGATATCGAATTAATTTTCGAAACTGCAGATAATTTTAAAGAAGTAATTAACAGACCGATTAAAAAGGTTCCTTCTCTTCGAGACATTACCATTGCCAACATTTTCTTCGAAAATTCTACCCGGACCAAGCTTTCTTTTGAACTGGCAGAAAAAAGGCTTTCTGCCGACGTAGTCAATTTTGCTGCATCTTCCTCTTCCGTAAGTAAAGGCGAAACCTTAATCGATACCGTTAACAATATTCTTTCGATGAAAGTTGACATGGTGGTGATGCGTCACCCCTATGCTGGTGCCGGTCAGTTCTTAAGCAAACATGTTAAGGCGCAGATTGTAAATGCCGGAGATGGTGCACATGAACACCCGACTCAAGCTTTGCTTGATGCCTTTTCCATTCGACAGAAGTTAGGCGATGTTGCCGGAAAAAAAGTAGTTATCGTAGGCGATATTTTACACTCCAGAGTTGCGATTTCAAACATCCTTTGCCTGCAGCGTTTAGGCGCTGAAGTAATGGTCTGCGGCCCGACGACATTGATTCCAAAACATATCCACCAACTTGGCGTAAAAGTCGAACATAACCTGATCAAAGCACTGAACTGGTGCGATGTTGCCAATATGCTCCGTATTCAATTGGAGCGTCAGGATATCAAATACTTCCCGTCACTCAGGGAATATGCCATGATGTATGGCTTAAATAAACAAATTCTCGATAATCTCAATAAAGAAATCATCGTGATGCACCCAGGGCCAATTAACCGCGGTGTGGAGATTACCAGCGATGTTGCGGATAGTAAGCAATCCATCATCCTGGAACAGGTAGAAAATGGTGTAGCAGTAAGAATGGCGGTGCTTTATTTATTGGCAAGCCAGGGGTAGTTGGAGTTTTTAGTTGGGAGTCCGAAGTCTTTAGTCCGGAGTCGGGAGTCAGTTATTAGTTCATTAGTCAATAGTTTATTTGTACAAGGTGGCAAAAACTGGGAGTACGGAGTCCGGAGTCTTTAGTACAGAGTCGGGAGTTAGTTATTAGTTCATTAGTCAATAGTTTATTTGTACAAGGTGGCAAAAACTGGGAATATGGAGTCCGAAGTCTTTAGTCCAGAGTCCGGAGTCAGTTATTAGTTCATTAGTCAATAGTTTATTTGTACCAGGTGGCAAAAAACCAGTTTAGAGGCGAAAGTTAGAAGGCGAGCGCATGCTGCAGACCTGATTATGGTTAATTAATTTTCAGTTTCTTATTATGATGGGGATGCGGCGGCACAAATAAACCAATGAACCGATGACTAATGAACCAGTAACTACTGAACCAATCACGACTAAACCTTCCTATTTACAATAATCGTATCCTGCCTGATACCAAACCAAAAAACCCATCGTTTAATTGTGTTATTAACAGATGTTAATTACTTATGTTGATAAACGCTGTTACAATATCTAATTTAGTAGCGACCATATTTGAAACCAATGCAAGCCTTATGATTAAAGCACCAGCTATAATAGTATATTGTTTGTATTGCCAATGAAAAAAGATATAGAATAATGAAGAAAAAATACTTACTAATTCCGCTACTTTTAGCAGGAAGTTTTAGCACGTATGCGCAAGTTAGTGCAGTGCAAAACCTCAATAGAAACTATCAGACCGGCTTAGAATTATTAGAAAAAGAGAAGTACACCGCAGCAGCGGAGCAGTTTAAACTTGTAGAGCAGGTGCGATACAAATCTTCCACACAAACAGAAAGCAATGCTGAATTATCCCTTTTAAAAGAAAATGCTAAATTCTATGCTGCCGTTTGTGCGCTTGAATTAACCAATAGCGATGCCGAAAGTTTATTTCAGGCCTTCATCCGCGATTATCCTTTAAATCCCAATACCAAACTGGCTTACTTTTACGTTGGCAAGACTTACTTTGGTCAGAAAAATTACAAAAAAGCATTAGAATGGTTTGAGAAAACCGACCCTTCTACCCTTTCTGCCAAACAGCGTAATGAATATCAATTTAAGCAGGGTTATTCCTACTTCGAGCTTAAAGATTATGAAAAAGCAGAACCTTTATTCGAACAGGTTAAAAAAGAAGAAGGCGATTTTCAGGAAAGTGCTACTTATTACTTTGCCTATATCAACTACCTGAATAAGGAGTACAAAACGGCACTTGCTAACTTCGAAAAGCTAAAAGGTTCTCCTACTTATGAAGCAAGTTATCCATACTACATCACTTCGATGTATTATCTTGATGAGCGCTACGATGATGTAATCAGCTATGCGCTGGAATCGATTCAAAAAACCAAGCAACAGTTCGAGCCGGAAATGTTGAGCTTAGTTGCCGCTTCCTATTTCGCAAAATCCGACTTTAAGAACGCAGAAAAATACTTCGCTGAATTCTATGCAAAGGATAAAAGTGAAACCAAAAACAACCTGTTTATTTATCAATATGGCTACTCACTGCTCCAGAATAAAAAATATAAGGAATCTATAGCCGTTCTGGAGAAACTGAATACAGACGATGTTTATCTTCAAAACGGGATGCACACTTTGGGTAAAGCATTTATCCAGTTAGGCAATAAACAAAAAGCGCAAAGTGCATTTTTTAGGGCATCTCGCTTAGATTTTGATAAAGGTATTCAGGAAGAAGCCTGGTTAAGTTACGCGAAACTGAGTTACGAACTTGATTTCCACCAGCAGGCTTTAGAGGCTACTCAAGGTTTTCTAAAGGTTTTCCCTAAATCCCGTAAAATAAACGAAGCCAAAACGCTATTGGGTGAGGTTTTATTAACCACTAAAAACTATCAGGCAGCGGTAGATATCTTAGAGCCCATTCCAGATAAAACTTTAGAAGCCAGAGAAGCCTATCAGAAAGTGACTTACTTCCGGGGTTTGGAATTTTATAACGAAAGAGCATTTCCTAATGCTTTATCGATGTTCCTTCGTTCTGATAAATATCCTGAAGATAACGAGATCTATGCGTTGAACACGTATTGGAAAGCAGAATCGATGTATGAATTGCGCAAATTCGGTGAAGCGGTATCTACTTTCGAAAAGTTCCTCAAATTGCCTGGCGCCGATAAAACCGGTGTTTACAACTTTGCAAATTATGCTTTAGCGTATGCAGCTTTTGAAGATGAAAAGTACAGTAAGGCAGCTAACTATTTCGAGAAGTTTTTAGCCGGAAGTGATAAAGATCAGAAAACAATTGATGATGCGACCATCCGTTTGGCCGATTCATACTTTGTAAATAAGAGTTACGGTCAGGCGATGACAAATTACAACAAAATCATCAGCAGGCACACTTCTTCAGAAGATTATGCCACCTTCCAGAAAGGGATGATCCAGGGATTGGAAACGCAGTATGATGCAAAAATTGCAACCATGCAGAGCTTGTTATCGCAGTTCCCAAATTCAAATTATGCTGATGATGCTGGTTTTGAAACGGCATATACGTATTTCAACAAAGGTGATTTCGATAAATCAAAATCAGATTTAGTGGCTTTGGTGGCAAAGTACCCACGAAGCAGTTATGTACCAAAAGCTTTGGTTACGATCGGTTTGGTTCAATATAACCAGGATCAGGATGATGCGGCTCTGGAATCGTTCAAAAAGGTAGTGACAGAATATCCTGCGGTGGATGAGTCTAAACAGGCGATGGAATCCATCAAGAATATTTATGTAGACCGTGGCGATGCAAACGGGTTTATCACTTATGCCAATACCACTCCGCTTGGAAATTACTCTAACACGGAGCAGGATAACATCATTTTTGCAGCTGCAAATAACCTTTATCTGAAGGGTGATGCCAACGGCGCTTTCCAGGCCGTAAATGCCTACTTTGATAAGTTCCCGAAAGCCATCCATGAAAAAGAAGCAAAATTTATCAGGGCAGAATCTTTAGTAAAAATGAACCGTCCGGATGAAGCCATTGCAGATTATGAATTTATTTTAAATGATTGGACGAGTGATTATACAGAACGTTCTCTGGTGAGCATTTCGCAACTGTTCTTGAATCAGAAAAAATACAATGAAGCTATCGTTTATTTGAAACGCTTGGAAACCACCACTGATTACAAATCCCACTATGGTTTTGCCATCAACAACTTGTTAAAGGCTTACACTGCACTGAACATGCCGGACGACATGATTAAATATGCGCAGTTAACCAAAGAATCGGAAAAAGCTTCGGAAGAAGAAAAAAATAGTTCTGGCTTATTTTCTGGTAAAGCTTATTTATTAAAAGGTGATACCACATCTGCCGTAAAAGAATTCAAAAATGTAGTGGCTAAAACTAAAACAATTGCTGCAGCAGAAGCCAAATACAATCTTGCTTTGGTAGAATATAATAAAGGCGATTACAAAACATCTTCAAAAACCTGTTTCGACCTGGTTAACAATATGGCATCTTATGATTATTGGGTAGCGAAAGCGTTTATTCTTTTATCTGATAACTATGTTGCATTGAAAGATAACTTACAAGCAAAAAGTACGCTGTTAAGTATCATTGATAATTATGAAGGCAAGGATGATATCATACCTACAGCCAAAGAAAAACTAGAAAAACTAAACCAGAAGAAGTAGCATTATGAAGTCGATTAAATATATATATAGTTCACTGTTTTTTTTAGCTGCTGGTTTAATGACGGCTCAGGCGCAGGAAAAAAAGGCAGAGGAGAAAGCAGTAGTTAACGAAGAAATTGAGGTGGTTCGTCCCTACAAACCCATTCTTGCAGAAGCGGTAAAGCTGAGAAGAAGTCCGAATTTGGATGATGTTAAAATCTATAAAGCCAAACTTAACTACAGCATTACGGATAAAAAACTGGAATTGAACAGTGATATTCAGAAACTGCAAGCGCAGGCTGTGGCTGATGAAAAGGAAAGCATCTTAATTAATAATTACGTAAAAGGTGGTGTAGGGAATCTGGGTACCATTCTAGGTGAAGCTTATTTTAATAATGGAAAAGATGAAGGTTTGCAATTTGGTGGATATTTCAGGCACTTTAGTCAGGAAGGAAAACTTAACAAACAAAATAGTAGCGACCAGCAGTTAAGCGTTTTTGGTCGCAGCATTTTAGATCAAAATACAGTGAGTGGCCGTATCAATGTACAACGCCACGGCACAAATTTCTACGGAATTGATGCAGCAAGACCAACTCTTAATACCGATCCGCAGAAGCAGGCATTAACGTTTGTAGAGCTTGAAGGTGAACTGGTAAAAAACTTTACCGAAGATCCGGATGCTTTAAGTTATGCGCTGAAAGCCAATGGCTATATCTGGTCTGATAAATTTGAGGCAAAGGAAAACTATTTAACCTTAAACGGTTACATAAACAAAAGGATCAGTTCTTTTAACTTGGGGTTGGCAGCATCTACTGAATTTGGAAATACTAAAGATGCTTTGACCAGTGTTGGCAATAATTTACTTCGTTTAAACCCATATATCCGTTTGCAGGTTAAAGGGGCGAAAGTAACTGCTGGTGTAAACTTCGTTCAGGAGTTTGGCGCTTTCAGCAGCACAAGGATTTTCCCTGCTGTTACGGCCGATTTCACTTTAATTCCAGATTACTTACAAATATTTGGAGAAGTTAAAGGTGATGTAAACCGTAATTCTTTGAAAGGTTTTACAGATGAGAACCCATGGTTAAACAGTAATATCTTAATTAAAAATACCGTTGAAAAACTGAGTTTTAGTGCAGGGATCAAAGGAACCGGCGGACCAGGTTTTGGATACAAAGCGAGGGTTTACGTAAAACAGTTTGATGATATGCCTTTATTCATTAACAACTTTGATAACCTGAACAAATTTGATGTGATTTACGATTTCGGTAAGACGAAATTAACTGGTATTGAAGGAGAGCTTTCTATTCAAGTGAGTGATGCATTGAAATGGACAGGAAAATTAAATGTTGATGACTGGAAACCAGCTCAGGAAACTTACTCATGGTTTAAACCAGGGCTAAAAGTGAGCTCTAACTTCCTTTATACTTACAACAAAAAATTAAGTTTCAACGCTGCAGTAGTAATTCAGGATGATGTAAAAGCGAAAGTAAACGTGCAGGCTCCGGTTAACCCACTGCAGTATTTAGTACCAAATACAGGAATCGAGCGCATTGAGACTGTTAAAGGCTTTGTTGATTTAGGTATTGGTGCAGATTACAGAATCAACAATAAATTCTCTGTTTTTGCAAAGGCTAATAACCTTTTAAATAGTAAGTATAACAGATTTTTATACTACCAGGTAAATGGTTTAAACGTTTTCGGAGGATTGACTTATTCATTTTAAGTAAGCGATATCATTCATAAAAAAGCGGCAGTATCATGATATTGCCGCTTTTTTATTGGTAGCATTGGCTTATAAATCCGTCCACTGGTTTGGTAACTTCCCAACCAGCCTTGCCTCGGCTGGCCGCCGAAGGGCTTTTACTTTTTTGCTTGATCAAAAAAGTAACAAAACCGAGCTTTTCTGCGAGCTCATGAATACCTATAAAAATATAAACAAGTTATGAATAACTCAAGGCTTGGAACTGATGTCGGATTAGCGCGTCGAAATTTAAATGGCGGTAGCACAAGGGCTCGATTCGGTTTGTAACAAAGATTTTTTTAAAGAGCCGTTAGCGCTACCTTGGGATTGTGGTAATTGAACGTGAGTGTAAAAATTTCAACGGCTTCTCCTTCCATCATTTCCTAGGCCGGATAGCAGGGTGGCCATAGCGAGGTTTGAATAAAGTTTAGTATTGCAGTGGTTTATAACTGTCGCCATTGTGAGGCACGAAGCAACCTTACTACATTGGGCGGTTAATAAAATCAAAAATAACTTGCTATTTTCCAACTCACTGTCATTCTTACCAAAGCAATTTTTAACACGCTAGCTACTAAGAATTCTTATTACACGCCCTTTCCCCTCCCGGGAAAGGTGCCGATAGGCGGATAGGGGCTTTTCCGTTGCGCTGGCTTGCCTCGGCTGGCCGCCGAAGGGCTTTTACTTTTTTGCTTGATCAAAAAAGTAACAAAACCGAGCTTTTCTGCGAGCTCATGAATACCTATAAAAATATAAACAAGTTATGAATAACTCAAGGCTTGGAACTGATGTCGGATTAGCGCGTCGAAATTTAAATGGCGGTAGCACAAAGGCTCGATTTAGTTTGTAATAAAGATTTTTTTTAAAGAGCCGTTCGCGCTACCTTGGGATTGTGGTAATTGAACGTGAGCGTAAAAATTTCAACGGCTTCTCCTTCCATCATCTCCTAGGCCGGATAGCAGGGTGGCCATAGCGGGGATTGAATAAAATTTGGTATTGGAGGTAGTTTATAACGGTCGTCATTGCGAGGCACGAAGCAATCTTACTACGGTGGGTGAGTAATAAAATCAAAAATAACTTGCTATTTTCTTCCTCACCGTCATTCTTACCGAATCGATTTTTAATACACTAGCTGCGATGAATACTTTTTCCGCTCGCCCTTTCCCCTCCCGGGGAAAGGTGCCGATAGGCGGATAGGGGCTTTTCTGCTAAGCTTGCCTTGCCTCGGTTGGCCGCCGAAGCGCTTTTACTTTTTTACTTGATCAAAAAAGTAACAAAACCGAGCTTTTCTGCGAGCTCATGAATACCTATAAAAATATAAACAACTTATGAATAACTCAAGGCTTGGAACTGATGTCGGATTAGCTCGTCGAAATTTAAATGGTGGTAGCACAAGGGCTCGATTCGGTTTGTAACAAAGATTTTTTTAAAGAGCCGTTAGCGCTACCTTGGGATTGTGGTAATTGAACGTGAGTGCAAAAATTTCAACGGCTTCTCCTTCCATCATTTCCTAGGCCGGATAGCAGGGTGGCCATAACGAGGTTTGAATAAAATTTGGTATTGAAGGTAGTTTATAACTGTCGTCATTGCGAGGCACGAAGCAATCTTACTACGGTGGGTGAGTAATAAAATCAAAAACCAACTTGCGGTTTCCCACCTCAATTTCATTCCTCAACGAATCAATTTTTAACGATCCCACCAAACCTGTGAAGTCAGTACATCGCCACCTGGTATCCTGCTCACGGCATCTCTATAATTTTGTGGATTATTTAAAATTTCAGTGGAAAGGTAAATCATCCGCCTCGGAATAGTCCCATTCGTTACGTTTCCTCTATAGTTCACGGGAACCAATTCTGGGTAATCACTTCTCTTCCAGTTTAACCAGGCTTCTATAAAATTAAAAGTTGTGCCTGCATTGATCCAATATTGTGTATTGATTGCAGCTATTGCACTTTTTGAATTACTATCGTCGAGCGGATTTTGACGAACAAAACCACTAATTTTATTCGCATCAACCGCAGCTGATGGATCTAATTGTGCTAGTGATTGGATGGCACCCGTCACACCGTTGGCATAGTGAGTTTTAGCGCTACCTTCAACATTCCATCCCCGTAATTTCGCTTCTGCCAATAGAAACTCAGTTTCCGCGTAACTCAGAATAAAAATTGGTCCGCCCAGTTTGAGGTATACACTGGTGCGTGGTCTGGAATACTTTCCAAGCGGGGCAAAATTACTTCCGCTACCAGTGCCACCAGGATATTCCGGTGCCCGGCTAATGTCGGTAGCTCCGCCCTGCAAATCATATCCGTTCGGAAGCCCTAGTTGTACACCAGCATCTGTATTACCGGAAAGATTCTGATCTGCATTGTTTGCCAGTCCATCATCCGGAACCTCCCCTATCACTTCTAACCTTGGGTCGTTTGTATTTCGAAGTTGATCAATTAACGTTTTGCTCCATCGCACTTCCAGGTAATCTGAATAGGTTCTGAGCGCAAGTGAGCTTCCGTTCTGGCTATCGAAGGAGGAAGCATCGGTAACTAAAATCGCATTATCGCTGGTACCGGAAAAAGTTTTGCCTGCTGCCTTTTCGGTCCAGACCTTCGACTTTTCCGGATCTACCTTAGTTAATCTCATGGCGATTTTAAGCATTAAAGAATAGCCAAACTTCCTCCATTTATTGATATCGCCTTGGTAAAAAAGATCGGCAGTTGGTCCGGGTTTATTCGAATCAAGTTGGTTTGTTGCGATTTCCAGATCATTTAGCATCTGGTTATAGATTGCCTCTTGCCGATCATAAACCGGAAACTTAATGCCCTCCATTGCTTTAGTTGCTTGTGCGTAAGGCACATCACCGTAGGTATCGGTAATTCTGTTCAAAATCAGCACAAACATGATATCACCAATCGCTATTAAATTTTGATTTGCGGCCGGGTCTTTCAGTTTTGCCAGTCGCTGCATCTCGCGGATATACGAGGCATCCTTATAACCTTCATCAAAAATCCGCCCCTGGTAATCGGTAAAACTGCCCACATTAATATACTTATCGCCATTGTTATAATAGTTATAAGTGGAGGCGAGCAATTGCATCATGGTACTTTGATACAAAAGCTGGTAATAACCCAGGTTTGCGTATTTCAGCTGCGCCTGCGAGAGCAAACTATTAGGATCATAATTTTCTTCAGTAAGTTTAGTTGGATCACTATTAATCTCATCCAGTTTCGACTTAGAACAGCCATTTATTAAAATGAGAAATAAAATCCCGATTACACTTATCCTTTTCCTATTCATTGTTTATCTGAATTTAAAGTTAAAGTTGATTCCAAAAGTCCGGGTTGCAGGTAGTGAAGCACCTTCTATTCCGGCGTAGCCGAGCGTTGGTGAAAACTGTGATTCAGGATCTACATTATCACTGTATTTAAGTAAGGTGAACAGATTTCTTGCAACCAAATCGATATTAATACTACTAAAAGGCGTCTTTTTTAGAAATTGGTCGTTAAATGCATAACCCAACGTAGCCTGCCGAAGCTTAATAAAACTACCGTTGAGTACCGATAAGGCAGAAACATTAGTGGCCAGTTCAGGATAGTAAGTGTAGGCTGGAACATTTACTGTATTTCTTTGACCGCCTTCTGTTACCCCATCTGCAACGATACCGGTCTCCCGCCCGATAAGCGTTGCCTTATTAAGGCCTTGTACATAACTATAGTATGCTGTTGCCGATAAGATTTTATTGCCAAAACGGTAGTCTATCAGAAAAGAAAAATTAAATTGTTTGTAACTGATGCTGTTGCTGATTCCTCCGTATAATGTTGGCATCGTACCGCCCATTGGGATAAAGTCTCCCCGTTTCGGAATGCCATCAGATCCAATAATTACATTTCCGCCGGCATCCCGTAAATAATCGTAAGCCATAATCTGCGTAATAGGTTTGCCAACCACCAGGGCTGTATTGGCATTTAGCGGCCTATAGGTTCCGGTGAGCGTATAATTACTATTTCCATCTATCGAGAGCAACGTATTTTTAACCTTCGTCATGTTCAGGTTAACCTGCCATTTGCTATTGGCAGTAAGCAGTGGCGTATAACCGAGTGCAATTTCAATCCCGCTGTTTCTGGTTTCTCCAAGGTTAACATAAGCGGAGGTAAAACCAGTGGTTACTGATTGCTTGGCATTGATGATTTCGTTATGGGTAATGCGGTTGAAATAGGTAAAATCTATGTTGAAGCGGCTATTAAAAAATTTAAGATCCAGACCCGCTTCTATTTCATTTAACGTAAAAGGCTTCAGGTTGTAATTGGGCAGATCGCCAGAAAAACTGCCTATCGGTGTTCCATTAACATTGTTATCAATATTGTAATAAATCTGCGTGGTATAGGGAACAATGGGTTCGCCGCTGGTTTTTGCAAAATCCAATCTTAGTTTACCGAAGTCAAGTCCTTTCCACCCCAACAAGTCAGAAAAAATGAAACTTCCTGAGACACCAGGAACGAAAATTCCACGGTTATTAACCGGCAAAGTGGAGTAAATATCGTAGCGGCCCGTTAAAGAGAAATTGAGGAAGCGCAGGTAACTCAAATCTGCTGTGTAGTATGCAGACTCTGTTACAATCCTGGAAACAGCGAAGTTTCTGGTACTGGTCATTAGATTTTCCGGAACGTACACAAAAGGGACAATGAACTGGGAACCTTTTAAGCGTTCACTATCGCCTTTTCTTTCCCGGTAGTTTGCGCCGAGCGAAAGCCCCAGACTCAATTGATTGCTCAGATCTTTAGTTGCGCTGAGCAAAATATCACTGTTAAATTCGGAAGTTTTACTTTGATCGTAAGCATTGATACCGCCTTGCCTGTTGATGGAAAACGCCGTTCCGGTAGGTAAAATACTGACCACTTTATCTTTACTGAAATCGTAGCCAACTCTCCCCTGAATCGACATCCAACTGGTAAGCTGATATTTGGCCACTGCAGAGGTGATATAGCTGTTCCGGTTGGCGTAATCGGCTTGTTTGTTCATTAAAAAATAAGGATTGGTCTTATATTCATCCGCATTCCACCGTTGTTCGAAACCTGTTGCTGAATCAAAACCGGGGGCAAGAATAGATTGATCAAGACTCGTTGCTAAAGCCGAGATTCCATAATTAGCGTTCAAAGGCCCGTCACTTAAATAGCTTTTATTTGTATTCTGCTCGTCAATGTAGTTTCCAGTTAAACTGAGTGATAACTTTTTGGTTAGCGCCAGGTTGCCATAAAAATTGACGGTTTTGCGGTTGAGTGCGCCATTGGTTAAAATGGAATTGTAATCTAAATTGGAAATCGAAACACGGTAATTATTGCTCGTGTTTCCGCCGGTAAGTGAAACGGTGTTGGTTATTGCAGGAGCCGTTCGGTAAAAAGTTTCCAGGTTATTTTTCACTGCATGATAAGGCCGCATCGAGCCATCCACCTGCATGGTTAACTGACCGTCCATGATTTCTCCCCAACTTAACAAACCTGTGTTGATAGCATTATATAAATCAGCAGGGCGTTTATTCTGTGCGCCCTGCCCATACAAATATTGATAATCGGTGGAGTTCACCGGAATGTCGAAAGCCAGATTTGCATTGTATTCCAATTTCGGATCGGCACTTTCGCCACCGCTTTTAAGATTAATCAGGATCACCCCATTTGCCGCCCTGGCGCCATACAAAGCCGAAGCCGCCGAACCCTTCAGAATGGTAATGGTTTCGATATCATCGGGATTGATGTTGCTGATGCCATCGCCATAATCGGCGCCACCGTATTCGTTTGCACTTCCCCGAATACTATTATCGATCGGCACCCCGTTGATTACAAATAATGGCGAGGCAGCAGTCATGCTTGAAACACCACGAATCAATACCCGCGCCGCTGATCCGGGGCCGCCGCTTACGCCTGTAATATTTAAGCCTGCAACCCTGCCCTGCAGAGCCATAATTAAATTACTTTCCCTTGCTTTTGAAATCGACGATCCTTTGATAGTGGTTAATGCATAACCTACCTTTTCATTATCTTTTTCAATTCCCAAAGCAGTGATCACCACTTCTTTTAATACACGTCCGCTATCAACTGGTAATTTCCCGGCTGCATTTTTTTTGATCACAATAAGATTGTTTGGCAATAGCGAATAAGAATAGCCGCTGTTAAGCAGCAGTTGATCTACTACCTTAACAGCTTCTTCATTCTCAACTTTAATCGAGACCCGGTGTTTTGGAATCTGCGCTTCACTATAAGCGAAGTGATAAATAGTTTGTTGAGATATAGTGGCGATAACCTCTTCAAAATCTATGTTGTTAACGTTGAGCGAAACCTTTGTTTGCGCAGCTGTATAAAACGGAAAAAAAATCCCGATAAATAAAACGACTTTCTGCAGCAAACTCATGGCCACAAATATACGTGGCTAATGGGTTGTACTAGCGGAAGATATAGACATTTTTACCCTTTATTGAATAATTGAAGTTTTCGATAAATTTTAGTGCGTTTAATGCTTCGCTGATATCCTCTTTTGTAAAGTGAGCGGTAAATTCAACCGCTCTCAAATCGCGATCTTTAAAAAATATTCTGACATCATAATGCCTTTCAAAAAGCCGGGCTACTTCATCAAAACGACTGTTTTTAAAGATGAGCTCACGATTTATCCAGGCAGTTTCAGTTAAGCCTTTACTATCAGTCTGGCTTACTGCACCTTTACCGTTTGAGAGGATGAACTTATCATTTGGTTTTAAAGTAAAATGTACTTTGTCGCCATCTTTAAGCGAAACCGCCACTTTTCCGCGGATTAAAGTCGTTTCGGCAAGATCATCATTTGGATAATTTTTAACATTGAAAGCCGTACCCAATACTTGCACATCCATTTTTTCTGTATGCACAATGAAGGGGTGTTGCGGGTCTTTTTTTACCTCGAAAAATGCTTCGCCAGAAAGGTAAACATTTCTGTTATCGCCGCTAAATTTTTCCGGATACTTGAACCGGCTGGAGGAGTTAAGCTGAACTACAGATCCATCACCTAGCGTAATCGTTTTAACAATTGCAGCTTTGGTTTGTACCTTTACCAATGCCAAATGGCTGGCATCGCCAGAAAAAAGAGCTTCTCTATTATATAATAAAATCGCACCTGATACCACAATAACCAAGGCTGCTACTTTTAGCCACAGGAAATTTTTGCTTTTTACAACTTTTAAACGATCTTGAGCAGGCACCTCAATCTGGCTTTTAATGCGATTGAAAACCACATCAATATTTTCTTCCGTTTCCGATTTGAGATAGTGCTGCAAGAGTTGGTGTTCTTTATTTAACGCCGCATGATTCGCTAAAAGTGACTTCAGCTCCATAGATTCATCCGCAGAAATTTCTCCGGCCAATTGTTTTCCAAGCAATTCTGTAAATCTTTGATCTGTCATTTTAGTTGTGGTCTTCTATTTAGAGGTTCCTATTTTTTTGAAAATTGCCTACAAGAAATATAAAAAAGATAAAGTGCCTAAGAGTATCAGCAACGAAATTATTGTTCCGCCTCGGTTTTCCCTAGACTCCATTTCCGCTAATGGTTTTAAAATCAATCTAAGTTTGGCAATAGCCCTGAACAACTGAGTTTGCACCGTTCGAGGTGAAATGTTAAGCAATTCGGCTACCTCCTTGTATTTCATTCCGCCTTCTTTAATCAGCCTGAACACCTCCCTGGCCTGGGGTGCTAAACTCTCAATGGCGAGATTAAGTTGCTTGTGAAGTTCCTTGGTTTCGAGAAGATACTGTGGCGTTTGTGCTGTTGCCGAAACATCTTCATCAACATCTGCTAAATCGATAAACGTAACTGAAGAATTTTTTTTAAGGTGTTTGAGCGATTGATTTTTAACCGCAATAAAAAAGTAGCTCTCTGGGTTTAAAACAGTTGTGCCCGAGGTTCTATTCTCCCAACATTTAACAAAAACCTCCGTTACCAGATCTTCTGCCGCCTGTTTGTCGCCCACATAATAAACTGAAAACCTGATTAAACGGCTATATAGAAACCGGTACAGCTGCTCAAAAGCGTTGATATCACTTTCCAGGCAAATCTTATTCCATAAAACGACCAGATCCGGCTTCGCTGCTTTCAAATTAATTAGTTTAATTAATCAAACGTAAAGTAATCAAAAAAATCTAGTCGGGAGGCAGTTTAACAGAAAAATGTGATTTCTCCAAAGCTTACTAAAACGTTATCTGATGCCATTAGTCGCATTTTAATTAAATGATTATCAGGCACAAAAAAATAAATATCAAAATCATCAGTTTTTCTGTAGGCAATTTATCCTTAATAAATGCTCTTAACTAATAGACCATACAGATGGATTCTGCATGGCGACTAACAATTAACCAAATAATTATTATTCAAAATTATTCTTAATGAATATGAAAAAATCTTTACAGCTCACTTGTTTATTGCTTTATGCATCAACAGGTTTGTACGCAGCTGCACCAATCAATCATTTTAATCACGCGGTTTCCTTTCACTCGGTTTACCAGGATGTGATCAAAGGAACGGTAAAAGATGAAACGGGCACTACGCTACCCGGCGTAACTGTTGTCATAAAAGGTACAAAAACCGGAACACAAACCAATCCTTCCGGTCAGTATAGCATTTCTGCTAAAGCCGGTGATGTTCTGGTGTTTTCGTTTATCGGTTATCAAAACAAAGAGGTAACAGTGGGTACAGAAAGTACCATTGATGTTTCGATGGGTGCTGATTCTAAAAACCTCGAAACGGTTGTGGTAACTGCATTGGGGGTGAAACGATCGGAAAAATCGTTGACCTATAATACGCAGCAGGTATCTGGCGAGGAGTTATCGAAGGTTAAAAGCCCTAACTTAATGAACTCGCTAAATGGAAAGGTTGCTGGTTTAACCATTAGTCCGAGTGCATCTGGTGTGGGTGGTTCTGCAAAAGTAATTTTACGTGGTAGCCGTTCGGTAAGCGGGAATAACCAGCCTTTATATGTAATTGATGGGGTGCCGATTAGTAATAACGGTAATGCAAACGGCCAGCAGAACAGTGTATTTGGCGGTGGCCAGGATGGTGGCGACGGGATTTCTAACTTAAACCCTGATGATATTGCAAGCATTACAGTTTTAGAAGGTGCATCTGCAGCAGCATTATACGGTAGTCAGGCACAGAATGGTGTAATTCTAATCACCACTAAACAAGGCAAGTCGGGCAAAACTGAAATCGGTTTCTCTTCTGGCGTAAACATCGATAACATTGCTTACAAACCGAAATTTCAAAACAGCTACGGACCTGCTTCTGCTACCTCAAGAGATAGCTGGGGCAGTGCAATTAACAACACCACAGATAATTTAAGTAATTTTTTCCAGACCGGAATCAATACTTCAAATGCGATCAATCTTTCTGGCGGATCTGAAATCGCGCAAACTTACTTTTCTTATTCGAACACTTATGCAAGTGGCATTCAACCAGGAAATAAGTTAAACAGAAACAACATCAACCTGCGCGAAACGGCTAAGTTTTTGAATAACAAATTAACGGTTGATGCAAGTGTAAATTACATCAATCAAAAAATTAACAACAGCCCTTCCTTAGGTTTATATCTAAATCCATTGGTGGGTTTATACCTTTTCCCAAGAGGTGTAGATATTAATCCATACAAAGAGCAATATTTGCTTGCGGGCAATACGGGCCCTGCCCGTCAGAACTGGTTAGGTGGCTCTGCAGATATTAATCAAAACCCGTGGTGGTTAACCAATTTAAATCCAAATACGTCTGTCCGGAACCGTTTCTTATTAAGCGGAAGCGTAAAATATGATGTATCGAGCTGGTTAAATGTTCAGGTGAGGGGAAATATGGACAGAACTACGGATGATTATGAAAACCACAGGTTCTCCGGGATCAACGGAAACTTCAACTCTACGGGAACTGGTTATTTTGCGCAAAGCAATCAGACTTTCGTACAGAAATATGTAGATGCGATTGCAAACATTACCGTGCCATTAGCCGGATCAGATTTTAAACTGAATGGATTAATTGGCGGAAGCATCAATGATCAGAAAACCTCTGGCTTGTCTCTTGCTGGTAACCTTTCTGCAGTTGATTTCTTTACCCCGTCAAACACTATCGTGGCGCAACCGGGTACTTTTACCGGGAATACATTAACCAATACTACGGCAATCATCCCTAATCACAATCAGTTACAGGCTGTTTTTGGTAACGCCAACTTATCTTATAAAGACTGGGCTTTCTTCACCGTTACCGGTAGAAATGATTGGTCTTCGAACTTATCTTACACGCCAAACAATTCTTATTTCTATCCTTCTTTTGGTTTGTCTTTTATTGTTTCGCAGATGTTTAAATTGCCTGAAGCAATCAGCTATGCTAAAGTAAGAGGTACTTATGCAGAAGTTGGGAATACTGTGCCGCCTTATTTAACTTTTATTCAGAATACATTAAAAGCAGATGGTGCATTATTGTTCAACACGAACAGGGCCTTTAGAGAATTAAAGCCGGAACGCACTAAATCCTTCGAAATTGGAACAGATTTACGTTTCCTTGCGAACCGCATTAACTTTAGCTTTACTTACTATAAAACCAACACCAGAAACCAATACATTCCGGTAATTGCGCCACCATCTTCATTGGTATCTACCGGTTACTTAAATGCTGGAAATGTGGAAAACAAGGGTATCCAGTTCATTTTAGGCGCAGACGTGGTTAAGGGCGATGGATTTAACTGGAACACATCGATCAATGGATCAGCGAACCGCAATAAAATTATCGATATCGCTTCTGAAGACAGGATTTTTAGTGTCGACTTAACCGGCGGTGGTAATAATTCTTACATCTCCAGGTTAAAAGTTGGTGGTTCTTATGGCGATATCTATGGCTATACCTTACAGAGAGATGCCCAAAACCGCGTTATTTTAGCAGGAGATGGAACTAGCGCTTCGCCTTACACGCCACAAAAAAGTGCAGACTTCAATTACATTGGCAATGCAAATCCTAAATTCCAATTGGGTTGGAACAACAGTTTCAGCTATAAAGATTTCAGTTTGAGCTTCCTGGTTGATGGTAAATTCGGTGGACAGGTTTTATCGTTAACCGAAGCATTAATGGACGAGGCTGGCGCATCTGAAGCAACTGGTAATGCCAGAAACCAGGGTGGTGTTAAAATTGATGGTGTTGATACCAGAGGTAACGCCGTTTCTGCAAGCATCAATCCGCAGAGTTATTATTCTATCGTAGGTGGAAGATCAGGCGTATCTGGCGAATACATTTACAGCGCTACTGTGGTACGTTTAAGAGAAGCAGCTTTAGGGTATACGCTTCCGTTAACCGGCAAAACTTTCAAAAGCATGAAATTTTCAGTTACCGGCAGAAACTTAGTTTACTTCTACAAAAAAGCACCGTTTGATCCGGAGATTACCATGTCTACCGGAAACGGTTTATCAGGCATTGATGTATTCAATCAACCGGCAACCCGCACCTTAGGCTTCAATCTTAATTTAACATTTTAATTCTTTTGAAAACAACATGAAAACTATATATCATAAATCCGCTAATAAAGGGATTAAAGGATTGTCTGCTGTTTTGCTGGCATCTTTAATGGCCTTGAATTTTGGATGCACCAAAGACTTCGAAGAGTTTAATACCAATCCTACTGCACTTTCACCGGAGCAAACCACATCCCTTTTAAAATCTGCAATTGGTCCGATAGAGCAGGAAATTTTTCACAACTACCAAATTGCACAGAATTTAAGTGCTGATGCTTTTAGCGGTTACATGATGGCGCCAACGCCCTTTAACGGCGGTATTAATAACATGAACTATTCGCTTAATAACGGATGGAACAGTACCGGCTTTAATGATCAGTATAATTTCGTAATGGCACCGATTTCTAAAATTGGCCAGAGCGAGGTGAAAACAAAATCTCCAGAGGCATGGGGCATTGCACTTCTTGTTCAGGTGATGGCGATGAGTAGAGTAACCGATAAGTTCGGTCCGATTCCATACACCACCGCAGGTTCTTCGCTGGTATCTACGCCGTATGAAGATCAAAAAACGGTGTACAATGCATTTTTTAGACAGATTGATACGGCCGCCACTAATTTGCAGGCTTACATCGCGTCAAAGCCAGGAACTCCAGCTTTCTATGATAAAGGCGATTTAATTTATCAGGGCGATCCGGTGAGGTGGTTAAAATTGGCGAATTCATTGCGCTTACGTTTGGCCATGCGCATTGTGAAAGCTGATGCGGCTACAGCGAAACTTCAGGCTGAAAGAGCCTTAAGTGCACCTGGCGGTTTGTTAACTACAGTTGCAGACAATGCTGCGGTTGCCCAATCGGGAACCAGGGATAACGATTTATGGGTGGTTACGGTATCATATGATGGCGATAACGCTTTAGGCGCTGCTTTACAATCATACCTGGTTGGTTATAACGATCCCCGCTTACCAGTTTACGCTACACCTGCAACAGATCCTCTATTTGCTGGTCAGTTTGTTGGAATCAGAGCAGGGGCCAATACTTCCTTTAATGGTTTAGGCAAACCTGGATATAGAAACTATTCGAGCATAAATTCAAGTGATAATTTAAGATCACCTGCCGGACAAAAAGCGCCTCAGATTTTAATGACTGCAGCTGAAGTTTGGTTTTTAAAAGCAGAAGCTGCACTTCGTGGATGGGCAGGTGCTGGAGATGCACAGACGAACTATGAAACCGGGATTACCACTTCACTGCAACAGTGGAATGTAAGTGCTGGAAATTATTTAGCGAACTCAACCGACAGACCAACAGCTTACGTAGATCCTAAAAATCCGGCGAATAATTCTGCAGCGGTAAGTACAATTACCGTTAGATGGGACGCAGCAGCTTCGAATGAACAGAAACTGGAAAGAATTATTACGCAAAAATGGCTGGCTATCTTCCCTGACGGACAGGAAGCCTGGTCTGAATACAGACGTACAGGTTACCCAAGACTATTTACTGTGGCCAATAATTTCAGTAACGGAACAATCAATACCCAAACGCAAATCAGAAGATTGCCTTACCCATCTACCGAATTCGGAAATGGTAACAGTCAAGAAGTGGTTAAAGCAGTTGGCTTATTGGGCGGACCTGATAATGGCGGCACAAGATTATGGTGGGATGTAGATAGAGGAAATTTTTAATTCCAATTTTTAGCCCAATAATAATTTAAAGGTAGGATAACTGAGGTTGCCCTACCTTTTTTTGTGAAGCGAGCAGTTAGGGGGAAGGAGTAAAGAGTAAAGAACAAGGAGTAAGGAGTAAAGACTAACAACGAAAAACGAACAACGCCAAACGAAAAACGATCACCCCCTAACCCTACTTAAAATCCGGAATCGGAAACAAATACCCTCCAAACAAAATATACGACCATAACAAAGTCCAGAAAATATTGAAGATCTGTGCAACCACAAACGTAAACGCTGGCCTTCCTCCCTGTAGCTTAACCAACGAAGAAAACTTTGCCTCCATTCCGATCGAAATAAATGCGATTGCAAACCAAATGGTACGCAAACCATTCAATGTCGGTCCTACACCTTTGGCCGTTGCTGGTGAAAGCAGAAAAGAAAATACTAAAGATGCACCAACAAATCCCAATACAAATTTTGGAAAGCGTTCCCAAACAATTTTAAGTCCCGGGCTTTTAGCTTTGGCAGCCGGAATTTCGCCATTTAAATTTGCCGGTTTTCGGTAAGCCCACCAGATGGCAATAAAAAAGGCAGCTACACCAATGAATACGTTTTGAGAAAACTTCGCAATCACCCCGGCTTTTACGGCAATCGGCCCAACTAAATCCCCCGCGGCGGTTACGGTTGCGGTAGTATCTAAGGTTCCACCCAACCAGGCACCTCCAATCACTTCCGGAATCTGAAAGTACCGAACGGCCCATGGTAAAATCACCATCATGGGGATTGCCATAATTAAAACCAGCGTGGTGACATAGGATAGTTTTTTCTTATCGCCGTTGATTGCGCCTGCCGCTACAATTGCTGCAGACACCCCGCAAATGGACACTGCAGATGCCAGGATAATCCCAAATTCATCATCTACTTTTAGCTTTCGGCTCAGCCACAAAGAGAAAAACCAGACGGCACTCACTACGATCACTGCCTGGATAATCCCCGGTAAACCTGCTTTAATTAAATCAGCAGATAAAATAGTTGTACCTAAAATTACTAGTCCGGTTTTAATATAAAATTCTGAGCGAACAGCTTCCTTCAACCAAGAGGGAAGTTTAATCAGGTTGCCCAACAAAATCCCGATCAGCAATGCAAAAACCACATATTCTAATCCATAATAAGAAACAGTTTTGTTTCCGCCGATTATAAAAGCAATATTGGCGAGGAGGTAAATAAAGCTGAAGCCGGCAGCGAACCGGGCAACGTTACCGCCGGATAATGCAATGGCGATACTGGCCAGCGCCAGAAAGATCACACCAGTTTCCAGAATGAGGAGCAAATTCCCCGGAGATAAAATTTTATCCATCAACGCTTCACTTCCACTCCATTTATAAGCTGGTAATGCAATAGTAGTTCCGTTATTAGTTAAAAACAAAACGGTCGCAATGATGATTGAACCCAAAATTACGGCCCACCAGTCTTCCGTTAACGATTGCAGAAATGTCTTCTTATCTGGCGTAATTCCCGCATCGGTTAAAGCAGCGCTATGCTCTGTTGCTGTGTTCTCTACTGACATAATTTTTATAGTAACTTTATTTGATTTCAATTTTAAAAATATCTTTTAATGCGGCTTTTGCAGCATTGTATCCGCACATGCCATGTACGCCGCCACCGGGTGGCGTAGAGGAAGAACAGATATACAGGCCTTTTGCGGAGGTTTTATACGGCGACCATTTTAATACCGGACGCGTAAATAACTGTCTGATATCCAGAATCCCACCATTAATATCACCCCCGATATAGTTAGGATTATGTGCTTCCATCTGTTCGGTATTCATGGTATTTCTGGCGAGAATAATGTCCTTGAAACCCGGCGCAAAACGTTCTACCTGACTTTCGATAATGGTGGTCATATCTTGTCTTGAACCATTAGGAACATGGCAATATGCCCAGCCCGTATGTTTTCCCGCTGGCGCGCGGGAAGAATCAAAAAGACTTTGCTGAGAGAGCAGCACAAAGGGTTTTTCAGCCTGCCTGCCATTACTGGTCATTAGCTCCCCTTCTGCTATTTCTTCAAAAGTATTGCCGAGGTGAATCGTTCCTGCCTTTCTACAGGCTTCGGCCTTGAATGGAATAGGCTCATCCAGGGCCCAATCGATTTTGAATACGCCCATCCCGTACCGGTAGCGTTCCATCTGCCACTTGTAGATATTAGAAAACCGGTGACCGGCAATTTTTAGCAATTGCTTTGGCGTAACATCGAAAAGAACGGCATGGGCAGAAGGCAGCCTGGAGAGGTCGGTAACAAAGTGCCCGGTTTCAATCTTGCCGCCAATACTTTGAAAGTAGCTGCTCAGTGCATTGGCAACGGAGATCGACCCTCCTTTTGGAATCGGCCACCCTTTCAAATGCCCGGTTGCCATGAGCACCAAACCAATCGCAGTTGTGCTCAAATTGCTTAAAGGCTGAATGGCGTGGGCAGCCATGCCACCAAATAAGCCCCGTGCTGCCTGGCCTTTGAAATGATCAACAAAATAAGTTGCGCTGGTAATGGCTTTCAAACCAAAGTTTGCCATGGCTAGCGGGTGTGAAGGTAACCGCAGCGGACCCAGTGTATCTTTATCAATGAGCGGCCAGTCTGAAGTCACAGATTTCATCAGCTTTTCATAAACCCGCTCATCACGCTCTAAAACACTGGCAGTATGCGAAATCGATTGATCTAAAATCGCTGCGGTGCCATCATCAAAAGGATGAGCTGCGGCAAGTGTAGGATAAATAAACTCCAGCCCATGTGCAGCCAAAGGAAGTGTTTTAAGGAAGGGCGAAGCCACAGCCATTGGATGAATCGCCGAACAAACATCATGTAAAAAGCCAGGCAGCGTTAATTCTTCAGAAGCGAGGCCGCCACCAATTTTATCCTTCCCTTCAATAATCAACACAGATAAACCCTGCTGCTGCATCAAAATAGCCGCAGCCAGTCCATTCGGACCAGATCCCACTACAATCGCATCGTAATCACGCTTTTCCAAACTCATCTTTTATTTTGTATAATTTTCCGGCTTAAAAAATACGAAGCCATCTTCCCTGATCTGCCAGGCCGTAACCGGATTCATGTGGTAACCACCTATATTCTGACCCCTTGCCTCGATTAATTGTTTTAGCGTGGGCTGTAAATAGCCGGTTTCATCTGTTGCCCTGCTTAAAATCTCTGTTTGGGTGCCATCCCAGTTCCATAAATATCTGAAATAAGTATGGGTTTTGCTTAATACCGGCTCCTGCAATTTTGCAATTTCCCAGGTTTTTCCCGCATCGGTGCTCACTTCTACCTGGCTCACTTTTCCTCTCCCACTCCAGGCCAGTCCACGGATTTCTATGTAACCTTTTGTTATCCGCTGCGGATAACATGGATAAGTGATGATTGAACGCGCATCCATTTCAAAGCTAAACATTCTAATTTTATCCTTCACGGGATAAGTATATTTTGAAGTTTCAATCTTTGTCATATGACAAATAAATCCTTTTAGATTGCTTTAAGTTAGAAAGATGTGATTATATTTTATGTGCATTTGCATAGTAACATACCATTTTTATCTTTGTAACCGTTATCTTTGAAGGAACACAGATATCGATCCTTTTAAAAGTAAAATTTGCATGATAAAAATTATCCATTCCTCCCCTATTTCAGGGCTTTTTCCACCTGCATTTCATAAAAATGGCCTTCAGAACAGTTTAAAGGAATATATTTTTTAATTCAAAAACGATAATTTTACAAAATGGATATCACATCATTTCTTTTTGAACTCTTACAACAACATAAGGAAGTTGGTATTGCCAGCTTGGGCACCTTTTATAAAAAGAAATATCCTGGTAGATATGATAAGGAAAAGCAGTCATTTTTACCTCCTGGTTTCACCCTACAGTTTTCTCATGAGGTTAGAGAAGAAGACTTACTTCCTGCTTACATCTCGTCAAAGCAAAACATCTCAATAGGAAGTGCAAGTCACTACATTACACAATTTGTAGAAGAAACCACAGAAAGACTGGCTCGGGAAAATGAGGCATTTTTAACCGGTATAGGGAGATTATATTTTACAGAACATGAAGGTTTAAGCTTTGAACCAGCGCAAAACATCACTTATGGATCAGAATTTTTCGGCCTGCCTGCATTAGCTGAAACCAGTGTGGCGGAAGGCGAACTAAATGCATTGAAAGATGACGAACCTGAAACTTACGATGAAATTTCAGAAGCACCGAGTGTTCCTTTTAACCATATCAATCCTGTTGAACAGGAAGTTAAACACCCTGAAATAGAAAATATTGAATTAGATGAGGTGAAAGATGATTTCAAAAATACGTTGAAACATACTTTACCAGCCAACGAAATTACAGAAGCTCCGGATTTTATTAAGGAGCAACATGCTGAACATCCGAACCGCTTCGGTCATGCGCCTGAAGATGAGGAAGTGGCTAAGCCAATTACAGATACAGAAGCCGAATCTGCAAACCTGAATGAAACAGATGGCAACCTGGAAAGAGATTCTAAACCGGAACATCCGGTAACAGCAGCACCGCAATTTATACAGGAGCAACATACCGAGCATCCCAAGCGCTTCGGTCATACGCCTGAGGACGAGGAAGCAGTGAAGGCAATTACAAACGCTGAATCTCAATCCGTCAATTCTGAAGAAGAAGCTACGGAAGAGTTGAAAGCAGAAGAACCGGTAATTGAGGCGCCTGATTTTATCAAAGAACAGCATGCTGAACATCCGAATCGTTTTGGAAATCCGCCTGCATCTGAAAATGAGAACATTTCTGAGAAGTCTGAAAATACGGTCCCACCTTTGATTACGGCACCCGGTCACATCGAATCCATCATTACCCATCAGGAAGACCCAAATCGTTTCCGTTTTGGCTACACACCTGAAACCGACAAGCCGAAAACTTATATCAATTTAGAGGAAGATTCTCAAACAGAAGAGCCCGTTATCGAAGCGCCTCAGTTTATAAAGGAACAACATGCAGAATACCCTAACCGCTTTGGTCATGATCCGATGATCCAGGAGGAAGAAACGCCGAAAGGCATGTCTGCCTGGTTAAAGGTTACCATCGTAGTTTTGGTTTTAATTATTATTGCCGCCATCACCTACTTGGTTAAGCCAGAATTATTTACCGGTCAATCCGCGCCGGCAGCAGCAGTGAGCACGGTAGTTGATTCGCCTACGGTTGCTATAGATCCAATGAAAGCGAAACAGGACTCCATAGCCAAAACAGATAGTATACTGAAAGTTAATCAGGTACAGCAAAAGGCAGATACGGTAACGAAAGCTGTTGAAAAACCAGTAATTAAACCAGTTGCCGAAACACCAAAAGAAACTAAAGTTGTATCAAATAGTGGTTCTTCTACGTTTGATGTTATTGCAGCATCTTTTCAATCAGAGAAAAAGGCTTTGGTATTTGTGAAGCAAATGGAAAAAATTGGTTTAAAAGCAAAAATCGCTAACCTGCCTGGCCGTCTTAAAAAAGTGAGCGTAGCAAGCTTTAAAACGCAAAGAGAGGCAGAAGAACAGAAAGCAATTATACAAAAAAGACTTAAAGGAAAAGGATTTTTCGTTCAACAAGTATTTAACAACACACAACCATAATGATTACTTTATTAATTCAAGACACCACGCAAGCGATTCAAGACACTGCAAATGCGGTTAACCAGGCGTTAACACAACCAGCTCCGGAAGAACTTCATTTTATCGACCTGCTGTTTAAAGGCGGCTGGGTAATGATTCCTTTAGCTTTTTTAGCTTTTTTAGCCTTAGTTATTTTTGTTGAACGTTATTTAACCATCAAAAAGGCAACTAAAGATGAGTCGAATTTAATGGGACAAATCAGGTCTTACATTCACTCAGGAAATTTAGATGGCGCAATGTCATTGTTGAAAAATAATAATTCTCCCCTTTCCCGTATGTTGCAGAAAGGTTTGAAACGAATTGGCCGCCCGATTAAAGATATTGAAGGTGCAATTGAAAACGTGGGTAAACTGGAAGTTTCGAAACTGGAGAAAAACATCAGTATCCTGGGTATTGTAGCTGGTATCGCACCAATGCTTGGTTTCGTAGGAACAATCGTTGGGGTAATTACCATCTTCCACCAGGTATCCATAAAAGGAGCTATCGAAATTGGAACCATTTCCGGTGGTTTATATACGAAAATGATCACGTCTGCATCTGGTTTAATCATCGGGATTATTGCCTATGTTTTGTATCACATTCTTAATATAATGGTAGAGAAAATCATCCTGAAAATGGAAACAGATGCTATTGATTTTATTGACTTATTAGAAGAACCGAGCAAATAATGAATTTACGCAAAAGAACAAAAGGAAGTGTAGAAGTACATACATCAGCACTGAACGATATTATGTTCTTTCTGATGCTGTTTTTCTTATTGGCCTCTGCTGTCGTAAATCCACAGGTGGTTAAATTGCTATTACCACAATCCAGCAGTGGGCAGCAATCAACAGCGAAGAAAGCAGTAACAGTAAGCATAGACGATAAGTTCAATTATTTCGTTGATAAAAAACCAGTACCTGCTGAAGGTTTACAATCAGCAATTGAAGTTTACCAACAAGCAGCGCCAGACATGACAATCGTACTGTATGTTGCGAAAAATGTTCCGGCAGAAAACATTATGGTTGCTTACGATGTAGCAAACAAATTGAAATTAAAACTCGTTTTAGCTGTAGAGCCTAAAAAATAATGAATACTACAGAAGAAAATAATTATCCAAAAGCCATTGCCATTTCCAGCGGAATCATGGCTGTTTTGCTTGCGATTAGTTTTTTAATCGTGATAAATTCTTTTGAGCCACCCGAAGAAATCGGAATGGGCGGTATGGTGGTTAATTATGGTACGGCTGAAACTGGTATGGGCGATGATTATACCAGTATTGAAGAACCATCTGCAGATCCAAATGCCAATAATAAAGCACCCGATAAGGTAGTGCCGGAAGAGAAAGTAACCGAAAATACTACTGTAGAAACCGGAGAAAAAGAAATCCAGACCCAAAATACCGAAGAAGCAATTGCTGTAAATACCAAGCCAACCAAAACAAAGGCCACTGCCCCAACTACAGCGACTGAAGATAAACCATCGAAACCAGTAGTAAATCAGAATGCGCTTTATAAAGGAAAGAAAAGTACAGGCCAGGGCGGCGGAGACGGAACAGGAAATACCCCAGGTAACCAGGGTTCTGTAAACGGAGATCCTCTAGCCAATAATTATGGTGCCGGTGGTTCGGGATTTGGAAATACACCACTTCCGTTAAGGCGCTTTGCAAATTTGGAAAAACCAACAGATGATGGGCAGAAAACCGGCCGGATCGTAATCAGGGTGTATTTCAACCGAAACGGAAAAATAGTGAAAGCGACTCAAAACCTGAAGGGATCTACGACCACTGATACTGAATTAGTGAACAAATGTATTCAGGCAGTTTTAAATTCTTCGATTATTAAAGCAGAAGAAGGCGGAGACAATCAAACCGGATTGGTTACATTTAATTTTGGCGTAAACTAGATTTTCAATTCCATAAAATTTAATTTTATAATCTTACAACACAAAAAGCGCAGGTATTTCTGTGCTTTTTGTGTTTACACAGTATAGATTTAACATTCGAGAAATTATACCCACCTGCCGTAATTTGGTATAATTCAATTTCACATTGAATCCCCTTGATGTATATTTGCGCCATGAATTACCAGCAAACACTAGATTTTTTATACAGTAAACTTCCAATGTTTACCCGTGTTGGCGCCTCGGCTTTTAAAAAGGATTTAACCAATACCATTTTATTATGCACGGCAATCGATAATCCACAGGATAAGTTTAAAAGTATTCATGTGGCTGGCACCAATGGTAAAGGTTCAACTTCTCACATGCTGGCATCAGTGTTACAGGCTCAAGGTTACAAAACAGGTTTATATACCTCGCCACACCTCAAAGATTTTCGTGAGCGCATCCGGATCAATGGGGAAATGATGCCAAAGCAAGAGGTAGTCGACTTTGTAGCCGCGCAACGATTGCTCATGAAAGAGATCCAGCCCTCGTTTTTTGAAGTTACGGTAGCCATGGCTTTCGATCATTTCGCTAAAAACAAAGTAGACATTGCGGTCATTGAAGTAGGTTTAGGCGGACGTTTAGATTCTACCAACATCATCAATCCACTAATTTCGGTGATCACCAATATCAGCCTCGATCATACCAATATGCTCGGCAACACCATCGAAGAAATTGCCGGAGAAAAAGCAGGGATTATCAAAGCCAATACACCCGTCGTTATCGGTGAAACCCAGGAAATATCATCAGCTGTTTTCCTTGCAAAAGCGGTAGCAGCCCATGCATCTATCGCATTTGCGGATCATATCTTTAAAGCAGCTGATTTCGAATTAAAGGACAACCTGCTTTCATTATCTGTATTTCAGAAAGATGAAATTAAATACAAAAATCTGCAGAGCGATCTTACTGGCATCTATCAGTACAAAAACATACTAACTGTTTTAGAAACATTAGCTATTCTGAGTAAAGAAACGGACTTCAAGGTTGATAAAGAAAGCATTTACGAAGGTTTAAGAAATGTGAAAAAGCTTACAGGTTTGCAAGGCCGGTGGCAAACTTTACAAATCAGCCCATTAGTCATTTGCGATACCGGACACAATGAAGCCGGCATTGCAGAAGTAATGAAAAACATCAGCCAAACACCTTATGAAAATTTACACATCGTATTTGGAATGGTAAACGATAAAGATATTTCGAAAGTACTCTCACTTTTACCAAAGGAAGCAACCTATTATTTTTGTAAGCCTGACCTGGAAAGAGGCTTATCAGCAGCCGAACTGGCTAAGCAGGCAGCAACTTTTAATTTGCATGGCAAAGTTTATCCTTCGGTTTCGATTGCAAAGGAAACAGCGATTAAAAACGCAGTACCTACCGATCTTGTTTACATCGGTGGCAGTACTTTCGTAGTGGCCGAAGCGATATAAAAACTTTACAAAAACTTCAAAAGTTCTTCATCTTAAAATCCTTAATTTAGGCCTTTATTAAAAAATAGAATGAAGAAAATTTCCTATTTACTCTTTTTCCTTTCGCTCCTATCTTGTTCAATCGCATCGGCACAAATAAAAAAAACTGCTGCCAGTCAACCTAAAAATTTTCCCGCAGAAGTTGCCCGCCCAAAGCTGGTAGTTGGTCTGGTTGTCGACCAAATGCGCTGGGATTATTTATACCGCTACTATAACAGATATACGAACGGCGGATTTAAAAGATTAATCAACGAAGGATTTTCAGCAGAAAACACTTATATCCCTTACACACCCACCTATACTGCATGTGGCCATACGTGCATTTACACCGGTTCAGTGCCGGCAATTCATGGCATTATCGGTAACGACTGGTACGATCCGGAGACAAAGAAAAACATGTATTGTACCGAAGATAGTACGGTGGTTACCGTTGGGAGTACACCTTCATCAGAGGGAAATATGTCCCCAAAGAACATGCTGAGTAATACCATTACAGATGAACTTCGTATTGCCACCAACTTTAAAGGTAAAGTAATTGGAATTTCGTTGAAAGACAGGGGCTCTATCCTACCTGCCGGCCACGCAGCAAATGCGGCCTACTGGTACCAGGGAAGTACAGGCAACTGGATTACAAGTTCCTATTATATGAATGAAGTGCCAACCTGGATTGCCGACTACAACAAACTGAAACTCGCAAATAAATTTTATGCGAAGAACTGGGAAACTTTATACCCGATTGATACTTATGTGAACAGCACGGCAGATGAACAAGCATATGAAGGGAAATCGAGCACCTTTCCACATAGCTTGGCGCAGTTTGCTGGTAAAAACTATGATGCCATCAGAAGTACGCCGTATGGCAACACCATTACTTTAGACCTTGCAAAACTGGCTATCCTCTCTGAGGATTTGGGGAAAGACAACATTACGGATTTTCTTGCAGTTAGCTGTTCCGCTACAGATTATGTTGGTCACCAATACGGACCAAATTCTATTGAAGCAGAAGACACCTACCTGCGCTTAGACAAGGATTTCGAAGAATTTTTCAACTATCTCGATAAACAAGTGGGCAAGGGAAATTATACCATTTTCTTAACTGCAGATCACGGTGCTGCACATGTACCTGGCTTTATGCAAAAGAATAAACTTCCAGCGGGTGTAGTGAGCGACCGGGACATTGCAAGTAAATTAAACACTTATTTAAATGATAAGTTTAAGATAAATAATCTGGTATTAAGATCAATGAATAACCAGATCATTTTCGATCACGACAAAACCGATAAAGGCGATGTAAGCTTTGATGTGATTAAATCTTCCTCAATTGATTTTCTTAAGAAATTAGATGGCTTCGCTAACGTCGTTGATATTTCCAGAATTTCGCAGTCTACATTACCAGAAGTGCAGAAAAAGATGATCACTAATGGTTACAACGCCAAACGAAGCGGAGACCTTTATTATATCCTGAATCCTAACTGGTTTAATGGCAGCAGTACCGGTACTACACACGGAAACTGGAATCCATACGATTCTCACATTCCACTGGTATTTATGGGTTGGGGAATTAAACCGGGAGCATCCAATAAAACGCATTACATGACGGATATTGCACCTACCCTCGCAGCGCTTTTACATATACAAATGCCTAACGGCAACGTTGGAGAACCCATAACAGAAATCACAAACAAATAAATCCAAGAAACTATGCCCATCAGCATAGTTTTTTGTTTTACTGAAGAATCTTATAGGGTAAAAAACCATATCTACCATCTTTTGATGTAGCTAGCCATCATGATGATCTAAGCTGACTAAGCAGATAAGAATATTCGGTATAAGCTTTAAACGCTGAACCACTTTAGACACTTCAGCACATTTAAGATTGTAATGTATAATCTGAAATACAGCTTATATGACCTCAAATGTCTATATGGTAAAAATCATATCTACCATCTTTTAATATCGCTAACCATCATAATGATCTAAGGCGAATAAAGTGATGACAAAATAAGTAAAGAATAATGATCAGACACCTTAGCACACCTAATGCTGTAATTTCAAATCTCGCTCAACGGCTTATATGACCTATATTTCTTATATGGTAAAAAAACTATCCAGCGTCTTTTGATATCGCTTAACATCATAATAATCTAAGGTGAATGAGGTGGTGATAAAAGTGGCAGAAAATAGTGCTTAACCACTTTAGATACATAAGCAAACCTAAGCTTTGACACAATAAATTCGAACTTAAACTTAAATGATCTCAGTTGTCTTAGGTGGTAATCATATTCGATTTACCAGTCCATCGAAAGAATTCAGACTACGCCATAATATCACTGAACCAAAAGCCATAATGGTATAGGGTATTCCATGCTTTCGCGGCTTATTTTACTACATTTGTTGAACCAAATATATTGGGAACAAGCTGCAAATTTGATTTTGTGATGCTTTAAATCCTTTAGTATGCAACAAGTAGAAATATACAGGCCACAACATAAAATTCGTTTTGTTACAGCAGCCTCACTTTTTGATGGCCATGATGCAACCATAAATATTATGCGTAGAATCCTTCAGTCATCAGGAGCAGAAGTGATTCACCTCGGGCATAACCGTTCGGTTGATGAAGTGGTCAATTGCGCCATTCAGGAAGACGTTCAGGGGATTGCCATGACTTCCTACCAGGGTGGGCACATTGAATATTTTAAATATATGCATGATCTGTTGCAGGAACGCGGCGCAGGTCATATCAAAATTTTTGCCGGTGGCGGAGGCGTTATCTTACCAACAGAAATTCAGGAACTACAGGAATATGGAATCACCAAAATCTATTCCCCTGATGACGGTCGCAAAATGGGTTTGCAGGGAATGATCAACGATATGTTGATTCAAACCGATTTCATCACCAAAGAGAAGATTACCGACGAACTTATTACCATTCCGAAAAAAGAAGTCAAAGCCATTGCAGCTGCGATAACTGTTGCAGAAAATGATCCTGAAGGTGTGCAGCAATTCGTGAATGAATTAAAAAGCATGTCCGAAAATAACCATGCTCCAATTTTAGGAATTACTGGAACTGGTGGCGCCGGAAAATCATCATTGGTAGATGAACTTGTCCGTCGTTTTTTAGTAGAAGTGCCGGATAAAACAATCGCCATTATCTCCATTGATCCTTCGAAGCGCAAAACCGGAGGTGCATTACTTGGAGACCGAATCCGGATGAATGCCATTAATAATCCACGGGTCTACATGCGTTCACTCGCCACGCGACAAGCAAATCTTGCGCTATCTAAAAACGTTCAGGAGAGCATTGATATCTGTAAGGCTGCCGGCTACGACCTTATTATTGTGGAAACTTCAGGCATCGGCCAGTCTGATACAGAAATTACCGAACACTGCGATGTATCGCTCTACGTAATGACACCGGAGTTTGGTGCGGCAACACAGCTGGAAAAAATCGACATGCTCGACTTCGCCGACCTGGTTGCCATCAATAAATTCGATAAACGTGGCGCCCTGGATGCCCTCAGGGATGTACGCAAACAATATAAACGCAACCACAATATTTTTGAAGCGAAAGATGAAGAAATTCCTGTATATGGAACAATGGCTTCACAGTTTAATGATCCGGGGATGAATAACTTGTTTGTTGCGTTAATGCAGCAGATTAAAGTCAAAACTTCGACAGATTTCAAAGCAAAAATGGAGTTGACGTCTGATCAATCTGAAAAGATTTACATCATTCCACCAGACCGGATTCGTTATCTCGCTGAAATTGCAGAATCAAGCCAGACTTATAATGAATGGGTAGATAAGCAAGCTGCTATCGCCAGAAAAATGTACCAGCTAAAAGGCGTAATTGACCTTGCACATGATAATCCCTCCCTATCTTTAGGTGAAGGATTACAGGAAGCATATTTATTCTTTGAAGAACAGTTAGATGGTGAGTGCAAGCGTTTACTTCGCCAATGGCCGGAAACTAAAAAGGCTTATAAAGAAGAATTTTTTATCTATAAAGTGCGTGATAAGGAGATCAAACAGCCTTTATATTACGAATCGCTATCAAAGCTCAACATTCCTAAAGTTTCCCTGCCGCGATATGAGGATTGGGGTGATATATTGCGCTGGCTACTTACAGAAAATCTTCCGGGTGAATTCCCGTATGCAGCAGGTGTATTTCCGCTAAAGCGCGAAGGTGAAGACCCAACACGGATGTTCGCGGGTGAAGGCGGGCCAGAGCGAACGAATAAACGTTTCCATTATGTTTCACTCGGGCAGCCAGCTCACCGGCTTTCTACTGCTTTTGATTCTGTAACCCTTTATGGAGAAGATCCTCATATTCGGCCGGATATATATGGAAAGATTGGAAACTCAGGGGTAAGCATCGCTACAATAGATGATGCCAAGAAACTCTATTCCGGCTTTGATCTATGTGCGCCATCAACTTCCGTATCCATGACGATCAATGGCCCGGCACCGATGTTGTTAGGTTTCTTCATGAATGCAGCAATTGATCAGCAGTGTGAAAAATATATTATTGAAAATGGTCTTGAAAATGAGATCCAGGAGAAAATAAAATCAATCTATAAGGCTAAAAATATTCCCCTCCCAACATACAATGGCACCTTGCCCGAAGGAAATAGTGGGTTAGGACTCATGCTGCTTGGTGTTACCGGAGATGAAGTCTTGCCTGCTGAGGTCTATCAAGCCATCAAAGCAAAAGCGATCAGTTCCGTTCGGGGAACGGTTCAGGCCGACATTTTAAAGGAAGACCAGGCACAAAACACTTGTATATTTTCTACTGAATTTGCCTTGCGGATGATGGGTGATATTCAAAAGTATTTTATTGATGAGAAAGTAAGGAACTTTTATTCAGTATCTATATCAGGTTATCATATCGCAGAAGCAGGTGCCAATCCAATTTCTCAACTCGCTTTCACTTTGAGTAACGGATTTACATTTGTAGAGTATTATTTGAGCAGAGGGATGCATATTGATGATTTCGCACCAAATCTCTCCTTCTTTTTTTCTAACGGAATTGATCCCGAATATGCCGTCATTGGACGCGTGGCGAGAAGAATCTGGGCAAAAGCTATCAAAAATAAATACAAAGGAAACGATAGGTCGCAGAAACTAAAATATCATATTCAAACTTCCGGTCGCTCTTTGCATGCACAGGAAATAGACTTTAACGATATCAGAACAACATTGCAGGCATTATACGCCATCTACGACAACTGTAATTCACTACATACGAATGCTTATGATGAAGCCATTACCACACCTACAGAAGAATCTGTTCGCAGGGCGATGGCCATTCAATTAATCATCAACCGCGAATTAGGCCTGGCTAAAAATGAAAATCCATTACAGGGTGCTTTCATTATCGAAGAATTAACAGACCTGGTAGAAGATGCGGTTTTACAGGAATTCAAAAGGATTAACGACCGCGGTGGGGTGTTGGGTGCGATGGAAACCATGTATCAACGTGGAAAAATTCAGGAAGAAAGTTTGTATTACGAAACGCTTAAACATACCGGAGAATATCCAATTGTGGGCGTAAATACATTTTTGAATAAGAATGGTTCGCCGACAATTGTTCCTGGCGAGATCATCCGGGCTACTGAAGAAGAAAAACAATATCAGATAGATGCCCTCAAAAAGTTTCAGGATAGAAATGCAGATCAATCAGCTGATTTACTCACACAGCTTCAGAAATCGGCAATTAAAGGCGAAAATATATTTGAGCAATTGATAGAAGTTTGTAAAGTTTGCTCACTTGGACAAATCAGTAAGGCGCTCTATGAAGTAGGCGGACAATATCGCAGAAATATGTAAACCAGTTAAAAAAATAAGGGCCTTTCTGAATTTCAGAAAGGCCCTTATTAATATTTATAGATAAAGCTTAACCGGCAATCCAGCTAAACTTATAATCAATTGTCGGATTCTTCATTCGATCAGCAACTTTTAATAAACGAGATGGTAGCGCCATGATATAGTCACGGGCTTTTTCACCTGCATCATTTAAATCTTGCATGCCGTCAATCTTCCAATCTTCGATCAGTTGTTGCATAATTTCTACATAATCAACAGCGGTATAAACACCTAAACGTTGTGCAGCATCTGTAAAGTGACCAAATGTCTGGCCTATCTTCAAGCCTACCTCACGTAAAAAGTGGGCGGGCATCACGATTTTTTTACGCATCATATCTTCGAAAGCAAGCATGGCCTCGTTAGGATCTACCTCGAAAATGCGATTCATAAAATCTTTATAAGCTTTTGCATGTCTGGCCTCATCAGAAGCGATCACACCGCAAATTTTTGATAAAAGGGTATCACCATCTCTTTTAGCAAGTGAAGCAACCCTCCTGTGGGAAATATTGGTAGCTAACTCCTGGAATGAAGTGTAAATGAAATTACGGTAAGGATCATGACCGGTACCTATATCAAAACCATCTGCAATTAAATATTGAGTAGAAATCTCCATTTGGCGCATATCAACACGTCCTGATAAATAAAGGTACTTATTTAATAAATCACCATGACGGTTTTCTTCAGCAGTCCAGTGTCTGTTCCATTTCATCCAACCGCCATCTTCTTTCATGCTTGGTCCCTGAACCATGGCAAGCCAGGATTCATAGGTTGGTAATGCTTCTTCTGTAATGGTATCGCCAATCAAAACGGCTACCAAATCATAAGATAAATCTTTCGCATTTTCCCTTAAGATTCTAATATCCTGATAAAAATTTTCACTTGTAGAATCCGGTAGAAAATCAGATGGCTGCCAATTGGTATCAATTGGCTTAAGGTAGGTATCCATCATTTCGAGCATATACTTCTCGATATGCACCATTACTTCCCTTCTTTTATCTGCAAAAAAACTCATTACTCGTTTATATAAATTTTGTTAAAAACAAAGATAACCAAATATTATGGCAAACCTTACTATATTAACACATTTGCAAGGAATCAGTTTGATATATGATCTTAATTACTATTATCTTAATGAAATCCACGTTTTGTGAATAAAAAGAGACCTGAATATTAACAAATTATTTAAAATCCGCGGGATGATATTGAAGCTGTGTCATTTATTTCGTTTGTCGTTGATCGTTTTTCGTTGCCTGGCTAAAGCATTAGTTCTTAAATTTTTTGACACCAGTCATCACTTTTCTATCAGAAGCACATTTTAGCCCTTTGGCTTTAAGCTTTTAGCTTTAGTCTTTGCTCCTTACTCTTTGCTCCTTGCTCTTTTTCGATTGAGATTGCTTCAGCAGATAAAGAATCTGCCTCGCAAAGACGATTCTTTGTAAGAAACTTCTTCGATTGGATGCACTATAATCGAATCGTTATGTTGAATTTATTTAAGCCCCTTTTACCAATCCATTCCTTACAGTCCCGCTTTAGCCGACTGCTATTTAAAAGAATCTATTTTTGTGATATATATTATGAATCAAATTCAGGAGAACGGGCGAGGGAGCATAGAAGGGAACATCCGGGTAACCTGCGTTAGCCTTTCCGCTTTAAGCTTTCAACCTCTTTTTAAACGCAGAAACCCCTGCAGTTGTTACTGCAAGGGTTCTGGTAAGAGCCTGCTTTGAGGCTTTTAAGATTTGGCACCGACCTACTCTCCCACGTGTTACCGCAGTACCATCGGCTCTGGTGGGCTTA